>Ga0187788_10000082_pt1 | contig 22231 bp, 25 predicted proteins | sample 1015_BV01_MP10_2_FD_133008 | JGI IMG/M metagenome (GOLD analysis project Ga0187788, IMG submission 133008) | Tropical peat soil microbial communities from peatlands in Department of Meta, Colombia - 1015_BV01_MP10_20_MG | ecosystem: Environmental > Terrestrial > Soil > Wetlands > Peat | place...
CTGGTGGCACTCGCCGGCTCCAGCGCAACCGCGGACGGCGACAGCGCATCAACCGAGAGCGCCGGCAATCGCAGCGCTCAGGTCGTACCGCCGACCCGCACCCTCGACGGTTTCGGCGCATTTACGACTCCCCCGCCGACCGCCCGGCCTATCCCGAGTAATTACACCGGGCGCGCCAGTCTCGATCACCCGCCAGGTTTTTATGGGCCGCCGGAAGGTCTGGTTGCGGTCAATACGTTGGCGCCAGCCGACCGCCCGTCTGCCCTCGACGTGTCATCCCTCAATGCGCGCATGGATGTCTATCGGCATGGCGAGCCGCTCGATCTTCGGGGACCAATCTTTCTTGCCGCTCTCGCCTTGCTGATGCTCGACGCGCTGGTCGTGGTCATGTTGTCGGGCGGTCTGAGTGCCTTGCGGCCGCGCCGGCGTGCGGCAGCCGCACTGGTGGCGGCTGGCTTCTTTAGCGCCATGACACTTCACGATGCGCGCGCGCAATCCACGCCGCAGCAGCAACCGCCACCGCTGACTGCACAGCAGGAAGACTTCGCCAAGAAGGCAACGCTGCAAACGCATCTTGCCTACATCATCACAGGCGACAGTGCGGTCGACGACGTCAGTAAAGCCGGCCTGCAGGGTCTGACACTGTTTCTCGCGCAACGCACCGCACTGGAGGCCGGAGATCCTGTTGGGCTAGACCCGGCGCGTGACGAACTTGCCTTTTTTCCGCTGATCTATTGGCCGGTGTCTCCATCCGCACCCAAACCATCACAGGCCGCGCTCGAAAAAATCGATACCTACATGAAGCGTGGCGGCACCGTGCTCTTCGACACCCGCGATGCGGTCGATGCGCCGGCTGGACGGGGCGGCGAAATGCGCGGGCCCGGCATGGTCGCGCTTCGCTCGATCCTGTCTTCGCTCGACATTCCCGAACTCGAGCCTGTGTCACACGACCACGTGCTGACCAAGACCTTTTTCTTGCTGCGTGACTTCCCCGGCCGTTTCACCAATGGCCAGCTGTGGGTCGAAGCACTGCCGACAGAAAACGAAGACGAAGAGCCCAACAGACCGGCCCGTGCGGGTGACGGTGTGTCATCAATCCTGATTACCTCGAATGATCTTGCCGGCGCATGGGCAATGCGCCCTGACGGACAACCAATGCTTCCACTGGTGCCGGGCGAGGCGCGCCAGCGCGAGTTCGCCTTCCGCGCCGGCGTCAATATCGTGATGTATGCACTGACCGGCAACTACAAGGCTGATCAAGTGCATATCCCGGCACTGCTCGAACGGTTGGGGCAGTAGGAATTCATGAACCTCGGTATTTCATTTGCTCCTTTGGTGCCGGCCTACGTGGTGTGGGTTGCCTTTGCCGTAGCCGTTCTGATCGCCGCGATACTGCTCGTCACGCGGAGCCGAGGCGCGCCGCTGCGTGCGCTCGCACTGGGTCTGATGGTGCTTGCACTCGCAAACCCATCGCTCACACGTGAAGACCGCGATCCGATCCCGTCGGTCGCCGCCGTTATCGTCGACAAGAGTCCGAGTCAGAACTTCGGCGATCGCGCCCAGCAAACGGAGGCCGCGCGCGCAACTCTTACCGAGCGGCTCAAGCGAATTCCGGGACTCGAGGTGCGGGTGGCGGAAGCCGGCGCAGCTGACGGCGAAACCGACGGTACCAAGCTTTTCTCGGCTTTGTCGTCGATTCTCGCGGACGTACCGCCCGATCGCGTCGCCGGCGCCTTCCTGATCACCGATGGCCGCGTTCACGATGTGCCTGCCGACGCTTCCACGCTGGGGTTCTCCGCGCCACTGCATGCATTGATTACTGGCCACAAGGACGAAATTGACCGCCGGATTGTGCTCACCCTGACCCCACGCTTCGGCATCGTTGGGCAATCGCAGACGATCGGCTTCCGTGTCGAGGATCAGGGCGCCAGGGTCGGCGCGGCCGAAGTCACCATCCGCCGCGACGGAGAGGTTCTCAACAAGCGCACTGTCACGGTACGCAGCGACGTCAAGTTCAATGTGCCAATTCCTCACGCCGGGCCCAACATCGTCGAGATTGAAGCGTCTCCGCTCGACGGTGAACTCACGCAGGTCAACAATCGCGCGGTAATCTCGATCGACGGGGTGCGCGACAAGCTGCGCGTCCTGCTGGTGTCCGGTGAACCGCACGCAGGCGAGCGCACCTGGCGAAATCTCCTCAAATCGGACGCCTCCGTTGATCTGGTGCATTTCACGATCTTGAGGCCACCTGAAAAGCAGGACGGCACGCCTATCAACGAGCTGTCATTGATCGCCTTCCCCACGCGCGAACTTTTCCAGCAGAAGATTGCGGAATTCCAGCTCATCATTTTCGACCGCTATGCCCGACAGGGAGTGCTGCCGCTCATTTATTTCGACAATATTGCAAAATATGTGCGCGACGGTGGAGCCGTGCTGATTGCCGCGGGGCCCGACTACGCGAGCCCCACCAGCATTTGGCGAACACCGCTCGACGGCATCCTGCCTGCCGAACCGACGGGCGAAATAACCGAGCGCAGTTTTCGGGCACAGCTCACCGAAGCTGGCCATCGACACCCGGTGACACGCAATCTTGAGGGCTCGGAAACCGATCCTCCGCATTGGAGCCGCTGGTTCCGGCTCGTCGACATCAAGCGCAGCACCGGGACCAATATAATGGAGGGCCCGGATGGCAAACCGCTGCTCGTGCTGGCGCGCGAGGGCGAAGGCCGCGTCGCGCTCCTCCTGTCGGATCACATATGGCTGTGGGCGCGCGGCTATGAAGGTGGCGGACCGCATCTCGATCTTTTGCGGCGCCTGTCCCACTGGCTTATGAAGCAGCCTGATCTGGAGGAAGAGGCACTGCGGCTGATTGTGCGCGGTCGCGACATCACTGTGCAGCGGCAGACAATGGCGGATACCGTCGACAAGGTCACGATCACTTCGCCGACGGGCGAAGCCAGGACAATCCAACTCCAGCCGGTCGAGCCAGGACTATGGCGCGCCGCGATGACAGTCAATGAACTCGGCCTCTGGCGCGCAACCGACGGCAAGCTGACGGCGCTCACAAATGTCGGCCCCGCCAATCCACGCGAATTCGCCGAGGTGACGTCCACAACCGAGGTGTTGCATACCTTGAGCAATGCCACGGGCGGAGATGCCAGGCGGATCGCCGAGGACAACGGTCTCAATATTCCGCGGGTCGTGCCGGTGCGCACCAGCACGACCTACAAAGGTGATGATTGGATGGGTGTAAAAATGCGCGACGTCAGCGTTGTGCGCGGCATCGGCGTATTACCGATCTTTGCCGGCCTCATCGGTCTTTTGTTGCTGATCGGCTCGCTCGCCGCGACCTGGGCGAGAGAGGGCCGTTAGCAACGCACTGCGCTAGGCCGTTTCCCAATCGGGGCGGATCAAACCGGACACGCCATCGAAGGCCCCAGCGGCAAGTTCGGCCACCAGCAGGCGCGCCGGGTCCACCGGCCCCGGCATTTTCACCCGACCCTTCGGAATGCGCTTGAAGCCGGATTTGGCGTAGACCGGTTCATCGCCGACCAGCACCACAAGTTTGTGGGCATTGGTCTTTGCCTCCATGAGGGCGCGCTTCACCAGTGCGGTCCCAACCCCGTGCGATCGAAAGGGCGGTTCTACCGTAAGTGGACCGAGCAGCAACGCTGGAGTGTCGCCAATACAAATGGGTGTCAGCCGCACCGAACCAACCATCAGTGTGCCGATGCGCGCGGTGAACGACAGATCGAGCACGTGGCCCCTGCCCTCGCGGATTCGAAACGCTGTGCGCGCGAAACGCCCGGGGCCGAACGTACGTTCGTGCAGGCGCTCGATCGCGGCTGCGTCGGCTGCGGTCTCCGGCAGAATTGTCAGCGCCAGTTCACTCATGATGTCCCGGCATCTCAGCCGTCATGCCCGCGTTGTGCCGGCATCCACGACTTGTCGCGCGTACGGCATAAAAGACGTGGATGGCCGGGACAAGCCCGGCCGTGACGATCTGGTTAAAGCTCTTGGATTTCGTGCTAGATGACGCCACCTGATGCACGTAGCTGGAAATAGTGGAGTTGCGGAAAATGGGACTTCTGGTCGAGGGCGTGTGGCAGGACGACGTTTCGCGCACAAAAGACGGCCATTTCGTCCGGCCGGCCACGCAATTCCGCCATTGGGTTACACCGGATGGAAACCCCGGCCCTTCCGGCGAGGGCGGCTTTGCTGCCGAGGCTGGGCGATATCACCTCTATGTTTCACTCGCCTGCCCGTGGGCACACCGAACCATTATTTTCCGCAAGGTCAAAGCACTCGAGAACATCATCTCTCTGTCGGTTGTGTCGCCCAACATGGGGCGCGAGGGCTGGACCTTCAACAAGCCGGAGGGATCCACCGGCGATGCGGCGAATGGGAAGAGCAGGCTTTCGGAGATCTACGTTCTTGCCAATCCGCGCTATTCGGGCCGTGTGAGCGTGCCGGTTCTTTGGGACAAGAAGCGCAAAACCATCGTCAATAACGAATCTTCGGAAATTATCCGCATGCTCAATTCGGCGTTCGACGATTGCACCAACGTGCACACTGACTATTATCCGGAAAATTCGCGAGCCGAGATCGACCGCCTTAACGACCTGATCTATCCAAATATCAATAACGGGGTTTATCGGGCCGGATTTGCCACTTCGCAGGCCGCATATGAGCAGGCCTTTCGCAATGTATTCGATACGCTCGATGAGTTGGAGCAAATCCTGTCGCAGCATCGCTATCTGGTTGGAAACACGATTACCGAAGCCGACTGGCGACTGTTCTGTACTTTGATCCGGTTCGATGCGGTCTACTATTCCCACTTCAAGTGCAATTGGCGACAAATCTCCGAATTCCCGAACCTGTCGAATTATCTGCGAGATCTTTATCAGGTGCCGGGCGTTGCGGAGACCGTCAGCATCGAACAGATCAAACGGCACTATTACGGAAGCCAGCGCCAGGTGAACCCGACCGGCATTGTTCCTGTGGGTCCGCAGCTCGACTTTGCCGCACCTCACGATCGCGCGCGTTTCGGCTGAACTCACCACAATTCGCTGATTGCTGCGCCGCCAAATACTTCTGACACACGCGCGCGCGTCGCACGGCTTACGTCGTCGGGAAGTGCATCAATCGCAAAGAACCCGTGCTCGACAATTTCATGATTGGGCCGCAGGTTCGCGTCCTGCCGGAAGTCGCGAACAATAAACAGCGCCACATGGTCTCGCCGTGACGTGCGCTTGTTAAAGTAGACGCTGTAGAGCTGCGGCGCAGCGCCAAGGAGGATATTGCCTTCTTCCGCCAACTCGCGCGCCAGTGCCTCGAGGAGCGTCTCTCCGGTTTCAACGCCGCCGCCGGGCAGATGCCAGCCGTCAATGTAAGAATGTTTGATGAGGAAAATTCGGCCAGCGCCGTCGATGACCATTGCACGTGTGCCGAGCGTCGCGCCGCGCGAGAACCGCCAGTAGAAATGCATACCCCGGCGGATGGTCGGCTCAAACATGCGGCGAAGGCGGTGCAGGCGCATGAAACGGATACCTGTTCAGGGATGCTTTATCGAAAGCCTTGCGGACAAGTGCGAAAGGTCTGTTCTCACTTTAGAATCCTTCTAATATAAAAGGCAGCTTATCCGCCGATCGAAAGGATCCTCTGTGAAACGTTTCGCCGATCTCACTGAACAGGAAGTACTAGCGCTTGCGATCACCAATGAGGAGGAGGACAGCCGTATCTACCGCGGTTTCGCCGAAGGCTTGCGCGAAAAGTTTCCGTCCTCCGCCAAGGTATTCGACGAAATGGCGGACGAGGAAGTGCATCACCGCACCATGCTGTTCGACCTCTACCGCAAGAAATTCGGCGAATACCTGCCATTGATCCGCCGCCAGGACGTAAAGGGCTTCCTGCAGCCAAAGCAACCGCTGTGGCTGACCAGGCCTCTCGGGCTTGATGAGGTCCGCAAGTTTGCTGAAAACATGGAATTTCAGGCCGAGCGTTATTATCGCAAAGCCGCGGAGACGGCGCGCGATGCCTCCGTGCGGCAACTCCTCATCGAACTCGCGGAAGCGGAAGCCGGCCACGAGAACCTGGCCCACAAGCTCAGCCAGGAGATTCTCACGACCGGCGCGCGTGCGAAGGAAGATGAGACTGCTCGGCGGATGTTCGTGCTGCAATACGTGCAGCCCGGGCTCGCCGGCCTGATGGACGGCTCGGTGTCGACGTTGGCGCCACTATTCGCAGCCGCGTTCGCCACCCACGACACCTGGGCAACGTTCCTGGTCGGCATGGCGGCTTCTGTCGGCGCAGGCATCTCTATGGGCTTTGCCGAGGCGCTCTCTGATGACGGCTCGCTCACGGGCCGCGGCACGCCATGGCTGCGCGGAACGGTTTGCGGCGTGATGACAGCAATCGGCGGGCTGGGCCATACATTGCCCTATCTGATCCCGCACTTCCTGACCGCCACAATCGTCTCATTTATTGTCGTCGTGATTGAGCTCGCCGCGATCTCGTGGATCCGGACGCGCTTCATGGACACGCCGTTCCTGCAGGCGGCTTTCCAGGTGGTTGTTGGCGGTACACTGGTTTTCATTGCCGGGATATTGATTGGCAGTGCGTAGCGGGTTAGTCCCGCTTCGATGTTCAAGCTCGCACATCTTTCCGATCCGCATCTCGCGCCGCTCCCGGCGCCACGCTGCAGCGAGCTGATCAGCAAACGTGTGACGGGCTACATCAACTGGCAACAAAGGCGGCGCTTCATCCACGATCCGGCAGCGCTTGCGGCGATCGTCGCCGATATCAAGTCGCAATCACCCGATCACATCGCGGTCACCGGAGACATCGCCAATATCGCGCTGGCGTCGGAGTTCCCGAACGGCCGCAATTGGCTAGAAAGTCTTGGATCAACGAAAGACGTGACCTTCGTACCCGGCAACCACGATATCTATGTGCGGGAGGCCGCCAATTTCGCTGGGCGGCAGTGGGGCGCGTACATGAGCGATGATGACGGTGTCGCCGGTTTTCCCTTTGTACGTCGTCGTGGCAACGTCGCGTTGATCGGCCTTTCAACCGGTGTACCGACCGCGCCACTCCTGGCGACCGGTTGGCTCGGGGCAAAACAACTCGCCGAATTGGCTGCCGTGCTTAATAAGCTGAAAACCGAAAATGTATTCCGTGTGGTGCTGATACATCACCCGCCGATAAGCCAAGCGGGAAGGCACAAGCGTTTGCTCGATGCGCCGATACTCAAGCGCGTGATCGCCGCGCATGGCGCGGATCTGTTGCTGCATGGCCATGACCACCTGCATATGATCAATTGGCTGGAAGGGCCGAACGGCACCCGGGTGCCGGCGGTTGGCGTCCCCTCGGCATCCACTGCGCCCGGCAGCGACAAGGACGGGGCAGCCTACAATATCTACCGGATCGATGGCACACGCGGCGCATGGCGATGCGAGCTGATATCTCACGGCCTCGTGCCGACTGGCGAGGTCGTGCAACAAAACCGCTTTATGCTGATCGGCTAGTGCGGGTTGCTCAATAGAGCAAGCGCGAACAACGCCACCACGCCAACGACAAGTCCATACGTAAATGTTCGAACGGCACGCCAGTGACGACGGCGTCGTGACCGCCGCAATACCGCCTGGGCGACGTCGTGCTCGGCATCGTCGCTCAGGGCACGCTCACGCTCGACCAACCGACGCGCCACGTAATGAGTGATCGCCGCAACCACCTCGGGCACTTCGTAGGATTCCGCAAGAACCGCTCGGCCATAGCGCGTGTCTTGCACAAACCGGTACTGTCGTTTGTCGCGGCCCATCTCGACATGCGCAACGACATCAATCCATAAGCGCGGCACGTCGCCTTTGCTGACGCCACGATCAAATAATTCGACGTCGTCAGGAATGTCCCTGAAAAGGGGATCGAGAGCCTCGTTGAGCAGGTCGAGGCGCGCGACATCGGCATCGCGCAGATCGACCACGACGCCGGAGCGCTCGGCCACCTCAATTCGCGCTTCTCGTACCGCGTCCTTGAGCGGGCGCTCGGTTTCGGTTGACTCGCTTTCGGTTTCTTTCCGTTCCCACATACCACCAATCTAGCAACGCCCAACTCGCGGTCAAAGAAAAAAGCGTTAGTTTTCAAGAAGATTGATGGTTAATTGACGGTTAACGCGCGGGTCTCACACCATACTTGCGCGCCCAGCCCAAGCCATCCTCTGTGCGAGCACGCGGCCGATATTCAGCGCCGATCCAGCCCCGGTAGCCGAGCTTGTCGACAGCCTCGAACACCGCGGGATAGTTGATCTCTCCCTCGTCCGGCTCGTGGCGTGATGGCACCGCCGCGCACTGGAGATGGCCGATCACCCCGAAGAACTTTTCGAGACGGTAGATCAAGTCTCCGCCGACGATTTGCACGTGATAGAAATCAAACTGCATCCGGATATTTTGCACGCCAGCCCTGGCGATAATGTCAGCCGCGTGTTCGACGTGATTGAGAAAATAATTGGGGCGATCCCGGCTGTTGATCGGCTCGATCAGCAACGTGATTTTTTTGGCGGCGGCGAGATCGGCAGCACGTGTCAGATTGTCGACAAATACACGATCGGCAGCCGGGCGTTGCTCGGGAGCAACCTTCCCCGCGAGACAATGAATTGCGCTGGCGCCAATCGCACTCGCATAATCGAGCGCACGAGTGAACAGCACCTGCCAGTCCTTCTCGCGACCGGGAACGGCGGCAAGGCCAAACTCGCCTTCGCGTTCGCCCGGTGATGTATTGAGGCCAAGGATGGTGAGTTTGTTTCTCTCGATCGCGCTTTTCACTGCCGAAGCCGGAACGTCATAAGGAAATTGCAGCTCGATCGCCTGGAACCCGGCGGCTGCCGCGGCATCGATTCTTTCAAGCAGTGGCCGATCGGTGAATAGGTATCCGAGATTGGCGGCAAAACGCGGCATAGGCTCGTCCTCGATGGTCACTTGCGCAAGCGCGTGTAGACGTATTCATTAGCGCTGCAATCAGCACAACACCATCCTGGATATCCATGTCTGCCAACACCGCCTTCCATGTTGCAGTCCTGCCTGGTGACGGAATTGGCCCCGAAGTGATGGCCCCTACCCTCGAGATTTTGCGGCGGATCGAGGCGGGCACGCCGAGCCTGAAATTCCGTTTCACTGAAGCCGCCGCCGGTGCCGGCCACTACAAGGAGACGGGCAAATCGATGCCCGAGTCGACTGTCAAGCTGTGTGAGGAGGCGGATGCCATTCTCCTCGGCGCCTGCGGACTGCCAAGCGTGCGCTATCCCGATAATACCGAAATCATGCCGCAGGTGGAGCTGCGGTTCATCTTCGATCTCTATGCCGGCGTGCGGCCGGCGCGGCTCATTCCCGGCGTGCCCAGCCCGATTGTCGGCGCGCACGAGCGCGGCATTGATTTCATCTTGATTCGCGAGTCGACGGAAGGGCTGTTTGCCTCGATGGGAAAAGGTGTAGTCACGCACGACGAGGCGCGCGAGACCCTGGTGATTACGCGCAAGACATCGCAACGCCTGTTTGATTTCTCGTTGCGGCTCACCGAACGGCGAAAGAAACGCGGAAAGCCCGGTTTGCTCACGTGCGTCGATAAGGCCAATGCTTTCAAGGCCTATGCCTATTTCCGCTCGATCTTCGATGAACGCGCGAAGAATTTTCCGGGCGTCAAGACTGACCACGTCTATGTGGACGCATGCGCCGCATTAATGGTGCGCAAGCCGTGGGATTTTGACGTGATGGTGATGGAGAATATTTTTGGCGACATCCTTTCCGATCTGGCGGCAGGACTGATAGGAGGCCTTGGCATCGCTCCGTCGGCAGATATTGGCGACAAACACGCGGTATTCCAGCCGTGCCATGGGACGGCGCCCGATATCATGGGCCGAGGCAAGGCCAACCCAACTGCAATGATCCTGTCTGCTGCGATGATGCTCGACTGGCTGGCCGACAAGCACGATCATCCACCGGCGGCGGATGCCGCGCAGCGTATCGAGCGCGCCGTAGACAAGGCCTATGCCGATGGCATCAGGCCGATGGAATATGGCGGGAAGGACGGCACCAGTTCGGTCGTCAAAGCCGTACTCAAGGCGCTCGACTAGGAGATACCCATGCTGTTTTCCGTTTTTACACTCGACAATCCCGATGCCGCCGACAAGCGTAAGAGTGTGCATGGCGCGCATGTCGAGCACCTGAAGAACGCAAAAAAATTTGGCGTCACCATCACGGTTGGTGGGCCTTTAGTGTCGGACGATGGCGCTAATTCGATCGGCAGCCTGATGGTGCTCGATGCACCAGATCGTGCGTCGGCGGAGAAATTCAACCGTGCCGACCCATTTCACCAGAACGGCGTGTGGGGGAGGGTCGAAATCCGGCGCTTTGATCGCAAGGAGTGATTTCAGTCAAAGATCAACAAAACCCTTGATCGCGGCCAGGAACTGTTCCGGCTGCTCAAGCGGCGGACAATGGCCACAGCCGGGCAATTCAATGTACCGCGCACCGGCAACCTTCTCGACAATCTGCTTGTTCAGTGCCGGCGGCGTGGCCTGATCGAACTGGCCGCACACCACCAACGTCGGCACCTTGAGATGATGCAGCAGCGGCACCAGGTCGGTTTCCTGTAAAATCTTGCAAGCGGCCTGGAATGCCTTCGGATCGATATCGAGCAATACTTTCTTGCGCTCCGCGATCTTCTCCGGGTGTGCTGCGAGATAGGTGGGTGAAAAAACACGCTTCGCAGCAATCTCGGCAATACTGCCAAGGCCACCGTCCGCCACCTTCTGGGCCATGACCGCGAAGGCCTCTCGCCCCTCTGGAGGAAAGCCGGCTGCCGCATCGCTGAGCACCAGTTTGGATATCCGCTCGGGATGGGCGAGCGCAAAGGCAAGCGCAACAGTGCCGCCAAAGCCGTTACCAATCAGCACCGCGTCTTTGCCGATATCAAACTCGTCGAAGCCGTCTTCGATTACGGCAACGTAAGCATCCATCAGCGCAAGCATCGCCGGTTGCGAACTGTGGAAACCCGGCAGATTGAACAGCGTGACGCGGCGCTTCGCGGCAAGCGCCGGAAGCACCGGGTCGAAGGCATGACGGTCGGCGAGCAGGGAATGCAAGACAACCAGATCCGGCCCCTCGCCCGTCCGCACCGCGGTCAGTGCGCCGCGGCCAGCGCTCAGTTGCTCAAACTGCATTGACGATTCCCTGTGAGATCGGATTTCTGCACATTGTCGGGCCCGACCTGTTCCGGCCATCCACGTCTTGCGCGCTGCAACTCTTTAAGACGTGGATGCCCGGCACAAGGCCGGGCATGACATCGAAAAGACTGCGTTCGCGACTAGTTCCCTTCACGCCAGATGCCGAGCGCTTCCTGTGCCGGGCGATCCGAGATGGAGAACAGTACGGCCTCTTCGTTTGTGTTGTGCGAATAGCGCTTCCACGGCGGCACAACGAACACGTCATTGACACCCCACTCGAACGGTTTGCCGTCGATAGTGGTCGTCCCGCGGCCTTCAGCAACGGCGAATATGGTTGCGTCCGTCGACCGGTAAGGCTGGCCTTTGAAGCCTTTCGGCAGCAATGCAAGATAAGCACCCATCGTCGGTAACACCGGCCCACCATTGATCGGATTTGCGTAGCGCACGCGCGCGCCGTGACGTTTGTCGACATCACCGGTACTCTTGAGCCGCTCAAGGATCGGCCGCATTTTGGCGTAGGGATAGTTGATCACCGGGCTGCGATTCATTGTCGTCGGCGCACCATCCGGCAGGACGCCGGAGGCGTAGCGGTCAAAAGAGTCGCCATCGGCGTGGCTCGTCTTCTGCATCTTCTCATCGAAATGCGTGGCAAACGATGCCTCGAAATGATTGACCGTCGGCATGTCGAGAACGTCGAGCCACATCACCGGCTGCTTTCCCGGATTACCATGGTCGTGCGGCGCCCAGTTCGCGGTAATGATGAAGTCACCGTGCTTCATTTGAGTCTTTTCGCCTTCAACCGCGGTGTAAGCACCCTCGCCTTCCAGCACGAAACGGATAGCGGAAGAAACGTGCTGGTGTGCGTCGGCGATCTCACCGGGCAGGATCAACTGGATGCCTGCAAACAAGGAGTTTGTAATTCGTGCCTTGCCGGGCATGCCGGGATTCTCCAAAACCAGAACGCGGCGTTCCGCCTCTTCCGCGCTGATCACGTCACCGGCTTCCAGCATCAGCCGCTTGACGTCGCCGAATTTCCAAACGGCCGGCTGCAGGCTGGTCTTGGGCTCCCTGGTCACCAGATCCTTCAGCACCTCCCAGAGTGGCGCCATGTTGAACTTGGAAATCTTGTCGTAGTAGGCCTGCCGCGCCACCTGCACATTGTGCTTGGAACCTGGCTGCTCGGTTGCGGTTGCGACCGCCATGGGCGTGCTCCTCAGAAACGCGATGGTTGAATTTGCAACTTTATACCGCAGATCCGCGCGAACTGGAAATACCCGCCACGTATTGCAGTTAGCTAGTTATTGACTGAGCCGCCGTCCACAACAAGCGATTGGCCGGTCACAAAATCGCTATCGCTCGAGGCCAGAAACAGCAACGCACCGAGCAAATCTTCCGGGTAAGCGTCGCGTTTGAAGGCGCGGCTGTTGCGCACCGGCACGCGTTCCTCTTCGACATGGGTTGCGTTCTCGAGTCCTGTGTCGCTCAGGATGTATCCGGGCGAAAGCGAATTGACCGCTATGCCGTATTCCCCGAGTTCGCGCGACAACGATCGCGTGAAAGCAAGCATTGCGCCTTTCGAAGCCACATATGGCAACATGCGCGGCACACCTTTGTAGACCGCGCCCGACGCAATATTGATGATCTTGCCGCTGCGCCGCGCCATCATATGCGGCGCGACGTAGCGCACCATCAGATACGGACCGCGCACATTGATCGCCATGACGCGATCCCAGGTCTCGGTGTCCCACTCATTGAAGTTTCTCGGCTTGAGCGTTGCATAATAGGCGGCGTTGTTCACCAGCACATCGATCTGGCCGAAACGGTCGATGGTCTGCGCTACCAGATTTTTCACCGCCTTCTCGTCGCTGACGTCGAATTTCACGCTCGCGACTGAATTTGCGCCGTGGCGTCCGGCAATTTCCTCAGCGAGCTCACGGCCGTCAGCAATGTCAGCAACCATGACACGTGCACCCTCGGCTGCCAGCGCTTGTGAATAGTGACGGCCGATACCTTTGGCGCCGCCGGTAACGATCGCGGTTTTTCCAGCAAGCCTCGGCATCCTTCCAGCCCCTCGATTGTCATGCCCGCGCTTGTCACCGCATCTCGGGTTTACCTGACTTGCGTCAATTTTCCTGAGCCGCAACTCGCGCAGGCACGAGTTGCGGATGGCATCTACGTCTTGCAAGATCGCAACCATAAAGACGTGGATGGCCGGGACAAGCCCGGCCATGACCTGAGGGGATGCAATTCATGGCACGCGACACCGCCGACCGCCTGGCGATCCGGGCGCTGATCGAGAATTGGGCGCTCTGGCGCGACGCTCGCATGTGGGATCGTTTTCGCTCTGTTTGGCACAAAGATGGGCAAATGTGGGCGACCTGGTTTCAGGGCTCCTACGAAGAATTCATCCGCGTCAGCCAGGAAGGCTACGATCGCGGCGTGCGCATCATGCACATGCTTGGAGGCATGAGCATCGACATCAGGGGCAAGCGGGCAATCGCGCAGACGAAGATGACAATCTCGCAGCGCGCCCCGGTCGAAGGCGTTGTCTGCGACGTGGTATGCACCGGCCGCTTTTACGATTTCCTGGAAAAACGCCGCGGCAAGTGGGGCATTGTCCTGCGCCGCCTCGCCTACGAGAAGGACCGACTCGATCCGGTCGACCCCGTGGCGGTGCTCAAGCTTGACCAAAATCTGCTGTCGCAATTTCCCGAAGGCTACCGGCACCTTGCTTACCTGCAAACCAGAATTGGCTACACGGTCAAACGCGACATGCCCGGTCTCGACGGTCCCGACCTCGACGCCCTCTATGCAAAAGGGGAAGCTTGGCTCAAGGGCCGTAGGCTATAGGTCATAAGCGCTGGGGGTTGGCGGCCACGACAGGAAGTGCGACTTTCTTGGCGAACAAAAATTATTCGGGGGGCACGATGTCGCTGGCTGACAAATTCAACTTGTTCAACGAGTTCAACATCCTGCGTATCACCTGCGCGGTCTTTTTTATCCCTCATATCATCGGCAAGTTTACGGTTCCTGCAACGCTTGAATTCTTCGTCAAGGCGGGCTTCAAGCCGCCCGCCACCTGGATGTATATCGCGGGCGCGATCGAGACTGTCCTCACCATTGGGCTCTTCTTCGGCATCTACACGTCCCTCGTCGGCTTTGTTGCCTTCCTCCATCTGCTCGTCGCCGCTGCGGCCACTTACAGGGTGACGGAGTGCTGGATTTGGGTTATCGGCGGCGTTGAATATTGCATTTTTTGGGCGATCTGCTGTCTGGTAGTCGCCATGCACGCCTACCACGCCGGAATTTGAGTCCCCCGCACTGAAAGGAAGTCCTCCCAATGGCTAGCGTTCTGTTCTCACCCATTACGATGCGCGGTCTCACCCTGCCGAACCGGGTCGTCGTATCACCGATGTGCCAATACAATTCTGACAATGGCTCGGCAAATGATTGGCACCTGATGCATCTCGGCAATATGTCGCTCGGCTGTGCCGGCCTGGTGATGACCGAGATGACCGACGTCAACCCGCAAGGACGCATTTCACCAAGATGTGCCGGGATGTGGTCTGATGACAACGAGAAGGCACTCAGGCGCGTGCACGATTTCTGCCGGCAATATGGCGTCGCCAAACTCGGCGTTCAACTTGCGCATGCAGGACGTAAAGGCCCGACCACACCGCCGGCAGCGGGCGGAAAGCCGATCCTGACCAAGGAAGAAGGCGGGTGGACGCCGGAAGCGCCCTCCGCGATTCCCTACGACGCTGGCTGGCCGGTGCCGCACGCAATGACCAAGGATGACATCAAGCGTGTTATCGGGGAATTTGCGGCAGCGGCCAAACGCGTCGATCGCATCGGCTATGACGTAATCGAATTGCACGGTGCGCATGGTTATCTTGCCCACCAATTTCTCTCGCCACTCTCGAACCAGCGCATCGACGAATACGGCGGCTCACTCGAAAACCGCATGCGTTTTGCAATCGAAATGTATGAAGCCGTGCGCGCCGTCTGGCCGGAGCAAAAGCCGCTCGGGATGCGCGTGTCGGCGACCGATTGGGTGGATGGCGGCTGGACGCCGGAGGAAACCGTTGTCCTCGCGAAAGAACTCAAAAAGCGCGGTATGGACTATATGGACGTCTCTACCGGCGGGCTCGACCCGAAGCAGAAGATCCCCCTCGCGCCCGGCTACCAGGTTCCGTTTGCCGAGAAAGTTAAGAAAGAAAGCGGCATCACCACAATGACGGTTGGCCTGATCGCCGGCTATCAGCAGGCGGAAGATATTGTTGCCTCCGGCAAGGCAGACTTGATCTGCCTGGCGCGGGCGGCAATCTGGGACCCGCGCTGGGCCTGGCATGCGGCGGAAGAACTCGGCGCAGAGACTCCCTATGCGCCAAAGACCATGGCAGGTCATCCGAAGCTAAGGCCACAGCTGTTTCCGAAGCGAGCACAGGCGGCGAGCTAGGACCCTCTCCGCTCGTCCCTGCGCAAGCGGAAATCCAGATCAATGTCGCCGCTTGCGCGGGGACGAGCGGTCAACGTTTCATCCTGGCGATGAACTTCGTAAATGCGGCAAGCTGTGTCTTTACGATGTCCTTCGTTGGCTGATCTGTCAGTTCGAGCGTATCCTTGTCGAACTTGCTTGCAGCATTGCCGACGAAAATCTCCGGCGTGCCGAAGATGAAGGCGTTGAGGAACGTCATCGACATGCGCCAGTGATACTGCATGCGTGCGCCGCCAAGCGGACCTTGCGAGCAGGATTGGATCGCCACCGGCTTTTCCTTGAACGGCTGGTCCTTCATGCGTGAAAGCCAGTCGATTGCGTTCTTCAGCCCGCCAGGCATCGACCAATTGTATTCAGGGGTGACGAACAGAACGCCATCAGCGGCGCGGATCGCAGTTGCGAGATCTTCTGCCGGCCCGGGAAAGCCGGACGTTTCCTGAACGTCGGCGTTGTATAGCGGCAACGTTGCGATCGACGGTGCGGGTACGAGTTTTATTTCAGGCGGTGCCAGGCCCGGCAATGCGCGCGTTAATGCGGCGTTGTACGAACTTTTGCGGAGCGATCCGCAAATGACGAGCACGTTGAACTGATCGGCCATATTTTCCTCTGTTTGTTCCCGTTAACAACGTCCGGCACTATTGCGGTTCAAGGCCAGCTTTGTCGCGGACTGCTTTCCACTTGGCGACTTCATCGGCCATATGCTGGCCGAATTCGGCAGGCGTTGAGACGTGCGCCGCGGCGCCGGCCTTCGTCATCTGCTCCTTGATTTCGGGGCGGGCAAGAATCTCCCGGAGGGCAGCGTTGGTCTTGTCGACAATCACTTGCGGCGTGCCCGCCGGATAAACCCACCCGTACCAGCCAATGACTGAATAGCCGGCAACGCCCTGCTCGGCGACAGTCGGCACATCCGGAATCGTCGGCCAGCGTGTCGGCGCGCCTACGGCGAGCAGCTTGAGTTCGCCCGCCTGCACCTGACCTTGCACGGCGTGCAAGAGCTCCACCGCGTAGTCCACCTCCTGCGCACGGAGCGCCGTCACCACGCCGGGAGTGCCGCGGTAGGGAATGTGCTTCACGTCGATGCCGGTCGACTGGTTCAGCAACTCGCCTGCAAAGTGCTGAGTCGAGCCGAGACCGACACTTGCCAAATTCAGCTTGCCGGGCGAGGCCTTGGCGAGCGCCACGAGTCCCTTGATGTCATTGGCCGCAAAATCTTTGCGCGCCACGACAACGAAGACACTGTCGGCGACCAGCGCCACGGGTGCAAAGTCATTCACCGCGTCATAATGCACAGACTTGACCATCACCGCCGAGACGGTATGGCCAGCGCTGATCATGGAGGCGGTATAGCCATCCTTGTCGGCCTTTGCGACTTCCGCTGAAGCGATCGATCCGCCGGCACCCGGCTTGTTCTCAACCACCACTGTCTGATGCAGCAACTCGGACAAGGGCGGGGCAATGATGCGCGTTACAATGTCAGTGCCACCGCCAGGTCCAAAACCGACCAACACGCGGATTGGTTTGTCATTTGGCCATTCCGCAGAAGCCGGTACGTTGGCAACGACCGCCAGCCCGGCAACCAGTACCGCAGCGACACGATTGCGCTTCATGAGACCCTCACGCTGTCAGCCTTTTTCGTCCTCGATTGGATTTCGTAACACACCGACACCTTCAATCTCGATCTCGCAAGTGTCGCCGGCCTTCATCCATACCGGCTCGGGCTTGCGCGCATGACCGACTCCCGATGGTGTGCCGGTGAGGATGACGTCACCGGGGTCCAATGTCATGCCTTTGGTGAGATAGACCAGCGTCTCCGCCAAAGGAAACATCATATTGGCGGTGTTGTCAGACTGCATGGTCTTGCCATTCAGCCGACTCACAATCTTCAAGCCCTTGCCGCCGGGCGGAATCTCGTCAGCAGTCACCATCCATGGGCCGAAGCCGCCGGTGCGGTCAAAATTCTTTCCCATGCCCCATTGCGTCGTATGACGCTGGAATTCACGCACTGATCCTTCGTTCGCGCAGGAATAGCCGGCAATGCATTCGACGGCGTTAGCCATGGTGAGATGCTTTGCGCGCTTACCGACAACCGCGACCATCTCGGCCTCATAGTCGAGCTGGATCGATTCCTTCGGGCGCACAATCGGTTGCAGATGTGGCACCATCGACGTCAGCACTCGAAAGAAGATCGATGGAAATTTCGGAATGTTGTCGCGCTGCGGCCCTTCCTTCACATGATCGAGATAATTCAACCCGAGGCAAACGATTTTTCCGGGACGCGCGACAGGAAGCGCATATTCCAGGCCAGCGAGCGGCCGGTGCGCAGAGGCCGGCGCTTTCCTGGCAATATCAGCGAGCACTTTGAGATCGCCGTGATTCCGCCGCAGCACTTCGCCGAGGTCATCCGGCATATTTGCCTCCACCGATTGGAGGTCGATGACAGTGTCGTTCTCGACTACGCCCAGACGTACGCCATTGTTCGCTTCAAAACCGACGATTTTCATGAACCTTGCCCTGCCTTAAAACGCCCGGCCGATCATGGCCGAGCGGCGCAAGGCTTAGCGCAGTCGATCGAATGCGAGCAAGTCAAGCCGCAAGCGCAAAAGCCTGGATCGAGAAATATTTGTCACTGTCGATCCAGGCGGCCGCGGGCAACCAGCCGACACCGCGCGCAAGCGCGGCGAGCGATTCAATGCTGTATTTGTAGCTGTTCTCGGTATGAATAGTTTCGCCGGCACGAAAGTCGAATGTTTCGCCGGCGACCTTTACTTTTTGCCGTTTGAGGCTTGCGAGATGCATTTCGACGCGATGGCGTTCGCGATTGTAGAATGCATGATGCTCGAAGGTATTCAGGCGGAAGGTGCCGCCGAGCTCGCGGTTTATGCGGGTAAGCAGATTCAAATTGAACTTGGCGGTGACGCCCGCGGCATCGTTATAGGCCGCGTTGAGCACGTCTGCCGACTTGATCAGATCAACGCCAATAATGAGCGTGGCGCCGCGCCCGAGAATGTTCGCCGCATTGCGTAAAAACGCTGATGCCTCATGTGGCTCGAAATTGCCGATGGTCGAGCCAGGAAAGAAACCGATACGGGCCGGTGCAACCTTGGCTTCGTCAGGCAATTCGAACGGCTCGCAAATGTCGGCCGTCACCGGCAGCACCCTGACGTGAGGAAAATCGGGCCGCAGCTCGGCTGCTTCCTGCTCAATCATTTCACGGCAGATATCAACCGGCACATAAGCCGCGAGCTTTGGCGCGGAGCGAAGCAGGATGCGCGCCTTCTTGCTGGAGCCGCTGCCAAACTCAACAAGTGCCGCGCCTTGCGGAATCAATCTGGCAATATCGGAGGCGTGATCGCGTAAGATCTTCATTTCGCAGCGGGTCGGGTAGTATTCCGGCTGTTCGGTTATGCGCTCAAACAGTTGCGAACCGGCAGCGTCATAAAAGTACTTCGCCGGCATGTACCTGGGCGCCGCGTGCAGGCCCTCAAGGACGTCCACCTCGAATGTGGAAACTTCGGGACTCTGCTGAAGAACGCGTTTGCGTGCTACTCCTGCAACCATGGTGACGCCCTCACACAAACTCTGCCAGGCGCAGTCCGCTGAATTGCCAACGCGCCGATGGATAGAAAAAATTGCGGTAGCTCAAGCGCTCGTGACCCTCGGGAGTGGCAAGCGACGAACCACGCAACACCATCTGGCTCACCATGAATTTGCCATTGTACTCACCGAGCGCCCCTTCGACGGCCCGGTAGCCCGGATATGGTAGATAGGCACTGCGAGTCCATTGCCAAGCGATGCCAAAGGCATCGGCCATCACATTTGCACGTGCTGCAACCTCCCACTCGGTCTCGCTTGGCAAGTGCTTTCCAGCAAAGCGGGCAAAGGCATCGGCTTCGTAATAGCTGACATGCTGTACCGGGGTGGCAGGATCGACCGGCTTCAAACCGGCAAGGGTCATTACTTGCCAGATATCATCCTTGCGCCGCCAATAGCCCGGCCCCTGCCAGGCTTCAGTCTGCACGGTGGCCCAGCCGTCGGACAGCCACAGCGATGGAGTCGTATAGGCGCCGGCAGCGACAAATTCGAGCCATTCACCATTTGTAACCAAATGCCGTGCGATACGGACTTGCGGGATCAGTTCATCATGACACGGGGTTTCGTTGTCGAAGCAAAAACCGTCGCCATTGTGACCGACCACATGAATACCCGCCGGCACCTCGACAAAGCCCCGAGGCCCTTGCGTTGCACGCGGCGGCCGCCAGTTTGCATCGTAGACCGGATCGGTCGGGTTTTGCGCGAACGCATGAAGAATGTCTGTAATCAGCAATTCCTGATGTTGCTGTTCGTGATGCAGTCCTATTTCGACGATTGAGAATACCCGCTGGGCCTCCGTTGCCGGCACCTCTCCTATGAGCCGCTCGACTGCCGCATCGACGTGCGCACGGTAAGCGGTGACGTCCTCCCCGTTCGGCCGCGTGATCAAACCACGCTGCGGCCGCGCATGACGCGGACCGGCCGCGACATAGTAGGAATTGAAAAGAAAAGGAAAGCGCTCGTCAAAAATCCTGTAGAGCGGATCGTAAGGCACCAGCAAGAACTGCTCGAAAAACCATGTCACATGGGCGCGATGCCACTTGGTTGGGCTGGCATCCGCCATCGACTGCACAATCTGGTCTTCGGCCGATAGATGCGCTGCGCGCGTCTCTGTCTCGGCTCGAACCCGACGGAACGCCTGGAGCCAGGTTTCCCGTTCTTTATCAACGGAACGCTTCGGCTCCCGCGCCAGCTCGTCCCGTGTAGCCGGCGACATCGCGGTGCGCGCCATGGAGAGCCTCCGTAAGCAAAGGGCTTCGGCAGATATACGTACAATACGGTTTAAGGATGCGATTGTTCCATCGCGTGACGGCAGGAGCAACCTCGAATTGCCGTGCAATCGCGGCCTGACGGGCTTGTGATGCGAAGTGCGTCCGCTCAAAAAACAGCGAAATTACGTCAATAACACGACCGCCGGAGATCGGATTTGGTTGTCTGCTGGCGCGCTCGCCAGCAAGATGAATTTGCCGCGCATTGAGCGCGTCGCCTCCGAGGATGTCGGCATCACCGCCGACACGGCCCTTCGCTTGGGCAAGGCCCTCGGTCCCTCACCGCAGCTGTGGCTTAATCTGCAAAACGACTACGACTTGCAGATGGCACGGCGCGAAATAGGGAAGTCGCTGGAAAAGATCGAGCCGGTCATCGCACCAGCTGATGCTTAAGCAGGCGGATGCGGACGCATTTGTTGGCTCAACCGGTCGACGGAACACATACGTCAGCATCGTTGACGAAGCCGTTTTGCAGCCGGGAGTTTGAGTGGGTTGACCTAATGAACACCGGCCAACTGAGGCCAAAGGACATCGCCCATCAGCCAGGCGACCATAACGAACCACAGCGCAAGCAATGACAGAGCACCGGCACTGAAGCTGAGCATATCGCGATAGTGCTTTAGTGTTTTATGCTGGAGGAAGGAACTCATCGTAACACCTACCGACATAAATTTCATGATCTTGACATCACGCAATGCAATGCGTGAGGAGTTGTCCTCGCGTCGCATCAGCGAGGGGGCCGAAAGCTGTCTCACAGCCGAGCAGCCTGTGTTCCGGGAACGCTCTTTTAGTCGGGTCGGAGTCGCGCCGGGTAGGTTGGGCTATCGGTGGCAGTAACAGCCTGTCACCCTTGGTGGTTCGGTTAACCGAGATTGTAATGACCGCTGCTTTGTCGGCGGTAACGGGGCTCACAAGCGTGCTAATGCCGCCAGCGATCAGGGCGCTCAAAAGACAAGCTGAAGCTATTTTTTTGAACCTATCATCGAATCTAAGACGCATTACATGCCTCCGAAGACATTCGACTTTGGTCGTTCAAAAAGAAAAAGCGTTCAATATAAGCAGCCCGACAAATACGGCCGACAGCCATATACCGAACAGTTCTGTAGTCACGCGGTCGTTCACGGGCCTGTCCTTTCCAATTCATTGCGCGGAAGGCTCCGCTCGACGAGGGCGCTCGCAGTAAGAAGCGAACCTGCAAACCCGACTGGGTCGGCTGACGATGGCGCGTTCACGCCCGCTAATAACGTCTCGGCGGCAATGCTGGTGGTCAGAAACGTGACCATGTCCGTCCTCCCCGCACTCGAAGCGTCTTATTTTGCAGGAAGGCTAGGGAGCGGCAGGTGGTCGCACCACTGTACGTTAGTAAACGCGTAGTAATCGAAAACGAAAGCGGACCTATACATCCGTATAACGCAGGTCGACACTCGCCCGGCCGAACGGTGCCACTGCAACACTTGTGATCGGCTTATTGAGGCGTGGAAGACCATGAAGGTTTTTTGTAGCTGCCTCATTTTGCAGAGGCCCAATTACTCTGGAGTCTGAGAGTTGCTTCCGAGGGCCCTGTCGAGACATTTGACCAGGCAGGCATCATCGAAAGGTTTTTTCAAAAAGCCAATTGCTCCAGCTTTCAGTACGCGTGCGCGCACCCCTTCTTCTGAA
>Ga0187788_10000083_pt1 | contig 22156 bp, 18 predicted proteins | sample 1015_BV01_MP10_2_FD_133008 | JGI IMG/M metagenome (GOLD analysis project Ga0187788, IMG submission 133008) | Tropical peat soil microbial communities from peatlands in Department of Meta, Colombia - 1015_BV01_MP10_20_MG | ecosystem: Environmental > Terrestrial > Soil > Wetlands > Peat | place...
GGGTTGTTTCTGGCCTCGGATCTGAGCACCGGAATCACCGGCGAAGTGATTTACGTCGATTGCGGCTACAACATCATGGGCTTCTGAAGCCTTGCCTGGAGTACGAGGCCCAATGGCCGCTGTCCGGAGGACCTTGCGTTCCGGTGATCCCATCTCGGACCAAGGGCCGACTGTGCTAGGCTTCCGCCCATCGGAGGTTTCATGCCTACCATCACCCGCCCCCACGCACCTGGTTATGGAATCGTCGGTCCCGAGCAAGGGAAGCTGCTGCCCTGGAACTGGGCGGCGGAACGGTTGTCCAATGCCCGCAATTACTTCATCTCCACGGTGCGTCCCGATGGCTGGCCGCACGTGATGATTGTGTGGGGCCTGTGGATGGACAATGCCTTCTACTTCAGTACCGGGCGCAAGAGCCGCAAAGGCCGGAATCTGGCGGGCAATCCGCGCTGCGTCGTGTGCCCGGAAGATGCAAGAGAGGGCGTGATCCTGGAGGGCACGGCGGAAGAGGTGACGGACCCCGAGGCCAGGACGGAATTCACCGAAGCCTACTACGCCAAGTACCAGTGGGACATTCCCAAGAACGAGCCGGTGTTCGCGGTGCGCCCGCGAGTAGTGTTCGGACTAATCGAGAAGGAGTTCACCACCAGCGCGACGCGGTGGACGTTCAACGGGGCGTAAGCAGTTGGCGGCGCAGCGGAACAGGGAGAGTTCCGGGCGCAGTGCGCTCCAGAACGGCAAGGTCCTTCAACTCGGACGCGGATTCTTGTCGCTGCGTCCTCGCTCAGAATGACAACTGTGGAGCCTGCTATAGAAGGCTGCAGTCGGCGTTCCACCCGCTGGGTCCATCCATGTGTTTGGGGTCGTCCCCACCTGTCCGCGTTAGTCCGTGTCAATCCGTGGCGGTTGTAATGGTGATCCTGCGGTCATCGGGACCGGTGCGCTGGAAAGCGATTTCGACGTCCCGCTCGCGGAGAAAGCGGGGGAATTTCTCTCCCCATTCGACCAGGAGAAGATTTCGTTCCTGTCCGATCAGGTCGTCCAAGCCGAGCGTTTCCAACTCGCGCGGCGTATCAACGCGATAAAGATCGACATGGTAGACACTGACCTGAGGACCGCGGTACTCGTGAATGAGCGTGAAGGTGGGACTGGTCACGTCGTCTTGCGCCGCCGCGTCGAAGGCTTCCGCAATGCCCTTGGCCATCGTGGTCTTGCCTGCACCCAGGTCCCCGCGCAACAAGACCAGGCTGGGAGGCTTGAGTCTGCGGGCCAGTTGCCGGCCCAGTTCGATGGTCTCTTCCGCCGAGTGCGTGGAGAATTCTTGGGTCACGGTTCGAGAATATCTCAGGAACGCAGCCGGCTCAGCCGTGGAAGGCAAACGCCGCAGCGCCTGCATCCTCGCGTGCCTGTTCGAAAGCCTGAGGCAGGCCGGCGAGGATGTCCGTGGCAATCAGCGAGTGCTCACCCAGGCGCTCGCGGGCGAAATCCCCACCCAGGCCGTGGAGGTAAACCGCGGCCAGCACCGCGAGAAACTCGGCCTCGGGAAGATTCGCCGACTTCGCCTGCGCGAGAAAGCCGGCGATCATCCCGGTGAGAATGTCGCCACTTCCTCCCGAAGCCATCCCGGGATTGCCAGTCACATTGGCCCAGACGGCGCCATCCTCGAATGCGACCAGCGTGCGATGGCCCTTGAGAACCAAGACGCAGTGGTGGTCGCAGGCAAATTTGCGGGCTGTGCCAATGCGATCCTGCTGAATGTCGGCGATCGAGAGGCCGGTGAGGCGCGACATCTCGCCGGGATGAGGAGTAAGCACCAGCAGGCGCGCGCGCCCGTTGAGCTTATGAGTGAATTTTTCAAAAGCGTTCAGGCCGTCGGCGTCAACCACGAGGCTGATGGGGTACTTATCCACCACGGCGCGCACGAACTGCGCGGTGTCAGGATTGCGGGAGATGCCTGGGCCGAGCGCGATAACATCCTTGCCAGCAGCGATTGCGTCCAGCCGACCGTAGTCGAGGGCGGCGAGCGAGATGGCGCCGGCGTCGGTCTCCGCCAGGGGTTCGCTCATCAGTTCAGGATGGAAGCCGGCAACCGTCGGGAGGACCGATTTGGCGGTGGCCACGGTGGAGAGCCCAGCGCCGCTTCGCAAGGCAGCGATTCCGGCCATGGCGGCGGCGCCCGCCTTGCCGAGCGATCCACCGATTACCAGCGCATGTCCGTAGTTTCCCTTTTGGCCCTCCGGCGGCCGCAGGGCGACGAACTCCGCGAAGTCCGCCGGGGTAATCAGATGCAGCTGCAGATCGGAAACGATGGCTTCCTCGGGCGAGCCGATGGGGGCCACCAACGTTTCGCCGCGCGTAAGTTCGGCGAAGACATGCGCGGGACGCGGCGCAGTAAAGGTTACGATGCCATCGGCGCGCGCGCGCAGGGCATTGGAATCGCGGACGCTGAAGGCGTCGGCATCGGCGCCGGACGGAATATCGACCGCCAGCACCGGGCGTCCGGAGGCGTTCATGGCGGCAATCGCCTCGGCGTACAAGCCGGTAACCGGAGGACAAAAGCCGGTGCCCAGAATCGCATCGATGATCAGGTCGGCGTGAAATACATGCTGTGCTGCCGGGTCGCGAAGCTGCGACGAGTCGCGGGCGAAAACCGGCTCGCGTTGCATGCGGGCGTACATTTCCGCGGCATCGCCCTTCAGTTCCGAGGGATGGGCGAGCAACAGGACCTCGACCTCGCGGAAAGCTTCGCGCAGCTTGCGCGCCGCCACGAAGCCGTCGCCACCGTTGTTGCCTTTCCCGCACACGATGCCGACTCGCCGCGCCCCGGCAAAGCGTGAGGTGGCAAAATTGGCCACCGCGGCGCCGGCGTTTTCCATCAAGGTAAGCGAGGGCACGCCAAAGCGGTCGCTGGTGAGGCGATCGATCTCCCTCATTTGTGCGGAGCTGGTGATCTTCATGAGTGGGCAGCCGCCGTCTGTTCCAGACGCCGGAGACCGGCGGGCTCGCCCATGGCGATCAGGCAATCGCCGGCATCGATGCGGTCTTCGGGCGCGGGATTGAAGCGCATGCCCCTGGGCCCCTTGATCGCCAGGACAATCACATTGAGCTCCTGACGGATGTGCGAACCGGCGATGGTGTTGCCGGCGAAGGGGGAGTCCGCCTCGATGCGGATCTCCTCAATCTCCAGGTCGAGCTTGCCGCCGCGAGCGGTGGCGATATCGAGAAAGTCGAGCACATTGGGGCGGAGAAAGGATTGGGCGATACGGTGGCCGGCGGACAGGTAAGGAGAGATGACCTCGTCAGCCCCGGCGGTGCGCAGGTGTTTCTCCGCATCCTCTTCGCTGGCGCGGGCAATGATCTTGAGCTTGGGATTCATGGAGCGGGCGGTGAGCACGACGTAAAGGTTGATGGCGTCGGTGGAGGCGGCGGCTACCAGCCCAAGGGCGTGATCGATGCCCACCTGCCGCAGGATGGATTCCTGGGTGGCATCGCCAATCAGCATCAGCCATCCCTGATCGTTGAACTTGGCGGCCTTTTCGGCATTGGGCTCGATGATCACCAGGGGTATCGATTCCCGTTGCAGCTCGCGAGCCACGCTGCGGCCGACACGACCGGCGCCGCAGATCACGTAATGCCGGGTGAGTCGGCCGATTTCCTTCTGCATGCGCCGCCTTCCGAAGAACGAAAGCAGCTCGAATTCTAGCAAAGCGGATGCAGTGGCACCGATGCCGAGAAAAACCAGCCCCACGCCGAAGATCATCACGAAGACGTTGAACACGCGGCCGGCATGGCTGAGGGGATGTATCTCGGAATAGCCGATGGTGGTAATGGTCATCAGCACCATGTAGAAGGAGTCAAACCACGACCAGCCCTCGATGAGGTGAAAGCCCAGCATGCCGATCAGGCAAACCACGGTCAGCGCTGAAAAGACGATCTGGAGATTGCGATTGCCGAGCATAGGGGAGGGCAAGGACCTCGAAGCCTGCCAGTTTCAAGCTTCCGGCGGGGAGTTGCAAGTGCGGGCCGACCTGCGCCTGCGGGCACCGGGGTGAATCTAGTCGCCGATGGTCCGTGCGGGAATGGCCTCGCGGGCGGTTTGCAGGCTGCTCTGGACGAGGCTGTGCTTGCGGCCGTAGGTGAAGTAAACCACCAATCCAATCACCAGCCAGATAATCAGACGGGCCCAGTTAATCCAGCCCAGCTTATACATCATGTAGCCATTGAACAGGACGCCGAGGATGGGAACCAGCGGAACCCAGGGGGTTCGGAAGGGCCGAGGCTGTCCAGGATTCGTCTGGCGCAGGATCATGACCGCAATGCAGACGATGACAAACGCCAGCAGCGTGCCGATGTTCACCATCTTGCCGATGTCGTCGATGGGGACGGAGCTGCCCACAACAGCCGCGAGCAACCCCACCAGGATTGTGTTCTTCCAGGGCGTGCGGAATTTAGGGTGAACGGCGGCGAAGAACTTGCGCGGCAGCAGGCCATCCTTGGCCATGGAGTAAAGCACGCGCGTCTGTCCCAGCAACATGACCAGCATCACGCTGGTCAAGCCAGCCAATGCGCCGAGGGTAATGATGTGCGAAGCGCTGACCAAGCCACGATCCAGGAAGGCGCGAGCGATCGGAGCTTCGATGTTGACTTCCCGCCAGGGAACCATTCCCGTAAGCACGGCTGCTACCAGGATGTAGAGCACGGTGCAGACCAGGAGCGAGGCGATGATGCCGATGGGAAGATCGCGTTGCGGGTTCTTGGCCTCCTGGGCGGTGGTGGAAACAGCGTCAAAGCCAATGTAAGCGAAAAATATGTAGGCGGCTCCGGCCCCGATTCCCGAGAAGCCGAAGGGCGCGAAAGAATGCCAGCTGCTTCCCCAGTTGCCACCACTCACATAGCGGAAGCCCAGACCGATCACGAACAGGACCACGGTTACCTTGATGGCCACGATCGTGGCGTTAAAGCGTGCGCTCTCCTTGATGCCGATCACCAGGATGGTGGTAATGATGAGGGCAATCACGAACGCGGGCAGGTTGAAGCCGACTTCCACTCCGAATAATCGCGGAGCATTCAGCAGCTCATGAGCCCGCTGCACCAGCTCCGGCGGGTGGGCCGCCACAATATCGGCCACCTTGTTGAGGAAGGCCTGGGTTCCGGGCACCAGGGCGGCGTCGGAAGCCCGGGCCATCTGGCGTGCGACCATGTCTTCGGCGGTGCGCAAGGCGGTCCAGTGATCGTAGGCCAGCCACAGGGGCAGCTTCAGGTGAAGGATATCCAGCAACTCGACGAAGTGGTTGGACCAACCAGAAGAAACGGTGCTGGCGCCCATGGCGTATTCGAGCGTGAGGTCCCAGCCGATGATCCAGGCGAACAGCTCGCCCAGGGTGGCATAGGCATAGGTGTAAGCGCTGCCGGCCAGCGGGATCATGGCGGCAAATTCCGCGTAGCAGAGTCCAGCGAACGCACAGCCCAATCCAGAAAGCACAAAGGAAAGCATGAGCCCGGGACCGGCATAGTGAGCGCCCAAGCCGGAAAGCACAAAGATGCCGGCCCCAATAATTGCACCTACGCCCAGCGCAGTGAGCTGGAAGACCCCGAGCGTGCGCCTGAGACTGTGCTCACCATGCTCACCCGCTTCATGGAGCAACTGGTTTAACGGCTTGGTCGCCAGAAGGTTGGACATGCCGACTTCCACTCCTTTACGAATTCGCTCACCTCACTGCTGCGGCGCGATCCTCAGTTGCCCGGCGCCAGCCTGCGGCGAGGTCTCAAAAGGTATACCGGAATGCCCAACAACACGATGATCAGGCCCGGCCAAGTGTACTGCGGTTTATACCGCAAAAGCACGACATCAATGAACAGCGCCAGAGCAATGTAGATCGCAGGGAGGACGGGGTAACCGATAGCCCGGTAGGGCCTGACCGCGTCGGGCCGGGTCCGGCGCAGAACGAACAGGCCCGCGATCGTCAGGATGTAGAAAACCAGCACGGCAAAGATGATGTAGTCGAGCAACTGACTGTAGGTTCCGGAAAGGCAAAGGATGCAAGTCCACACCGCCTGGACCAGCAGCGATACCACCGGCGTCTTATAGGTTGGATGCAGGGTGCCGACTGACCGGTAGAACAGGCCGTCGCGCGCCATGGCGTAGTAGACGCGAGCGCCAGCCAGGATCAACCCGTTGGTGCAGCCGAAGGTGGAAATGAGGATGGCCAGCGCCATCAAGGCCGCACCGGCTTGTCCGAACATGACCTGCATGACCGCCGTCCCGACGCGGTCCTCGGCGGCGTACTGGATGCCGCGGGCAAGCACCGTCGGACCGTGGGGGTCGCCACTGAGCGGAAGGACATTCAGGTAGACGAAGTTGGCGGCGATATACAGGCCAATGACCACACCCGTGCCCAAGGCCAGCGATAGAGGTAGGTTGCGGCTTGGATTCTTGACCTCGCCGGCAGTGAAGGTGACGTTGTTCCAGGCGTCAGCGGAGAACAGCGACCCCACCTGGGCGACGGCCAGGATAGTGATGGTGCCGATCAGTCCGCCAATGCCGATTTGCGCGAAGGGGGAAGCGGCGCTTCCTGCGTTCTGCCAGAAGTGGGTGAAGTTGGCGGCGACCGCCTGAGGATTCCGTCCCAGCACCAGTCCGAAGACCACCAATCCCAACAGAGCTGCAGCCTTGGTGAAGGTGAAGACGTTCTGGACCAGCGCACCCGTCTTGACGCCGAAGACGTTGACCACGGTCAACAACACAATAATGATGATCCCCATCAGGTTCTGGGTGTTCAGACCGACATCCATGTTGCCGAGGATCATGGGTCCGACGGGGATTGGCGGCACCTTCCAGAGATGGATAATCCAGTTGCTGGAGGAGATGGCGGGGAAGAACACGCCCAGAAACTTGCCGAACGCGACGCCCACGGCCGCGATGGTGCCCGTCTGAATCACCAGGAACAGAGTCCATCCGTAGAGGAAGCCCCACAGCGGGCCCAGGGCTTCCCGGAGATAAACATACTGGCCGCCGGCGTGGGGCATCATGGCCGCCAGCTCGCCGTAACAGAGCGCCGCCACGATGGTCATGAATCCAGTGACCACCCAGGCCAGGATCAGCAGGCCGGGGGAATTCACCAGACGCGCAATATCAGCGGAGACGATGAAGATCCCGGAACCGATCATCGATCCCATCACCAGCGTGGTGGCACTGGTGAGACCCAGGCCCTTTACGAATCCCTGATCGGAGGCAGCGAGGTCCGCGGGCGGGGCGGGGTGGGTTTCCGTCTGGCTCACCGTGAATTGACCCCATAAAAGGAGAGATGCCTTCCACCTGGTCGCATGTTGTGGGACGACTTTACATCAAGATGCGGAGGAATTGCTCGGCTGATTTGTATGGCTCCGGGGTGAGACTTGAGATTACCGCCACCGAGTCTGCGCCGGCCTGGATGACGGCGCGGCAGTTGTCCAGGGTAATTCCCCCGATAGCGACCAGCGGGCTCGGGGTCAGAGCACGAGCGGCCCGGACCCCGTCGAGGCCGATGACCGGGTCGGGGTTGACCTTAGTTGCTGTCTGGAACACGGGGCCAATGGCGATATAGTCAGCGCCAGCCTCCACGGCGCGCCGGACCTGCTGAGGATTGTGCGTGGAAAAGCCTACCCACAGCCGGTTTCCGACGATTCTTCGCGAGCCCTTCAGCGAGAGATCGTCCTGTCCAAGGTGCACGCCATCGCACCCAGCGGCGACGGCGAGGTCGGCGCGGTCGTTCAGGAAAAAGCTAACGCTCGCGCCAAGCTCACTGCGGAGCGCGCGGGCTTGTGAAAGCACCTCCGGCGCGGAGCCGGTCTTGTTGCGGTATTGCAGGAGCGAGACGCCGGCCCGTTCCAGTTCTTGGGCAAAGTCGATCATGGCGGCCGACTGAGCAGGCGCGCGCGGAAAGAAAGAGGTGTCGAGAATGGCATAGAGGCGGGGGAGCCTAAAGCTCATAGCTACGATCCGTTACGGACCCTGGCTCCGTTAGCACTCCCCAGAAGGCGCTCCATGAACCTGGTATCGAAGTTGCCGGCACGAAAGTCAGGATCGGCAAGAATCCGCCGGTGCAGGGGGATCGAGGTGTGGATTCCCTCGACGATGAACATCTCCAGGGCGCGAGACATGCGCGAAATAGCTTCCTGGCGATCCTTGCCGCGGACCACCAGCTTAGCGATCAGCGAATCGTAATACGGCGGAATGACCGATTCGGCATAGGCAGCGGTATCGATTCGCACGCCGGTGCCGCCCGGCGGATTGAAGGTTGTAATCTTGCCCGCCGAGGGCGTGAACTTTTCCGGATGCTCAGCATTGATGCGGCACTCGATCGCGTGACCGCGATGCAGCACCGGTCCATGCAGTACCGTGTCCAGTTTCTCGCCCACGGCGATCATGATTTGGCTCTTCACCAGGTCCACATCGGTGACCATCTCGGTGACCGGATGCTCCACCTGGATGCGGGTGTTCATCTCGATGAAGTGGAGTTTGCCGTCTTCATCCATCAAAAACTCGACGGTGCCGGCATTGATGTAGCCGATGTGGCTGAGAGTGCGGCATAGCAGATCGCCGATCGAGGAGCGCAGCTCCGGCGTCATTTTGACCGAGGGCGATTCCTCCAACAGCTTCTGATGGCGGCGCTGAATGCTGCATTCGCGCTCGCCCAGGCTAACCACGTTGCCGTGCTCGTCGGCCAGTACCTGGAACTCGATGTGTCGCGGACGCTCGATGAATTTTTCCAGGTAGAGATCGCCGTTGCCGAAAGCAGCCGAAGCCTCGCTCTGCGCGGCCTGGAAGAGCACAGGAAGCTCCTGCCCGTCGCGAATCACGCGCATGCCGCGGCCGCCTCCGCCGGCGGCGGCCTTCAGGATCACGGGAAAGCCGATGTCACGGGCCCAGTCCAGGGCGTCTTGCTCGGAGGCAATCACGCCCTCAGAGCCAGGGAGAATGGGTACCCCTGCCGCCTTCATGGCCATGCGGGCCTTCTCCTTTTCGCCCATCAGGCGCGTGATTTCGGGAGGAGGGCCGATAAACTTCATGCCGCAGGTTTCGACCACTTCGGCGAAGTTGGCGTTTTCGCTGAGCAGGCCGTAGCCGGGATGCACACCATCGACGTTGGCAATCTCGGCGGCGCTGATGACGGCGGGGATGTTCAAGTAGCTGTCGCTGACCCTGGGCGGACCAATGCAAATGGCTTCATCAGCAAAGCGGACGTGCAAGGAGTGACGGTCGGCATCGCTGTAGACAGCCACCGTCTTGATGCCCAACTCCTTGCAGGCACAAATGACGCGGAGAGCAATCTCTCCCCGGTTAGCAATGAGAATTTTTCGAAACATTCAGACTCAACAACCCTGTGCAACGACGCGCATCTCTTGCGGCCGCGCCCGCCCGGCGCCAACCCTCGCTCACCAGATAGACGTTGACAGCGGAGAACATTCCCGGGGCTAGTCGGGCTGGACGGCGAACAACTGCTGGCCGTATTCCACGGGCTGGCCGTTCTCCACAAAACGCTTCACGATGGTGCCCGCGTAATCCGACTCGATCTCGTTCATCAGCTTCATGGCCTCAACGATGCAGAGCACCTGTCCCACGCTGACCCGGTCGCCGGGCTTCACGAAGGGTGGGGCGCCCGGCGAGGGTGCCTCGTAGAAAGTACCCACGATGGGCGAATGCACGATCTGCATTCCGGCTTCTTCGACCGCGGGCTCGGGTCCTGCCACCGGCGGGGAGGAAGAGTCGCCTCCCGCGGCCGGTACTACCGCGGGGGCGGCGGGGACAAGCGGCGCGGAGACCACCGGCGCCACCGCCGTGTAGTGGATTTGCGAGGATGCACCTCGCTTGATGCGTACTTTGACGTCACCGCGTTCAAGCTCAAATTCCGCGATGTCCTTCTCGATTAAGAACTCGATGAGTTCCTTCAGCTCTTTCTGATTCATTCTCGATGCATGCTGGGCGAAGAATTCGTTGAAGTTCAACCAACTCGACGACAAACCGGTTTCCTAGCTTGCACGCGCCTGACCTGACAATCCCTGCAGCCGTGAACCTTGCTGTCGCCCGGTTCGCTTCTGGAAACCCCGGCCGTGCCTTTCAAAGTTCGATCAACTCCCGGGAGCAGGGCGTCAGGACGTCGCACCCGCACTCACGGACCACCACCATGTCCTCGATGCGAACTCCTCCCTTGCCTGGGACGTAAACGCCGGGCTCGACGGTAATGACCATGCCCGGCTTCAGGACCTCGCTCTGCTGGCGTGCCAGTCGAGGCGGTTCGTGGATCTCCAGCCCCACTCCGTGACCGGTGGAGTGGGTAAAATACCGGTCCAATGCGGCACGTCGCAGAACGGAACGAGCTGCGGAATCCACGGCCCCGGCGGTTACCCCAGCACGAACCGCTCCGACGGCCGCCTGCTGGGCCTCCCTCACCGCGTCATAGATGTGCCGCTCTTCTGAAGTGACCCGGCCCATGTACACAGTGCGGGTCATGTCGGAACAATAACCGTTGAGTATAACACCGAAGTCGAGGACGACGAACCCGCGTGCGGGGATGGGTTGCGCTGACGCCCTGCCGTGCGGCAGCGCCGATCGCGGACCCGCTGCGACGATGGTTTCAAACGACATCCCTTCAGCGCCGGAGCCGCGTGCAGCGTGCTCGATTTCCGCGGCCACAGCGATTTCCGCCACGCCGGGACGAATCGTCTTCAAAGCAGTCCCGAGCAGCACAGCTCCCAATTCGACGGCCTGGCGAATCGCAGCGATCTCCTGATCGTCCTTGACGGTCCTGAGTTGCTCGATTAGTCCAAGCGTGCTCTTCAGGCGCGAGCTACGCCGACGATGCTTCAGGACGACGTCGCGCTGAGCGATGGTGAGCTGCTGAGCCTCAACGGCGATTGGGCTGAGGCCCGACTGGGTGACCCACTCCGTCGCGAGCTCCAGGGCCGGCCGCTTGCCGACCACGACCCTGACACCTTGCGTTTCTTCGCGTGCCTGCGTTTTGTAACGGCCATCGGTGAAGAGGGCCAGCCTGGGCTCGGCGCCTTCGAGCCGACAGGCAAGAACGCTGGAGCTGCCGGTGAATCCGCACAGGTAACGAACATTCACCGGGGAGGTGACCAGCAACCCGGAGGCGCGGGCCTGCCGCAGCAGCCCCGACAGCCGCTGCTGTCGCGCCAGGTAGTGCATGGGATCCATTCTATGTAAGGTAAACCAGGCCGCACGAAAAGGCCCCCGCTGGTGGCGGGGGCCGGTTGGGTTGATGGTCAGTTGACTATGTTTGCACAATCTTCGGGGTTACGAAGAAGAGCAACTCTTGCGAAGAGGTGGAAACCGAGCGCCGCTTAAACAGATTGCCCAGGACCGGGACATCGCCCAGCAAGGGCACCTGCTGCACGTTGATGGAGTTCTGTGTCTGGATGACGCCGCCGATGACCACCGTCCCGCCATCGCTAACCAGTACCTGGGTGGTGGCCTGTTGGGTGATCAGAGTGGGGTTTCCAGCCACCTGGCGCGAAAAGTCAGGAGTGGTGTTTTCCACGTCGATGGCCATGAAAATGGTACTCTCCACCGTAATCTGCGGTGTAACCGTCAGCCGCAGGAAGGCGTCCACGTAAGTAGTCGTGGGCGGACCGCCTAACTGCGCCGCCGTTACCACGGGGACGCGCACGCCCTGACGGACGACCGCCTGGCCGTTGTTCTGGGTAACGACGCGCGGGCGGGACAGAATCTTCAGCAAGCCGCGCTGCTCGGCCATGGTGAGAATCGTGTCCAGCCGGTAAGTGGAGGTCGCATTTACGAAAGACAGGCCGCTGGTCGGACCAGGAACCGCCAGGTTCGAGAACAGAGGAATGGTCTTGCCGGTGGGATCGAGGATGTACTTCGGCGCCGGCGCTCCGGGAGGGAAAGTAACGTTGGTGGGGCTGAAGCCGGCAGCGCTGGAACCGCCCGCAGCGGAGGTGTTGTTACCCCAGCCGAAGCCCAGTTGTACGCCGATGTCGCGGGCGAAGTTGCGAGTGGCCGCAATCACGCGGGCTTCGATTTCCACTTCCTGGGTCTTGCGATCCAACTGGGCCAGCAAGCGCTGCACTTCCGGGATCACAAAAGGAATGTCGGAAATGATCAGAGAGTTGGTGCGGACGTCGGCTATCACGTCGCCGCGCTGCGAGAGGAACCGCTTTACCGTGGGGACCAGATCCTTGGCCTGGGCGTAGCTCAGGAAGTGGGTGATGTGGATCTTGGGTACGGAGAGCGCCTCGGCTTCGTTCTTGGCGCGAACCGCTTCGGCTTCCTTGCGCAGTGTATCGACGGTCGCTATCCGCAGGACGTTGCCTTCCAGCTTGCGATCCAAGCCGTTATTGGCCAAGACCAGATCCAGCGCCTGGTCCCAGGGCACATCGTCCAGCACCAGGGTCAGTGTGCCACGCACGTTGGGATCGAGCACGATGTTCAGGCCGCTGATCTCGTGAATCAGGCGGAAGAAATCTTTCAGGTCAACATCCTTCAGATTGACGGAGATGGGCTCGCCGGTGTACTTGGGCTTGGGCGGCAAGGGAGTGGAAATCTGCGTCTCGCGCTGCACCTGCGCCAGGTTGGTGGCCGGGGTGGCGGCCTGCGGAGCCGCGCTCACTGGGGGAACCAGGGCGTCGGCCGCAGCCTTGTTGGATGCCTCGATCACCCGCGCCGCGGACTCAGCGGCGGCTTTCGGCTCGCTGACTGCAGGCGCTGCGTCTTCGCTCTTGGGCGTGAACTGGGGTTCCAACATCACAAAATCTTTGACCGACCTGTCCGCGGCAGGCATGTTGGGCGCCCGCGAAGGCGGGTTCTGGGCCAAAGTTTGCGTGGCCGATTCAGTGGCAGGAACGACGACCGGCCGGGCCTGAGGCACGGCGACCGTGGCCGTCAGACTCGGCTGCGGTGCCGGCTTGCTGGCATCGAGCACCGGTTGAGCCGGCGTGTGCAGAACCGGCTTGGGGCTGTTCGGAACCGTCGTCGAGGCCGGGGATTTCTCGGTGGTGTGCACCTTGAGCGTAACTTTGTTGCCCGAGGGTACCAGGTCAAAGGCACGAGGTTCCGTCAGGTCAACCACGATGCGGGTTACCGGAGGGCTGTCCTGGAAGCGAGCGATGCGGACATCCTTGACATCGGTGGAGTTGACCGCAATCACCTTCGGGTTGGAAGGTACCGCGTTCATCAGATCCACTACGACGCGCGCCGGCGAGGAAAGCTTCATGGTGCTGGGCGACAGCGGCCCGTTGGCGGCAATCTCGACGTCGAGAGTGCCATTACCGCGAACCACCGCGACCGAACTCACAGTGACGGTTGAACTGGTTCGCACCGCCGCTTCCTTGACCACGGGTACCTGCGTTTCCAGGGTGGCAGGCTTGGTGACGGCCATAGCCGTGGTCTTCGGGACCGGCAAGAGTGCGGGGGAAGGCTTGGCCGCTGACTTCGGCATGGTGACCTGAATCTCAAGACCGTTGGCAATGTCGCCGACTTTCACGTCGGCGCCCGGCGTCAGAGCCAACTCGACGCGGGCTACTTCGGTCCCATTGGCCCCGCTATAGGAGAGAACATGGTAGGCGCTGACGCCGGGGGTAGCCACGGTCCGCGTCTGCTCCTTCCAGTTGCCAGCCGAAACCCCGTGCATGTCCACCAGCAGCAGAGTATCGGTGGGCCGATACTCCGTGTGGGTGAACGTGCCGCTCATATGCAGAGCCACGACAGTGGCATTGCCCTGCGCCGCCACGCTAAGACCGGTCAATTGCGTGTTGGCCGCAGCTGCCATGGTGCCCGCCAACAGCAGCAGCAGAATGGAACCTATCCGTTGCTTCAGCCTCATCTGGTCTCTCCCTGCACGCGCCACTTGCGCTCGCGTGTGTGGCGGCTTGCCGCCACTTCTAAATTGGCCCACCGGGTTCGGCCCGGCCTAGCTCGAAAGAACCGTCCATCCCCAGGGCACGAATGCCCTCCGCACCCGAAGGGGAAATGTCTATACCACGGGAGCGTTCACCCGCTTGGTCACTTCACGGGTGCTCTGCTTGCCCACTTTGTCGGTCACTGTCTCGCGGAAGACCACCGAGTCTCCCGTGATCTTCTCCACCACTCCGTTGAACACCGGATCGGTCTCACGGAGGAAATAGGCGCGATGGGCGCTGTTTTCCACCACCGCGATCATGCCGTTTTGCGACTTCACAATTCCCTTGAGCGCAATCTGATCGATCATCAGGCACTTTTTGCCGGTCTCACAGCCGGGACCGCGGCCGGTGGCGCGCACGATGGGGCTGATGAAGGGATCCCTGCGGCCCGCCGCGCCACTGACCGACACCTTCTGAGCCAGCTCCGGAGTTCCCGGGATAGTCGGCTTGGCGAGCGAGGACTTCTTCACCTCTGGCTTTTTCTCGGCCGCACCATCAAAGGTAGCGGGCTTCGCCTTGGGTGTCGTAGCCTGCGGCTTTCCCGCTGCCGGCGCGAGCTTCGCCTGACCGGCAGGCTTGGCGGCCGGCTTGGTGGCAGCAGGAGAGCTGCTGGCGGCCGATGCCGTCGCTGGCGGCTTCGCAGGCGCCTTGGCTGGTGCGGCAGTTTGCCCGCTGGCAACCGCTGGCGGGGTGGCGGGCTTCGCTGCCGGCTTGGCCGGCGCAGCGTTGGACTGGCTGCCGGCGGCCGAGGAAGAAGTGGCGGCCTGAGTGGCCAGCGATTTGACCGCGTTGGCGGTTGCCGCTCCCTGCGCACAGGCGGTGCCGCTGGCGGCGATCAGGACAAATACCAGGCTCTTGGTCAGCTTCATAACGATTCCCTGCTACTTCCCAGCCGGAGTTCCCGGTTTCGCGGGAGCCGGCGCTGGCACATCGGCGCGACTGAAATAGGTTGTGGCGACGCAAGTAGCGACCACGCTCTCGCCCGGGGCATATTCGTAGCGATGTTTGACTTTGGCGTCGCTCGCCTTGACCACCGTCGCCATCTGCAACGCCGAGACGTTGATGATGCGCTCCAGCTTGGCCATGCGCTCGAAGAAGCCCAGCACCGAGTAGTACGGTCCATCCAACTCCAGCTCAAAGGGAGCTTCCACGAAGAATTCCTTGGACTGGGTGGCCTGGGCGGTGAAGCGGCGGACTTCAATGCCGGCGGCGGAGGCAGTCGACTGCACCAGGCGGATGAAATTGTCGGCTTCCTTCTCGTCCGGGACGATGCGCTTCTGGATCTCGAGCTGCTGCTTCAGGCTCTCGATCTGGCGGTCCATGTCGGCGAGCTTGCCCACGTAGGGCCGCAAGGAGTCGTTGTCGGCCTTGACGGCGGCCAGCTTACCCTCGTTGCGCTTGTTCTGGTCGGCGAGGGGCTTGATGGTGAGGTACCAGGCCAGGCCGGTGACGACGGCGGCCAGTCCGACCACGATTCCCAGTTTCGATCCAAACGGCAGTTCGTTCCACTTGGCCATGATTACCGTCCTGCCTACGACTTCTGCTGCGTTGGCGCCGGCGCCCCCTGCTGGGGCGGCAGCTTCTCGCAGGTAATAGAAAACTGAAACGCCTGCATATCCTTAATCTGCTCGTCCTGATAGGTTTCCTTGATCTCAATCGACTTGAAGTAGTTCGACTTTTTCAAGTTGGTCATCAGGTTGGCGACGGCGGTGGAGCTGAGCGCGGTGCCCTGCAGGTTGATCACCGCCCCGGTGTCGTTCATGGTGTTGAGCCAGACGGCATCGGTGGAGTTCACGGTGCTGGCCAGCGCATTCATCAGATCGGTCGGACCCGACTGGTTGGCCTGCAACTGGTGAATCACCTTCACCCGGCGGTCGTAGAGATCGAACTGCTTCTGCCGCTCCAGGTACTTGGCCTTAACGTCGGCCAGGCGCCGGTTCTCGGTTTGGGCAACGTCCAGCTGCTTCTTGAGGTCCTCGGCTTTCTTGTTCAGGCCCCAGAACCACAGGTAATTGCCGCCCACGGTGAGGGCGGCGATCAGAGCCGCCACCACCATGATGTTGGGTGGCTCCTTGGTGCCCAGAGTGATCGCCGGTCCCTTGGCCTTCTTCGGTCGGTCTCCGCCCAGCAGGTTTATGCGAATCATAGGCTTTCAAAACTCCTCAGGGCCAAACCCACAGCCACGGCAAGTTGCCCCGCGTTGCGCTCCACCAGACTGGAAGCGGCGGGGCCATACTCGATCCGGGCAAAGGGATTGAGAATTTCGACGGGAAGCGAGAACTCCTGGCGCAGCGCTTCCATCAAGCCGGGCACGCGGGAAGAGCCGCCGGCCAGGTAGAGGCGCTCGATGTGCTCTCCGGCAGCGGTGGCGCGGAAGAAGTCGAAAGTCTTCTGGATTTCCAGCACGATGATTTCCGTCACCTGCTGCAGGATGGGCTGCTTGGCATCCTCGCTGACGGTGCCCACCTTCTCGCCCAGCTTGAGCGATTCGGCGTCATCGAAGCTGAGATCGAGCTCCTTCTGCAAGGCGTCGGTGTACTGGTGGCCGCCCACGCTGACGTCGCGGGTGAACAGCGGGGTGGTGCCCTTGAGGATATTGATGTTCATCACGCTGGCGCCCAGATTGAGCAGCGCCACGGTGGAGCCGGGCGCCGGATCGTAGTTGTACTCGTAGCAGTTCTGCAGCGCGAAAACGTCGATGTCCACGATAGCCGGAGTCTTTCCCGCCATCGAGAGCACGTTGGTGTAATTGAGAATCTTGTCCTTCTTCACCGCCACCAGCAGGACGTCCATCTGCGGGCCGGTGAGATCGTCGGACAGGATCTGGTAGTCGATGTTGACGTCGGCGATGTCGAAGGGGATGTGCTGGGCGGCCTCGGTGTTGATGCTGTCGGCGAGCTGTTGGTCGGTCATCGTGGACATGGTGATGCGCTTGACGATGACGGAGTGCCCGCTGACGGAGGTGGCCACCTGCTTGGTCTTGATGCTGTGTTCGGCGAAGAGCTTGCCGATGGCGCTGGCCACGCTGGGGCTGTCCATGATCATGGAGTCCACGACCACATCGTTGGCCAGGGGCTCAACACCGGCGTGAGCCAGCTCCAACCCGCCGCGCGAGCGCTTCAATTCTACGGCCTTGATGCTGCTGGAACCGATATCGAGTCCGACGATCGACTTGGAGCCACCGAATGAGAACATAATTTTTCCGCCTCTAGCGACTGGCCACGGCGCGCGCGGATCTGGGCCGCTTCTTGCCTTTGCCGTCTCCTACTGTGCTTTTGCGTTCCATCCAGGAATCCAGGATGGTCTTCTTGAACTTCCAGCGATTGCCGAGCTTGAACGCGGGAATTTTCTCCTCGTACACGTACTTGTAGAGCGTGTCGGGGCTCACGCCCAAGTACTGCGAAGCCTGGCGGATGTTCATGACTTCCGGCGCATCGGCCATAATCCGTGTAGCCCTTTCCAGAGGTGTCGACGTGCGCTGTCCAACCAAAAGAGCTGCGCGCGCTGGACGCCGCATGGCCCCTTGTGCAGGTGCCAAAAGAAATCTCTTTGGTCTCGGGGGGTGAACTACGAGCGTGCTGGTTATATCAGGGGGAAGGCGGTGGGTGTCAAGGATAACTTCCGGTTTTTGCCGTTATCTTCCGGGTTTCCCGGTAGTTCATGGCCTTCTGGTGGGATAGCCAAACGCCAACAGGGTGTGCTTTTTCGTGCAGCCGACTACCACATGTGGTGGTCCGGCTGCAGAGAGCTCCAAATCTGGCCACCCGAGTAACGAAGGGACTAGTCCGAAAACCGGCAAAAGACCGCATTCTGACGACGTTTGACGTAGGTCGTCCGGTAGCGGTCGGGGAGAGCGCCGGAGGGGCCGGTCTTGCGCCTTACGATCCATAGGGCGGACCGGCGCCAGGGGCGGAGAGCGAGGGCGACTCGGGCATATTGCATTGTTATAATCGGAATTGCAGCGCACCCGTGGCTCAATTGGATAGAGCGACGGCCTCCGGAGCCGTAGGTTACAGGTTCGAGTCCTGTCGGGTGCGCCATTCTTCACAAAAACCCAGCGGCCAGCGCTCAGGCCTTTGCCCTCAACCAACGAGCGATCTGCCATCTGAGGCCGCTACGCAAGGAATTGCACCAGACTCGTTCTAATCAGGGAGTCTAAGGATGTTGGCCACAAAGGGTTCCGTCTGGGCCTTGGCGATCCTGGCAGTTTTCTCCGCGCAGCTGTTTGGGGCATGCAGACCGGGTCAGCAGACCGGCAAGATTATAAAGGTCATTGACGAAGATCTCTCCGCTCAATCGGCAGGTACCGCTTCCAGGCCCATGCCGCCGGGGCAATCCGCCAAACCCAATCCAGCTACAGTCTCGCGGTCGATCATTTTTGCGATTGGCAACCAGAGGTATGGACTGCGGATGGCTCCGGGCTCGGCATCGCAGGCTCTTGAGTTCAGTCCCGGTGAGGAGCTCTGTGTTCGCACCGAGGAGACCAAAATCCAGGTGCTGACAAAGGATGGAGAACCGATTCCAGGGGTTGCCCGCCCGATTCCAGCCTTGCTCCATCAGCAGGTAAAAAAAGCCGGGTCCTTCGACCCGGCTGATGCGGCTGAGAAGTAGCGGCGGTTATGGCAATTTCGCCGATCGGGAGTTCGAGGGCCCGGTCGCAGTGACGAACACGTTGCCGATTCCCCCTGAACTGAGATTGACGGTAAAGCTGGGGGAGACTTGCGACCCAGCGGGAATTACCACGTTTGCGGGATTAAAGGTGACATTGGGCGAGTTGCTGGACAGGCTGACTGGGATGCCTCCCGCTCCCGCGATGGCCTGAGCGAAGACCCTGCCAGTCCACGTTCTTGTGCCCGTGCGCAGCAGCACAACAAATGCCAACTCGTCCGACTTGGTGACCACGCTCTGAACCACGATGTTGTCCACCTGAACGCCACAGACAGGGCCACCGCCCACATCGAGGCAAGTACCCGCGCTATCCTGCGTGTATTCAAACCTCAGTTGTGCGTTAGTAGCTGCCATGCCCGGCAGTTTCATGTGGACGTGCAGCGGAACTGGCGGATTGTGCAGGAATCCGCCAAAGCCACTGTCGAAGTGGCGGCCTCCCGAACTTCCTGACCAGGCAGAGATGTCCTGGAAGTAGCTGCTACTGCCGCTGCGCGGGAAATGCTTGGGGAAGAAGTTAAAGCTGCCGGTGGTGAATGCTTCCTCAAAGGCTTCCGGAAATACGGAACGAATCAGGTGACCAGCGGTTTGATCGGTGATGCGAACGGTAAATCCGTCGTACGCGAGGATGCTCTCCAGGGGATCGTCTTCCGTGTCGTAGCATACGTCCATATCGAGAGTGACGTACTGCGAGTTGGCCGGCACGGCGAAGATGGGACTGAAGAGCCGCTCGAAGCGGGTTGGATTGGCGGCATCAATCTTATCCTGATGGAATGCGGCATTGGAGGTGGTTCCGCAGAAGGTGTTGTTGGTCGTCCACGGAACGACATTTGTACCCCCGCCATGTGCCGTTGCCCAACCAGCAGGAATGCTTCCGGGAGCCACTTCGTCAAAGTTTTCCGACAACAGGGTGGTGGCAACAGGAGTTCCGGTTGGCTGGCTATAGAGCAGCCGGGTGGTGCCCTGCACGCTGAAGACGTCAAGGGCGAATTCGATTGTGGTTCCAGGCACGAACGAAGGCGAAACAAATACCAGGTAGTTGAGCAGGTTTGCCTGGGTTTGTCCTGGCTTGATCGCGCCATAGGGCGAGGCACCCAACAGCACGGCAACTCCGGGAGTAGAAGTCGAGAGTGCTCCGAACACGCCGGTATAGTTGCCCGGCGAGGTTGCGGGATTGGTGACGTAATTGGTGATGGGGAAGGAGAAAGCGGCTACGTCCCCGGCATCGACGAAGCCGTTTCCGCCACTGTCCACAAAGCTGACTTGGCCAAGATGCAGGGAAGCCACTGGGTGAAAGATCTTTACGAAGCCGGGTGCGGGCGCGGTTCCTCCTGGAACGGTGTTGCCAAGGACGCTGGGATAGGGGAAGCTGAGGCTGCCAGGTTCGCCGTCGGTAAAGAAGGCATGGTTAGGCGCCGTGGTGAACACCGTGTACAACCAGCCGCCCTGGGAAACCGAAGCGTTGTAATCGCCTAAGTTGGGTTGCCCGGTGTCGTTTCCATAACCAGCATGGAAGGGCCGTGGGGTGATCGGAGAAGGCTTGGACCACGAGGCTCCACCGTCATCGGAATGGAGCCAAGTCATTTCCATCAGGTCGCCGTCAACCGCCACGCCCTGATCGTCAAAAACAACGTTTACCCGGCCGGTGAGACTGTCCACAGAGACTGTGGGGAACCACTGCGCGCGATCGTTGCCTGGGCGTGAGCTCAGCACGGTCGGCTCACTCCAGGTCGCGCCACCGTCAGTGCTGCGATGAACGACCACGTCGGCCCCATCGAAGTTGGCGTTCGTCGCATACACGACGTATACGTTTCCCTGATGTGAGCCCCAGGAATTGTCGACAGCGATGGAGGGGAACTGGTGGACGCGATCATCGCCGAGAATGAAATCGATCCAGAAATTAGGAATGAGCAGTGGACTCTGATCCAGGACAACCGGGACGCCGAAAGAGACGCCGTTGTCGTTGGATGCGGCCACCTTGGTTTCCGCAAAGTAGAACGACTGCTCCTGGCCGGACCAGGCCACATAAACGTTGTTGGAGCCGTTGCCGGCAAACCGCGGCTCGGAACCGGTATCGAAATCCTGTGAGCCATGGTTCAGGACCACGCCGCTCGACCAGGTAGGCGGAGTAGCAGTCATGACGTCGTCAGAGTAGGTGAAGCGAATCTCCACGCCGACGGGGATGGAGGCGCTGGAAGCCGTGAAATTCGACCAACTCATACCCACGCGCCCCGTATCGGGATCGACGGAGATAAATTCTTTGTCCGCAGCGTCGCCGGAGGTATTGGGATTGGTTGCCGGCGTCACCTCAAAGGGGCCGACCCACGTATGGCCACAGTCGGTGGAACGGTGAATGCTCATGGTTTGCTGGTTCGATGAGTTAACAAAAATGGACGAATAGATGAACTGGCAGCCGGCCCCGCCGGGAACATACTTGACGTCGGGATCGCCGAAGACGGCGCCATGGGCGGTGGGACCGGTGGTGGGAAGTTGCTGTCCATCGGTGAAAGTGGCACCGCCATCATCGGAATAGGCGTATCCGGAAACCGATAAGGGGCTCAGGCTGAAGCCGCGAAAATCATTGAAGCCTATCACGACATGCTGTCCGGTCTTGTCTACGGCGATAGTCAGTTCGGATTGCGTGGCTCCCGGACCGTCGGAAAAGCCGGTGTCGCTGCAATCCTCATCTCCGCCGAAGCAAAGGTCAGGCTTGTCGGCAGCGTCCCCGTTCGCCAAATTGGGGATCACGCTGCCACTGGCAGTAACGCGAAAGCTTGTTCCCGCGCCGCCGTTGGGCTGATTCTGCCTGGCCTGCTGAACCAGATGGGCGAGCCTGCCCATGGAGCTCATGTGGACGGATTTGTCGGTTGACGCCAGTCGCATCTTTGCCAATACGTGATCGGCCGCGGTCTTGCCCGGATCAGATGCCAACACTGGTGTGGAGAAAAATAAGGCGCCTAAAATCAGCGCCGCAGAGAACCGAAAACTCGCTGAAGCAGCATGCATGATCGTCTCCTTGGATTTTGCAGCACACAAATAGACACGAGACCACATGGCTTACGGAATGGCGGAGTACACTGTGTCGGGCGCTGGCTAGCTTCGGGGAAACGATGCTCGCACAGCGAGCGCAAAGCCTACGCCGCTGATTCCCGCGATTTGGCCGGGAGGCTACGCTTTTCGTGGGCGTGATTCAAGATGTGATTTTTTGCAGCTAATAGGAAAAAGATTGCATTGCAATCGGGAGGGGCGGGCCTCCGCCGCAGGCGAGCGAGCGTTCATTCCCAAGCCGTCCTAAACGATTCCTCCCGTTATAATCCCGCCCTATTTCCAAGGAGCCCAGCATGGATCGACGGGATTTTCTTGTCCGGGGCGGGCGACTGGCCTGCGCTGCAGCAGTCGGAGCTTCCCTGCCCGCAATTTCGACGTCCCTGGAGACCGGGGTGGAGCAGGTCTACCGCCGGGCAGTGGTGATCGACTCGCTCGGCAGCCCCCTGGTCAACGACGAAATGCCGCCACGGAAGGAGGAACTGGAGCAGGTGGCGCAAGCAGGCGTCACCGCCGTTCACGACACGGTTTCGCA
>Ga0187788_10000084_pt1 | contig 22134 bp, 20 predicted proteins | sample 1015_BV01_MP10_2_FD_133008 | JGI IMG/M metagenome (GOLD analysis project Ga0187788, IMG submission 133008) | Tropical peat soil microbial communities from peatlands in Department of Meta, Colombia - 1015_BV01_MP10_20_MG | ecosystem: Environmental > Terrestrial > Soil > Wetlands > Peat | place...
AGCTAGGAAGCAGTTTACCGCGCTATGAATCGTGGGTTCGAAGCTAATGGGATTATTTGTTCGTTGCTTTTACAACCAGCTTTGCATTCAGCTCCACTGATACGCTGCCGCTCACGCGCCGCGCCAAGCTTACTTCAAGCAGCCATCTCCGTTGTCACGCTGACCGCTATTGCCGGCAGTGCGATCAATATTCTTGCTGGCAAGAGATGTTCGCTTTGATGCAAAGCGGACATCGGAGGCGGTAAAGGTATCCCTCTGAATATTTGCGCTTGTGCCGTACCAATATGCTATGAGCTTGTTGCGATGCCTGTCGTAGCGGGGGTTGTGGGTTGAATCCAAAGACATCGGCCTTGGTTGTTTCGTTGCTGAGCATGACGATGGTCTGCGCCGGTTGCGCCGGTCGCCCCGAAAAGGGTGTTCTTACTCCGGTTGCCGAAAAGGCCAATGTTGAAGGCACATCCCGCGTCAGGGTGCTTGCCGCGACGACCAGACAACGTTCAAGCACAGATCCGGGTGACATGTTCAACGGCGAGCGGGCCGAGGAAGTCTCATACGCGTCAATTACGGTTTCTATTCCCCCCGACGGCTCACGAAAGGTCGGTGAGGTGCAATGGCCGGAGAGCCTGCCAGGCGATCCGCGTCGAGACTTTGTGACGGTTTCGGCGGACTACCTCAGTAAGCAGGATTTCAGAGGCGCTGTCGGCGTCGCCGTAAAAGCGAACAAGCGCAAAAGGGTATTGGTTTTCGTCCATGGCTTTAATAATCGATTTGACGATGCGGTTTATCGATTTTCCCAAATCGTTCATGACTCGGGATCACCGGCTGTTCCCATCCTGTTTACATGGCCATCACGCGGCGAATTGAAACTGCGCGCCTATACCTACGACCGGGAGAGTGCGAACTACTCGCGCGACGCACTCGAAGCGCTTCTGGACGATATCGCGAGCAATCCGAATGTTGCCGAGATCAATGTCGTGGCCCACTCGATGGGAAACTGGGTCACGCTTGAAGCATTGCGATCCAGATCGATCCGCGCCAAACGAGGGACCGACAAGATCAAGAATGTGTTCCTTGTCGCTCCCGATGTCGATACGGACGTCTTTCGCACGCAAATTCAGAGGATAGGGACACCCAGGCCACGAATTTCGCTGTTCGTTTCGCAGGATGACAAGGCTCTGGCCCTGTCGCAGACGATTTGGGGCGGCGTGCCGCGGCTCGGCGAAATTGATCCTGCCAAGGAGCCCTATCGCAGTGAACTCGAGCGAGAGCACATTGAGGTCTTTGATCTTACGTCACTCAAGACTGCCGGCGATGACGCTCATGATAGAGCCTTCGATGATGTTACGAGGGTCATGACAATGGTTAAACAGCGGTATGGCGAGGATCGGTAGCTCGCCGACGACATCACGCAGCGTCCGAATTATGAGTGCTATCGATAGTCCATTCACAGTGTTTGCTGTCGCTCTCGTCGTGCAGGGGTTGGCGGTATACGCCGGCGACTTCCTTCGTAGAAAGGTTCGTCCTCTCGGAGACAAGGAGCGGGAAGACCTCGGTATTGTACGGGCTGCTTCGCTGACACTGCTGGGTCTCATCATCGGCTTTACGTTCGCAATGGCCGTCAGCCGGTACGATCAACGCAAGAATATGGAAGAAGCGGAGGCCAACGCAATCGGCACCGAGTATTTGCGTGCCGATTTATTGCCTGCCAATGATGCGTCGCATCTGCGTGAGTTGCTCAGAAAATATACCGAGCAACGCATCTCATTCTATGAAGCTCGCGATGAACGACAGATCGAGCGGATCGGCGTCACTGTCGAAAAATTGCACGCAGACCTTTGGACTACCGTCGTTCGTGCAACGGCAGGACAACAGACGCCACTCGCGGCCCTCGCCGTTGCCGGCATGAATGATGTATTGAATTCACAAGGGTACACTCAGGCGGCGTGGTGGAACCGCATCCCAATTGCTGCGTGGGCATTGATGGGATTGATTGCAATTTCATGCTGCCTGCTGGTGGGATATGGTGAACACCGGACCAGAGGGTTTTTGCTGGTTTTGCCGCTTATCGTATCAATTTCGTTCTTCCTGATCGCCGACATTGATAGTCCGCGTGGAGGCGTAATTCGGGTAACACCTTACAATCTCATCTCGCAGTACCATTCCCTGAAACCAAATTAGGTCGAGTTCGCATCAGGAGGACGTCATGACTGAATCCAGATTATTGGTATTGGGCGCAATCGCGTTCGCCGCTTGGATGTCGGCGAGTTGTAACGCGCATTAGCTCCCTAGAAGCGGTCTTAATTTGGCGACTGGATATTAAACACTGCCTCCGCCGCGGCGACGGAGCCGGCTTAAATCCGGCTCCAAGAGTGCGACCAATCCCTTTAAAATCTCGGTCGGTGACGGCGGGCAGCCGCGGATGTGGAGATCAACAGGCACAACGTCTGATACCCCGCCCACGCAAGCGTAACTTCCTTTGAAGATGCCGCCGTCAACGGCGCAGCCACCGATCGCAACCACCCATTTCGGATCCGGCGTGGCGTTGTAAGTACGCAATAACGCCTCGCGCATGTTCTTGGTCACTGGCCCGGTCACCGTCAGCACGTCCGCATGGCGCGGCGATGCCACGAAACGCAATCCTAAGCGTTCGAGATCATAGAATGCATTGCTGAGCGCATGCAGTTCCAGTTCGCAACCATTGCAGGAGCCAGCATCGACATGACGGATCGATAGCGATCGGCCGAGCCGGGCGCGGGCAACACGGTTGACGCGTTTCGCAAGTTCAGCAAGTGCGGCGTCGTCCGCGGCGGGAGGCTGCTCGGTGAGCGGGCCGTGGGTCAAGCTTTCGAACAGCGTCTTGCGCATGGTCAGAGATCGTGTCCCGAGTAGGAACAGTTGAACGATTTATTGCAGAGTGGGAAATCCGCGACGATGTTTCCTTCGATTGCGACTTCCAAAAGCGGCCACTGAAACCAGGAGGCATCGCGCAAATGGCAGCGCGCGACACGGCCCTTACCGTCAAGCCGCAACCACACCAGCACGTCGCCGCGAAAGGCCTCGGCGATCGCCATGCCTTCGCAAGGCTTGCCGTCGATTTTCACTGCGGCCTTCAGCCTGCCGCCCGGGAGACCTTTGAGAATCTGGCCAATCAGAGACGAGCTTTGCTCGACCTCGCGAATCCGGATCCAGACGCGCGCATTGACGTCGCCCGCTTCGAGCATCGGTACGTCGAACTTTAGTTCGTTATAGGGCGCATAGCTGCGGCGCGCGTCGAAGGCACGTCCGGATGCGCGCCCAATAAAACCGCCGGCACCGAATTGGCGCGCCAGTTCCGGTTTCAAAATGCCGGTGGTCACGGTGCGGTCCTGAAGTGAAGCGGTGCTGTCATAGAGCTCGATCAGGCGCGGGAACACACGGCGCACTTCGGCAAGCAGTTCCTGCACATGCGGGAGTCCCTGAGGCGTGATATCGCGTACCACCCCGCCGGGAACGATCCCATCCATCATCAGCCGGTGGCCAAAGCAGACTTCGGCCGTGCGCAAACATCGCTCGCGCAAGATTCCACATTGCGCATGCATCAACGAAAACGAGGCATCGTTGCAGATAGCGCCGATATCGCCGAAATGATTGGCCAGCCGCTCGATTTCGGCCATCAAGGCACGCAGATATACCGCGCGCGGCGGCGGGTCGATCTGCAGGGCGGCCTCGGCGGCCCGCGCGAACGCCAAAGCATAGGCGACCGTGCTGTCGCCGGATGTGCGGGCGGCAAGCTTTGCGGCCTTCTCGAGTGAGGCGCCCTCGCACAGTTTTTCGATGCCCTTGTGCACCCAACCGAGGCGCTGTTCCAGCCGCACGACGTACTCGCCATTCGCGGTGAAGCGGAAATGGCCCGGTTCGATAATGCCGGCATGGACGGGGCCGACCGGAATCTGATGCAAGCCTTCGCCTTCGGCCGGGAGAAATTCATAAGGTTTCGGTTTGCGCGCGGGCGCGCGTTTGCCCAGAGGATGGCGAACATTCCAGAATCCGAGATCAAGCCAGGTGCGTGTGTCGGGTGCGCCTTCAGCGTCCAGGCCGAAAAGATCGCGGATCGCGCGTTCAGGGCGGATGGCCGGTGGATGGCGCGCGGCCACGCTCGGATATTTGCCGTCCTTGCAGGTATAAGTGAGCACGGCGATATCGGCTTTTTCGCCGAGCAACGCCATGTGCACAGCCGGCGAGTCACCCCACAGACCGAGCAGGGTGCAACGACCTTGCGCAAGCAAATCGATCGCCTGCTGCCAACCTTCCTCATCGACGTCCACGCGCGGCCACGGATGATGTCGTTTGGCCGTGCCGCGATGGGTTATCGAGTTGAGCAGGTTCATTGTGTTATCCCAACAGCCGGGCAACGTTTTCGAAGCCGGTCACCAGCGCAGGCGGCAGGTAGATGCCGGCCGTGGCCACGATGGCGAGATGCGCGAACATCGGCAGGTAAGATGCTTCCGCCGGCGCAGTCGGTCCGCGCGGCTCGCCAAATGCAATGGTGTTGAGTCGCAGAAACATTCCCCCCAGGCCGACCAGGATTCCGAACACCAGAATGATCACCAGCCACGGCTCACGCACGAAGGTCGAGCTCACCACCAGAAACTCGCTCATGAAGATACCGAGCGGGGGCAGGCCGGCAATAGCGACGACTCCCAGCACGAGGCCCCAGCCGAGGACAGGATTGGTCACGGTCAGTCCGCCGATGTCAGCAATCTTCTGCGTTCCCTTGACCTGGGCAATATGGCCGACCGCGAAGAATATCGCCGACTTGGTCAGCGAATGCATGGTCATGTGCAACAGCCCGGCGAAATTTGCGAGCGCGCCGCCCATGCCGAAGGCGAACACGATGATGCCCATGTGCTCGATCGAGGAATAGGCAAACATGCGTTTAATATCGCGGCGCCGGTACAGCATGAAGGCCGCGAACACGCAGGAGATCAAACCCAGCGTCACCATCAGCGGGCCGGGCGCGAGCGCGGCCGGATTGAGCGCCAGGAGCATCTTGAAGCGCAGTAGCGCGTAGAGCGCGACGTTGAGCAGCAACCCCGATAGGACCGCCGAGATCGGCGTCGGGCCTTCCGCGTGTGCGTCGGGCAGCCAGGCATGCAGCGGTGCGAGGCCCACTTTGGTGCCGTAGCCGAGCAGGAGAAAGACGAAAGCGACATTGAGCAGCGCCGGATCGAATTGGGCCGCGCGCGTGATCAGCACGGACCACACCATGGCCGAAGCGCCTTCGCCGATCACCGGCCTCGCCGCCATGTAGACCAGGATCGTGCCGAACAACGCCAGCGCGATACCCACGCTGCCGAGGATGAAATATTTCCAGGCCGCTTCCAGCGCTTCATGAGTGCGATAGATGCCAACCATCAGTACGGTGGTGAGTGTCGCAAGTTCGATCGCGACCCACATCAGGCCGATATTATTGGCCACTAGCGCGAGGTTCATTGCGAACATCAGCACCTGGTACATCGCATGATAAAAGCGCACGTAAGTGGGCGTAAGCCGGCCGATCTCTATCTCATGGCTGATATAGCTGGCGCTGAATGCGCTGGTGGTGAAGCCGACGAATGTGGTGAGAACGATGAACACCTTGTTGAGGTCGTCCACCAGCAGATAGGGTCCCGATTCGGACTGCACGAAAAATAGCGACACCGCGGTTGAGAAAGTCAGCAAGGCCGCCAGCACGTTGAGCCGCGCAGTCACCCGATAATTCGGCAGAGCCGCGAGCAGGGCCGCCGCCACAGCCGGAACAATGAGAACGCCGGAAAGCGCGTCGATCATCGCCGCTCTCCGCGAAAGCGATCGAGCGCCTGCACGTCGACGGTGTCGAAGCGCTCGCGAATCCGAAACAGGAAAATACCGATGACGATGAATGCGATCAGTACCGAGAAGGCAACGCTGATTTCAACGACCAACGGCATGCCCTTGGCGCCCGTCGCCGCCAGCACCAGACCGTTCTCCAATGACATGAAGCCGACGACCTGGCTGACCGCGTTGCGGCGCGTGACCATCATCAAGAGGCCGAGCAGCACGACGGCAAGCGCGAAGGCGAGATCTTCGCGCGCCAGCGGGTCGGCGTCCGCGGTCACCCGCAGCATCACCACCATAGAAAGCGCGACCAGCCCCATGCCGAGCAGCATTGTCGGGCCGACGCCAACGACCGTTTCAATCTCGCGGTGAATGCCGAGTTTGACGACGATCCGGTGCAGGGCCATCGGGATGATGATGGCCTTGAAAACCAGTGCAATCAGCGCCGTCACATAAAGATGCGGCGCGTCCTGGATGAAAGCCTGCCAGCCGACGGAAGCGGCCAGCACCAGCGCGTGCAATGCGAAGATATTGAGCAGTGCGTAAAGCCGATCCTGATAGAGCTGCATGAAACTGACCAGAACCAGCGAGCCGGCGAGCATATGGGCGATGTCGAAGGTCAGACCGTGCATCGTCACAGGCTCCTGGACACGAACAGGAGCAGTGTCCCAAGCAGACCGAACATCAGCGCCACGCCAAGGAAGGCAGGCACCCGGAACACCCGCATTTTGGCGATGGCAGTTTCGAATAGGCCGAGCAGGGTGCCACCGACCGCCAGCTTGATGACATAGGAGGCGACGCCAATGCCGATCGCAGAAGCGCCTGCGGATGGCGGCGCGATGCCCCAAGGCGTGAACAGGCAGGCAATCACCGAAACGTAAAGCAGCAGCTTGAGCTCAGAGGCGAGATCGATCAGTGCCAGATGGCGGCCGGAATATTCCAGCACCATCGCTTCATGCACCATTGTGAGTTCCAGATGGGTGGCAGGATTGTCGACGGGAATGCGCGCATTCTCGGCGATCGCCACCATGATCAATGCCAGTAGCGCCAGCCCAAGCGAGACTCGCAAGCCGGCTTCGCCGGAGACCATGAAGGCGGCCATGCTCGACAGCTGCGTCGAGCCGGCGATCAGCGCCAGCGTGAACACGATCATCAACATCGCGGGCTCGGCGAGTGAGGCGATCATCACTTCGCGGCTCGATCCGATGCCACCGAAGCTGGTGCCGACGTCGAGTCCGGCCAGCGCGAGGAAGAAGCGCGCGCTGCCGAGCAGCGCGATGATAGCGATGAGATCTGCCGACCACGAAAACAGCAATCCGCTGCGGAAAGTCGGCACCAGCGAGGCTGCCACCCAGGTTCCGGCGAAGACAATGTAGGGAATGACTCGAAATAACCAGGACGCGTTCTCCGCCAGCACCACATCCTTGCGTAGCAGGCGGATGAGATCGCGATAGGGCTGAATGAGAGGCGGTCCCTGACGGCGCAAGAGACGCGCCTTCACCTTTCGCACGAAGCCAGTAAGCAGAGGTGCGAGCAGCAGGACCAGCAGCATCTCCGCGCCCTGAAATAAAAGATCGTGGATCAGGGCCATATCGCGAGCACCAGGAGCAGTAGCACCAATGCTGTAAACACCAGCGTGAGATAGCGGCGGATGGTCAGGAATTGGAGGACGTTGAGCTTTTCAGTGGCATAGCCGATGCCGACAGCAATCGGTTTGTACAGAATGTCCCAGATCAAATCGTGCATTTGGACCGTCAGGCGCGCGGGTGCAGTCGCCCCGGGCGGCGGCATTTCGCCGATCTCGCACGCGCGGAACACGCTCGTCCCGTAAACCCGCCGAATTGGCTGCGCAAAACTCGATGCCGTGTATTGCGTCGCCGGGCTGGGGTCGGGATAGCCGCAATCCCACGCCGGAGCCCGGCGCAGCTTGTCGGAGGCCAGCCGGTGGATGGCGAAGGCGGCGATAGAGCCGGACAGCACCACGAAAATAAAAACCAAAAGGCCATTATACGAGCTGCGGCTTTCTGCAACGGGCACAATGGTAAGCCATTGCAGGCCGGCCTGGTGCGGCATGCTCATGCCCACAAGCGCTTTGCCGACCGGCGCCAGCGCATCGAGGAAAATACCAGGCAGGATGCCAGCGACCAGGCAAAGCGCGGCCAGAAAAAACATTGCTGCGAGCGAATTGCTATCGGTCTCTCGTGCTTTCGCGGCGGCGGGCGTGCGGGGACGCCCGAGGAAGCTCACACCAAAAGCTTTGACGAAGCAGGCGGCGGCCAGCGCCGCCGACAGCGCCAGCAGTCCACCAACTGCCGGCACCAGAAATTTCAGGCCCCAGGACGGTAGTTGCGGGCTGAGCAAAATCGCCTGGAAAGTCAGCCATTCCGAGACGAAACCATTCAGTGGCGGCAACGCCGAAATCGCCACGCAACCGACCAGAAATGCGAACGCGGTCTGCGGCATGCGATGAATCAAGCCGCCGAGATGCTCCATGTCGCGTTCGCCGGTTGCATTGAGTACAGCGCCGGCGCCGAAGAACAACAGGCTCTTGAAGATGGAATGATTAAACACATGAAACAGACCGGCGGTGAGCGCCAGTGCCGCCGCGACCGGCATGCCGTGCGCCTTAAAAGCCAGCGAAAGCCCGAGCCCGATGAAGATGATGCCGATGTTTTCTACAGTGTGATAGGCAAGCAAGCGTTTGAGATCGTGCTGCATTAGCGCATAGAGCACGCCCATCACCGCCGTGATGCCGCCGACAGACAGCACCACCATGCTCCACCACCAATCCGGTGTGCCGAGCAAGTCGAACGCGATGCGAATGAATCCGTAGACCGCCACCTTGGTCATTACACCGCTCATCAGGGCCGAGACATGGCTCGGTGCGGCCGGATGTGCGAGTGGTAGCCAGGCATGCAGCGGCACCACGCCTGCTTTCGAGCCGGCGCCGATCAGCGCTAGGATTAGCACCAGCGCCGCCAGCGCGGCAGATGAATGCGATGTCCGGATGGCGTCGAAGGCGTAATTGCCGTCAGAGCCCGCTAACAAACCAAAACCGAGCAGCAGGGCCAGCGTGCCGAAGCCGGCCATCAGCAGATAGATGTAACCTGCCTTCACATTTTCATTCACGCGATGATGCGCGATCACGAGCGCCCAAGAGGAGAGCGACATGAATTCCCATGAGAGCAAGAACGAGAACGCATCATCCGCCATGACGACCAGATTCATGGCGGCGAGATAGACGGGATAGAACGGCAGCACGCGCTGCGGCGAATGCTCGTGCTGGCCGTACCCAAGCGCGAAGAGGCTCGCGGCGGCTCCGCCGAGATTGACGACGAGCAGGAAGAAGGCCGCGAGTGCGTCGATGCGGAAATGGGCGCCAAGCCAAGGCAGGCCGATCGGCAATGTGACGATCGAGACGGAGGAAGAATATTGGGACAGACTGAGCAGTGCGATCGTGGCGAGCGTCAGCGTGACGATCAAGCTGCCGCCATAGACAAAGCTTGTGGCCACACCCGCGCGGTGGGGCGATGCACCGAGCACAATCGCGATCGGCGCCATGGCCAATAGCGCTGCCACGCCGTAGAGCGAATAGACCACCATCATTTGAGCCGTACTCCGCGGCCGCCGCCACCGGAGGTGGCGCCGTCACCGATCAGCTCAATGCCGGCCGAGGCGAGCGCATCGACCAGCTTCATCAGCGAATCGACATTGCCGCGGACCACGCCGTCGGATGCTTCCATGCGCTGGATGGTTGGCAATGATAGCCCGCAGCGCTTCGCCAGCCCCCGCTGGTCTATGCCAAGCAGCGCCCGTGCGGCCCGTAACTGCCCCGCGGTAATCATGTGGTTTTGTCACTCAGAATATGAGTTATTAAGCTTTATATATCTATTATAATGTGTCAAGCATCAATACAATCACCCACGTAATTTTGAGGGTGTGGTGTCGTCGCTTTTTCAAACGCCGGTTCATCCCAAAAGATTCGGTAACCAGGTCGCAATCGCTGGAAATGCAATGATGACCAACAGGAGGACAATGCTCATCGCGATGTAGGGCAACACCGCTTGAAAGATATGTGCCATCGTTACCTGCGGCGGAGCCACGCCCTTCATCGTCATCAACAAGAGTCCGTGAGGTGGCAACAGCAGCCCAAGCTGCATGCAGATCAAATAAAGTACCCCAAACCAGATCAGATCGATTTCAAGCCGCTGAACGATCGGCATAAATACCGGCAATGTGATCAGCATCATGCTGACCTGATCCACGAAAATTCCAAGAAAAATCAACAACACCATCATCCCTGCCAGAATGGCCAGAGTTGAAAGGCCCTGACCAAGAATGGCGGTGACGATGCCTTGCGTTGCCCCGGAAAAACTCAGAATCTGCGAGAAGGTAATCGCGCCGAGGATGATAAACAGAATCATGCCGGAGATTGCTACTGTTCCGCGCAGCGCTCGTATCAGATTTTCGAGGTTGAGCGCACGATAGCCAGCCGCCAGCGCCATGGTCGCAAGCGCACCCAATGCCGCCGATTCCGTCGGCGTTGCAATTCCCGCCGACATGGCGCCGATCACGACGACAAAGATCGAAGCGAGTGGCATAACGTAGAGAAAAAGAAGCTCATACCGTGCCCACCCTGTTTTGCTTTCGATCGGGGTTGGCGGAGCGAGGTCGGGTCGCGTCAGCACCCGAACGACAATGTAGCTGACGAAAGCGGCGCTCAATATCAAACCGGGCACGACACCGCCGATTAGAAGCTTGGAAATTGAAATTCCCGAGAGACTGCCGAGCAAGACGGTGAGCGCGGAGGGCGGAATGAGCATGTCGACCGCGCCAATCGCCATGATCGGGCCAGACGCCAGAACTGGATTGTATCCACGCGATAACATCACCGGCAGCATCAACGAACCAAGCATAGCGGTCGTGGCAATCGTTGACCCCGATATCGCCGAGAAAATCGTACCCGCGACGACCGCGACGACGGCAAGGCGGCCCGGCACCTGGCGGATCAGGCGTTCGACGCCGTCGATGACCTTTAACGCAAGACCGGTATGGAAAAGCACTTCGCCCATCAGAATGAAAAGCGGTATCGGTGTGAGCGAAAAATTGATCGCGGCTGCGACACTGTTGCGTGCAACCTGCTGCAACCCGGCATCACCCCCGAGAAATAAGGTCGCGCCGATCAGGTTGATCGCGATGAATGAAATCGCAACCGGCATTCCGACAAACAACAAGACAGTGGAACCTCCGAGAAGCAGCAGCGAAGCCATTTGCCAGGACAGATTCACGATTCGTCTCCCGCAAAGCCGGGCTTTCAAGCCGCCGAAATGGCGTCATCCCGCAGCCCCATCTTGGCCACGGACAGTCGATGCATGCGAAAAATAAACTCGATACCGAGGAGGGCGAATCCGAGCGGAAGCGGCGCCAGCGTCCACCATTCGGGCGTGATCAAGGTCTTTATGTTGATCGAGCCGGCGTCGTAGCTCGCCTTCGCGATAAGACATCCGTACCAAACGAAATAGATGCAACAGAAAAAGCCGACAATGTCGCCAACCCATTCTAGCAGCCAGGCCATGCGGACGGGCAGGGCACGCAAGATAATGTCGACGCGAATATGCCGCCCCTGACGCAGCAGCCAGGGCGCGGCCAGTAACGTCATCAGATACAAAATATCTTCGGAGAGCTCATTGCTCACCGCTACGCCGCCGCCGCCAATATTGCGAGACACAACATCAGCGCCGATCATTACGGTCATGATCAGCAGCAGAAGGCACGCCACCAAAATAAGTGCGTCCAGCAGGCGCCCATACCATTCGGACAGTCGCGCCATGTTGCAGCTCATTTGGATAGAGCGGTCGACTTCTATTTCGAAAAAAATTCCCTGATCTTCGGGCCGTGTTCGGGGCTTTGTTTGATAATGCCCTCCCAGCCGGCCTGGTAGGCTTTCGCCCGGTATGCTTCGGCCGCCGCGCCTTCGAACTTGATGGTCTGAATGCCGGCATCGGCCTGCCGTTTCGTATCTTTCGCGTTCTCCGCGGCGAATTCGGCCGCCGCTTCAGCTTCCCCGCGTTCGGCCGCCTTACGCAACACGGCTTTCTGAGCATCGGAAAGCTTGTCCCAAGTCGCCTTGTTGACGAGGACCGAGACCTCCGCCGTATAGAATCCGGGATCGACACGATACTTCGTCTTTTCGTGCCAGCCGAGATCGAAGATGCCAGTAATCGGCCAGCCATATCCGTCAACAACGCCGCGCTCGAGCGACGTATAAACTTCACCTGGCGGAGTTTGCACGACGGTAGCACCGAGTGCCTGGAAGAAGTCGCGGTAGACCGGTGTAATGCGAATCTTCAAACCAGTCAGGTCGGGCGTTGTAATCGGCTTGTTCAAGTAGAGATGAAACGGATTGTTGTCCACCAGCCGTGCGAGAAAAATGGCATTCATCTTTTCTGCGTAAAGTTTGGCCATATAGTCATAGCCGCCGTTCTTGCGAAGCTCCGACATTGGGCGTTCGGTGAGTTTCCATGCGTCGGATTCCGGCATGACGTTGGTGGTAAAAGCGCCGGTTGTGTTAGCGATATCGACCACGCCGGTCTTGAGTGCGTTGCCGACTTCGAAAGGCGGCATCGCTTTTGGTCCACCAATATAGTTGATCTGAATTATTCCTTTGCCTTCTGCGTTTACCTGCTCAATAAATTTTTCAAAAGGACGCGAATAGGTTGTTTTTTCGGCAAATGCCGTGACGGCACGAAGGGTGGCTTCCTGAGCAAAGCTCGACGAGCAAACGAGTGTCGTCGCGACTAATCCGAGCGCAAATTCCCTGCGCATGATGATGTGCCTCCCCTTGCCGAGTTCGAACGCCCGGTCGTTTGTCATGAAATATATTTTCTATATTGTTATGCGCAGGTCAGAGAGTCAAACGAAGGCGATTGGCACGCTTGAGCAATAATCCTACGGTTGCGGCAGTTCTGGCAAAGGATCTCGCGGCGCTCGGCGCGCGGCGGTGTTTCGGGTTGCTCGGCACGGCCAATTTCAAGATTTCGCACGGACTCGTCGAGGCCGGCGTCGAACTCATTTCCGCGCGTCACGAAGGCAATGCCGCCAGCATGGCCGACGCCTATGCCAAGGCCACCGGAGAGCTGACTCTCGTGAGCGTGCATTCCGGGCCAGGCCTCACCAATGCAATTACCGGGATCGGCGAGGCCGCAAAAAGCCGGACACCTCTTCTGGTTCTGGCGGGCGATGTGCCTACGGGCAACGTCAAATCGAACTTTTATTTCGAACAGCCTGACCTTGTCCGGTCGGTTGGAGCAATTTCCGAGCGCACATACACGCCGCAATCCGCTCGAGCCGATTTGCTCCGCGCGGTGACGCGGGTTTTGCATGACCGGCAAACCGTTGTGCTTAGTTTGCCGCTCGACGTGCAAGACGCAAAACTCAATGGCACCAACGCGCCGCTTGAAATGGGTCCAATGCCGGACCGCCTGCAACCGGAACCCATTGATGTGCGCCGGCTTGCCAAAGCGGCGGCGCGCGCACGGCGCCCGCTGATTCTGGCTGGACGTGGTGCCGTGCTGTCGGACGCCGAAGGGTCACTGGTCGCGCTCGCTGATCGCCTGGGCGCGTTGCTCGCAACATCGATTTGCGGCCATGGTCTGTTCGCTGAAAATCCCTGGTCGCTTGGCATTAGCGGTGGGTTTTGCTCACCGATCGCCGACGAGCTGATCGCCGAAAGCGATTTCATCCTGGGATTTGGCGTGAGTTTCACACAATGGACCACCAAAAAAGGCAAGCTGATCGCGCCGGGTGCGAGCGTCGCGCAAATTGATATTGAGGCGCCAAAGTTGGGTTACCAGATGCCGGTGCAATATGCCGTGCTCGGTGACGCAAAAACGACGGCCGAAGCTTTATTGGCTGAATTAGGCCGACATGGTTCATCAAACGCCAAATCAGGCCGCCACAATGACCGTACGCGTGAACGCATCCGTTCAGGCGACAACCATCATAGCCCGTATTCCGACGAATCGAACGCGCGATATATCGATCCTCGCACGCTGAGCAAGGCAGTCGATGATATTCTGCCCAAAGACCGCGTGGTTGCTTCCGACTCTGGCCACTTCTGCGGTTGGGTCCCGCGCTATCTCCGCGTTCCCAACGCGAAAGCGTCATGCCTCAGTCATTCATTTCAATCGGTTGGACTTGGGCTCGCCTCAGCGATCGGCCTTGCTATAGCAAATCCCGGCAAATTGGCCGTGCTGGGCGCAGGCGATGGCGGTTTCATGATGTCCATCGCTGACTTTGAAACCGCAATCCGTCTCGGGCTGCGAATGTGCATCTTGATCTACAACGACAGCTCATATGCTGCCGAGGTACATTTTTTCCGGCGCCAGGGCTATTCGATAGATCTCGTCCAGTTTCCTGAAACAGATTTCGCCGCCATTGCACGCGGCTATGGTGCCCGGGCGGCGACAGTACGGACGGTTGCCGATCTGGACTCCGTGCGGACCTGGGTCGGCGAAGGAGCGCCTGGTATTTTTCTGATCGATGCCAAGATCAATCCGAATCTCGAGGCAGATTGGCACGCCGAGCATTTTCCATCGTAATCATCGCGCGCAATTAATTGCGGTGTAAGTTTCGTATTTCAGGCAGCCAAAGCTAAGTTGGAGAATTGTCTAATATGCCCGCGACCAGGGCCTTCCGCACGAGGTCGGACAGGCTCGCTGCCGCCATCTTTGACATGACATTGGCGCGATAGATTTCAACGGTCCGCGGGCTGATCGTTAGGTTGAACGCGATGACCTTGTTGGCATCACCAGCCACCAATCCTTCCAGCACCTGCCGTTCGCGATTTGACAGGGTAGCAAGCTTGTCAAGGATTTCCGCGCGCTCGCTCTCACGCTTGGCGTCCTTTTCCAGCCGATTGAGGGCGGAATGAACCGTCTTGAGCAGCAGCTCGTCGTCAAATGGCTTTTCCAGAAAGTCCACCGCGCCGTGCTTCATGGCTTCGACTGCAAGCGGAACGTCGCCGTGGCCGGTAATGACGATGACGGGAATCGAGTTTGCGCTGGTCTTGAGCCGCTTCAACAGCTCAATGCCGCTAAGCCCCGGCATACGAACATCTGTGATGACACATGCAGGGTTGAGGTTTGGTAGCGCATCAAGGAACGCCGAAGCTGAATCATGAGCCTGAACATCAAGTTTGGCGCTTTTCAATAGAAATTCCAGCGACTGACGCACTGACTCGTCGTCATCGATAATATGGATGATCGATTTCTCAGGCATCGGTCTCCGAGTCCTGTTTTGTCACCGCTCGTAGCGTAAAGCAGAACACCGTGCCGCCGCCAGGAAGGGGTTCTGCCGAAATGCGACCCTCGTGGGCTTCCACGATGGTGCGGCAGATCGATAGCCCCACCCCCATGCCGTGAAGCTTGGTTGTAAAGAACGGTTGAAATAAATGGGAGGCGTTTTCCGGCGAGATCCCTGAGCCTGTGTCGGCGACCCGAATTTCGACGATGCCATCTGCGACGAGAGCCGATCTCACAGTCAGCTCCCGGCGGTCGGAATTGCTCATTGCATCGAGCGCATTGCGCATCAAATTGATCAGGACTTGCTGGATTTGCACTTTGTCGGCCAAAACCTGGTCCGCGGCCGGGTCGAGTTCGAATCGAACACGAACGTCCTTGACGCCCACCAGCGCAAGGGCACTGGCTTCTTCCACCAGCTTGCTCAGATTTTCGGGCCGCCGTTCGCTCTCGCCCCGCGACACGAAATCCCTCAAGCGGCGAATAATCTGGCCGGCGCGCAGCGCCTGGGCGGTAGCCTTCTCAAGCGCATCCCGCGTCATGCGCGATTCCTCATCGGAGCGGTCCTGCAGCAGACGGACGCCTCCTTTGAGATAATTGGCGATCGCCGATAGCGGCTGATTGAGTTCGTGTGCGAGAGTGGACGCCATCTCGCCCATTGCGGTCAGTCGGGAAATATGAACGAGTTCGGATTGCAGCTCCTGCAAGCGCGCTTCGGTGGATTGACGCTCCGTCAGGTCGCGGATAAAGCCAGTATAAAAAGTCTTCTTTGATGAACGAACTTCTCCTACGGACAGTTCGATCGGGAAAGTTGCTCCACCTTTTCGTTCACCGACAACAACGCGACCGATCCCGATGATGCGACGCTCACGTGTTTCTGCATAACGTTTTAAATAGCTGTCGTGATCATCACGATACGGTTGCGGCATCAACATTTTGACGTTTTTTCCGATCACTTCGTCGGCCGTATATTTGAAGAGCCGCTCAGCCGCAGTGCTGAAAGATTGGATGATGCCTTGTGGATCGATGACAATCATGGCGTCAGGTACAGTATCAAGAATAGATTTCAAATGGGCTTCGCGCGCAACAAGATCGCGCGTGCTTTCCGCGGCAGATGCGCGCGCGCGCAGCAGGCGCGCGCCAAGCAACGCCATGCCGATCCCGATTACGCTAAAGGCGGTCAGGCCGAAGATATCTGATGCCGGAAATGGAAACGAATTTTGGTCGAAAAAAACCATGAACAAAGCGCTCAAGACGGTTGCAAGAACGCCAGGGCCCAAGCCGCCGATGCCACTCGCGACAAGAACAGCAGGAACAAACAGCAGGAATTTTATTTCGTTGCTGAGCACCGGTAGCAGCAGCCGCGCCATGCCGGCCATCGCGACCAAAGCCGTGGCGAGGGCGTAGCTCAATGCATGCGGCAATAGAGCGCTGCTTGCACCGGCCGAGCGCTGACGTGTCGCCACTTCAATGGGGATAGCGTTGTTGATTTCGTACATGGGCAATATCTTTACGTCAGTCGGGCCTTGAATGCACCACATTCTCTGCGGGAATCGGCTTATAAGTAGTTGTTATACCTAGCGTTTCTGTCAAAATGAAAGGCTCCGTAATAGCCCTTATGGGCAATATCTGAATTTTCGCAAGGCAGCTTGCGCGGCATGGTTTCGCGAGCTTTGAACCCATGAGGCAGACCATGCAAACGCAAGCCACAACAGTTCGTGAACCGTCGTCGCGCAAAATGAAGCCCTCGATAGCGCTCGTACCGGCTGCGCCAGTGGCAGGGCTTTTCAATTTGATGGGCGCCCCCCTGACGTTCGGTCGGAACGAAGAAGTCTACGGGGAAGGTGAGCCGGCTGAATATCTCTACACGGTCGTGTCCGGTTGTGTTCGTACGTCCAAAATCCTCAATGATGGCCGTCGCCAGATCGGCGCATTTTACATGCCGGGAGACATATTCGGACTGGAAGCGGGCGACGAGCACAGCTTTTCCGCCGAAGCGCTTGCTCCGACCACAGTTCGCATTATCAAGCGCGCGGCGCTTGCCTCGCGAGCGGTTTGCGATTCCGAGATGGCGAGCCAATTGCTCGCGCTGACGGCCGTGGAATTGCAACGCACCCAGGCCCGCGTTTTGCTGCTGATCAAAAGCGCACAGGAACGTGTCGCCGGCTTCTTGATGGAAATGGCAAGTCGCAGGTATGCCGCCAATGAAATCGAACTGCCGATGTCGCGGCAGGATATCGCCGACTACCTCGGCCTGACCATCGAAACCGTGTCCCGCACGCTCACGCATTTCGAGAATATCTGCGCAATTGCATTGCCGACTTCGCGCCGAATCGTTCTTCGCAATCGATCGGCACTCGCGCGGTTGAATGCTTGAGCTTTTGAGCCTGCGATACTGCGAAGAGTTAACGCCGTCAATCGTCAGGAGAGTATGATGAAAGCAAGAGAAATCATGACCCAGCGCGTCATCTCGGTCGGACCAGATGTGACCATTTACGAGGCAGCACGGCTGATGCTGCAAAATCACATCAGCGGTTTGCCGGTGGTGAATTCGGCCGGTGCATTGATCGGAATCGTTACTGAAGGCGATTTTCTGCGCCGCGCCGAAACCGGCACGGAACGCAAGCGGCAGCGCTGGCTGCAATGGATATTGGGCCCGGGCCGGGCCGCGGCCGATTATACTCATTCGCACGGCCGCAAAGTCGCTGAGGTCATGTCGGATAATCCTGTTGCCGTCTCAGAAGACGCTTCAGTGGAAGAAATTGTGAGTCTAATGGAAAGCCACAGGATCAAGCGCGTTCCAGTCATTCGCGATGCACGGCTGGTTGGTATTGTGAGCCGCGCAAATCTGGTTCGTGCGATGCTTCCGCTCGCGAAGGCCGCCCGGGCACCGGCTCAAAGCGATCTCGATATCCGCAAAAGTATCTTGGCGGAACTGCAAAGCCAAAAATGGGCGCCCGTTGCGCTGGTTGACGTTACTGTGAACAAAGGCATTGTCGATCTCTGGGGCACGATCCTGGACGAGCGCGACCGAGCGGCGTTGAAGGTGCTTTGCGAAAATGTGTCCGGCGTCAAAGCCGTACAAGATCATCTGGTCTGGGTTGAGCCTGTGTCGGGACTCGCAATCGATCCGGATGAACGCAAGCAGGGCGGGGAGAAGGCTGTAGCGTGATCTCTCGTTCCGCTCGTACGGTCAAAGCAGAAATGTAAAGCGTTTCGCCGAGTCTACATGCCCGCCATTTTTTGCGTTGTCGGTCTTCCTCCGACGCGGTTTCGGATGTCCGTTTCAGTCAGTGCTGAACGGTCCGGCTGAAACGGTGCCTCTTTCGTCCGGAGGGAGACTGCACACCGCGATTTGCAGGCGGTGTGCTTCGTCGTCCATGCCAATCCACCGCAGCTTGCGAATTAATTTCGCCCAATCCTGCGGTTGGCCTTTTATAGTTACGCCTTGCATGTCACATCCCTGTTCCATTGGCGTCCTCCTGTCTCGCAAGGCATGCTTTATTTGGCGACTCTCAGGTGCTCGCAGTCGGCCCCCCATTACCCAAAGATTTCGCGATTTTTTGTGTAATTTGTTGAGCTTCCTCAACGAGCCGGCGCCCATCGTCGGCGGCCATTTGCATCCGCTGGGAAACGCATTTCGTACAGGTTTCCAGCGCTTCCGGGACGGTCCGCGTGGCACTCAGCTTGTTAGCCAGATCGGACCATAGGGAGACTTCGGATTGCATGCGATCAAGCCAGGCGCGGCTCGTCTGCTCGTATGATTCCAAGATCGCCTTTTGCAATGCCAATGCCGACTCGGTTCGATCCTGTCCCCAATTCATAAGAAATGGAGGCGTACCCGCCTTTGAAGCTGTTGCACTTGCCGTGTCTTTGCTTGCCATAACCTGATACCTTTCTTTTCTGTGTGGCTGGATTTTGTAAGTGTAACGATGCTCGTCGCGCTTTTTCGGTTCATTGATCTGCGTCAATGGGCAGCCACCTTTATGCGCTAGAAAAAACAAACGGCTGTCCGAAGCTATTCGCTCGACCAAGAAGAAAACTGATCTGCGGACCGCGGTCCGAAGCGCTCTCGAGGAATATCGACACGCGAGTGAACCCCATCAATGTGGCTTTGCGCGGGCGATTTTGTATCGTGATCCGTTCGAAGGCGCACGAAGTAGTAAAGGAGCCGAACATGCCGTCAGCGCAAAAAACCTCTTCCTCAACAGACTGGAATGTGGTGCCTTTTGGCATATTCGCGCCCGCGATCGAGTACCTGGTCGACGCGGCTCAACGCAGCGTTCTGTTTTGGGACGTGATGCGTCAGCGAGGGAATCAATACCGTGAGCACATGGCGGAGACTGCTCCTCATGTGCTCGACTATAAAGTCGAGCTGATCGTTGACGGACGTACGCTCGGCCGGCCCGTAAACTATGCTCTTGTCCGCGTCGTCCCGCCCGGGGGCATCGAAATCAATCCGAAGCTGCGGCCGTTCATTGTCGTGGATCCGCGCGCCGGACACGGTCCTGGTATTGGCGGCTTCAAGGCCGACAGTGAAATCGGCGTGGCGCTCAAGGCCGGACACCCGTGTTATTTTGTCGGCTTCCTTCCGGATCCTGTTGAAGGGCAGACGATCGAAGATATCGCTCGCGCCGAGGCGATTTTCACTGAAAAAGTCACGGCCGCACACCCCCAGGCCAGTGGCAAGCCATGCGTGATCGGAAATTGCCAGGCGGGATGGGCGGTGATGATGCTGGCCGCCATTCGCCCCGAATTGTTCGGCCCCATCATCATTGCCGGATCGCCCCTTTCGTACTGGGCAGGCGTGCACGGTAAAAATCCAATGCGCTATTCGGGCGGTTTGCTGGGCGGAAGTTGGCTCACTGCGCTTGCAAGTGACCTCGGTCACGGCAAATTCGATGGCGCCTGGCTGGTACAGAATTTCGAAAATCAAAATCCCGCAAATACGCTTTGGACCAAGCAATACAACCTCTATTCGAAGGTCGACACAGAAGCTCAGCGTTACCTGGGATTCGAGCGGTGGTGGGGAGGGCACGTCAACCTGAATGCGGAGGAGATTCAGTTCATTGTCGACGAGCTGTTCATCGGCAACAAGCTTGCTGCCGGGCAGATCCAAACATCTGATGGCACGACCATCGACCTTCGCAACATCCGTTCGCCAATTGTCGTGTTTTGCTCGAAAGGCGACAACATCACCCCGCCACAACAGGCGCTCGGATGGATCCTCGATTTATATGAGAATGTCGACGAGATCAGATCCTATGGACAAACTATCGTTTACACCATTCATGAATCAGTAGGCCATCTCGGTATCTTTGTTTCGGGCGGCGTCGCAAAAAAAGAACATGGCGAGTTTTCGAGCAATATCGACTTGATCGATACACTGCCGCCCGGTCTCTACGAGGCCGTTTTCGAGAACAAGAGCGAAAACACAGTCAATCCCGACCTCGCCAGCGGCAATTGGGTGATGCGGTGCGAGATGAGAACGCTGGATGACATTCGCGCGCTTGGTGGCAATGACATGGCTGACGAGCGCCGCTTTGCAGCAGCTGCGCGCGTTTCCGAGACAAATCTCGCTCTTTACCGGACTTTTATGCAGCCCATGGTGCGGGCGCTGGCTAATGCGCCGCTGGCGGACTGGATGCGGAATTTCCATCCCCTTCGCCTGCAATACGAGCTCTTCTCCGATCAGAACCCGGCTATGGCTCCGGTCGCTGCGCTAGCAGAACAAATTCACAAGAACCGCAAAAGTCTGGCGAGCGACAATGCTTTTGCCGCGATGCAGGAGAACTTTTCCGATCAGGTCGTTGCAATGCTCGACGCGTGGCGCGATACAAGCGAGATGCTGGCTGAGCGGACATTCCTCGCGGTCTATGGCTCCCCGACACTACAGGCGGCGGTCGGCGTCGATCCCGCCGCGAACCACCGTTTGCGAAAAGCGCCCAGAAGTCCTTTGCATCGAGAGCTTTTGCAAAAGCGGATTGCTGAACTCAAATCGCATATTCCCGCCGGCGGTCTCCGCGCCGCCATTATCCGCGGTCTCATTTATGCGGGGATGAGCCGCGCCGCAGTCGATGAACGCGGTTTCGAATTGGCCCGTCGAATCCGCGAAGCGCATGGCGATATGCCCATTGTGGAATTCAAAGAACTCGTTCGTGAGCAGTTCAATATCCTTTTGATCGATCAAGAGGCGGCCCTCGCCGCAATTCCGTCAATGCTGCCTTCTGACGCCGAAACTCGTGAAAAAGGTTACGACTTGATCAAACAGGTGCTGAGTGCGCGCGGCGAATTGTCTGCTGAAGAAAAGAAAAGAATGAGCGAGCTTGCAAAGCTTTTTGGCCTCGATGGGCACCTTCGAGAGGTTTCGAAAAAACCTCAGGCAAAAGCTTCGTGATACAAGAGTCCGCGCGTACGAAAGGGTCTTGACTACGTTCAGCGTTCAGGTTGGCCGGCCATCGGCCGAAATACGATCGACTCATTGCGCTGGCCATCGACTCACTTAATCTCGCGCCCGCAACGCCGGGTGAAGCTTTTCGTGATTCCCACGGACGAAGAGTTCAGATTGCCGAGCACATCCTTGCCGTGTTCGCTAGCGTCGCAGTTGGCGCATTTTTAGGCATTCTGTTTTGCATCAAGCGCCGCAAGGGCCACTCTCATTTGACTTGCATCAAGGAAAGCGAGGCTTCGCGAGATAAATTCTTTCGGATTGCCGGGATTTTTCCGCCAAAAAACGGATGCGACAGCATGGCCGACGCGCAAACTACACCGAAAACCATGACGTTCGGCGAAGGAGGGTCCGCGCTTGCCTTCGCAGCGTTGGCGCTCCTGTCCATTGTCGTCGCCGCAAAAGCGTTCACTGCGGAATATGCTTTCCACGCCTACCTTTTTACTGCTGCCAGCATCGCGGCGGTGTTTGCCATCATCAATCGCTACTACGACCGTCCGGCTGACGCTGCGCCCCTTACCATAGACGGCAAGCCCAACTACAACATGGGTC
>Ga0187788_10000085_pt1 | contig 21972 bp, 13 predicted proteins | sample 1015_BV01_MP10_2_FD_133008 | JGI IMG/M metagenome (GOLD analysis project Ga0187788, IMG submission 133008) | Tropical peat soil microbial communities from peatlands in Department of Meta, Colombia - 1015_BV01_MP10_20_MG | ecosystem: Environmental > Terrestrial > Soil > Wetlands > Peat | place...
CGGCGGGAGCGGACGTGCACGAGTCGCCCGGGGACCGGCTCGGGTATCGCCCGCCACCCCACGCTGCACCGCGATCGCGGTCATGCGGGCAGAGCGCTCCGAGCCGCCTACGGGATTCGAACCCGTGACTTACGCATTACGAGGACGCCGCTCGAACTCCCACAATGCACTGACCAGCACCGATCGCACACCCGAACGCTCCACGCGCGCTCGCTGACCTGGGCGAACGCCAACCGTGTCCCACGACGTGTCCCACGACGCTCGTCGGGGTTGCAGCCCGGACTGAAGAACGAACTGGAGGCCGCGAACGCGCGCTCGCGATCAGCCGCGAAGCGCCTCTCTCCCGAGAGGTCGCGAGACGGCGGGTCTGGTCAGACACGGAGAAGGGCCACCGCGGCCAGGTTCCCCTTGGCCGCGAGCTTGTCGATCGCCTGGCAGCGCACCGCTGCGGATTCCTCGCCGCGGCCGCGCACCTGGAGCACCTCGGCGAGGGCGAGCAGGGCCTGGGCGTGTTCCTCGAGCAGGTCGGTGCCGGCGGCCACCTCGACCCCTCGCCGGGCCGAGATCTCGGCCTCATGTGTACGTCCTCGAAGCAGCTGCGCCCTGGCCCGGATCGTCTGACGCCTGATCCGGATGGCGCGATCCGCCACGAAGGCCGAGGCCTCGAAGGCGTCGGCCAGCCGGAGGAACTCCCGTGCCCGATCCTGGGCCCATACGGCCGAGCACATCAGGCCGTCGACCCAGCTCATCGACCAGTTGTCGCCCCCCGACGCGAGGACCTCACGCGCTTCTCGCAACCGTCGCTCGCCGACCTCGGGAGCACCCGCCCACACCTCGGCCTCCGCGATCATAGGTAAGACCTGGGCACCCAGCCCGGTGAGCCCGTGTCGCCCCACGACCTGACGAAACCGGCGCTCGTGCTCCGATGCGGCTGCCTCCTGGCCTGACGCCAGCGCGGCCACCGTCAGCAAGGCGTGACTGGAACATTGACAGATGGGGTCCACGCTGAGGCTGGCCAGTTCCGCGGCCGCGGCGGGGAACTTCCCATACGGGAGGGGGCCCGCGCATGCGGACGCCACGAAGTTCGCCGCGGCTTCGCTGGTTTGCATGACCAGACCGGCCGCCAACGCGAGCCGCAGGGCCCGGAGGATCCACGAGTGGACCCGGGCCCTGCTTTCACCGGCGTGCTCGAGCCACGCGACGACCGCAGCCGCCACGGCCGCGCCGACGTCGTCGTGCGCGGATTCAAACACCCGGAACGCTTCACGAGCCTCCGCCGCCGCCGATCTCAGCTCCGCATCGCTGGGTGAGCGGTAGAAGCGATTGACTAGGAGTGTGACCCGCGCTCGGAGCACGTCCCGCACGGTTCCTGCGGAGCGGGCCATCTGAAGGCCCTCGGAGAGGAGACGGTCGGCTTCGTCGACCCGCCCCGTGTTCTGCAGCGCCACCGCGAGGCTCAGAAGCAGGTCCAGCCGGTGCGGTGATCCGGGCGGGAGCAGCCCCGTGGCTCGCTCGTGAAGATCGGCGGCCGTCGTGTAGTCCAGCGCGGCGATTGCGCGGCTCCCTGCTACGCCGAACAACTCACCGGCGCGAGCCGAGATCGCCGCGGTGCGCTCGTCGCGCACACCCAACTCCTCGCGCAAGTGCACCGAGCGCTCCAGGTGACGTGCCACGGATTCCTCCACCTCGGGCTGGTCGGTGTCCTCGCGGCTCAGCCACTCGGCCAGCCGCTCATGCAGATCGGCACGCAGCTGCTTCGACAGCCCGCGGTACGCCGCTTCCATCACCAGGGCGTGGGCGAAGCGCCACGACCCCGCCGCCTCATCCTCGGGCTGGATCAGTCCGCGTCGCTCCAGCAGCTCGAGCGCGGCCTGGCACCCCTCGGGCGGGACATCGGGGGCCAGCGCCCGCACCGCGGCGATCCGGAACTGCCGGCCCTCGACAGAGGCCCGCTCCAGAACCAGCCGCGGCGCCGGGTTGAGCCGATCGAGCCTGGCGGCCAACAGCGCCTGCAGGCTGGTGGGGACCTCTACCCTGGCATCCGCGGATCCCAGCCAGCTCCCATCCACGAGCAGGCCCTGATCCTCCAGCGTCGCCGTGAGCTGCTCCAGGTATAGGGGGTTGCCTTCCGCGGCCTCGCAGACGCGGTCGACCACCACCTCCGGCGCCGACCCGAGCAGGTGCCCCGCCATCCACCGCTCATCGGCTGGCGACAGCGGTGGGAGGGTCGTCGTGATCGCGCGAGGCTTCCCCGCCGCCCAGGTGGGACGCTGCTCGAGGAACTCCGGCCGAGCCAGGCACAAGAACAGCACCGGACCGTGGATCCGCTCGACGACCGCGTCGGTCAGGTCCAGCATCGGCCGCTGCGCCCAGTGCAGGTCTTCAAGCAGCACCACGAGGGGCCGTTCGGCGGCCACCACCTCGAGCAGGCGCCGGACCGCCCAGGACGCCTCCGACGCGACCGCCTCACCCACGCCGAGGAACTGGGCGAGACGATCACCCACCGCGGCTCCGTCCGGTTGACCGACCAGCCGCGAGCGGAGCCGCTCGGCGACTTCCTCGGCCTCTCCCCCGGGACGTCCCGCGGCCTGGGACAGCAGCTCGACCAACGCTGCGAACGTCACGCCGTCGCCGTAGGAGGGGGTCTGCCCGATGAGGACGGCCGCGATGTCGCCAGACGTCTGCCGGAACTCTGCGGCCAGCCGCGACTTCCCCACGCCGGGGGGCGCCAGGATCGTGACGAGAACCGGCGCACGCGCCTCCATCGCATCGCGCAGCGCCTCGCCCAGCATCGCCAGGTGGCGGTCGCGTCCGACCAACGGCGTCTCGGCACGGGCGGTCATGGACTGCACCCGCAGCACCCGCCACGCCGGCACGGGCTCGGCCTTCCCCTTGGCTTGAACCGGCTCCACCGGCTCGGCGACCACAGTGTGACGGACCAAGCGGAAGGTGGGCTCCCCGATCCAGACCCCTCCCGGCTCGGCCCCGGACTGCAACCTTGAGGCCGTGTTCATCGCATCCCCGATGATCGGGGTGCCGTCCGCGGGCACGAGCACCTCGCCGGTGGTGATCCCGATCCGGCAGGCGAGCGGGATCGCGGACGCCTCGTTCAACGCGTGCAGACGCTCCTGCATCTCGAGGCCCGCGCGGACGGCCCTCAGGGCATCGTCCTCATGGGCGATAGGCAGGCCGAACACGGCCGCCACCGCGTCGCCGATGAACTTCTCCACCCTCCCGCCGTGACGCTCGACCGCCTCACGCATCTGCTCGAAGTACGCGCGCAGCAGAGGCCGCAACACCTCAGGGTCGTGTCCCTCCCCCAACGTCGTGGACCCGACCAGATCACAGAACACGGCGGTGACCGTCTTGCGGATCACGCCCGCGGGAGCCGCCTCCAGCCGGATGCCGCACTGCTCGCAGAACCTCGCAGCGTCGCGGTTCTCGTGCCCGCAGGCCGGACAGGCCCCCATGCGCGCACCCTATGCCCGGGCGGGAAACGCGCCCAGCCGGCGAAATTGAGCAACAGGATCTCCCTGCGCGCGCCGCCCGACAACTCGAAGAGGTGGACGGCGACCCCAGTCAGGGTCTTGTCGCTGCCTCGAACACCAGAACAACGCACACATCTTGAGCCCCGAGTCAATTCGGACCCGGTGCGCGGTCGTGTCTGCCCAGGTCACCGGGCTAATCGCCACCACGGCCGAGCCGGCGTGGGACACGGGATATGTCCCACGCCGCTGCTGACGATCAAGAGGAAGATCGCGAAGAGTGGCTCCTGACCTGCGTAAACGCGGGAGCCGCCTGTGGGAATCGAACCCACGACCTACGCATTACGAGTGCGTCGCTCTGGCCGACTGAGCTAAGGCGGCGGACGCCGCCCCGACGGGGCGGCATGAGGGTCGAGTATAGAGGCCCGGGACACCCGACCGGGCGCAGGCGGAGCCGGCGGCGGCGCTGCCGTACTACTGGCAGCGGGTTCCGGCGGGGGGCAGGGTCCCGGCCAGGAGGTAGGCCTCGACGGCGTCGTCGATGCACTGGCTGCCCTGGTGGTAGGCCGTGTGCTGGTGCCCCTCCCAGGTCAGCAGCCGGCCCGACGACAGCTGCGACGCCAGCGCCTGCGCCCACTCGTACGGCGTCGCGGGGTCGTCCACGGTGCCCACCACGAGGATCGGCGCCGCCCCCCGCGCGGTCAGCCGCTGCGGGCTGAGCACCGCCTTCACCGGCCACTCGGCGCACCCCAGGGCCCCCCATCCCGCCGTCGATCCCAGCGGCGGATACATCCGCTGCAGTTGCGCCGCGTCCACGGCGATCTGCTGCGGCGTGCGGGACTCCTTCGAGTCCAGGCAGTAGATCGCCGGGTTGGCGGCCAGCACCTGCCCGTAGTGACCGTGCGCATCCCGCTCCAGGTACAGGTCGGCCAGGGCGAGCAGCCCGGTGCCGTCCCCGGCCAGCGCCGCCTTGAGCGACGACGTCAGCTCGGGCCACAGCTGCTCCGAATACAGCGCCTGCGCGATGCCGGTGGCCATCAGGCTCTGAGTCAGCAGCCGGCCGGACCTCGTCCGCAGCGGCACCGAGTCCGCCCGGGCCAGCATCGTCCCCACCTGCCCGAGGGCCTGCTGCTGGGTCCCGCGCAGCGGGCACCCGGCCCGGTCGAGGCAGTCGGCGATGTAGGCGTTCAGCGCCCGGTAGAACCCCTGCGCCTGGCCCCGCACGTACGCCTCGGAGCCCAGCGCCGGGTCGACCGCACCGTCCAGCACCATCCGCCCCACCCGCCACGGGAACGTCTGCGCGTACCACGCCCCCAGGAACGTCCCGTACGACGCTCCGTGATACATCAGCACCCGCTCACCCAGCGCGGCCCGCAGCACGTCCATGTCGCGCGCCACGCTGAGGGTGTCGACGTGCCGGATCAGCGGCCCGGTGTTGCTCACGCAGGCGTCCCCGAACTGCCGTGCCATCGACACGATCGACGTGATCTCCGCGGCGTTGTCGGGCGTCGAGTCCGCCGCGACGTAGGCGTCCATCTGCGAGTCCGGCATGCACTCGACCGGGTCCGAGGCCCCGACCCCCCGCGGGTCGAAGCCGACGATGTCGAGGTGCTGCAGCACGTCGCGGCCGAACGCCTGCCGCGCGACCTGGGCGTACTGGATCCCCGACACCCCCGGACCACCCGGGTTGATCACCAGCGAGCCGATCCGGTCCCCGGATGCTGGCAGCCGGGTCACCGCCACCTCCAGCGTCTGCCCGGCCGGCTGCGACCAGTCCAGCGGCACGGTGAGATCGCTGCACTCGTAGCCGTCCCCGCAGTCACGCCAGCTCAGCCGCTGCCCGTAGAACCGGGCCAGCGCAGGGTCCGCCGCGGGGTCCTTCACCCCGGCCGGCGGGTCGCCGTCGGCCGTGGGCGGGGCCGGCGTCCCCGCGGGCGTGCCACCGCCCACGAAGGTGCAGCCGCTCAGCGCCACGAGCACGAGCGCGACCGGGGCGAGGCGCCTGGCGAGAACGCGGACAGTGCGGCGCTTGGGCTGGCTCATCGGCAGGGTGTACGTCTTCCGGTCTTCCGGCTCCGGACAGGGAACGGCCAGGCTAACCCACCTACCTGGCCGGGCCGGACGCCGTCCGGTCAGCTCTCGTCGGTGATCCCCTCGGCCTCGAGCTCGCGCCGCAGCCGCGCCAGGCAGCGCGCCCTGGTGGGCCCGATGCTGCCCACCGGCACGTCCATCACCCGCGCGATCTCGACGTACGTCAGCGCCGGGGTCGCCGTCAGCAGCGACAGCAGCATCCGGTCGCGGGCGGGCAGCCGCTGTACCGCCCGCCACAGCCGCTCGTCCCGGTCGGCCTCGCCCGCCTGTTCGGCCGGGCTGGGACCCGGATCCGGCCGGTCCACCGCCACGTCGTCCTCCCCGAGCAGAACCCGCTGCCTCCTGCGCAGCTCGTGCAGGGCCGCCCTGCGCGCCGTCACGGCCAGCCAGGCCCGGACCGCACGCGGGTCGCGGACGGCGTCCCCGTGCTCGGCCAGGGCCAGCCAGGCGGACTGCACGATGTCCGCGCTGGTGGCCTGGTCGAACCTGAACGACCGCGCGATCCGCCACAGCAAGGGGGTGCATCGCCGCACCAGCGCGCTCCACGCCTTGACGTCGCTGCCCTGGGCCCGCAGGAACAGCTGACCATCGTCCTCGTACTCCGCGACATCCTTGATCTCGGGCATCAGAGCCTCCGCGACACGGCTGCGGCATCAGTGCGCCCAGCCTTGGACGCCGACGAGCGCCGCGGAACCGGAGGATGCCTTACCGTCGCCACCGGATTCCCTTACCCCTTCGGGGTCAGACATCCGGGATTTAACAGGGCGGACGGCACAATTACCCATGTGCCGACGATCGCCGGACCCCCGGTCTTCCTCGGTCGCGAGGTGGAGCTCGAGGCCCTCGCCGACGCCGCCGCCAGCGCGGCCGCCGGGGACCCCCGCATCGTGCTCGTGACCGGCGAGGCCGGCGTCGGCAAGTCCCGCCTGGTGGCGGAGGCCGTGGCCCGGCTGGGGGACGGCGTCCGCATCGCCACCGGGGGCTGCGTCGACATCCCGGGGGTCGAGGCCGCACAGCTGCCGTTCGGACCGTTCCTCGAGGCACTGCGACAGATCCGCGCGGCGACCGCCCCGCGCCCGCTGAGCGAGCAGCTGGCCGCGGCGGTCGACGGCTGGCTGCGCCCGCGCAGCATCCCCCGGCAGGGCAGCCCCGGCAGCGACCCGGTGCACGCCCGGTACGACGAGATCCTCGTCCTCGGCAGGGACCTCTGCGACGACGCCCCGCTCGCGCTGGTCCTGGAGGACCTGCACTGGGCGGACCGCTCGAGCCTGGCCCTGCTGGTCTTCTTCGCCCGGAACCTCAGCCACGAGCGGCTGCTGCTGCTGGCCACGGCCCGCGACCCGCTGGAGGGCACGCAGGACGAGGTGCGAGCAGCCGTCGAGCACCTCCAGCGCCTGCCACACGTCACCACGATCGAGTTGAGACCGCTGAACCCCGCCGAGATACGTGCGCTGGTCGGCCAGGTGGTCACCGGGCCGCCCGCGGAGAGCACGCTGGCCACGATCGTGGCCCGGGCCGAGGGCAACCCGCTGGCGGCGTGGGAGCTGGCGGCCAAGGCCTGGGAGGACCCGGGGTCGGCGGTGCCGCCGTCGCTGTCCTCCTCGATCCGCGACCGGGTACGACGGATCTCCCGGGCCGGGCGGACCACGCTGGCCGCCGCGGCCAGCCTCGGGGAGCAGGTGGACCACGACGTCCTGGACCGGCTGCTCGCGGTCACCCTGCCCGGGGGCGACGCCGCGGCCCGCACGGCCGCCGTCCGCGAGGCAGCCTCGACCGGGCTGCTGCTGCCCGAGCGCAGCGGCTACCGGTTCCGGCACAGCCTCGACCGCGAGGTGGTCTACGCCGACCTGTGGCCGGACGAGCGGCTGGCCATGCACGCCGCCGCCGCCACGGTGCTCAGCGCCGAGGGGCTGGAGGGCGCGCCGGATCTGGCCGCCCAGGTCGCCGCGCACTGGCTGCACTCCGGCGACCGGTCGGCGGCCCGGGACGCCGCGCTGGTCGCCGCCCGCTCGGCGGCTGCGGTGAGCGCGTTCCCCGAGGCCCTGAGCCACTTCGAGAACGCGCTGGAGCTGTGGCCCTCCGTGGTCCCGCGCGGCACCGACCCCGGAGCCGCCCTGCTGCTCGAGGTCGCCGAGGCGGCTCGTTGGGCGGGCCGACTGGACCGCGCGCTGGAACTGCTCCAGCAGGCCGCGGCCGCACCCGACTCGGCCCGGACGGCGGCCCGGGTCTGGGAGCGGATGGGCTGGTTCCGTCGCGAGGCCGGGGACGGCGCGGGCGCCATCGCGGCCTACGAGCGGGCGCTGGAGGCGATCGGTGAGGACCGCAGGTCGGCCGAGGCCGCCGAGGTGCTGGCCGGCCACGCGGCGGTCCTGATGATCGCCAGCCGGTACCCGGAGGCCAGGCAACGCGTCGAGGAGACGCTCGAGGCCGCGGATGCCAGCGGGGCCCGGCCCGCCCGGGCCAGCGCGCTGATCACCCTCGGGGTGATCGAAGGGGTGACCGGGGACCCGGAGGAGGCGCTGCGGCTGCTAGCCCACGGCGGCGCCGTCGCGGCCGCCTGCGGCGACGACGAGCAGCGCTGGCGCGCGGCGGCCAACACCACCTACGTGCTGCGGAACATCGGGCGCCCCGAGGAGGCGGTGGGGGTGGCCCGGACGGCGCTGGCCACCCTGCCGAACCGCGGTGGCTACCCGCCCGGGGCGCTGATCGTGCTGTCCAACGCGGCCGAGGCGCTGCTGCTGCTCGGCCGGTGGGCCGAGGCCGACGCGCTGCTGGCCGACGGCCAGGCCCGGCACAGCAACCCCTACGACGAGTTCACCCTGCTGATCCAGCGCGCCAAGCTCGCGCTGCTGCGCGGGGACCGCGCCACCACCAGCCGGTGCGTGGACGAGGCAGAACTTCGGGCACCGTCGACGAGCTACCCGCCGGCGCACGCCGGGCTGCAGCGGGTCAAGGCCCAGGCCGCCCTGTGCGACGGCGACATCGCGGCGGCGCGCGACGCCGTGGACGCCGCGCTGGCGATCCTCGCCGGTGGCGAGGACCCCGAGCCGGTCCTGGACGTGCTCACGGTCGCGGCGCGGGTGGAGGCCGACGCCGGCGCGGTCCCCGGTCTCGCCTCACCGCAGCGGGTGGCCCGGTTGAAGGAGATGCTGGACCGGGCGGAGGGATCGGTCAGCGACGCGATCGTCGAGGCCGAGGTGGAGAGCCTGCTGTGCCGGGCCGAGGTGGCCCGGATCACCGGCGACGACACGCCCGCCGTCTGGGCGGAGGTGGCCGAGGCGGCCCGGCGGCACCGGCACCCTTACCGGGTGGCGTACGCGCTGTCCCGGCAGGGCGAGGCCGCCCTGCGCGAGCGCGACCGGCAGACGGCGACGGCGCTGCTGCGGGAGGCGCTGGCGATCGCCGGCCGCCTCGGCGCCCAGCCCCTGGAGGAGGCGGCCCGGGCCACCGCCGCCCGGGCCCGGTTGTCGCTCGACCACACGCCCAGCGGGACGGCGCCGGTGCCGCCGCGCGCCGCCTCGCTGCACCTGACCCGGCGCGAGGTGGAGGTGCTGAGCCTGCTCGTCGAGGGGCGCTCGAACCGCGAGATCGCCCGGCGGCTGGCGATGACCGAGAAGACGGCGTCTGTGCACGTCTCCCGCATCCTCGGCAAGCTCGGGGTGAGGCGCCGCGGCGAGGCGGCGGCCGTCGCCGGTCGGCTGCACCTCCTGGACGACGATCCGCCGCCTCGCGCCTGATCTCCCGCTCTGACGGTGCCGTCCGGTCAGACGGTGCCGTCGACCTCGATCGTCGTCTTGGTCGAGCCGCCGCCTGGGGCCTCGCTGGTCACGATGATCATGGTTCTGCGGCCGCCGTTCGGGACGACGGTCGCTCCGCTGGTCCCGGCGGCGACGGTGAAGGCCGCACTTCCGGGAATGCTCGTGCGGTGACCGTCATTCGGCAGGACCTGGATCGTCACGGTGGTGTCTTGGGACATGGTCTCCTCGATGCCTCCTCGGATCGCGTGCTGGTACCGCCGCAGAGGGAGGCTCGAGCGGGGCGGTTTGATACACCTGCACCCCAATTGCCCCGTCAGGGTCAGCGGGCCGCCGGGCGCAGCGAGACCATCAGTGCCTCGACCGCCAGCAGCGGCGCGACGTTCGCCCCGATCCGCTCCCGGGCCACCCCGATCGCCTCCATCCGGCGCAGGGTGTCCTCGGGCGCGCCGGTCGCCGCGAGCGAGTCGACCAGCGCGCGCGACTCGGCGTTGACCAGCTCGACGTCGGCCCCGAGCTGGACCACGAGGACGTCGCGGTACAGCGACAGCAGATCGACCATGGCCCGGTCGAGGACGTCGCGCTGGGCCCGGGTGGCCCGCCGCTTCTGGTTCTCCTCCAGCTGGCGCACCGCGGCCCGGACGGCGGGCGGCAGCGTGGTGGCGCCCTCGGCGCCCAGCGAGTGCAGCAGCGCGCCGCGCTCGGCGGCGTCCCGGTCGGCGGTGGCCGCCCTGGCCTCCTCCGCCGCGACGTCGACCAGCGCGCCGGCGGCCAGGACGGCGGCGCCGACCCCCGTGACCTGCTGCGGCAGCGTGAGCACCTCGCGCCGGCGGATCCGTGACCCCTCGTCAAGGGCCAGCCGCCGGGCCAGCCCGATGTGGCTCTGCGCCGCCCGCGCCGCGAAGGAGGCCACCGCGTGGTCGACGCCGTGGCGGCGCACCAGGAGGTCGGCCACGTCGGCCACCGGGGGCACCCGCAGGCCCACGTGCCGGCACCGGGAGCGGATCGTGGTCAGCACGTCCTCCGGGCTCGGCGCGCAGAGCAGCCACACGGTCCGCGGCGGCGGTTCCTCCAGCGCCTTGAGCAGCACGTTGCCGGAGGCATCGTTGAGCCGGTCGGCGTCCTCCACCACGATCACCCGCCACCGTCCCCCCGACGGTCGCTGCTGCGCCAGCGAGACCAGCGGCCGGACGTCGTCCACCCGCAGCTGGACGTGCTCCGTGGCCACCACCGTGACGTCGGCGTGGGCACCGGACAGCGCGGTCCGACACTCGTGGCAGTGGCCGCACCCGAGTTCCGGGCACTGCAGCGCGGCCGCGAAGGCGCGGGCCGCCGTCGACCGCCCCGATCCGGGCGGGCCGGTGACCAGCCAGGCGTGCGTCATCTCGCTGCCCCGCCGGTCCACCGGCAGCGCCGCGGCCTCGGTCGCCCGGCGCAGCACCGCCACCGCCGCGGGCTGCCCGACGACGTCGTCCCAGACGCTCACGCCGGCTCTGCGGGGTCGGGCCCGGGCGGCGGGTCGGCCGCCGGCAGCGGCGAGGCCGCGGCCGCCGCGCGGGCGGCGGCGACCGCGGGCCCGGACAGCGCGGGCGGTGCCTCGCCCGCGCCCGCACCGTCGGCCTGCGCGCCGGCGCCGTCACCCTCGGGGCGCCGGCGCCGGGGTCGCTGCTGCTGGCGGGCCCGCAGCTCGGCGTCCATCCGCAGCACCTCGGCCTCGACGGCGGCCTGCCGCTGCCGGGCCTCTTCCTCCTCAGCCAGGCGCGCGGCCAGCTCGGCCCGCCGCTTCTGCGAGATCGGCACCATGTCGCGCACCCGGGCCCGGATCGTCCAGTGGATCTCCTCGACGCTCTGGCTCGCGTCGACGATCAGGTAGCGGTGCGGCTCGCGCCGGGCCAGCTCGAGGAAGCGGCGCCGGACCCGCTCGTGGAAGTCCTCCGGCAACGCCTCCAGCCGATCCTCGCCATCCCGCGCCCCGTCCCCCGCCAGGCGGGCGCGGGCGATCTCCGGCTCGGCGTCGAGCAGGACGGTGAGGTCCGGGACCAACCCGGCGGTGGCCCAGCGGGACAGCCGCGCCACCTCCTCGGAGTCCTGGTTCCGCCCGGCTCCCTGGTAGGCGATCGAGGAGTCGACGTACCGGTCGGTGATCACGACCGCACCGCGTTCCAGCGCCGGGCGGACCAGCGTGGCGACGTGATCGGCGCGGTCCGCCGCGAACAGCAGCGTCTCGGCCCGGGGGGCGAGGTGCGTGCCGGCGTCCAGGAGCGCCTCCCGCAGCCGCCGTCCCATCGGGGTGGCCCCGGGTTCCCGGGTGAGCACCACCTCGTGCCCCTGGTCCTCGCGCAGCCACTCGGCGAGCAACCCGGCCTGGGTGGACTTCCCGGTCCCGTCGCCGCCCTCGAAGGCGATGAACACCCCGGGCAGCCCGCCGCGTCCCGACGTCCCGGGACTGCGCAGCCGCCCCGCCCACGCCTCGCGCAGGTCGCTGACCAGGCCGGCACCCGGCTTATCGTCCATCTGCCGGAACGCGGCGATCCCCATGGTGATCGCCAGGAGCCCGCCGAAGAGGAAGACGAACGCCGCTCCGTTGTAGTGGATGACGTACTCGTCGGAGAGGGCCACGTGGTGCGCCCCGATCACCGCGGCCAGGGTGGGTGCCGCGGCGAGCACCAGCACGAGGACGACGCGGGCCGCCGAGGTGAGGAAGCCGAAGGTCCGGCCGCGGACGGCGTCGTCCACCTCCAGCCCGAGCAGGGTGTACCCGGTCACCCAGGCCACGCCGCCGCAGGCGCCCAGGCCCGCGGCGAGCAGCACCGCCATCACGATGTTCGGGATCAGGGCCAGCGCGGTGAGGAACACCCCCGCGCAGGTCAGCGCGATGCCGAACATGCGCCGCCGGGAGAACTCGGCGAGCACCCGGGGCCCGGCCCACATCCCGGCCGCGAGGCCGGTGAAGACCGCCCCGAACAGCGCGCCGTAGCCGGGCTGGCCGGCCCCGAGGTCACCGACGTAGGTCGCCGCGAGGCCGATCGCGCACCCGGCGGCGGCGAACGCGCCCAGCATGCCGAGGACCAGCCCGCGCACCACCGGGGTGGTGCCGACGAACATCCACCCGTCGACGATCGAGCGCCACAGCGAGGTGCGGCGCACCTGCTGTTCCGAGGTGCGGCGGGGCGGGATGTCCAGCATCGCGATGGTCGCCGCCGAGACCAGGAACGTCAGCGCGTCGACGTACAGCGCCAGCTCGACCGGGTTGGTGGCCAGCCGGGAGAGGAAGTTGTCGAGGATGCCGTTGAGCAGGGCGAGGCCGGAGAAGGCGATGGCGGCCAGCGGGGCGGTGCCGTAGGTGGTCGCCAGGCTCACCTGGTTGGCGGCCTCGAGACGGCGCCGCGGCACCAGGTTCGGCACCGTGGCGTCCTTGGCCGGCATCCAGAACAGCGCGGCCGACTCGATCAGCACGGTGGCCGTGAACAGCCACGGCAGGGTGCCGATCAACGGGATCGAGATGAACAGCGCGCAGCGCAGCACATCGCCGGTGACCATCGTCCAGCGGCGGTTCAGCCGGTCGGCCAGCGCCCCGGCGAGCGGACCGAGCAGCACCGCGGGGGCGAGCCTGAGGATGAGCACACCGGCGATCGCCAGGTTCTGCTTGGCGTAGGAGCCCTCCGCCAGCGTCTTGGCCATCGACGTCGTGGCCAGCAGCCCCAGCCAGTCGCCGAAGCTCGACACGCCCAGGGCCAGCCACAGCCGCCGGAAGGCAGTGATCCGCAGCACGGCGGCGACGCTGTGATCCGGCGCCGGCTCCGGTTCCTGCAGGTCGAGCACCACGTCAGGGTATCGGCGGGGGCGTCGGTAGGCCCGTCGCCTACCAGTCCCAGCCGCTCGCGTGCAGTTCCGCGACGGCCAGCAAGCGCCCTGCCGAGCTGTGCACCGCCGGCTCGGCGGGCAGGCCGGCCAGCCGGCGCGCCTCGGTGAGCAGACCGTCGTAGGCCAGCACCGCCGCCCGCAGGTGGTGGGCACCAGCGAAGATCTCGTCGTCGTCCCCACGCAGGCGGTCGATCTCACGCTCCAGGCGGGCCAGGGATCGCTGCACGCGCAGCGCCTCGAACGGATCGGCCTGGTCCGGGGGCCGCCATGCCCGCAGCACCCGCCGGGCGAGCGCGCCGATCGTCTGGGGCGGCGCCGGGTCATCCCCGGCCTTCCAGGTCATCCACTCGGGCATGTCAACCCCGGTGCTCCACGGACGAGAGGCGACGGTGTAGCCACGGTAGCTCTCGCCTCCGTCAGGACGGAACGGGATTCCGGCTGGGGCCTGTTCCCTCCCCGAGTGCGGTCCCCTCGCCGAGTGCGACGTCCGCGGGGTTCGCCTTCGCGAGTGCGACGCCAGCCGGCTCATCCGGGCGGGATGACCCCGGCAGGGTCGCACCCGAGGGGGCCGGATGCGGGGAACGTCACGCTCGCCGGCAGGGTGGGGCTCCGGCCCGGCGCGGGACCTCGGCTACGTCGTGGTCGGCGCCTTGGACGTGGTCTTGGCCGCCGTCTTCTTCGTGGCGGTCTTCTTGGCGGCGGTCTTCTTCGCCGCGGTCTTCTTCGCGGCGGTCTTCTTCGCCGCACCCCGGCGCGGCGACGGGCCCGCCGCACGCTTGTCCGCGAGCAGCTCGGCGGCGCGCTCCAGGGTGATGGTCGCCTGGTCGTCGCCGCGGCGCAGCGTCGCGTTGACCGTCCCGTCGGTCACGTACGGCCCGAACCGGCCTTCCCTGATCACGACGGGCGCACCCGTGGCCGGGTCCGGACCGAGCTCACGCAGCGGGGCCGCGGCCGTCCGCCGCCCGCGCTGCCGGGGCTGGGCGTAGATCGCCAGGGCCTCGTCCAGGGTGATCTCGAACAGCTGCTCCTCGGTCTCCAGCGACCGGGAGTCGGTGCCCCGCTTCAGGTAGGGCCCGTACCGCCCGTTCTGCGCCGTGATCTCCTCGCCCGCCGGGTCCACCCCGACCAGCCGGGGCAGGCTGAGCAGGCGCAGCGCGTCGTCCAGGGACACCGTCTCCGGCTGCATGCTCTTGAACAGGCTCGCCGTGCGCGGCTTGGCGGCGCGACCGCGGCCCGACTCCTCCGGCAGCACCTCGGTGACGTAGGGGCCGTACCGCCCCGACCGGACGACGATCTCCCGGCCGGTCTCGGGGTCGGTGCCCAGCACCCGGTCCCCGTCCGCCTGGCTGTCCAGCAGCTCACGGGCCTTGGCCAGGGTCAGCTCGTCCGGCGCGACGTCCGGCGGAACGCTGGCCCGCCGCGGCTCGCCGTCCTCGCCGGGCGCCTCCAGGTACGGCCCGTAGCGGCCCACCCGCAGCACGACACCGTCCCCCAGCCGGACCGAGTTGATGTCCCGCGCGTCGATCTCGCCGAGCCCCTCGACCAGCGGCCGCAGTCCCTCCGAGCGCGACGAGTCGTCACCGAAGTAGAACCGGGACAGCCACGCGACCCGGTGCTCCTCCCCGGCCGCGATCCGGTCCAGGTCGGCCTCCATCGCCGCGGTGAAGTCGTAGTCGACCAGCCGGCCGAAGTGCTCCTCGAGCAGCCGGGTCACCGCGAAGGCCAGCCAGGTGGGGACCAGCGCCGTCCCCTTGAGCACCACGTACCCCCGGTCGAGGATCACGCTGATCGTGGCCGAGTACGTCGAGGGGCGGCCGATCCCCCGCTCCTCCAGCGCCTTGACCAGGCTGGCCTCGGTGTACCTCGGCGGCGGGGAGGTCTCGTGGCCCTCCGCGTTCAGCTCGGTCACCTCGACCCGCTCACCCTGCGCGAGCTCGGGCAGCCGGCGCTCCTCGCTGGAGCCGTTGTTGCGTTCCTCGTCCCGGCCCTCCTCGTACGCGGCCAGGAAGCCGCGGAACGTGATCACCGTGCCCGAGGCGGCGAACTCGGCCTCCCGGCCGGCGGCCGAGCGCGCCAGCAGCCGGACGGTCGCCGTCGACCCGCGGGCGTCGGCCATCTGGGAGGCCACGGTGCGCTTCCAGATCAGCTCGTAGAGCCGGAACTCGTCACCGGAGAGCTCGCCGGAGACCTGCGCCGGGGTGCGGAAGGAGTCCCCGGACGGGCGGATCGCCTCGTGCGCCTCCTGCGCGTTCTTCGCCTTGTTCGGGTAGACCCGGGGCCGGTCGGGCAGGTACTCCGGGCCGTAGAGCTGGGTGGCCTGGCGGCGGGCCGCGGTGAGCGCCTCGTCGGAGAGGACCGTGGAGTCGGTCCGCATGTAGGTGATGTAGCCGTTCTCGTACAGCGCCTGCGCCAGCCGCATCGTCTGGCGGGAGGAGAACCGGAGCTTGCGGCTGGCCTCCTGCTGCAGCGTGGAGGTGGTGAACGGCGCGGCGGGACGGCGCGTGTAGGGCTTCTCCTCCACGCTGCGGACGACGACGTCGGCCCCGTCCAGGTCCCGCACCAGGTCACGGGCCGCCGCCTCGTCCAGGGGCAGCACCCCCGCCCCGCGGGCGGACGGCGTCAACGCACCGGAGTCGTCGAAGTCCCGCCCGTTGGCCACCCGGGTGCCGTCCAGGGCCACCAGGCGGGCGGCGAACTCCCGGTCGGCGGCCGGCCGGCCGTCGGCGTCCTGCCGGTCGGCGGCGAAGCGGCCGAGGAGATCCCAGTACGAGGCCGAGCGGAACGCCATCCGCTCGCGCTCCCGCTCGACCACCAGCCGGGTCGCCACCGACTGGACCCGGCCCGCGGACAGCCCCGCGCGGACCTTGCGCCACAGCACCGGGGACACCTCGTAGCCGTAGAGCCGGTCGAGGATGCGCCGGGTCTCCTGCGCGTCGACCAGGCGCTCGTCGAGGTCGCGGGTGTGCTCCAGGGCCCGCTCGATGGCCTCCCTGGTGATCTCGTGGAAGACCATGCGCCGGACCGGGACCGTCGGCTGCAGCACCTCGAGCAGGTGCCAGGCGATCGCCTCGCCCTCCCGGTCCTCGTCCGTGGCCAGGAAGAGCTCGTCGGCGTCCTTCAGGGCCCGCTTGAGGTCGGCCACCTTCCGGCGCTTGTCGGCATCGACGACGTAGTACGGCTGGAACCCGCCGTCGACGTCAACCGCGAACTTGCCGTACGGACCCTTCTTCATCTCCGCCGGGAGCTCGCTGGGCTGCGGCAGGTCGCGGATGTGGCCCACGCTGGCCTCGACCTCGTACTCCGGCCCGAGGTAGTTCGCGATCGTGCGCGCCTTGGCCGGCGACTCCACGATGACGAGCCGCCGCCCACTCCTGCTCTTGCTGGTGGCCACGTTGCGCCTTCCCGATTCCAGGCTGCTGCCGCGCAGTTCCCTCTGTCGCTGCTGTCTGTCTCTGTCCGTTGTCTGTTGCTGTCCGTATCTCTTGCGGTCCGTATCTCTTGCGGTCCGTCGTCCACCCGGGGTACCACCCCGCCGCCGTCACGGGCCGTGCCCCTGCTTCCCGCGTCTTCTCTTCCCGCGTCTTCATCCGTGTGGTTTGGGCATCGCCGGTTCCGGGCGACCCGCGCGGTCCGGCCGTGCCCGACCTCGGTCATCCCGGGTGCCACCGACCACCCCTTCGTGGGGAGCACCCCCGGCGGAGCACGGTAACCCCTCTCGAGCCCGTGCACGGCCAGCATGGCACGCCGCGCCGAGCGCCTGACTTGCCGCCACCCTACGTGACCGTGTCAACACCAGCACGGACAGTGATCAAACTTCGCGGGACAGAGCCCGACAGGCTGGGCATCCTGAGCTCGACCGTGACGCTGAGTTTCCTCACAGGACCGGTCAGACGTAGCCTCACCGTGGCGTCGTCTGCAACGATTCCCCGGAACAGAGTCCGCGCAGGCGCCGCTGAAGGAGCCCGTGCCGGCGGACCTTCGGTCCTACGGGGCCGGCCGTCCGGCCGTGCTGACCGGTCCTACGGGGACCACGACGACTCGGACGCCGCCGCCCAGGCGGCGCAGAGAGGGGTCACGTGCCGCGACATGACTCGGTCGCCGCAACGACCGGCGAGATCCAAGCACGTCCGGCTCGCCGTCCCCGCGGCATCGCCTCCTGGCCCATCCGTCGCAAGCTCGTCGCGCTCGTCACGCTCCCGCTGCTCGTGGTGCTGGCCGCCGGAGCAATCTTCGCCACCACCGCCACCCGGTCGTACCTCGAGGCCCGCCGGGTGCGCCAGCTCTCCGAGGCCACGGTCGCCGCGTTCAACCTCGGCAACGCCCTGAACGCCGAGTTCAACGGCAGCATCGCGGTGACCCGGCCGCCGGACGCGGCGATGGCCAGGATGCGGGCGACCGTCGACCGTGACGTGACCGCCTTCGAGGCCGCGGTGGCGCACCTGCCCGCCGGGGTGGCCAGCGATCAGAGCACCCAGACCACGATCCTGTTCACCCAGACCGTGCCCAGCCTGACCGGTCTGCGCGAGTCCGTGGACGCCGGCCGTCCCGTGATCCTGGTGGACTCCCAGTTCAACACCGTGCTGACGGCGCTCTCGAACACGCTGGAGAGCCTCACCACCGATGTCACCCGCCAGACGAACGACACCACTACCAAGACGGCCGCAACGACGCTCAACTACCTCAACCGCGGCACCACGGCGGCCACCCGGGAGCGCAGCGTGCTCCTGCAGGGGCTTCGGGAGCGCCGGCTGAGCCAGCCCCGCTACCTGCAGTTGCTGGAGCTGACGGCCACCCAGACCCTGGCCTTCGACGCCGCCGCCCAGGTGGCTTTCCCCGCGCAGCGCCCCCTGCTCGACACGCTCCGGGCCGGCGACCCGCAGATGGACGCCTTCCGGGCCGAGGCCCCGCGACTGGCACAGAACCAACCCGCCACCGGCGACCCGGCCGTGTTCGACCGGCTGTCCCAGGCCCGGCTGCAGGAGATGGCGGCCCTGATCACCGCCGCCTCCACCGACCTCAGCAACGGCACCACCGATGCCGAGCGGTCCTCCCTGATCCGTTCAGTGACGTTCGCCGGGGTGGCGCTGCTGCTGCTGGCCCTGGTCGGGGTGACGGTGTCCCGGATCGCCCGCTCGATCATCGGCCCGCTGCGGCTGCTCCGGGCGGGCGCCACCGACACCGCCCACGTCAACCTGCCGCGCGCCGTCGCCCAGATCGAGGAGGAAGGGCCGGAGGCCGCCGTCTGGCTGGAGCCGGTGCTCCCGCCGGGAACCGCCACCAGCCCGGAGACCATCGACGTCGCCAAGGCCGTGGACGACCTGGGTGGGGAGGCGCTGCGACTGGCGGCCTCCCAGGTCCGCCTGCGGCGCACCCTGGACGACGCCTTCGTCAGCATGTCCCGGCGCAGCCAGTCCATGGTGGAGAAGCAGCTGGCGATCATCGACGAGCTGGAGTCCACCGAGGAGGACCCCGACCAGCTGCGCAACCTGTTCCGGCTGGACCACCTGGCCGCTCGGATGCGCCGCTACAACGACAACCTGCTGGTTCTGGCCGGCTCGGCGATGCGCAGCCGGACCTCGGGGCCGATCCGGGTGGCCGAGCTGTTCCGGGCCGCCACCTCGGAGATGGAGCAGTACGAGCGGGTCCGGCTGCAGCCCGTGGGCGGGGCCGCGATCTCCGGCACCGTGGCCGGGGAGCTCATCCACCTGCTCGCGGAGCTGCTGGACAACGCGGCGATGTACTCCCCGCCGTCCAGCTCGATCGTCCTGTCCGCCGCCTTCACCTCCGGCGGCGGGATGCACATCGAGGTGGTCGACTCCGGGGTGGGCATCCCGGGCGACGAGATCGACCGCCTGAACACCCGGCTGTCCTCCACGGACACCCTCGACCTGCAGGCCCACTCGCGGATCGGTCTGTTCGTCGTCGCCCGCCTGGCCCAGCGCGGCGGGTTCCTGGTCAACCTCCGGCCGCGCTCCGACGCCACCGGCACGGTGGCCCAGGTGCTGGTGCCCCACGAGTCGGTGATCGGGGCCCCGGGGAGCACCGCCGAGCACGCGCCCGTGGCCGCCGGCAACCTGCCGGGTGCGCCCTCCTGGGCGGTGCAGCGCCCCGAGTCGGGGGTCGGCGCGATCCCGCCCGGACTTCCCTATCCCGCTGCGGCCCCGGACGACCGGTCCGAGCCCGCCGTGGCAGGGCCGAACGGGCCGGCCCGCTCGGCCGAAGGGACGTCGCCGCTGCCGCGCCGTCCGAAGCCTGCGCCCATTCCTCCGCCGGCGCCGGGCCTGCAGCCCGTCGCGGAGACCGCCGAGCCGGAGGAGCCGGCACCGGTGGGCCTGGTCGGTGACGGCGAGGAGTTCGCCCACGCCGGCACCGGCGACCTGCCCGTGTTCTCCGACGCGCTCGCCGCGGCGGAGGACAGCCTCCCCGCCGCCACCGGCTGGCCGCCCACACCCCCGCCGCCCAACGGGATCCTGATCGGGGACCAGGTGCCCGAGCCGTACCTGGGCACGGGTCCGCTGTCCCTGCAGTCCCCGCAGACGGGTGACCTGAAACCGGTCTCGAACCCGGCGGTGCCGGCAGCGCCGCTGATCGGCCTGTCGGCCTGGGACGAGGAACTGCCGACCGAGCTCGCGGCCCGGGTCGCGGCGTCGTCCAGCTACCGCCCGGCCGACCCGGCCACGCCGTTGATCGGTGTGGCCCCGGAGCCCGGCACCGGCACCACGCCCATCTTCGACTCGATCTCGGCCTGGTTCAGCGCCCCGGATCGCTCCGAGTTGCTGGAGATCCCGCGCCAGGAGACCGACACGGAACGTGCCAGGAGCGAGGAGGTCTCGGTCATCGACATCCGCGACGGTGCCGAACGCGCGCCACGCGCCGAGGAACCGGTGGTGGCGGCTGCGGCGGCCGCCCGCTGGGGGAGCCTCGGGGACCAGCGCTGGCTGGCCGCCAGCGCCCAGGCCGCCGCCGCCCCGGAGATCGCCGGGCGGACGACGACCGGGCTGCCGCTGCGCCGTCCGGGTGCGAACCTGGTCTCCTCGGCCGAGGCCGCCGCTCCGCCCCGGGCGGATCGCACCGCGGCCGCCACGGGCCCGAGCACCCGCGACGCCGCCGCGATCCGGGGTCGGTTGGGCAGCTACCAGCGCGGGCTCGCCTCGGCCCGCCGGGCCCGGCCGGAGCCGACCGGTGACGAGTTCGGGCCCTTCGACCCGGTCGGGGTCGGGCTGTTCACCGGGCAGGACGCGACCGACGGAGAGTCGACCGGCCAGTCGACGGATCAAGGAGGCGACCGTTGAGCACCGGGGCAGTAGCAGACATCGGCTGGCTCGTTGACGGGTTCACCCAGCGGGTCCCTGGCGTTGCGCACGCGGCCGTGGTGTCCGCCGACGGGCTGCTGATGGCCAGTTCAGCCGGCCTCCCCCGGGACCGCGCCGATCAACTCTCGGCGGTAGCCTCGGGGCTCGGCAGCCTGACCAACGGCGCGGCGATGTGCTTCTCCGCGGGCGCCGTGGTGCAGACCGTGGTCGAGATGCAGGGGGGCTTCCTCCTGCTGATGGCCATCTCCGACGGGTCGTGGCTGGCGGTCCTGGCCGCGCCGACGTCGGACATCGGCTTGATCGGTTATGAGATGACGTTGCTGGTCGACCGCGTCGGTCAGCACTTGACTCCTGCGCTACGCCAGCCGGCGGCCGGTTGGCCCGCGCGACAGTGAAGGCCGTCCGGCGCAACGGTGAGCGCGATGAGCAGCATCCCCGCCCCCGACGACGAGACACCTGTCTCGGCTCTGGTCCGGCCGTATGCCCGGACCGGGGGGCGGACCAGGCCGGTGCACAACTTCGAGATCGAGGCCCTGGTGTCGCCCACGGTCCAGGGCATCGATCCGGCGGTCGGGCAGCTGCTCTCACCAGAACATTCCGCGGTGATCGAGCTGTGTCAGCAGACCGTGTCGGTCGCCGAGATAGCCGCTCTGATGCAGACGCCGCTCGGGGTCGCGCGTGTGATCATTGCCGACATGGTCGACCTGGGGCTGGTCGAGGTGCTGAGCACCTCGGGCACCCGAGGCGACGAACGTGACCCCGCATTCCTGAGGAGGGTGCTCAGTGGCCTCCAACGGCTCTGAGAACAACAGTGCCCGTTCGTCCGCGATGCGGCCCCCGCGCGGGACGGAGACCCGGCCGACTCGGTCGACCAAGATTGTCATCTCGGGCGGGTTCGGAGCCGGTAAGACCACGTTCGTGGGCTCCGTTTCAGAGATCATGCCACTGCGCACCGAGGCGGTCATGACCTCGGTCAGCTCGGGAGTGGACGACCTCTCGGCGACGCCGAACAAGACGACGACCACCGTCGCGATGGACTTCGGCCGGATCAGCATCGACGCCGAGCTGGTCCTCTACCTGTTCGGCAGCCCGGGCCAGAACCGGTTCTGGTTCATGTGGGACGACCTGGTGCGCGGCGCGATCGGCGCGGTCGTGCTGGTGGACACCCGGCGGCTGGAGGACTGCTTCGCCCCGATCGACTTCTTCGAGGCCCGTGATCTGCCGTTCGTGGTCGCGATCAACGCGTTCGACGGCCTGGTCCGGCACCAGCCCGGCGAGGTGCGGGACGCGCTGCAGCTCGGCTCCGGCGTCCCGGTCATCGTCTGCGACGCCCGCGACCGGGACTCCTCGAAGCAGGCCCTGATCTCGGTGGTCAAGCACGCCCTGGACACCTGGGCCAGCCCGCACCGCCCGTCCCCGGCGCGCACCTGACAGGTTCGGGCACCGCCGATAACGTCCGCCCGC
>Ga0187788_10000086_pt1 | contig 21766 bp, 17 predicted proteins | sample 1015_BV01_MP10_2_FD_133008 | JGI IMG/M metagenome (GOLD analysis project Ga0187788, IMG submission 133008) | Tropical peat soil microbial communities from peatlands in Department of Meta, Colombia - 1015_BV01_MP10_20_MG | ecosystem: Environmental > Terrestrial > Soil > Wetlands > Peat | place...
CCCCGGCGCTCCGGCATCAACAACTGGCACGTATTCAAGGCGCATGTGGACGGCGACAAGAACGTCATCAAGAATTTCCAGCACATCGCCGAACTCTCGCGGGCGATGCACCCGGCACTGGCCCGCGCTCAGTGGGACGAGGTGGCGCGGCTGCTGCGCGAGGAGTGGAAACTGCGGCGCAGCAACTACAGCGGCATCTCCACCCCGCTGATCGATCGCCTCATCGCGGTGGCCGCCAAGACCGGAGGGCGTGCCGCCAAGGTGTGCGGCGCCGGCGGTGGCGGCTGCGTCATCTTCATGGTCAAGGACGGCGCCAAGGAGCGAGTGGCCGAGGCTCTCAAGATCAACGGCGGACAGTTGCTGCAGTGCCGCGTAGCCCCGCAAGGACTCACCACCAGCGTCCGCAAAACCCGCCCGCAGCCCGTCTTGGTATGATTCTCTTCCTGGGCGACGATGGACGCCTGCGCAGCGGCTGGCGCTTCCTGATCTCTGTCGGCGCCTTCGTCGCTGCGAACTGGATCGCCGCACTTTTCGCCGACTCCCTTGCTCGCGGCAGTGAGCGGCTCTTCGACGTCCTCTTTCGTCCCGCTGCCGCGTTGCTTTCACTTCTCGCCTATTGCCTGATGCTGCTGGTACTCGATCGCGTGAAGGGGAATCCCCTGCGCGCTCTGGGCTTGGGATCGCATGCCGCGCTTCCGGATAGCTTCCTTGGGATCACCGTTGGATTCGGCATGGCGCTGCTTGCCGTTCTGCTGCAGGCCGCGGTACAGCGGGGCCAATGGGGCTATTCGCCCGACCTGAATCGCCACACTTTCAAGCTGGCGCTGATCGTACTGTGGACGCTGGTGAGCGGGGCCCTGGCGGAGGAACTCAGCTTCCGCGGCTATCCCTTTCAGCGGCTGGTGGAAGGTCTGGGTCCAGTGGGAGCCATTGTGGTGTCCTCGATTCTGTTCGGCAGCGTCCACCTGCGGAATCCTCATGTTTCGCTTCTCGGGGCGCTCAATACAGTTCTAATCGGCGTGGTCTTGTCGGTGGCCTACCTGCGGAGCCGCGGCCTCTGGCTGCCGTGGGGAATTCACTTCAGCTGGAACATGACCCTGGGACTCATCTTTGGCCTCCCCGTGAGCGGCCTGACGGACTTCGCTGTCTTCGGCGAGGGACGAGTTGCGGGGCCTAACTGGTTGACTGGCGGCAACTACGGATTGGAAGGAGGAATTCTGGCAACCGTGGCTATCGGGCTCGGCTTCCTGTTTCTTCGCCGCCAGGTTCCCCAGCGCCCCGCCCCGGCCATCGAAATTCGGCCGCTGTTCGTGCCCCGGATCGCTCCTTAACAGCCCGTTTCAGGCTTATAATCGCAGTAGGATTTTGGGGTACACCATGACCGGGCAGCGCATTCAGCTCCTTGCAGTAGCGCTCATCGCTTGCTCCTGCCGGCTGCTCGCCGATTCCAAGCCTGCGCCGCCGCCTAAAGACGCTCCCCATCTTTCGAACGAAACCCGAGTGGCCCTGATTCGAACCTTGAGCGCCGAACAGGTATTCGTGCGCAAGCCGTTCCCACAGGGACGCAAAGGGCTCACCATCAAGGATGGGACTGTCTCGCCCAGCGACGCGGAATTACAGGTGATCACTGCAGCATACGGGCCGGCAGCCAAGCCCGGAGATCGCGCGCTCATCACACTGGTCAAGTTCAAACCCAAGAGCATCATTTTCGAGATCAACGGTGGTCCTGAGCGCAAGAAGAAATGGTATGAGCACATTGAGGTCAGCGGACCCATGGGTTCCGCCAGCCCCGGCACGCCCAACGAAAACACGAATCCCCGCGGCTCCTATGTGGAGCTGATGTTCGACAACTACGTGCCCGAGCTCACCCCCAACCAAGTGAAGGACCTGCTCAGCCCGGTGCTCGATTTTCACTCCAAATCGGCGGTGGAAGCATACCTGGACACCATTCCTCCCAAGGCTAAGGAAGCCATCAAGAATCATCAGGTCCTGGTGGGCATGAACCGTGAGATGGTGGTCTATGCCAAAGGCCGCCCCCCGCAGAAGACGCGAGAGAAAGACGGCGACGCCGAATACGAGGAGTGGATCTACGGCGTTCCTCCGGAGGACGTGGAGTTTGTCCGCTTTGTCGGCGATGAAGTGGTTCGCCTTGAGGTCATGAAGGTCGACGGCAAGAAGATGGTCCGCACCGAGAAGGAAGTCGATCTGCAGCCCGCCACAGTTGCCAAGAAGCAGGAGCAGGAGCCGCAAACTCGTCCCGCCAATGCGCCTTCACTCCGTCGGCCGGGTGAAGAAGCAGATGATGACCTGAAGAGCGTGCCAGTGGGAACCCCGCGGCCCGCTGTACCCGAGGATTCCCCCACTTCCGACCCCGCGGGATCTCCCGGGCATAAGCCGGCGCCTCCGCACGTGCCCAACTAGCGTGGTAATGATGCCGCGGGTCAGGCTTGCACCCTCGCTTGGCGATTCCTCAGCCCCCCTTTTACACTAGCCTTGTGAAGATTGCTCTCGGACAGATCAACACCACCATCGGGGACTTCCGAGGGAACGCGGCCAATATCCTGAGTTACGCCCGCCGGGCCAGGGAAGCGGGCGCCGGGCTCATACTGTTCCCCGAGCTTGCGGTCTGCGGCTATCCTCCTCGTGATCTGGTGGAGCGGCCCAGCTTCGTCGCCCGCAATCAGGAGGCGGTGGAAGAAATCAAGGCGCAAGTCCAGGGGATTACCGTTATTTGCGGAGTGGTCGCTCCCGCCAAAGCTGAGACCGGCAAACGGGTCCTGAACTCCGCCGTGGTCATCCAGGATGGCAGGGTGGTGCTCACGCAGTCGAAGATGCTGCTTCCCACCTACGACGTTTTCGACGAATCGCGCAACTTCGCTCCCGCACCCTCCCAGCACGTGCTGTCGTTCTGCGGCAAGCAGGTCGCTCTCACCATCTGCGAGGACGCCTGGAACGACAAGAGCTTCTGGAGCCGCCCGCTCTACAAGGTCGATCCCGTGGAAGCTTTGATGCGCGAGGGCGGAAACTTCCTGCTCAACATCTCCGCCTCCCCCTTCAACATCGGCAAGCGCGAGCTGCGGCAAAACATGCTGACCGCGATCGCCACTCGCCACAAGGTCCCTGTTGCTGTTGTCAATCTTGTGGGGGGCAACGACAGTCTGGTCTTCGATGGGTCGAGCCTGGTCATCGCGCCCGACGGGCACATCATCGCCCAGGGCCGCTCCTTCGAAGAAGACCTAATCTTCTTTGACTCGAACTCGCTTACCGGCGAGATACATCCCCAGATTGAGGGCGAGGAGGCCAGCGTTTACGCTGCCCTGGTTCTCGGTACCCGCGACTATGTTCGCAAATGCGGATTTGAGCGCGTGATCGTGGGGCTTAGCGGGGGCATCGATTCCGCCCTCACCGCCACCATCGCCGTCGATGCCCTGGGAAAAGACAACGTCATCGGCGTCGGCATGCCCAGCGACTATTCCTCACAAGGCAGCATTGACGACGCCCGGGCGCTGGCTGCCAATCTCGGCATACGTTTTGAGCTCATTCCCATTGCCGCCATCTTCCGTTCCTACCTGAGCTCGCTCGAGCCGGTGTTTGCCGGCCGAGGCCCCGACGTCACCGAGGAAAACATTCAGTCGCGGATTCGCGGAGCCTTGCTGATGGCCCTCTCCAACAAGTTCGGCGCGCTGGTCATCACCACCGGAAACAAGTCCGAGCTGGCCGTCGGCTACTGCACGCTTTACGGCGACATGGTCGGGGGCCTGGCGGCCATCTCCGACGTGCCCAAGACCCTGGTCTATCGCCTGGCTCACTATGTCAATTCGGGCCGCCCTGTGATTCCTCGCTCCTCGATTGAAAAGTCGCCCTCTGCTGAGTTGCGGCCCAACCAGAAGGACACCGACGTTCTGCCGCCCTACGAGATTCTGGATCCCATTCTTGAGGACTACATCGAAGAGCACAAAACCGCCGAGCAGATTGCCGCCGATCGCAAGATTGATCTTGGGCTGGTGCGTCGGGTTATTCACATGGTGGACCGCGCCGAATACAAGCGCCAGCAGGCGGCGGTGGGCCTGAAGGTCACTGAGAAGGCATTTGGCGTGGGCCGCCGTTACCCCATTGCCGCCAAGTACGGATTCTGAGCTCACGGAAAGGAAACCATGCGTCCTGTTGTCGTCTCGATCGTAGCTTGCCTGCTGGCGGGTATCTTGCTTGCGCAAAACGCCTCGCCGAACAAGGCCGGCGCTCAACCTGCCTCGACCCTCGCAGCTTCCCATGTCCCCTCTCCCCTGACTCGGGAAACTGTGGAGTCGTTTCTGCATCACATGTTCGGATACGATCAAAATCTCCGTATCGAAGTGGTGGACATCAAGCCGGCACCCGATCCCGCGCTCTACGAGGTCGACGCGCGTGCCACCACTCCGCAGGGACAGCAGGGCCTGAAGCTCTATGTCACCCCCGACCAGAAGTATGCCCTCTACGCCGACATGATGCCGTTCGGCGCGGATCCGTTCCTGGCGGCGCGAGAAACCCTAAAGAGCCAGATGAACGGACCCTCGCGGGGCCCAGCCGATGCCCAAGTCACGATCGTCGAGTTTGGCGACCTGCAGTGCCCCGCCTGCAAACGCGCTCAGCCGACTATTCAGAAGCTGCTGTCCGAAGTTCCCAACTCCCGCCTGGTCTTCCAGCAGTTTCCTCTGACCCAGATCCACAAGTGGGCCTTAACCGCCTCCAAGTACGCCCAGTGCGTGGCAAAGCAGAATAACGATGCCTTCTGGAAGTACGTCGATACGGTTTACGACCGGCAGGACGAGATCAGCCGGCTCAATGAGAATGAGATTGAGGGACGCTTGAAGCAGTTGGTCGGCGAAACCGGCTTGAGCCCCGATACAGTGGCCGCCTGCACCGCCGATCCCGGCATCGCCGCGCAGATCTACGCCTCGCAGGCGCTGGGAAACGCCTTGGAAGTCACTGCCACGCCTACGCTGTTCATCAACGGCCGCAAGATCGCCAACGTAGGCGGCACGCCCTATGACGTGCTGAAGCAGATTACCGCCTTTCAGGCGCAATCAAAATAGCGTGCGCTTCACTTCTGGCGATCATTCATCGGAGAGCTTCGCACAGTTCTGCGGCTCGAGAATCGGGAAGACTCTGCTGCTTTGCTTGGTAGCTGATTGCTCGTGTGCTGGCTTTAGCGCGATGCCGTCGGCAGCCAGATTTCCGCCTTTTGGTTCATCGTGTCCTGCTTGGAGATGATGCGCGGCAATATCACTACGAGCAGCTCGTCGGTGTCGTGCTCCAGGTTATGCAGCGTGGTGGCCTGGCTCAGCAGAGGCACGTGGTAGATCCCCGGTATTCCTTGCAGGTTCTTCTGCTCGCTCTGGGTGATGATTCCCACCACGAAGGCGGGTTCCCCGTCCTTCAGGCTGATATTGCCCACATACTCGCGGTTGGATAGAACAGGTATCCCATTTACGGACTGCGAGGTTACCGCCCTGACCTGAAGTTCCAGTTTAAGAGCAACGCCCTCCGGCCCAATGCTCTGCGGAGTGGCCTTCACCGTGATTCCGATGTCCTCGTAGTTGAACGAGGGAAAAGGGGGAATAAAGGTCCGGTTGCCGATCACCTGCGAGATCTGCGGGCTGTTGAAGATGGGCGCGAAGCTGGTATTGAGAATGGGAATGCGGCTGCCGATCCGCATGGTGGCGGCGTTGTTCAGAGCCGCGCGCAGATTGAGCCGCTGCAGGTTCTTTACGGTGGATTCGTTGAGTTGCACGTGCACCGATGCCGGCGGGAAAGGAATCGCGAATCGCGTAATCCCGCCTCCGAAGGTGGCAAAGGGAGTCTGCAGCAGCGGATTCTGCGACTGGCTCTGCAGCTGCGCCAGCAACCCCTGGATGGCGCCGGAATTGACCTGGTTGATGCCCCCCGAGGAGATCAACTGGTTCACCAGGTCAACGCTCTGCGAGTTTTGCAGGAGGGCGACTAACGAAGCCGGCAGGTTGATGACCTGCCACTGCAGCGGCAGATTCACTCCCAGCTCCTGCGTCAAGGTGTGGCTGATCTCGAAAGCCTGCAACTCCAGCATCACTTCCGGCTTGGGCCGCACGAGCATTGGCAGCAGCTTTTCCGCCGCCTCGACCGTGGCTTGCGTGGCGCGAAGGCTCAGGCTGGAGTTTGCCGACGCGGTCTGGATCAGCTTCAGATCCAATACCGCACGTAGCGCAGTGGCGATTTCATTCAACTCCTGTTGCGTGGTCGAATTCGACAAATAGAAGGTCTCGAGCACCATGCGGTCGAACTGCCGGTGCTGCTCCGGGGTATCGTCGGCGAACAGGATTTCCTTGGCGGAAATCGGCACCCAGAGCACCTTGGCTTCCTTGGTCGCCAGCTCTATAGCTTTGTTGAACTCCACGTCTTCCAGGTCGAACTGGGTGACCGCCTTGGTATGCACGGAATCGTCGAATACGGGCTTGATTCCGAAGGCAGTGCAGATCTGCTGCAGCAGCTCTCGCGAGGATCCCCGGAAATGAATGGTCAGCTGCTCTGACGACGGAGTCAGAACGATAGGCCGGGCCTCAGAGAAAAAGTCCGGAGGCGGCTCCTTCCCAGCGCTTGCGCCGCTGGGGGCGGGCATGGCCTCGCGCACGCGCTGCTGCGCCAAGTCATTGTTCGGATCCAGTCTCAGGGCGGCCTGCAGCTCCGCCAGAGCTTCTTGGCGCTTGCCGTCGGTCAGCAGCGCTCCCGCCCGATCGATATGCCGGGACACCAACTGCTGTTTGATCATTTCCCGGGCGGTGAGGTACTCCGGACTGCGGGGCACCAGGCGCACCACATCGTCCATGGCCTGGAGCGCATCCTCCAGCCTGCCCTCTTTCTGCAGCTTCTGAGCCCGCTCAAAATCCCGATGGGCCTGCTTAACGTCCTTTTTGGAGATTCCGCAAGTCGCGTCCGCAGAGCAGTTTGCAGGAATCGAGGGCGGCTTCTCAGCCCAGGCTGGCAGGCAAAGGAAAAGGGTTATGCCCAGGAGGGTCCGCATAGGCCCAGAGATTCTACCCCGAATCTCACGCCCGCGCCGTCAAGGAACCTGTGGAGGTCCAAAACTAAAGGAAGTTACCCCGCAAGAAAAAAAGGGCCGCCCCTCAAGACGGCCCTTGTCTTCGGCCAGAATTAGAATCCGGCGGCGCAGCCGACACAAACTAGCGTGCCGGGGTTGCTTATGCTGGGGAAGAAGTACAGTCTTTCCTCTTCCGGGGTTGCTGCGTCCCAGATTTCGGAGATGTCATAGTAGCGTGCCTGGATGTACTGTGTGGGGATGGAGCCTGTAAAGTTCACGTACTCCCCTTTGTGAACCGTGAAGTACGCCTGACCCCACCGGTTCAGCTCCTCGCAGTCAATAAACGTCAGGCTCTTGAAGGCGTCGAAAATGCAGACTACCCCGTGATAAATCGGGAATCCGCAGATGCTTTTTACCAACGCCGTAAGGTCAAACGGTTCCTTGCCGTTTACGAAGACCGTCAGGGGGGAAAGCGTGGTCTTCGTATAGGCGCAGTATCCATCAAGAGCGAACGAGGCTGCTGACATAGAGAGCAGCACGACCACAATTGCTAAAGCCAGACCTAATCGTTTCATGTTTTCTTTTCCTCCTCGATGTGTTCGACACTCATGTCCGTTTGCGCTTGCCATGCCCCGACCTAGCGTGGGGAGTTCCGCGGGCCAGGTATTGGCTCACTGCCCACCCACATCGAGCGCTCAAAGTGGCGCGCAAGAGAGGCGGGCAAATCGTTTTCCGCATACTGGGTTCGGCCGGATCTTGTTTCCAAGGTCCCCACCCGGGCCGGAACTTGGCGCCGGGCTGTGCTGCAAAATCCTAGAATCCGGAGGCACAACCAACGCACACCAGCGTGCCCGGGTTGCTTATGCTGGGAAAGTAGAACTCCTGCAGACCGTCCGGGAGCACGAGGTCCTCCTCGTCAAAAAACCGCGCTTGAATGTACTGCGTGGGAATGGGACCAGAAAAATTGACGTACTGTTCCTTCCGAATGGTGATGTACGCCTTACCCCACTCGTTCACTTCCACACACTTAATAAACGTCAAGCTCTTGAACGCATCGAAGAAGCAGACCTGGCCTTCGTGCACCGGCCAGCCACAGATGCTTCTCACTTGGGCGGTAAGGTCAAACGACTCCTTGCCGTTTACGAAAACGGTCAACGGGTCAAGGCTGACCTTGGTATACAAGCAGTACTCGTCTTGTGCATAGGCGCCCACGGCACAAAAGAGCAGAAGGACTGTCCCAAAAGCCAGAGCCAGTTTTCTCATTTCGTGCCCTTCCTTCTCGGCATGTGCCAGACATCCATGCCTGTCTGCCATGCGAAGTTGGTCCGAGCCTCGCGACGAAGAAACGCGCGGCTGGAAGTGGTTTCTTTGCCCACGCACCCGGGCGCAAAAAGCCCGCGCGCTTGTGCTGCAGGCCCCTTATTGTGGGTTCCATTGCTTGAGGTTCGGCCGGATGTAGCGCCCTTACCCGGGTCGAGCTTTCGCACCCGGGTGTTGCCTTAGAGCTTACGGGATCAGCTTCACGATGGGGAGACTGGAATCACTGTGCCGCGATGTTTCGCAGGCGGCATCAGCCGCTCCAAAGCATAACGGCGGCAGATGTCTTGTCAAGATGCGACACTCGGGAAAAACTAACTAGCAAAATGGGCTAGTTGAAGATCCCGGCAAGAATGCAAAGGTTTGGACAAACTGCCGCGTTCCCACGCTTTTAGGACCTCACCCGCTGCCTGAAATCCTGCCGCACGGGAATACTTTCGGCCGCTGCGAGCAGCAGGTTGGCCTTCGCGATGGGAACATTCAGCCGGTCAATGTAGGCCACCGTGAGTTCAGGCTCCGATTTCATGCCGATGCTCACCAGCCGCATCAAGGGCCTCCATCCGGTCACCTGCTCCACGCGTGCATCCTCCTCCGCGCGTGTGATCTGGTCGGCAAGGTCGAAGGCGCGGCCCATGCTCTGTCGCAGGATGGCCACGTTCTTGATCGCTGCTGCTGCTTCCGCCTCCGAGATCAGCAGCCGCAATTGCTCCTCTTTGTCCTTGACCGCCGCCGTCAACTTGTCGGCCTGCTCCAGACTACGGACAGCCTGCTGCGGGTCCTGCGAAGCGAAGCCGCTGGCAACGGCGGAGAGCGCTTGAGCTCTGGCAGCGGGATCAGTGAGGTCCTGGGTCAGGCTCAATGCCTTGTTGGGATCGGACTGCGCCGTGCGCTGGATGTTGCGCATGGTGTCGTCGCCCGCACCGCGTGGCGGCGTTCCCGCCATCCAAACCGGGACCGCTCCCTGCGGGGTAGGCGACAGCCACTGCGCTACGAAGGGACGCGTCTGCTTCACTTTTTCCAGCATGTCCGGGTCGATCTTCTTTAGCATCGGAGCCAGGTGCGCCAATGCCATGTCGGCCGGGTTTTGGCGTCCACTTTGGCCCTGGGCCGTATCGGCAGGATTCTGGAATTCAAGGTCAGACTCGCCGGCGCTGGCCATCAGATTGCTTGCCGAAGCCTGCAAGGCTGAACGAAGAAAGTCCGCGGGGAGCCACTGCCAGGTCGAGACGATCATGTCGGCAAAGCCCAGGTCGCCGGCCAGCGAGCGCGTGCTCGCCTGGTAGAACTCCAGGGCCTGGCGGCAAACCCGCAATACCGTCGCGTCGCCGACAGGATCTCTCGGCGGCACAGTTGTGCCAGGGGGAATTCCTCTGCGGCGGGGTCTGTCCGGCGCGCCCTCGTTCTGGGGCGGAGCCGCCCCCTGCGCTTCATCCTTGTCGTCCCCGGCGAAGCGTGATCGCATAGCCACGTCGGCCATCGCAGCATAGGGATAAGCACCGTCGCTGCCCAGGCGCACTGCTTCCTTTTCGATTACCGGCAGGGCTGCCGCTCCATCCTTGCGCAGCAAGTCAGGGAATAAGGCTTGGGCCGCCATCGCGCGCGGGTCCCGGCTGGCTTTCGCAGACGGCGCAGACAGAGTCCGAAAGATTTCCAGTGCCCCGTCGGGATCGCGCGCCGCCAGGTTTACCACCACACCCGCCTGGGTGTTGGCCCTCTCATCGGGATCAGGCAGATCGTTGCTGCCCTCGAGCAGTTCGTTCGCCCAGGCCCGCGCCAACTGCTGGTCCAGCCTGGCTGCCGCTCGCACCTGGCGCTGCAGAGTGTTGAGCCGGTCACGCAGCGGCAACTGCTCGCCGATCGCATGGCTGCGCTTCAGCAGATCCATGGCCTGGGCCCGCGACGGAGCTTCGCTTCGCTCGGCCGGCGCCTTGGCGTTGGACGTTGGCGCGACTGGAGCAGCCTTGCTGGATTCTGGCGTCGCGCTCTTCTCAGCGCTGGCGGGGGCGGCTGGCGCGGCAGGCTTCTCCTGCCCGGCTGTCCGCAGCGCTGAAATCGACAGAAGGACGGCGAAACAGACGAAAACCGATGGCGCGTTTTTCATGCCGTCAACCCGAAGAGCTCATGCCCTTCCGCTCCTGATTCGGAGCCGAGCGGCCCCAAAAGCAAGTGAAAACACTGATCGGGGGAGTATCTGACGAGCAATAGCTTAAGCCCGCCGGAGCCCGTCTTCAACTGCAGACTGAACCTCGCTCATGCCATCGGCCTAGTGAGACGGGCTAATCGTCTTCCGGCCCGAAGCAAGCGCCCATATGAACAGAATAGGGCTGCCTTGAGACTCCTACTTCCTGGCCGGCGCCAGCGGAGGGTCGTTTTCCGAGATCATTACTCGCCGGATGGAGCGCGCCCGCCCCGTGCCCTCCTCGCAATCGATCACCACCCCGGCAAACTTCACGTCTCCGGTGGCAGGCTCCCAGCGCGCGGGCAGGTTGTTGAGGAAGCGCTGGATCACCAGTTCCTTCTGTACCCCGATGATGCTGTCGTAGGGGCCAGTCATGCCCACATCCGTCTGATAGGCCGTGCCCTTGGGGAGCACGCGTTCGTCCGCAGTGGGTACGTGGGTGTGGGTGCCGAGGACTGCTGTTACCCGCCCGTCCAGATACCAGCCCATCGCTATCTTCTCGGATGTAGCTTCCGCATGCACATCCACCAGGATCACTTTGGCGGCAGTGCTCTTCAGAAGTTCGTCCGCGGTTCGAAAGGGATCATCATTGCTCGACATGAACACCCGACCCTGCAGGTTCATGACCGCATAGGCAGTGCCGCTGCCGGTTTTGCCTTCGTAGAAGCCGCGTCCGGGAGTGCCTGCAGGATAGTTGGCGGGGCGCAACAGGCGGCGAGCCGGCTGCCCATTCACCGCCGAGTTCATGTAATCCATGATCTCGCGCTTGTCCCAAACATGATTGCCGGTGGTTAGCACGCTGATACCCTGCTCGAACAGCTCCTCGGCAATCGCCGGGGTGATCCCAAAACCGCCGGCGGCGTTCTCCGCATTCGCGATGATCAGATCAATGCAGTAATGTCCTACGACTTCGGCGAGCCGCTGCTGCACGATGTTCCGGCCGGGGCGTCCGAAGATGTCACCGATGAAAAGAATGCGCACTCAGATTTCCTTATCCGACCAGGCCGAACACTCGATGGTAGCATGCAGGCCAGGCGCCGGGCTGTTCCCGAGGATCCCGGATCGCATTACCGCTCGCTCCCTTCGAACGCCATTATGGCTTGGCTGTCTCCGCCCGCTGCTTCACCATCCGCAACATCTCCCCGCGGATCAACCCCGCAAACGGCCTCACCGCCAGCCAGTACATGCGGAATAGCCACCAGGCCGCGCCTCCGATAACCGCAATTCGGGTTTCGGTGCTCACCCTTGTCGAAGTCGTCGATTCTTCTCGGAAGAGGAAATTGAAAGCGGCCTTGGCATAGCCCGGCTGGGCGAATCTTGAGAATTCAGCCGCAGGTACAGAAATCCTTCCACCGTCCGGGCGCCAGAATTTCCCCGCTATGCCCAGCACGATTTCTTCGCATGGAAGATGGCTTAGTACCACAAAGCCGCGTTTCTCAAGCCTGCACAGCATATCCCCATCGCCATGCCCGCCCTCGTGCAATCGAAGGGGGCCCAGCCCGCGCAGCCATAGCAGCGTCCGGATCAACAGGGAATCACCGAAGCGGGCAGAGAGAAAAGCGCGGTAGGTATCTTCCAGGCTCGCGTGGATGCGAAGCTCGTGCCGGATGCGGAAGTCAAACTGCGGCAGAGTTTGCTCGAGCTGCACAGAGAAATCTATGCCATCCGGCGCTAGGGCCGCAACTCAGCCCGCAAGAGAAAGTCATAGTTGCCCGCAGGACTGATCTCCACATTCGCTACCCGCCGCGCGTGTACCGCCACGTTGTCGTAGTACCAGAGATTGATATAAGGAAGATCTTCCGCCAGAATCTGCTGGATCTCCGAGTAAGCCAGTCGGCGTTTCGCCGGGTCCACCTCGCCGCGGCCCTGAGCGATCAACTGGTCCACCCGCGGGTTGGAGTAGTAATTACGATTCGCACCCCGCGGCGGAGTGTGGTCGGAGTCGAACACATATTCGAAAATGTCCGGATCGTCGTTTCCCCCGATCCACCGCAGCGAATAAACCTGGAACGCGCCCTTGGTGACGTCGGAGAAGAAGGTCGCGAACTCGTAGCTGCGGATGTCCAGGGCAATCCCCACATCCCGCAACTGCTGCTGCAGCACCGCCGCCAGCAGTCGCGTGCTCTCCTCGGTGGAGGTCTTCATGGTCAGGTGAAAGCGCACGCCGTTTACCGCGGGATACCCCGCCGCCTCCAACAACTGCCGCGCCTTGGCGGGATCATGTGGGTACTGAGCCGTGCGCGAATCGTACGCCCAGGACTCCGGCGGCAGGATGCTGCCGGCGGGACGGGCCAGATTGCGCCACAGGTATTCGATCATTGGCCGCCGGTCAATGGCGTAGGCCAGCGCCTGGCGAACGCGCACATCTTTCAAAATCGGGTCGCGCAGGTTGACCGTCAGGTAGCTCAGGATGGTTCCCGGTCCGCGTATCACCTGCAGTCGCGGGTCCTTTTCGATGGTCGTGATCATGTCCGCCGTCAGAGAGTTGAGGGCCACATCGGCGCTGCCCTTGCGCAGCTCCAGCGCCCGCGTGGTGGTGTCCGGCACCACCAGAAACTCGACTTGCCGCACCTTTGGCCTCTCTCCCCAATAGCCGTCATTCCGCTCGATGACAACGTCTTTGTCCTGCTCCGCGCGCACCAGCCGGAATGGCCCCGAGCCCACAGGCATCTGCGCCAATTCCCCTTTGCTTCCGTAGGGAACGATCCCAATTGCGCCGTTGGAGACGTTCCACAGCAGGCTGGCCCACGGTTGCTTCAGGTGAAATAACACCGTCGCATCGTTGGGAGCATCGATGTGGTCCAGGTAGCGGAACGTGCCCGCCTTGGTGGTGCGCACGGTGCCGTTGACGATCGAGTCGAAGGTCCACTTCACGTCGCGTGCGGTCAGGGGCCGGCCGTCGTGAAATCTCACGTCCCGGCGCAGATGAAAAACGTAGGTTTGGGGATCGGGAATCTCCCAGCTCTCCGCCAGCCAGGGATGCAGCGCGAAGTGCTGGTCGCGGTGCACCAAGGCGTCAAACAGCAGTTCATCGATGCGCTCCGACTGCGCGTCGATGCCCACCCGCGGATCCAGGTTGGCGGGGCTGCTTTCGATGATCATCACCAGCGCGTCGGAGGGAGCGCGCTTGCCACAGGCAGCAAGCAGCGTGCACACCAGGATGAGAGCAGCCAGCCGCCTTCCTCGACGCATTACTGGTTGCGTCATGGCCAGGCTACCTTGCCCAGCACCGCGGGCCTCTTCGCTCCTGTTGCGCTGGGAATATTCGATGGCATCCGCCGCCATGTCTGATAGGCCAGAAGGGCAAACGCGACCGCCTCCTTCGCTTCCGACGGAAGACCGTAGTCGTCGGTCGTCTGCATGCGCAGCCCCGGCAGAGTCTCCGCGATCATGTGCATGAGAGTCGGATTCTTGCTGCCTCCTCCCGACACAATGAAATCCCGGTAGGGCAGCCTGCGCCGGTTCGTCAGCTTCATGCCCGGCAGAAAGGTTCGCACCGAGAAAGCGATCGACTCGGCGGTGAGCGCGGTGGCCGTTGCCACCACATCCTCTTTAGCAGCCCGGCCACAAAGCTTCACAAACATACTCGCAAATTCGCGTCCGAACTCCTCGCGTCCGGCGGTCTTGGGGGGCCTGCGGCGGAAGTATGGTCGGGCGAGGACCTCGTCCACTACCCTTTCCAGCACTCGCCCTTTGCTTGCGATCCGTCCATTGCGGTCGAATGCCTTGCCGAAGAGCCGATCCGTAACTGAGTCGATCACCATGTTGCCCGGGCCGGTGTCAAAGGCGATTACCTCTTCCGGCGTAGCGTGCCGGGGAATGGCCGTGAGGTTTGCGATGCCGCCGATATTCTGCAGAATGCGCCCCCGCCGCCGATGCCGGTACAGTATGTAATCCAGGAAGGGAACCAGGGGCGCGCCCTTGCCTCCGGCCGCCATGTCCGCAGGACGAAAATCCGCGACTACCGGGACGCCCACGCGTGCGGCAACCACCGCGGCTTCTCCCGTTTGCCACGTCACCGCCACCCGGCGCCCTAGAAAACTCGCGGCTTCGCCCTGGTGGTAGAGCGTCTGCCCGTGGCATCCCACCAGGTCCACCGTTGTCCGAGCCTTGCGGGAGGTGGAAAGAATCGCTTCTCCGTACAGCTCACCCAGGAGGAAATTCAGCCGCGCCAGATCACCCACGCCGGCCTGCGCATTCATGAATGAGAGGATGGTCCGCCGTACTGCAGGAGGGTAGGGAAATCCGGCGTGCTGCAGCAGTTCCAACCGCGTGCGAAAACCTCGCCCCAGCAGCCGCACCAGAGCGACGTTGATTCCATCCGCCGAGGTGCCGCTCATCACTCCGGCAACGATCACGGCTTACACCTGGGTCGATGCGCGAGCGGCTTCGGCATCCAGACGTACTTCCTCGCCGAACTCCCATACCGCTCGCCGCAGCTGGTCGAGCGTCTTCTGGTCCGGCCTACGAGGCGGCCGCACGCTGAGTTCCTTGGATCGCTTCTTCACCGCCACGATACGCTTCGCCGCCGTCTTCACCAGTTCGGCAAAGCGCCTGTCCTTTTCCGCGGATTTCAGCACCGCTTCATAGCAGCGCCACACCAACTCTTCGTTGTGGCAGACCAGAAAGATATCCGAACCCGCACGCACCGTTCTTACCGCCGCGTCCTCGATCGATGCCGCCGCCTGCACACCGCCCATCTCGAGATCGTCGGCGGTTACCAGCCCTTTGTAGCCGATCTTGCGGCGCAGAATATCCGTGATCCACCTCTTCGAAATCGAGGCCGGTGTCCCATTGCCGGCAATCCCGGGGTAGGCGACGTGCGCCACCATCACGAAAGGCAGTTCGTGGACCAGCGTGCGATAGGGATACAGATCCTCTTCCCAGAGGCGCTTCCACGGCTTCTTGATCTGGGGCAGCGATTGGTGAGTATCAAGGCCGGCTTCCCCTAATCCCGGAAAATGTTTTCCGCATCCCAGAATCCCCGCATCCTTTAATCCCTTCAGCAATTCCCGCGCATAAATCACTACTTCTTTGGGATTTGCCGATGCAGTGCGCATGGTCAGGACCTTCCTCGAGGGCTCCAGGCCCAGGTCGAGCACAGGCGCGAAATCGGTGTTGAAGCCGAATGCCCGGCACTCCCGCCCCAGCAGCTGACCGTGCTTGCGGAACAGCCTGCGATTCCGCGTCCCTGTGACCTCCTGGACGGAGGGCGCGGGCGCCACCAGGTCGCGAAACCGGTCCACGGTTCCGCCTTCCAGGTCCACGCAAAGAAACGCTGGAGTCGCGATCGCCTTCCGGCACCCCAGCACCAGGTTGTACGTCTGGCCCGGATCTTCGATATTCCGGCGGAACAGGATCACCCCGCCCGGCTGCAGGCTGCTCAGCATGGTGCGCAGGCGAGCCGAAACCTCCAGCCCGTCAAATCCCATGATGAGCATCTGCCCAACTTGTCGTTGAAGATCGGTAGTAGTTTTCTGCGCCATTGAGACTTGTCCCGGGCGGCCGTTTGCACGATGCCCTACAGCCGATTACTCGATCTGCTTCTTCAACGCGTGTAACAGATTCAGCGCCTCCAGCGGCGTGAGCTGGTCCAGATTCGTCTCCCGCAACCGGTCTACTATCTTCTGCGATAGCGGGGTGAAAATGGTTAACTGCATGGGTTCGGGTGCGCGTTCCTCGCTGGCCAGGTGATCGGTGAGGCGCTGCTCCGCCGTTTCGTGCTCCGCCAGCACCTCGCGCGCCCTGACCACCACGTCGTGGGGCAGGCCCGCCAGTTTCGCCACTTCGATCCCATAGCTCTTGTCGGCCGCTCCCGGCTCCACTTTGCGCAGGAACGCGATTCCGCCTGCGCTCTCCTTCACCCCAACGTGATAGTTCTTGACCCCGGAGAGCCGTTCTGCCAGCTCCGTCAGCTCATGATAGTGAGTGGCAAACAGCGTCTTGGCGCGGGTGCGGGTATGGACGTACTCCACCGCCGCCCAGGCGATCGCCAGCCCGTCGTAGGTGGCCGTGCCGCGGCCGATTTCATCCAGCAGGATCAGCGAGCGCGGCGTGGCGGTGTTCAGGATGGCTGCCGTTTCCGTCATCTCCACCATGAAGGTCGAGCGCCCGCGCGCCAGATTGTCGCTGGCGCCGATGCGGGTGAAGATGCGGTCCACCACATCCAGCCGCGCCTGTCGGGCAGGAACGAAGCAGCCCATCTGCGCCATGATGACGATTAACGCGGTCTGCCGCAGATAGGTGGACTTGCCCCCCATGTTGGGTCCGGTCAGCAGCAGGATGGCGTGCGTCGTGCTGTTCAGAAACAGGTTGTTGGGAACGAAGCGCTCCGCAATGCCGAAGATTTCCTGGATCTCGACGACTGGATGTCTCCCCTCCACAATCTCCAGCTCTCCGCCGCTTGCAAATTGTGGCCGGCAGTAATTCCTGAGCGCTGCCAGGTGCGCCATCGAGGCCAGGACATCGATCTCCGCCAGCGCCAGCGCGCTCTGCCGTATGCGCTTGGCCTGCGCCGCCACCGCTGCCCGTAGCTCGGCGAAGATTCGCCGCTCGATCTCGACGATCTTCTCCTGGGCGTCCAGAATCCTGGCTTCATATTCCTTGAGCTCGGGAGTGGTGAAGCGCTCTGCGTTCACCAGCGTCTGTTTGCGCTCATAGTCGGGCGCGGCGAGGTGAAGGTTGGCTTTGGAGATTTCAATGTAATAGCCGAACACAGAATTGAACTTCACTTTCAGCGACGCGATTCCAGTGCGCTGCCGCTCCCGCTCTTCGATCCTCGCCAGGTACTGCTTGCTGTTTCGGCTCAAGGCGCGAAGCTCGTCCAGCTCCGTGTTCACCCCTTCGCGGATCACGCCACCGTCGGCGAAGCTCAGGGGCGGTTCTGCAACGATGCTCAGGTCGATGCGCTCCCGCAGATCCTGCAGGTCGTCCAGCGCCTCCTGCCGCAGACGAAGGCGAGCGGCGGCAAACTCTGCCAGCACTCGCTTGACGGGAGGAATCTTTGCGAGCGATGCCGCCAGCGCCAGCAGGTCTCTGGGATTGGCCGTCTCCAGCGTCACCCGGCTCAGCAGCCGCTCGACGTCGAGGATGCCGTCCAGCGACCGCCGCAGATCCTCGCGCCCCATCAGACGATCGCGCAGCTCTTCCACCGCATCCAGGCGCGCCGTGATTTGCTCCACTTCGACCGACGGCCGCAACATCCAGGCGCGAAGCAGGCGTTTGCCCATCGGCGTCAGAGTGCTGTCGAGGGCGCGGAACAGCGTGACAGCCTCGCCAGATCCGGCAAACAGCGGCTCTACCAATTCCAGATTGCGCACCGTCACCGCATCCAGGACCAGGCAGTCCTGGCGCTCGTAGAAGCCGATGCGATCCACGTGATCGAGCGTTCCGCGTTGCGTGCTCCGCACGTAATGCAGCACCGCTCCCGCCGCGGAAGCCGCGGCCGGCTTGCCCGCCAGGCCGAATCCCTCCAGCGAAACCACTCCGAAATGGTTCTCCACCAGCGGAATGGCGTAATCGGGCGCGAACACCCAATCCTCCAGCGGCGTCAGCGCCCAGCCCCCATGAACCGGCCGCATCGTGGAATCTGGGATCTGCCGCTCGGTTGCCGCTGCAGGCAAACCCCTCGCCGGCAGATGTCCAGCGGTTTCAGGGGCGCCCGCCACCTCAAACAGCGGCAGGGAAGAGGCATAGAGAACTTCCCGCGGCCGCAACTGCTCCATCTCCTCCCAGGTGCGGCGCTCGGCGCCTTCGCCGGCGAACTCCGTCGCCCGGAACTCTCCTGTGGAGAGATCAAGGGCGGCAAAACCCACCGTCTTTCCTGTCTTGCCGGGCACGCTGGCGACGGCCGCCAGAAAATTGTTTTCTTCGGAGACCAGCGAGGAATCCGCCGCCGTCCCCGGCGTGACCACGCGCGTTACCTCGCGGCGCACCAGCTTCTTCGCCAGTTTCGGGTCTTCCGTCTGCTCGCAGATCGCGACCTTGTAGCCCTTGCGGATGAGCTTGGCGATATATCCCTCGGCGCTGTGATAGGGCACTCCGCACATGGGCACACCCTTCTCTTTGTTGCGCGAGGTCAGCGTGATCTGCAGTTCGCGCGACGCCACCACCGCGTCCTCGAAGAACAATTCGTAGAAATCCCCCAGCCGGAAGAACAGCAGCGCGTTGGGGTGCTGCTTCTTGATCGCAGTGTACTGCCGCATCAGCGGGGTGCTGGGCTGACCGGGCGTTGCAGGGTGGGGAGACTGCGGGGTGGGGAACTCGGTCATCGCGGGAAAACTGCGCGGATTATAGCAAAGGACTGTTGCAGGTTGCGGGTTGCCAAACCTGCATGCGTCCGCATTCCGGTTCGATTTGACTGCCTCGCGCTCTCAGTGTTCTCTTAGTCTCTATGCAGCTTCGCAAGGACCCGATCACCCGCTCCTGGGTCATCACCGGCGATGATCCGGCGGCTCAGCCTAGGGATCAGAGTTTCTGTCGCTATTGCCCGGACTCTCCCCTGCCTCCTCAGGTCATCTCCAGCCTGCCCTCCCTCGACGGCGGGCCCTGGCAGGCGCGGGCTGTGGTGCATCCCGCACCCATCTTCCGCATCGAGGGCGAGCCGCAGCGGCGTGGCGAAGGTCTGTACGACAGCATGCAGGCCGTCGGTGCTCACGAAGTGCTGGTAGAGAATCCCAACCATAAGAAACAGCTGTGGCAGGCCAGCGATGCCGAAGTCGAGCAAGTGCTGCTGCTGATCTCCAGCCGCATTCTCGATCTCAAGCGCGACCGCCGCTTCAAGTACGTCTCGGTTTACAAGAACTTTGGCGTGTCCGCAGGGCAGGACTTCGAGCATCCCACCTCCGAGCTCACCGCCACCACCTTCGTTCCCCGCCGCATCCTCTACGAGTTGCGTGCGGGAAAGGAATACTTCGCGCAGAAGGAGCGCTGCGTCTTTTGCGACATCCTGGCCCAGGAAGAACGTGCCGGGAAACGCATCGTGGAGACCCGCGGCGACTACGTCGCCTGCGTGCCCTATGCCCCACGTGTTCCCTATGAGGTCTGGATAATCTCCCGCCAGCACGAGGCCTCGTTTGAGCGCCTCGGGGTGAGCAAGAGTTCTACCCTGCGCGATCTGGCGGCCCTGCTGAAGCGCACCCTCAGCCGTGTGCGCGCCGTCAGCGACGCCTTCCACCTCGTCCTGCACACCTCACCCAACACTCTGCACCGCTCCGATGTCCTCGGCTATTGGACCACCATCGATGACGACTATCACTGGCACATCGAGATTCTGCCCGTGCTCAAGGACAAGGCCAAGTCCTACACTTTTAAGGAGGTGTACTACACCCCGGTGACCTCTGAAACCTGCGCCAGGCGTCTGCGGGAGATCACGCCGGAGTAGTAAACTTCTGCCTGCCCATGACCGTGCGCCGCATCAAGACGTACACCGGAGAAACCGGATATGTCTATCAGTACTACTTTGTCGGCCAGCGCCCGGCGCTAGCCGGCGATAGCGAGGCCCCGGCCACCGAGTATATCTTCGACATAAGCTCTGACCGCAAAACCACCTACGCCGTAAGCGTCTTCCTCCGGCGCGACGCTGCCGAGCGCTGGTCCGCCAACCACAACCGCACCCTCACAGAAGCCGAACAGTACGCCGTCGTCAAGATCCGCCTGTTCCACGGGTTCGACGAGATTGAGAACATGATGCACGATGGCCGCCGCCTCACCGTCACCGCCAACGAGATCGAGGAGTACCTGCATACGCTCGGGGTCGATTGAGATCGGCCAACCAGGCACCTCTGGGCGGCCAAGCGTCTCCCCTCCTCCTGTGACCCTTATCACACCGGCCCGTGATACCTTCCACTGCCCTTTGCCCCCTGCCTGAGGCACCGTAGCCAGGGGATATAATCAATTCTTCCCACCGAGTTGGCGGAGGTCGGCGCCCCTGATCGGGGGGAAAACAGGCTATGCCACTGCTTTGGCTCCGAGTTTCGGTGCTCTTCTATGCGGTGGGCTTGCTCTATGCCCTGGCGGCGGTCAGCCGGCCGTGCGCCTGGCTCTCCCGTGTGGTGGTGCCCTGTGTCGGCATCGGCATGATCTTCCACTTTGTCTCCCTCGCCGAGACCGCCATGACTACCGGCCACCTGTCCCTCACCCTGATGTCGATCCATGACTCGGAATCGCTGCTGGCTTTTCTAATCCTGGCAGTCTTCATGCTGGTCTATGCCCGTTATCGCACCACCTCGCCCGGGATTTTCATGTTTCCCCTCGCCTTCCTGCTGGTGTTTGCTTCCGCCCTGGCGCAGCAGCCGGTGATTTTCGCCTCCCGCCTGATGCGCAGCGGCTGGATCGGCGTGCACGTGGCCATGATCTTCACCGGTTACGCCGCCTTGCTGCTGAGTTTTGCCTCCAGCATCCTCTACCTGGTGCAGGAACGCAGCCTCAAGTCCAAGAGTCCGGCGCCCGACGGCGTCCTCTCCCGCCTGCCCGCACTGCAGGTCATCGACGACATCGGCTACAAATCTCTGCTGCTGGGCTTCCCCTTCATGACCTTCGGGCTGATCGCCGGGTCGGTCGTGGCAGAGGCTAATTTCGGCCCCCATTACTTTTACGATCCCAAGATCATTCTTTCTCTGCTGATGTGGGCGGTGTACATGGTGCTGCTCTACACCCGCTGGAGCTCCGGCTGGCGCGGGCGGCGTGCCGCCTATCTTGCAACCTTCGCCTTCCTGGCGGCCGTCGGCGCCTGGGCGGCCAATTACTTCAGCGCGGTACACAGGTTTGTGGCCCCATGAACGTGCACCTGATCGGAGTGAATCATCGAAGCGCACCGGTGGAAATTCGCGAGCGCTTCGCTGTCTCCGAATCCAGGCTGCCCGACGCTCTGCAACACCTGATCCGCTATCCCGGGGTCGAGGAAGGATTGATTCTCTCCACGTGCAACCGGGTTGAGGTCCTGGCCGGACTCCAGAACGGTAGCGCCGACCTGCGCGGCTTTGTCGCCGATTACTTCAAGCTTCCGCGTGCCGAGTTCGAGCCCTATCTCTACGAATTCCGCGAGAAGGACGCCGTCAAGCATCTCTTCCGCGTGACTTCCAGTCTGGACTCGATGGTCGTGGGCGAGCCCCAGATTCTGGGCCAGGTGAAGGAAGCCTATGCCATCGCGCGGGCCGTCGGCGCCGTGCATTCGCAGCTGGATGCTCTCCTCACCCGCTCCTTCGCCGTCGCCAAGAAAG
>Ga0187788_10000087_pt1 | contig 21740 bp, 13 predicted proteins | sample 1015_BV01_MP10_2_FD_133008 | JGI IMG/M metagenome (GOLD analysis project Ga0187788, IMG submission 133008) | Tropical peat soil microbial communities from peatlands in Department of Meta, Colombia - 1015_BV01_MP10_20_MG | ecosystem: Environmental > Terrestrial > Soil > Wetlands > Peat | place...
CGATGGCAGCTATCTGGTAACCACGGAAGAAGAGTTCGCTGGCGCTGCTCTGCAGCAGGATGAACTCTCGTTCCTGGGCCAGGCCTGCTCGTTTGTGCAGTTCCTGGGTAGCGGCAAGGGCGTTTGCTCTTGCGGCGCAGAGTAGTTTTTCGGCCCAAGTTGAAACCAGATGCTCCTTCGTGCCAAGCGGCAAACCTGCCGCTTGGCACATTTTCTGACTGGAACCGGTGGTACCTCTTTGCAAAAATGTAGCAAAACATTGCACAGGCTCGGAGCTCACGCTCTTACTGTGCTTGAAGTTTTCTCAGTAACAGCAAGCAGTAACGCTTCCTCCCCGATGCTTGAAAGTTGGCACTTAATCTGCTGCTGCCCCAATACATCGCTACTTATGAGGGAGTGTGCCTAAATGCAGTTCATGCGGAGCTTGCTTGGTGGCGTCCTGGTTGCCGGAAGTCTGCTGTTGCTGGCCGGCTTGGCGGTTGCTCAGGACCCATCGGAAGTTGTTTCTGAGGTGAACGGGGTAAAAATCACACGCGGCGAACTGGAGCAGAAGGAGGCCAACAAGCTTCTGCAGGTTCGATACCAAACCTACCTGGCCGAGTCTCAGGCTCTGGAAGACTTGATCGACCAGCACTTGCTCGAGATGCAGGCTGCCAAGGAGAAGGTCACCGTCGAGCAGTTGCTCGATCGCGAGGTGAACAGCAAGGTCAAGAATCCGACTGAAGACCAGCTGCAGGTTTACTACGAAGGCTTGGGGACGAAAGAGCCCTACGATTCGATCAAAGACAAGATTCTCGATCACATCCGCCAGATGCGCATAAACAAGGCTAAGGCGGCGTACCTGCAGACCCTGCGCACCCAGGCCAGCGTCCTCATCACGCTGGCGCCTCCGAAGGCGGACTTCACCCTGGGTGATGCCCCTCGCCTGGGCCCGGAGAATGCTCCTGTGACGCTGGTGGAATTTGCCGACTTCGAGTGTCCTTATTGTGCCAAGGTCTATCCCCAGCTGAAGAAGTTGCGCGAGGAATTTGGCGACAAGGTAAGTATCGCCTTCAAGAATTATCCGTTGCCGATGCACGCACATGCGCAAAAGGCGGCGGAAGCTGCCCGCTGCGCCGGCGATCAGGGCAAATACTGGGAGTATCACGATTTGCTCTTCACCGAGAAGCAGTTGGAAATTCCCCAGCTCAAAAAGTACGCGACCGAGTTAGGCCTCGATGCGAAGAGCTTCGATAAGTGTCTGGATTCGGGCCAGCAGGCCGCCGCGGTGCAGAAGGAGCTCGCCGAGGGCCGCCAGCTGGGCATCAGCGCAACCCCGAGTTTCTTCATTAACGGGCACTTTTTCACCGGCGCTGCCGACTACAACACGTTGCGCAGCATGGTCGCTCAGCAGCTGGCGAACGCTAAGCCGGTGCCCAGGCAGATCTCGCAGAAGTAAGGTTAGGCCCGCGGAATTGAAATGGTATGCAACTGGCAAAGCCAATCACGGACGGAGAAGAAAGAAGGAGGAAGAGGATGCGTCGGTTTCTGATGTTGAGTGCGATGTTGGTTGTGTTTGGGAGCATTCTGGCGCTGGGTCAGGATACGGAAACCCTGAAGAAACAAGCGTTGGCCGGAGACGTAGCGGCGCAGAACAAGCTGGGCGAGATGTACAGCATCGGCACGGGAGTGACGCGCAGCTACACCGAAGCCGCCAAGTGGTTCCGCATGGCGGGGGACAAGGGTGACGCCGGGGCTCAGTTCAAGCTGGGAATCATGTATGAAGGCGGCTTCGGAGTCCCCAAGAACGGAAAAGAAGCCATGGGCTGGTACGAGAAAGCGGCCGCCCAGAAGAACACGGAAGCCATGTGGCGATTGGCCACTGCGTACCAGAACGGCCGCGGAGTCCAGAAGGATGCTAAGGAGGCGGTCAAGTGGTACCGCAAGGCCGCCGAGGCCGGCTACGCCAAGGCTCAGGTGAGACTCGGCGATATCTACCGCGATGGGCTCGACCCGATCCAGCACGACTATCCCGAGGCTCTGAAGTGGTACAAGATGGCCGCCGATAAGGGCGATGCCGGCGGTCAGTATGGACTCGGCTACATGTACCAGGAGGGAATGGGGGTCGCGGCAAGCAGCGATCAGGCTGCCCAGTGGTACGAGTTGGCAGCCAAGCAAGGAAACGTGGACGCCATTACTGCGCTCCACAATTTGAGACGTTAAACCCATCAACCTGCGCCACAGGAAGGATGGAAGCGAAGCGATTGTCCTAATCCGATGCGATGTTTGTGGGGTGAGGCCCCAGGTTTTTCACCGGCCTGTGCCTGCCGGCGACTGCCGGCTTGCGCAGCGAGATGTGGCTGTAATGCAGTATGGGCTCCGAGTTGGGACTTGTATCATCGCGGTGAGCGATGAACGCCAATCGGCCTTGGCTGTAGTCGACTCCCCGATGTTTCAGGATACCGATCCGCGCCTGGTGCTAGCTCGGCCGGCGCAGGAGGCACTGACACATGGCCAAGGCCCTCACCCCGGCGAACCTCCGCGTCGTTGTGTCCTCAGCCCTGCTTCTGGTGTTGCTGTGCTGGGGCGGCCTCTCGGCTCTGCCCGCAGGTCCCTCGGCTAATCCTGGATTTCCCCAGCAGGTTTCCATTGGCAGCACCGTGCATCTGGATGGCAGCCGCTCGACCAGCCCCAGCGGCGCCGCGCTGACCTATCAGTGGACGCTCCTCTCGGTTCCTCCGGGCAGCCTCACCTCACTCGCAAGTCCGGTCGCAGTAAATCCCAGCTTTGTTGCCGACAGATCTGGAAGCTATCTTGTGCGGCTGGCCGTGAACGACGGCACCCATGCCTCTTCGGCCACCGTTCTCATTTCGACTGTGATCGTTCCCCCAGTCGCCGATGCGGGTCCCAATCAGCTTGTGGCTGTGGGCGCCACGGCGCAGCTGGACGGCAGCCATTGCAGCGACGCCTCCGGCAACTCTCTGACCTACCAGTGGACCTTGCTCTCCACTCCGGCCGGAAGCGCCGCCACGCTCTCCAATCCTGCCAGTGTGAACCCCACGTTTGTTGTCGACCTGGCAGGCGACTACGTCTTGCAGTTGTCCGTGAGCGATGGACATGGAAATGGCGCCGCCAGCGTGGTGACGGTGAGTACGCAAGCCATTCCTCCCGTGGCCAACCCGGGCCCCAATCAAACCCTGGCCGCAGGCAGCCTGGTGCAATTAGATGGGAGCAAATCGTCAGCGCCCAACGGCGATCCTTTGACGTACTCCTGGACTCTGATCTCGATGCCTGTTGGCAGCGCTGCATCACTGAGTAGCGCTAATTCGGTCATTCCTACCTTTACTCTGGATGTGGCTGGAACCTACGTCGCGCAATTGATGGTGATCGATAGTGTGACCGGCGGTGCATCAATCTCCGCCACCGAGATCACCACCGATAACGTTGCTCCGGTCGCCAACGCCGGTGCTGCGCAAAGCGTGCCCGCGCCCAGCACGATTCACCTTGACGGCAGCAAATCCAGCGATGCCAACGGGCATCCCCTGACGTATTCCTGGGCTCTGTTAAGCAAACCCGCGGGCAGCAACGCCTTCCTCAAGAATGCCACCACCTCCAGCCCCTCGTTTGCCTTGGACCAGCCGGGACCTTACGTCGCGCAGTTGATAGTGTCTAACACGATTTTGACCAGCGCTCCCAGCACCGTGCTGATCCTGGGAACTGCGCCGGGAATCAGCCTGAGTTCGGCCTCCCTCAACTTTGGCAGTCAGCCGATGAATTCCACGAGCAACTCTCAGCCAGTCACGGTCACAAATACCGGCACCTCTGACTTGAAGATCTTCAGCCTGGGGTTGTCGGGATTCAACACCACGGAATTTGTGCTCAGCGCGCCCGCTCAGCCGATCACGGTGGGAGCGGGGAACTCCGTGATCCTCAACTTGACGTTTACCCCAACGGGATTGGGCCTGCGATCCGCCACCCTCAAGATTTCGGACAACACCAGCGCCGGTCTGCACACCATCGCACTTTCCGGTACCGGCGGACCGGCGGCATCGGGTCCCGGCTTCGCCATCAGCCCGAACAGCGCCAACGGTGCCGTCAACTTCGGCGGTCAGGCAGTAGGTACCAGCAGCGGGCCTACCACCTTCACCATCACCAACACGGGTGGATCGCCGCTGTCCATCACCAACATCCAAAGCTCCAATCCTACAGAATTCACGGTTTCGCCGGCGTTCTCCGGCACGATCAACGTCCCGCCGACGGGCACCAACACCTTCACCTTCAGCGTGACGTTCACGCCTTCGGCAGGCGGCACGCGCACGGCGACGATTACTGTTACGGACAACGCCAGCGGAAGCCCACATACTGTCCAGTTGACGGGTAATGGCACGACTGCTGCTGCCGGCTTCAGCATTACTCCCAACAGTTCCGGGGGAGCAGTCAATTTCGGAAGTCAGCCGGTGGGAACCAGCAGCGTCCCGACTGCTTTCACGATTACAAATACCGGTAACGGCACGCTCACAATAAACAGTATTCAAAGTTCGAATGCCGGGGAGTTCGCGATCACGCCGGCTTTCCCCGGGCCGGTGAATGTTCCGCCAACCGCGGGCAGCAATAGCTTCAGCTTTAACGTGATCTTTACGCCGTCGGCGAATGGCACGCGGAGCGCGACTGTCACGATCTCGGATTCCGCCAGCGGCAGTCCCCACTTGGTGCAAGTCACCGGCACCGGGACGGCGGCCGCCCCGGGCTTCAGCATCAATCCCAACAGTACCGGCGGGGCGGTGGACTTTGGATCTCAGGCGCTGAACACTCCCGGCGCTCCCAAGCTGTTCACCATCACTAACACCGGCAACAGCAGCCTCAACATCAGCAGCGTGACCTCCAGCTCCACCGAGTTCGCGGCCAGCCTCACGGGTCCCAGCCAGGTGGCTGGTGGGTCCACGACGACGATCAGCGTCGTCTTTACGCCCTCCGGCACGGGTCTGCGTACTGCGAACCTGACGATTTCCGACAACACCAGCACTGGTTTGCACAAGGTCGCGCTCAGTGGCACAGGCGCGGTCCCCTACATCGGGTTGTCGACCACCAGCGTGACTTTTGCCAGTCAAGCGGTGAATACCACCAGCAGCCAGCAGGTGCTGACAGTAAGCAACACCGGCAGCGGCAACCTGGTGATCACCGCCGTGACCCTCGCCGGATCCAACGCGGGCGACTTTGCTGCTTCCCCTTCGTCGCCGGCGGTGTCGTCGAATAGCCCGATCGTGGTCGCAGGCGGCGCGAGCACGATCATCACCATCACGTTCACTCCCACCGGCACTGGATCGCGCTCCACCTCCCTCAAGATCACCGACAACGCCAGCAACAATGGTGGCAGCCCTCATTCGGTATCGCTGAGTGGAACGGGTACCGGCGCAGCGCCAGGCTTCAGCATCAGTCCCAACAGTTCTTCTGCGCCTGTCAACTTCGGCAGCCAGGCTGTGAACACTACCAGCGCGCCCACAGTATTCACCATTACGAACACCGGCAACGCGGTTCTGACGATCAATAGCATTCAGAGCTCCAACAGTTCCGAGTTTGCCCTGACGCAGCCGCTGGGCGGCGCAATCAATGTGCCTGCCGCCGGGGCGGGTACTAATACCTTCACCTTTGGCGTCACCTTTGCGCCCTCCGCCGGTGGTACGCGGACCTCCACGCTGACCATCAGCGACAATGCCGGCGGTCCACACACGGTTCAGCTCACCGGCAACGGCACAGCGCCAGCGCCGGGATTTGCAATCACGCCTAACAGTTCCAACGGCGCGGTCAACTTCGGAAGCCAGCCCACAGGGACGGGGAGCGCTCCCACCATTTTCACGGTTACCAATACCGGCAATGCCCCGTTGACCATCACCAGCCTGAGCTCCACCACTGCAGAATTTGCCGTAAACCCGCCGGTGTCCATGCCGGTCAACATACCCGCCACTGGCGGCAGCAATACCTTCAGCTTCTCCATGGTGTTTACGCCCGCGCTGAACGGCACGCGCAGCGCCACGCTGACTGTCGCTGACAATGCCGGCGGTAGCCCGCACACTGTCCTGTTGAGCGGCGCCGGCACCGCAGCTTCTCCCGGCTTTTCGATCTCCCCCAACAACTCCTCCGGCCCGGTCGATTTCGGCAATCAGGCAGTGAACACCAGCGGCAATCCCCTCGTCTTCACCGTCACCAATACCGGCAATGCGCCGCTCAACATCAACAGCGTGACCTCGACGTCGGCGGAATTCTCGGTGTCGCTCACTGGGCCGAATCCAGTTCCTGCCGGGAGCACGACCACCATCGGCGTCAGCTTCAAGCCTTCGGGCACGGGCCTGCGCACGGCGATCATGAATATCTCCGACAACACCAGCGCCAGCCTGCACAAGATCTCATTCAGCGGAACGGGCGTAGTTCCGTTCATCAGTCTTTCGACCACTAGCCTGAACTTCAACACTCAACAGGCGAACACCAGCAGTGGGCAATTGCCCGTCACCATCAGCAACTCAGGAAATGGAGACCTGCTGATCGCAGGTCTAACGTTGAGCGGTTCTAATGGCGGAGACTTTTCCACCGTGCCGGCGAGTGCCAGCGTGTCTCCTGCCAGTCCCGTCGTCATTCATCCCAACAGCAGCACCATCGTGAATGTGATCTTCACTCCAACAGCCACCGGTTCGCGGTCGGCGACATTGAACATTGCAGACAACGCCAGCGGCAGTCCGCACTCGGTCTCGCTGTTTGGAACGGGAACCGCTCCCGTCTTCTCGATCTCGCCCAACAGCTCCGGCGGCCCGGTGGATTTTGGTTTTCAGGCGGTGAGCGCCACCGGCGCTCCCAAGACATTCACTATCACTAACACCGGGACGGCTCCGTTGACGATTAGCGGCATCCAGAGCTCGAATGCAGTGGAGTTCGCGCTCAGCCAGCCATTCTCTGGTCCGGTGGTTGTGCCGGCAGGGGGCAACTTCAGCTTCTCGATGACGTTCACGCCTGGTGCCGAGGGAACCAGAAGCGCCACAGTAACCATCAGCGATAACGCCAGTGGAAACCCGCATCTTGTTTCCTTGACCGGCACGGGCGCTGCTCCCCTTTTAAGCATCGCGCCCAACAGCTCTGGCGGTGCCGTGGATTTCGGCAACCAGCCGCTCAACACTGCCAGCGCCGCCAAGGTTTTCACCATCACCAACACCGGCAACGCTCCGCTCACGATTACCGGCTTGCAGAGTTCCAATTCGCCGGAGTTTGCCATCACGACGTCGTTCTCGGGCAGCGTCACCGTGCCTCCGACGGGCAACAACAGCTACAGCTTCAGCGTGACTTTCACCCCCTCGGCGGTGGGTCTGCGATCAGCCACTGTGACCCTCACCGACAACGCCGGCGGAAGTCCACACACCGTGCAGATTGTCGGCACCGGCACGGGGCCGCTCTTCGGCATCTCTCCCAACAGTTCGGGTGGTCCGGTTGACTTCGGAAATCAGGCGGTAAGCACCACCAGCGGTCCCAAGACATTTACCATCACCAATACCGGCAACGCGCCTCTGACCATTAGTGCCATACAAAGCACCAATCCTTCCGAATTCACCGTCAGCCCGGCTTTTTCCGGGCCGGTGAGTATCTCGGCCGCACCAGGCAGCAATACTTTCAGCTTCACTTTGACTTTCACACCCGGCGGTGCGGGCACTCGCACTGGCAGCATGAGCATCACCGATAGCGCCAGTGGCAGTCCGCACACCGTGCAACTCATCGGCGCCGGGCAGGTGCCCGGCATCAGTTTCAGCCCCTCTGGCCTCAGCTTCGGCAACCAAATGGTGAACACGGCCAGCAGCCCCATCACGCTTACCATCACCAATACCGGCGTGGCGAATCTGGTGATTACCGGCCTCACCATCTCTGGCGCCAATGCAGTGGACTTTACCTCTGTGCCTGCCCCCTCCAGTGTTTCGTCAGGCACGCCAATCACGGTGGCGCCGAATGGCACGACCACTGTCACCGTAACCTTCAATCCGCAGGCCACGGGGAATCGCACAGCCAATCTCATCCTGGCTGACAATGCTCCCAGCAGTCCGCAGCTGGTTTTGATGACCGGTACGGGGGTGTTGCCCAACGTCTCCCTCAGCCCCGCCAGCGTCACGTTCACCAACAACCAATTGGTTGGCACCACCAGCAATGCCACCACCGTCTTCATCAACAACACCGGCAATGGTCCCTTGACCATCTCCAACATCACGATCAACGGTGCAAATCCCGGAGACTTCGCCTTCACACCGGCGTTCAATCCGAATTCACCGGTCGTGGTTCAAGCGGACAGTTCGTGGAACTTGAACGTGACCTTTACTCCGACTGCCGGGGGCCAGCGAACCGCGACCGTGACCATTACCGACAATGCAAGCGGCAGCCCGCACACGCTCTCGCTCACCGGGACAGCAACCTCGAACGGAACCGTCACCATGCCTCCGGTGACCCTGGGAGGCAACCTGGAGGTACTGGCGACAGCGTCACTCGACAATCCGGCCCCCAGCAACCTGCCCGTCAAGGTCACCAGCCTCGATCCGTCCAAAGTGCTGGTCTCTTCAGATACCAGTGGGACCACTGCAGGATCCGCTTTCGTGAACCTGACCGTTCTTGCCGGGCAGACCATTCTTCCGGGCTTCTATATCCAGGGGCTGGCTTCCTCGGGGACCGTGCAATTGACGGTGACCGTGCAAGGCTACGCTTCGGCGGTCACGACCGTGACGCTCACTCCCTCAGGATTCGTCCTGGTTAGTCCCCAAGGCCAGGGACAGGACTTCAACACCAGCCTCCTCTCAGCGGATTCGACGCTGACGGTCTCCATACAGAAGCTGGACGGCGCCCTCAACGTCGTTTCCGGGCCGATTCCCAAGCTTCGCGGTGGCTTGACGGTGAGCGTGCCGATCAAGAGCGCAGACACCAGCAAGGGGACAATCCAGGGTTCCTCATGCTCGCCAGCGCCCTACCCATGTGCCATCGTGCTGGGCGGCTCCAACAGCGCTACCGTGACCTTCCACCCCGTCGCACAGGGCGCATCGCTGTTGAGTGTGGACGTCGCCGACATCGCAACCAGTGTGCCGTCCACTCCCTTCAGCACGCCTAACACTGGAAGTCAGCTGACAGCCAATATCACTGCTCCACAAATCAGCGCTAATCCCGCAACGGTGGGTGTGAACCTGCAAGTGCGCGGTTCGGGGATTCTGCAGGCGCCGGCTCCGAGTGGAGGCGTGACGCTGACCATCAGCGTCCAGAATGGCGATCCCAGAGTGCTACTTTCCAGTGAAGCTACGGGCACGACGGCGGGCTCGTCCTCGATCAGCCTACAGATTTCTGCCGGGGCAACAACCCTTCCGACTTTCTGGATTCAGGGAATTTCGCTCACTGGCGGGTCCCCAGTGGTCCTGACGGTCACCAGCACGCCCCCAGTCTATGCCAGCACGACCACGAATGTTGCCGTCACGCCATCGGGCTTTGTGGTGAGTGCCGCGTCCAATCCCATTAACACCACTACAATCTCCCAGCACACCCCCATCACGCTGACAGTCTATCGGCTGGATCCGGCGAACAATTTAGTGGCCCCTGGGTTCGTCCGTGGCGGGTTGAGCGTCACCATCCCGATCTCCACTTCCAACTCGACCCTCGGCTCTGTCGACGGCAGCCCTGCGAATTTTGGCGGAGGAGATTCCACCACCCCAAGCACTGGCGGAAATGCGCTCTATTTCCGTGCCCTCGGGCAGGGAACGGTAACAGTGTCCGTCGATCCCAGCAGGGTGACCACGAATCCCCCCAGTTCGCCGTTTACCACGCCCGCTGCCAACGCCGGCCAGTTGACCGCCATAGTCAGCCAACCGGCAATTTCGCTCAACGCATCAACCACGACCATCGGCTACAACCTGCAAATTCAGGGCAACGGAGCATTGAGCGCGAACGCTCCCAGCACACTGACAGTGACCATCTCCAGCCCCAACGGTAACCTGGTCCTGCTGTCCAACTCTTCCAATTCGGCAGGGGCGTTGCGCCCTGATGGCACCAGCCAGATCTCCATCACCATCTCGCAGGGACAGGGTGGCGGCGGCATTGGATTCCCGCCCTTCTTCATTCAGGCGCTGGCGGCCTCAGGCACTGTGACGCTCACGGCCACGGCGCCCGGTTTTGCCCCGGCGAATCTCACCGTAACCCTGACGCCATCGGGCTTCCTCATCCACACACCGAACGGGGTGGGACAGGATTTCGCGACCAGCTTGTCGCAGGGTGCGAAGGGCCTCTCCATAGAATCGTGGCAGCTCGATTCCGCCACCCTGCAGCGCGTAACCCAGGAGGGTGTCCGCGGGGGTGCATCGGTTCTTGTGCCCATCGGCAATAGCACCCCATCCGTGGGAACCTTATCCCCGGCTTCGGCGCTGTTCAGCGGAGGCGCACAAAGCGTGGGCCTGACATTCTCACCGCTGTCCGTCGGAAGCACTCAGCTCACGCTCGGGGAGCCTGCAGGCTTCACCGTTCCGGCGCCGGATGCAGGCGCCAACAGTGATGTGCAAATCAATGCGAATGTCAGCCAATGAGGTATAGTTTCAGGAAGTGACGGCAAAATCCGCAGAAACGTAGCTACCGTGTCTAAGGCCATACTCTTTCTCCGTGTTCCGCGTCCTCGCTTGCTCTCCGTGCTGGTGCTGGCAACTTGCATTTCGGTTGCATTCCAGCGAGCCTCCAGCCAGGTGTTGGACAAGTCCGTGCTCAACAGCACGGTCTTGCTCACCTATGAGGTCGAGGCCCCCGCCGAGGGCGACAGTTTCACCAAAGACCAGGCGCATGCGCAGAGCGCCAAACCCGCCAAGGCGGGTCCGCTCCTGGTTCGCGGTACGGGCTTCCTGCTGTTCAGCGGACTAGGGCGTACGAAGGGGCTGGTTTACCTGGTCACCAACCGACACATCCTTCCTCCGGAAGGCAAGAAGCAGGACATCAAGGTGCGTGTCGTGGTCGCATCGCGCGACAAAAGCGAAAAAGTTGAGAGCGTCAGCGTTCCCATCGTGGGTAACAACGGAAAATATCTCCCCTCGGTTCGCCTGCACAAGGATCCCAGCACCGATGTGGCGGTTATCAATATTGCGCCTGCGGCCTTTGGCAACAAGTTCAAAGTGCTCATCGACGCCGTCACCACCGGCAAGTACCTGGACACTTCCATGCTCGCTTCCCCCGATACTATGAATTCCATCGGCGTCGGGGTTGGTTCGCAGGTCTTTGTGTTGGGTTATCCGGCCGCTATTTTCGATCCGCGCAACGTATCACCGGTTTTGCGAGTCGGCGTCATATCCACGGATCCCAAGGAGGGTTTCAATTTCAACGACGAATTGCGGCGGCTGATGGGATTTCCCGAGCACGTCAACGGCTTCCTGGTGGACGCCAATGTCTATCCTGGCTCCAGTGGAAGCCTGGTGGTGGTCGATCCCAGCGTCGTCAAGTGCGACTGTCAGCCGGCAAACTCACAAACCACGAAACATCCGGAGAACCGGCTGCGGATCCTCGGTATTGTAGCCGGGTCCATCCCCATGTACGACCCTTCGCTCAAATCGTTCGAGCGTATCGGCCTGGGCATTGTCTATTCGGCTGACACCATCCGAGAGGTCATTAACAGTTTCGAACGCTAATCCGCTTGGAGCCGTGGGGGCCCCAATTCCCGCCGCGATCAGCTAGCTCGATTTAGTTTGGCGCTGCCCATTCTGTCGGGACTACGGCTTCTGGCCGGAGTTCAGGTGGATGCTCCGGGGAAGGCGGTACTCGTGGTGCCGCAACGCGCACGGATGTGCCTCTGCCGGGAGAGCTTGTAACCTTCACCTCGGCACCGTACGCCGAAGCAATCGCCTTCACGATGGAGAGTCCCAGGCCGCTTCCTCCAGTTTCCCGCGAGCGGGCCTTGTCCACACGGTAAAAGCGATCGAATATGTACGGCAAGGCCTCGGGCGGAATGCCAATCCCGCTGTCGGTGACTTCCAGGAAGGCAGTGGCGTCGGTTCCGGCCACAACGAGTTCGATCGTTCGCCCTAGTGGGGTGTACTTGAGGGCGGTGTCCAGCCGATTGACAACCATCTGACGAAATCTGGAAGCGTCGCCTCGAAGCAGCACATCGGGCTCCAGTCTGAGAACCAGCTCCAGCTCTTTCTCGCGAATCAGCAACTGCATCTCGATGATTCTGTCGCTGATCGTTACGCCCGCAGTACATTTCTACCTGACCCGGAATCGGCGCCCGGCTGAGATCTGATTCTCCCTCGTTTGCCTTCTGGACAGCTTAGCCAGCGCGCTCATGCCGCGGGCGCCGGCAACCCAGATCGCCCGTTTCAACAAGAAATCCCAGTCAGCGGCCAGGGATGCTGACTGGGAATCTTCACGCTCTGGCTAGTCCGATTAGGGGCATCAGGTTCGGGACTAACCAGCTATGGAGACGAACAATATGTGCGCACTCTAGTTGTGAAGGCCGAACCGCACAATAGTCAAAAAGTACTATGCCACGGGGAGCACTGCGCTGCGCGTCTCGAGATCGTCCGCATTCCCCCGGTTTCGCGCCTGCCTTCAAGTCTGTCTCTGGGGCACGTCTCGAACGCCCTTATTCGGGCAGAATCTCAATGGCGCTTATGGTCGCGTAATCCTTAACCGGCACGAACTCGAAGAGCAGCTTCCCCTGAGCGTTCGGCTCCAATCCAAGGACCTTCTTTGTAACCAGTTGGTTCTCCTTGTTGTCCTTTAGGAGATCGAGATCACGCAATACCACCCGGCCATTGCAAATGACGGTGAAAACGCGGCTTCCCGGGCCGCCCGAGGACTCGTGAGGGGGACCAACATAGCTGTCGCGATTCGCAGCACCGAAGCGCCGCTCCACATAATGCAAGATCGCAGTGTAGCGCCCTGGCGGGACTGGGATGGCATAAGAGAAGTTTCCCCACCGTTCACCTTCGTACAGTTCGGGGTCGTCAGCGCCCTCCACAGGCCCTCCGCGAACCGCCCACTGTCCGCCTCGGAAGTATTTATCGGGACTCCACCACTGGCTGTCGTCGGAGTAGTAGGCGCTCTCACGCATAACGATCCGGAGAGGACGGATTCGGCCCTGCAGGCCGGGAACGATCTCAATCCCCGACAGCATCCCTCGCCCGCCATGCAGCGACGTTACCCTTAAGTGCAGCAACCCGTCGCCGCCGGGCGAGACATCCACGAATACCTTTTCATCGGCGACCCTGCTGCCGCCGGCGTCTGCCGTCACGTCGAAATCGCTCAGCAGCGTCTTTCCGTTTACGCTGACCGCCATCACGCGGCTGCCTTCGCCGCCGCCTGCATCTTCGGGCCCGTAGTAGGTCTCAGCGAAGTGCAGGCGCATTTCGTAATTTCCCGGTTTTAGGGGAATGTCGTACCCGAATTCTCCCTGGCGGCTTGCCCGGTAAATCTCGGGATCGAGCGTGCGCCAGATGTGCCTGACGGGGCTGCGGACCATCATTCCGCCTGAGAAGTAGCGGTCCGCACTCCATACCTTCCCGGCGCGGTCGACATAGTTGTGGCTATTGCCCGCCAGAATGCGAGTCTCATCTCCCACCGGCAAACCAACCGGGGTCTCGCTGGCAATCGGCGAAGGCCTTTCCAGGTAGGCAGCGCCGGTCTTCTTCGCTCTGGGCAGCAACAGCGCGAGGACAATCAGGAGAGCCGCGCCAACTGCGGTTGCGAGCAATGCCACCCACAACCTCGGCTTGGCGGCCGGTGGGCGGACGACGAGCGGATCCGGTGAACCCTCCGCGAGTATGCGTTTATCGCCCGCTGCTTCCTCCCCGGACTCGCTTTCCCGGGCCTCGAACCGAGGAGTGTACTGGCCCACAGGAATTGAGATATGGATACGATGATTGGCGCCCTCTGCTGCGTAATACTCAGCCAGGCGTCGGCGAAGGCGATTGGCCTGCACCCGCACGATCGAGTCGCAGTCCTGGTCGAACGACGTGCTCCGGCCGAACACGTCTACCGCAATCGCGTATTCCTTGATCTGCTGGACCTCTCCCGCAAAACTCTTCTCGCAGAGATAGGAAAGGAGGTGGGACAAGCTGGGGGCGCGAACAAAGGTCTCCGATTGCAGAACTCTCTCAAGTTCGGCGCGTTCCGCTTCCACGGACTCTTGCACCAGGCTCATTGGCCACGCCTGCTTAGAGTCTAGCTCGCATGTAACCCGGGGGAGGGAGGTAACACCCGGCGTAACGTCTGAAAAGAGCCAGAATGGGACTGGCCCCCACGTTTCAAAACGCCTGAAATGGCGGTCTTTGCAGGCAGGTTCTTCTTGCCCTTTGCCATGTAGCCATTCTTAACCTTGCGGTTAACCCTCTGGTAGCCGCTGTAGCGTTGTGCGCTCCCATCCGATTGGGCGATAAGGGATTCGGTTGCGGAGCGGGTCCGATCCGTCGGAGTGACCGCGGTCGGGGGGGCACGGCTCCAGCCAAGGAGGCGCCTATGCGAAGAATATGGCTTACCGGAATCATCCTGGTGCTTGCGGCCGCATTGTGGGCGGAAAGCGCCAGCCCATCATCGTCTGAGGTCCAGCCGCTATCACAGATGACGGTGGCGCAACTAGAAACCAAAGGTGACATCCTGCGTGCTCAGAAGGATTACGAGCAGGCAATTCAGTATTACGATGCAGCGCTTCACAAGCAGCCGAAGAACTCCGTTCTGTACAACAAGATCGGCATTGCCGAACTGCAGATAGGACAGGTTCGTCCCGCGGAGTTTCACTTCGAGCGTGCGGTCAAGCTCAATGGCAAGTACGCTCAGGCACTGAACAACCTGGGCGTCGTGGCCTACATGCAGAAAAGCTTCGGCAGGGCAGTCAAGTACTACAAGAAGTCTTTGGCGGTGAACGAACAAGCTGCCGCGGTCCACGGCAATCTGGGCACCGCCTGGTTCGCGCAGGGTAAGCTCGATCGCGCGATCGCAGAATACACGCGCGCGCTGGAGCTGGATCCGGAGGTATTGCTGCGCAGCACGCAGGGCGGTGTCTCCGCTCGGATCTCCTCTCCTGAGGATCGGGCGAAGTACTCCTACGTCCTAGCCAAGCTGTATGCCCGTCGCGGTGACATCGAGCGCTGTCTCGAATGCCTCAGAAAGGCGAAGGATGAGGGCTATCACAAACTGGCCGACGTCTACAAAGACGAGGAGTTTGCCACGATCCGCCAGGATGCTCGCCTGGCCGCCCTGATTCCGCTGCCGGCGGTGAATAAGTAGACCCGTCCTGGGGGAGAGTGGGGCTCCCCCAGGGTCTTCTTTCCAACCTTGATGCCGTCGAGGGATGTGATCACCCAAGTGACTTGCAGACCAGCGCCAGGGCTGGGTGGGCTCGCTCCCAAAGCGGAACGCGATTCCGCGTGTGGAATCGAACTTCTAAAGCGGCGACATCTCCTTGTCGATTCAAAGGTCAGCAGGCAATTGCACATGGAAACTTTGGAATCCTCCCCTGCGATCGCGGACAGCCCTGCCGAAGGCACTCGGTGCTTTTGCTGCGAACAGTACCTGCGTGAGGCACAACTACTCCAATCCTCGCTTTTGCCGGCGGGGCCTCTCGCCGAAGACGCCGTCGAACTGGCCTATCGCTTTTCACCCTTCTCCGAAGTCAGCGGAGATTTCGCCGATTTCTTCTGTTTGCCCGATGGGCGCATCGGGCTCTACCTTGGCGACGTCGTTGGCAAGGGCCTGCCGGCCGCTATGTATGGCGCTCTGGTCATGGGGGCCCTGCGCGGCATTCACAAGACCGGCACCTCTGCCTCGCGTGTCCTCGCCTTGCTCAATGAGCGGCTCATGCAGCGTCCCTTGAATGGACGCTTCTGCTCGACCCTGTATGCCGCATATGACCCCGTCTCTCGCATCCTGGAATTCTCCAATGCCGGAGTGCCCCGGCCCCTGCTGGTCTCCGCCAACGGTTGCCGGCCTCTGGGAGAGGGTGGACTCCCCTCGGGAATGTTCCCCGGCGCTATTTACGACCGGCACATCACGCGACTCTCTCCCGGGGACAGCGTGCTGTTTGCCACCGACGGCGTGCATGAACTCCGCAACGCCGAGGACGTTGAGTTCGGTGAAGGCCACGTCATCCAGGCATGGGCGAGTTGCCGGCAGCGCTCAGCCCATGAATCGGTCAACTTCCTGTTTGATTGCCTGCAGCAATTCTCCGGTCCCGATGGCCAGCATGATGACGTGACCGTGGTGGTGCTGAGAGTCCCGCAATAAGGCCCATGCGATCGCAGGCACGGATACAGTCCGCTTCACCAATGACCGAGTGATCCTCGGATACGGACGGACACTCGATTCCTGCGCCGCTCGCGTCCCAAGAGGACATGGGCTGCGTGACGCTCGAGCGCCTAATGCTCACCAGCTCCGCTGCCGATAAGTTCTGCATGTTGGTTGGGCCAGGAATTGTGCTCTGCCAAGCTCTTATCGGCCAGGGCAGAGCGCACTGATACGGCTCAACCTACCAGGACCGCCAGGCCTCCCAGCCCGCAGGGTGAAAGAGCGCCGAAAGAAGGAAGGAAACCATGTCGATCATCAATTCCCTACAGAAGGCGATTTCCGCCCATGCAAGCTGGAAGATTCGCCTCAGAACGGCCATCAGCGGCGGAAAACTCGACGTAACCAGTGATGCCGTGAAGGCCGACGACCAGTGCGAGTTTGGCAAGTGGCTATACGGTTCGGAGCTCTCGCATGCGGAAAAGCAAGACGACCACTATCGGACGGTGAAACAGCTGCATGCACAATTCCATCAGGAAGCCTCCAAGGTTGTGGGATGGATCAGCGGGGGCCAAAAGGAGCTGGCGGAAAAGGCGATGAGCCCGGGAGGCGGTTTCTCCAAGGCCTCGACTGCACTGACCGAAGCAATGGTGAAATGGCGCGAGAGCTCCCACTGACCACTCCCGCTGAGGCTTGGTGTCGAAGTTGATTCCTGCTGATGTGAGCTGAGCACGGAGGCGCGCTGGACAAAAAGCGCGCCTATCGCTCCCAGACGCTGCTATAGTCCCCCAAATTCGGGCAGTAGGTCTGCCAAGGAGGATCGCTCATGTTTGCCAGGATTGCCGTTCTCTTCACCATCGCGGTCATGCTGATGTCCGCTGCATCCTCTGCCGATCGGGCTGCGTGTTCCCCGGCCACGCAGGTGAAGTTCATGACGCCCTTTCAGAGCGGCCATTTGGGAATCGGCATATCCGTCACCTCCCGTGGAAGCGGCAAGTGTTTCGCCGTTTCCGCCGCTTCTTCCAGCCGCCCCGACGCCTGGCGCTGCATGATCGACAACGCCATCCACGATCCCTGCTTTCAGAACGTCATGGGCGATCCCAATGTTCTTGCTTGCCCGGACGCGCCCTGGACGGCGAATGTATCGCTGCTCACTCTTACCTCGCCGCTGCCTGCGGAAAAGCGTGGGCAGCTGGTCTGGAAAGACAATCTGCCTTGGGCGCTTGAGTTGGCGAACGGTCAGCGCTGCAGTCTCTTCACCGGCGCAACTGCCCCGATCGCGGGCATGCGTATCAACTACGGCTGTTCCGGCGGCTTCATCGTGGTCGCAGATATAGATCGCAGCCAGCCGGTCTGGCGCGTCTTCTTTCAAGGAGAAAAGTCCATCGCCCTCGAGCCGGTCGACGTGGCTGTCGCCTGGTATTGAAACGCCTCTCCCTCAACGCCGCTGCTCGGTTCCTTAGCCAGGATCCGTTTGCCGCAAGGCTCCATGTTGGTTGACGAAACCGGGGTAGGTTATTCTTGCCTCGCGAGTCGTGGAGTGGGGCATGAAGCTTGTAGCTAAGTTCAACCTGATCCTCGTCATTCTGTTGGGGCTTGGCCTTGCCCTGATCGCCTGCGAGTCCTATGCCTTTCTAATGGATAACGCGCGCGACCAGGTGCTCCAACAGGCGCAGTTGATGGTCGAGAGCGCCAGCTCCACCCGCGAGTACACGGCGCAGGAACTGACGCCCCTACTCGAAGAGAACCCGCGCCACCTCACAACCTTTCTCCCGCAAACAATTCCGTTCTATGCCGCCACCGTGACCTTCGCGCGCCTTCGCAAGAAGTATCCGGAATACGCATACAAGGAAGCTTCTCTCAGTCCTTCTAATCCGCGCGACCGGGCGATGGAGTGGGAGTCTGATCTCATCCAGTATTTTCGCAACCATTCCGGCCAGAGGGAATTGGTTGGCGAGCGCGACACGCCCACCGGCCACTCCCTGTGCCTGGCCCACCCGATTTCGGTCAGCGCGGAATGCATGGAGTGTCATGACCGTCCGGAGAAGGCGCCCCCTGCGATTATCAACACCTACGGCACCGCCAATGGATTCGGCTGGAAATTAAACGAAATCAACGCAGCACAGATTGTGTCTGTTCCCATGGCCGTGCCCATCCAGATTGCAAACCGGGCCTTCCGTCGTCTCATGACCTTCCTGGCGCTGGTCTTTCTGCTGACCCTGATTGCCATGGACGCGGCCCTGTACTACATGGTGATCCGGCCACTGCGGCGGCTTTCACAAACCGCCGACCAGGTCAGCAAGGGGAACAAGGACTTGCCGGAGTTACCGGTGCGCAGTCAGGACGAGATCGGCACGGTCACCGCATCCTTCAACCGCATGTATGTGAGTTTGTCCAAGGCATTGAAGATGTTAAACGAGTAGCCGCGGCCTACGCGCCGTTCAGGGGCTTGGAACGCAAGAACTGTTCGCGCTCCTGGCTGGAATCGATCTCCTCTGCCAGGGCGCGATAGAGCTCATCCAGGGTGGTGTTCTTGGCCGCCGCCCGATTCACGATGACCTTTGCGATGGGGCCAATGTACTCGGCGAGTTCCTTGCTGACGCGATCGAGCACGGTGGGCTCGTAGACGCTCGTCGGCACCTGCGGCGGGCTCTCGCCGCCGATGCGGGCGGTTGCCGTATTCCCAAAGGAAAGTGGCGCAGGCTTCTGCAAGTCCGCCGTTTGCGCCAGTCGCATGGTGTCCAACGCCTGAAGAAACTCCTCGGCCGATTGGAAGCGCTCCCCGGGGCTCTTGGCCAGAGCCCTTAGAACTATCATGGCCAATTCAGCCGGGACGTCGGCATTCAGGTGCGATGGCGGCTGCGGCGTCTCCTTAAGGTGCGCGGTCAGTACCGCATACTCGCCCCTGCCGTAAAAAGGCACCCGCCCGGTAATCATTTCATACAGTGTGATGCCGAGAGAGTAGAGATCAGAACGCAGATCCACCCGCTCTCCGCTCACTTGCTCGGGCGACATGTAGTGCATCGACCCCAGCACCGCACCCGAGGTGGTGAGCCCGGCCTCACGGTTGCTGGCGGCCAGCCCGAAATCCAGCAGCTTGGCTTGGCCGTTGGCCGTGATCATGATGTTCGAAGGCTTGATATCACGATGAACGACGCCGCGGCCGTGGGCATAAGCCAGCGCGGCAAGCACCTGCGATATGTAGTCCGTGCCCTGCCACAGGCTGATCTGCCCTCGTTTGGCGCCCAAGGTGGTCCCTTCTACGAATTCCATGACCATGATCAACTGATCCTGGTGCTGGAATGCGGTATGCAGCAAGGCAATGTTGGGATGATTCAGGCTGGCTACCACCCGGATTTCGCGGGTGAATCGCTCCCCCAGTTCCTGGCTGTCCCGCACATCCGGCAGCAGGACCTTAAGGGCCTCGATGCGCTGCGAGATGCGGTGCCGAACCTTAAAGACCCTGCCGATACCTCCGGCGCCCAGGTTCCCGATCACCTCATATTCGCCAATCAAGTCTCCAACTGCGATTCCCATGGCCTGGGTTTGATTAGATGTCAGAGTAATCCGGGGAGATCAACTATCATTCGACTCAAGAATTATCTGCCGAGCTGAAAGGAACTGGCTACGGCTCGTTTCGGGGGGAAGAGAATGTCTTCAAGTTTTATCAGATGGATATCACGCTTTCGGCCCCCTGATCCCCCTCGACAACGGATTTCTCAGGCCGCGAATGTGAAATCTCGGAATTCCGCAGGCTAGCACCACTTCTATAGCGAGAGGACTTCTCCTATAATCCGTGTTCTGCACCACAGTGGATTGGCATGCGCTCTAACGAACCTGCGCCTGCAGGGGCGCAACACTCGATTTGCGTAATCACCTCCGAGGCGGCCTCGTTCCCGGAGATGCAGCGCCATCTGGCGCCTGCTTTCCGCACCACGCTTGCGCAGACGCAAAAACAGATCCAGGCGGTGCTGGCAGATCCGCAGGTGCAGGCCATTCTGCTGGATCTGGACACGGTGGGCGACGGCGCTTCCGATGGCTTGGAGTTGCTGCAGAAGATGCGGCAGGCGCGTGAAGAGCTGGTGCTGGTGGCCATCACCCGCTCCAACAGCCGTGCTATTCCTCTCCGCGCCAGCCAGGCGGGGGCGGACGAGTTCTTTCTTGCCCCGCTGAATTTTCAGGAACTGCAGATCGTCCTCTTACGCGCGATCGAAAAGCGGATGTTGGAGATCGAGGGCCGTCGCCTGGTCGAACAGGTGGAGAGCAAGTCTGCCTTCTGCGATCTGGTGGGGGGAAGCGAGGTTATGCAGAGGGTATACCAGGCCGTTCGCGCGCTCGCCGACACGAACACCACCGTGATCCTCCGCGGTGAGAGCGGCACCGGAAAGGAACTGGTAGCCCGCGCGATTGTTCAATCGGGACGACGCCGCGATCAGGCCTACGTCTGTCTGAACTGCTCCGCGCTGCCGGAGAGTCTCATCGAATCCGAACTCTTCGGCTATGAAAAAGGCGCCTTCACCGGGGCGGACAGCGCCAAGCCAGGCCTTATCGAGATGGCGGACGGAGGCACGCTTTTCCTCGACGAAATCACGACCCTGAACCATGGTCTGCAAAGCAAACTCCTGCGCGTATTGCAGGAGCATGTGGTTCAACGCCTGGGCGGCAGGTCGGCGAGGAAGATCGACTTCCGGCTGATCGCGGCCACCAACGACGATCTGGAGGAACTGGTCCGGCAGGGGCGCTTCCGCGAGGACCTCTACTACCGCATCAACGTGATTCCGATCTTCATTCCTCCGTTGCGTGAGCGCAATGGCGACCTGCCGCTGCTGGTGGATCACTTCCTGCGCGTGTATTCCGGCGCCAATGGCAAGGCGCTGAAGCAACTGGATTCCGAGGCCCTGCAGATCATGGAGGACTACTCCTGGCCGGGAAACGTGCGCGAGCTGGAAAACGTCATCCAGCGGCTGGTACTGATGAGCGATGGCGCCGCCATCCATCCCCAGCATCTCCCTCAGCAGCTGCTGTATTCCAGCACCACCAGCCAGGAGGCAATTCTCATCCCTGAGGGCGGTGTGGACCTGGATGCAGAGATGGAGCGGATCGAGATGGCCTACCTGACGGCGGCCTTGCGGCGTTCGGGAGGAAAGAAAGCGGCCGCGGCTGCCCTGCTGCACATCGATCCGCAACGCATGAAGTACCTCTGCCGCAAGCGGAATCTCTGAGTGCGCGTCAAAATTTGACCGGGGTGGGGTTAATTTCTTAATTTTGGGTTAATTTTTTACCCATGGGTTTGAACCCCGGACCAGTCTGGCGCCCGCTGATAAGCCCGTAAGTTGCTGATTTCACGTTCCCGACGTCCGTTAAATCCCGCCAGTTTCTTTGGCTAGTGTCGTGCTATGTGATGGATACCACGGTCTGAGAGATAAAAAACTTCAAGAGGAGCGCCAATGTCGATCCAGAAAAAGTCCCTGATCAGCCAGCGCAGTTCGGTAAAGAAGGCTCTGGTAGCCACG
>Ga0187788_10000088_pt1 | contig 21602 bp, 23 predicted proteins | sample 1015_BV01_MP10_2_FD_133008 | JGI IMG/M metagenome (GOLD analysis project Ga0187788, IMG submission 133008) | Tropical peat soil microbial communities from peatlands in Department of Meta, Colombia - 1015_BV01_MP10_20_MG | ecosystem: Environmental > Terrestrial > Soil > Wetlands > Peat | place...
ATTGGCCCGGCCTTGCGCCAGCGCGGCTTGCTGTTCGTCGGTATTGACGTGATCGACGGTTACCTCACCGAGATCAATGTCACCTCGCCGACCGGAATTCGCGCCATCAAGAATCTTGGCGGGCCCGATATCGCGGCATTGATCTGGGACAAGATCGAGGCGAAACGGCACGCATGATCCCGAAAAGCTGTGCGGTGAGACCATGAGTTTTGCCCTCACCATCGCCACCACCGACTACGACCACTTTCGCGATTTCCGTCTTGGTCTGGTTCGCGCGGAAGGCATTGAGGTAAATTGGCTCACGCTTGGCCATCACGAGATTTTTTCCCGCTTTACCTTCAACCGTGAATGGGACGTCTCCGAGCTCTCGTTCGCCAAGTTCGCCGCCCAGGTCACGCGCGCGGACACCGACATTGTCGGCCTGCCCGTCTACGCTTCGCGGCTGTTTCGCTTTGCCTCGTTTTATGTGAACCGCAAGGCGGGCATCAAGACCGCCAGGGATCTGCGCGGGAAACGCATCGGCGTGCCGGAATGGGCGCACACCGCCGCGGTCTACATGCGGGGCTGGTTGATGGATGAGGGCATCGCGCTCTCCGAGATCGACTGGAAGCAAGCCGGCACCAACGAGGCCGGACGCATCGAAAAGGTCGAGCTGTCGCTGCCGAAAGGCGTCAAACTCACTCCGGTGCCGGAGAAAACGCTGAGCGGCATGATTGCCTCGGGCGAGCTCGATTGCGTCATCATCGCGCGGCCGCCCAATTCATTTCGGGAAAAACATCCGGACGTGGTGCGCCTGTTTCCCGACTTTGAGGCCATAGAGCAGCGCTACTACGAACAAACGCATGTCTATCCGATCATGCACGTCATCACGATGCGAAAGTCTGTCCTCGACGGCCGGCCCTGGGTGGCGCGCAATCTTTATAACGCGTTTGAGGAATCGAAGCGTCGCAGTCTCGAGCGTCTTCTCGATCCTGCGGTGTCGCGCTATCCGGTGCCGTGGCTGACGAATTATACGATGCGCATGCAGCAGATGTTTGGAGGCGATCTGTTCCCCTACGGCATCGACGCGAACCGACCTACTCTGGAATTGTTTTTGCGCTATGCGCACGAGCAGGGCATCGCGCAGAGACTCGTCAAGCCGGAAGACATTTTCCCCGCCGGCATCATGGCGTCGGTGAAGATCTAGCTATTGCTGCGCGCGTTTCATCGCTTCGGCGCGAATGTCAGGCTTAGTGACTGTCATCAAATCGATTGGCGTCTTCAGATTGCCTGCCTTCACCAGTTCGTTTTGCATCCAGTTCAACTTTTCGAGCGGCAATGCGATCGTCGGATCAATGGCGTTCTGCTTGAGTGTATCGTCAAATGCATAGGCCGGGCGCGGGTCATCCGGTTTTGCGTGAATGGTATCCTGTGTCAGTCTTATCGTTTCATCACGATGACTGACCGCAAATTTCATCGCCTCGATTTCAGCCGCCAGAAAACCGACAGCGTCCGCGCGGCGCTCGGCAATGGTCTTTCCCGTCATGGTCAGGCATAGCCGCACATAGTTCGGCAATGCTTTGTGCCCCGCGACCAGCATCTTCACATCCTTGGGCGCGACCGCCATGAATTCCGCTGCGACGATGCCAGCATCGGCGACACCGGCAGCCACTGCCTTGAAGCGATCGAGATCGCCTCCGAGATTTGCGAAGCGCACCTCGGACTGCGCAATCTTGTACTGCTCGAGGATCGCGTTGACCAGCAGATTGGGCAGCGATCCCGGCGCTGCCACTGCGATCGTCTTGCCCTTGAGGTCTTCCACTTTGCTGATGGCCGATCTCACCATCAGCCCGTGCGGCACGCCCGGCCAGTCGCAACCGAGAATCTTGATATCGGCGCCACGCGCGCCCGCCAGAAGCGCCGCACCCGGACTCGACTCAATGCTGTCGAGCTCGCCGGCAAGAAGCGCCTTATGGGCGGTCGCGCCGTTCTTCAAACTGACGATCTCGACCTTGAGGCCTTGCCTGGATGCAAAATCGCGTTGCCCGACCATCACCATGAAACCGGCATCGCCCTTCGGTTCGATGACCCCGTGCTTCCACGGTTTGAGCTCCTGACCCCGGCTTGCGGTCGCGACGGCCGTTAGCAGGAGCGCAATACTGAGACCTCTCAGAAAGGTCATGACGTTCTCCGGTGATTTCGAACGCTATGATCAACAGGCAAAAGTCTGAGATCAATCAATTCCTTGGGCCCAACGGGGTGAAATAATGTTCATGAATCGTTCTTGTACGCGTTACGCTACTACTATAGCGTGTATGAGTCGAGGTGCGGTTGCATGGTCCAGCGCGTTTCCACTGTGGCGTTTGAGGGCATCGAAGCCCGTGCGGTCGACGTGCAGGTGCAGGTCGCCCCGGGTTTGCCCGCGTTCAATATCGTTGGCCTGCCCGACAAGGCCGTCTCGGAAGCCAGGGAGCGGGTGCGTGCCGCGTTGGTTGCCTCCGGCCTCGCGCTTCCGGCGCGGCGCATCACCGTCAATCTCGCGCCCGCGGATCTGCCGAAAGAAGGCAGTCACTATGACTTGCCGATCGCGCTCGGCCTCATGGCGGCGATCGGCGCCATTCCGCACGATGCATTGAGCAGCTTCACCGTATTGGGAGAGCTCGGTCTCGATGGCTCGATCGCCGCGGTCGCCGGCGTGTTGCCCGCAGCAATCGGAGCCAACGGGCGCGGGCAAGGGTTGATCTGTCCGCACGCATGCGGGCCGGAAGCAGCCTGGGCAAGTCCCGAGATCGAGATCATCGCCGCGCAGTCGCTGATCCAGCTCGCCAATCATTTCAAGGGCACACAAGTGCTGGCGCGGCCGCAGCCAAAAATCCACGAGCGCGAGGGCGTGCCGATCGATCTCGCCGACATCAAGGGACAGGAAAGCGCCAAGCGCGCGCTCGAGGTCGCCGCGGCTGGCGGACATAACCTTCTGATGGTGGGTCCGCCGGGCGCCGGCAAATCGATGCTCGCGGCCCGGCTGCCGACAATCCTGCCGCAACTCTCGCCAGCCGAATTGCTGGAAGTCTCAATGATCGCATCGATCGCCGGCAAAATCGAAGGCGGCGCCTTGACCAATCAGCGGCCGTTCCGCTCCCCACATCATTCGGCGTCGATGCCGGCATTGGTCGGCGGCGGGCTGCGTGCGCGCCCGGGCGAAATCTCGCTCGCGCATAATGGCGTGCTGTTTCTCGACGAGCTTCCGGAATTTTCCAGCCAGGTGCTCGATTCACTTCGTCAGCCGCTGGAAACCGGGGAAGTCGCGATCGCGCGGGCCAATCACCGCATTACCTATCCGGCGCGGTTCATGCTGGTGGCGGCGATGAATCCCTGTCGCTGCGGGCACGCCAACGATCCCGGCTTCTCATGCAAACGCGGGACGAATATCCGATGCGCAGCCGAATACCAGAGCCGCCTGTCCGGTCCGCTGCTCGATCGCATCGATCTGCATATCGAGGTGCCTGCCGTCACAGCCGCCGATTTGATCCTGCCGCCGCCAAGCGAAGGCAGCCGCGAGATTGCGGCGCGGGTCGCCCGCGCACGCGATATCCAGGCCGCGCGTTACGCGTCCATGGGCCTGAATGGCCTGCGAACGAATGCGCAGGTGAGCGGACCGACGCTTGAACAGGTGGCGCAGGCAGATACCGCCGGCATGACGTTGCTGCGCGACGCAGCCGACTCCATGCGCCTGTCAGCCCGCGGCTATCACCGCGTATTGCGGGTCGCGCGCACGCTCGCCGATCTCGATGCCGCGGAACGTGTGGGCCGTGTCCATCTTGCGGAAGCCCTGTCCTACCGGGCCCTGGCCGACGAGCTGCGCAACGCCGCGTAAGTAAGGCGTAAGTAATATGACAATCGCCTCCGGTAGCGCGCGCTTTACGTCCTTTTAACCACGTTCGCGCGAACGGCCTGTGTTCAATTGCACTGGAATGAAATCGCAAGATTCGGCGCGCCAAATGGCCTTCCCGCGGGCAACCGACGCTTACAGCGGTACCGGACCTGACGGCGCTGGATTTCTGGCCGGATGCACCTGCAAATCGCGACCATCGATCTGACAATTTACGCCGCCGCCGGCGCGCTCATCATCGCTTTATGCGCGGCTGTCGCATTCGCAATGCTGTGGCGCGCGAGCACCGCGGCGCTGCGCGCATCGGAAGCGCGCAACGAAGAACTGTCCGATCGCAATTGGGAGCTGCGCGAAGCGGAAGAACGGGCTCGTAATTTTCTGGAGGCGCAAGGCGATATCATCGTACGCCGGGACGGCTCCGGTTTCATCACATACGCGAACGACGCTTTCTGCGCGCTGATGGACCAACCGCGCGCGGCCTTGATTGGCAGCGCTCTCGAATTGCCTGTTCTTGAATACGGTCCGGTTGTTGTCCAACCCGATGGCACGCGCGCGCACGACCAGAAGATTGCCTTTGGCAGCGCCGCGCGCTGGATCGCCTGGCGAGAAGTTGCGGTGCACGGAAACACCGGCACCGAAGTACAGAGCGTCGGGCGAGAGGTCACAAGCCGGGTCGAGGCCGAGCACGGCCTCGAAATAGCGCGCGATCAGGCTGAAGCCGCGAACCGTGCCAAATCGCGCTTCCTTGCCATGGTCAGCCACGAAATCCGCACGCCGCTCAATGGCATCCTTGGCATGGCCGATTTGCTGCTTGATACGCCCCTAACGCCCGAGCAGCTCACATATACCAAGGCGGCGAAGACGTCGGGTGAAACCCTGCTGTCGCTGATCGAGGAGATCCTGGATTTCTCAAAGATCGAAGCCGGCAAACTCAACCTGGAAGCGCGCCCGTTTACGCTCACGACCATGGTCGAAGAAGCGATCGAACTTATGGCTCCGCGCGCGCAAGCGAAGGGAATCGAGATTGCCTCGTTCGTGGACGAACGCCTGCCGACGCAAGTGGTCGGCGACGCAGCACGCCTGCGACAGGTTTTGCTGAACCTCGTCGGCAACGCCATCAAGTTCACCGATAAAGGCGGCGTGGCGGTTGTCGTCGAGCAGGGGGATGTCGAAAATGAAATTCACTTTGAGGTACGCGATACCGGGATCGGCCTGAAGGACGAAGACCTGACGCGCATCTTTCTTGACTTCGAACAAGCGGACGGATCCTCCACGCGCAAGTTCGGCGGCACCGGTTTGGGGCTTGCAATCTCCAAACGTATTGTTGAGCGCATGGATGGACGCATCTACGCAACAAGCAAGGAGAGCGCAGGCTCGACCTTCAAGGTCGGTATACCGCTCATGCCGGCGCCGGATGCGCATGACACGAATTTCACGCCACCCGATCTTGGCCACGCAGCCGTGATTATTGTCGCAGCCGCGGAAATCGAAGCATCTTTGCTGGCACGGCGGCTTGGGCGTTGGGGCGCCAGGACCTGCGTGGCAATTGACGAGAGAATTGCTACCGCATTATTGCCGGAACGTTCGTGGGATGCGCTGCTGGTCGACTATCCAATGGTGTCCTCGCTTATCGCGAGCGGCGATCTCGTCAAATATCGCATCCCGAAGCGCATCGCGCTCATTCGCCCGGGCGATCGCCACGAGCTCCCGGCGTTGAAAGCGGCCGGCTTCACAGGCTATCTGGTCAAGCCGGTGCGCGCTGTCTCGCTCGCAGCGCGGCTCACCGAAGACGATACCTTCGAACATTCGCCGGCTGAAATCGCCATCGAAGCCGCCGAAGCATCGGCTCCCAATGCCAAAGGTCTGTCGATCCTTGTCGCCGAGGATAATGAGATCAACGCGCTGTTGGCGCGGGCATTGCTGACGCGTCTTGGCCATCGTCCAACCATTGCAAGCAACGGTGAGGCCGCCGTTGAATCCTGGCTGGCGGCGCGGGCCGCCGGCGCTTCCTACGATCTGGTGCTGATGGATGTGCAGATGCCAGGCATGGATGGTCTGGAGGCGGCGCGTCACATCCGCGCCGCGGAGGCACAGGCGGGCAACAAGCGTACGCACATGCTGGCGCTCAGCGCCAATGTCCAGACCGAAGACCATGATGCAGCGCTCGCCGCCGGACTGGATGGTCTGCTGGTAAAGCCGCTCGATCGCGAGCGGCTGCGCGAGGTCTTGAAGGCTGCGTCGACCGGAACATCTAACCCGCTTGCAGCCTGACCTGGGTTTCCCCACACTGTCATAATTCCGTGGTCGGCCCGTGCTGTAGGGGGACACCGGCGATCCACCAATGATTCGCCCCACTGGAAAAAAAGGCCGGACGCACCGTTTCCGCGTATTTGACGCCGAAAAGGACCTCAATGCCCATCGCCACCCGCGACTCCATCCAGCCTCAGCGCAGCCTGTTCGAGCGGTTTCGGCCGGCGCCCGCTGGTCATGGAATACCAGGCATTATTTCGTCGCTTCAGGCATATGGCGGCTTGCAGGCCTGGGCGGCCCGCACGCACAGGCCCTCGCAAAGCTTGGGCCGCATCGGCTCGCTTGAAGTGCGCCTGGCGCAAACCGCCGCCGAAGTGCGGCAAGCGCAGAAATTGCGCTATCGCGTTTTCTATCAGGAAGGGGCGGCTATCCCCAACCCGGGGCGATTGTTCGCGCGCCGGGACATCGATGGCTATGACGCGATCTGCGACCACCTGCTGGTCGTTGACCATGCCGCGTGCGATCGCAGCGCGCTGAACCGGCCGACGGTCGTCGGTACTTACCGGCTGTTACGTCAGCCGCTCGCTGAAGATTACGGTGGTTTCTACACAGCCGGCGAATTCGACATCGGCACTGTCATCGCACGTCATGGCAGCCTGCAATTTCTCGAGCTCGGCCGTTCCTGCGTGCTCGCACCCTATCGCAACAAGCGCACAGTCGAGCTTCTCTGGCATGGGATCCATGCCTACATTTTGCAGAATCGATGCGACGTGATGTTTGGATGCGCGAGTCTCGACGGCACCGATCCCGAGCGTCTCGCACTGCCTCTGTCGTTCCTGCATCACTATGCGCCGGCACCGGACCTGTGGCGCGCGCGGGCGCTGCCCGCGCGATACGTCGAGATGAACCGGATGTCGAAGGAAGTGATCGATCCCAAGGATGCGCTGCGTGCGCTACCGCCGCTGATCAAAGGCTATCTGCGGCTCGGCGCGTATATCGGCGATGGCGCGGTCATCGATCATGAATTCGGCACCACCGACGTATTGATCGTTCTGCCGGTGTCGGCGATCAAGAAACGCTATTTCGAGCATTTCGATCTCAGCCGCCGCGCGGCGTGATCACAACCGCCGCAACGAGACGTTCTCGACCGAGTGGCTTTCACTTTTTTTCAATATCAGATCGGCCCGTTGCCGGGTTGGCAGAATATTTTCGTGGAGATTGAGCAGATTGATGCGCGACCAAATGGATGACGCGGTTTCAATCGCCTCCTCGTCCGACAAATTCGAGTAGCGATGAAAATAGGATTTCGGGTCACGAAACGCCGTACTGCGCAAGGTGAGAAACCGGTCAACATACCATGACTTGAGGACATCCTCGTCGGCGTCGAGATAAACCGAGAAATCAAAAAAATCCGAGACGAACGGAATTGCCTTGCCGTCTTTCGGCAGCCGGCCGGTTTGCAACACGTTCAAACCTTCGACGATGAGAATATCCGGTCTGTCGACCTCGATCGTCTGGTTGGGCATGACGTCATAAATCAAATGCGAATAGATCGGCGCCCGCGCCGGACGCCGCCCGGCCTTTACATCGGAAAGAAAGCGCAGCAATGCCGGCAGATCATAACTCTCCGGAAAGCCTTTCTTTTCCATCAGGCCTTCGCGTTCCAGAACCGCGTTCGGATAAAGAAACCCGTCCGTCGTGATCAAATCGACCTTGGGCACATTCGGCCAGCGTGCCAGCAGAGCTTGTAGCACGCGCGCCGTGGTCGACTTGCCGACCGCCACAGAACCGGCAACACCGATGATGTAAGGCATCTTTGCATCCTCGGTGCCGAGGAAGCGCTGTTGTGCGCGGAATAGCCGTTGGGTTGCAGCCACATACATGGACAGCAGCCGCGACAGCGGTAAATAAATCTCTTCGACCTCCGCCATATCGAGCCGGTCGTGCAACGAACGCAGACGCGTGACCTCTTCCGAACTCAACGTCATCGGCGTGTCTTCGCGCAACATGGCCCATTTCTCGCGCGAAAAAGTGCGATAGGGCGACAGATTTTCTTCGGTTCGCTGTTCCATCATTGCGACGAGCCGCTAGAGCATGATCGGTTTTTGGAAAAGATCATGCTCAATTCTTGGATGAACGCGAGGCTTTTTCCTCGTGTCCGGTTTGCGCCAACCGCTTTTCAAGCTCTGCCTCGACTTCCGCAAGCGTAACCCCACGGACTTCGAGCAGCACCAGCAGATGATAAAGAAGATCGGCGGTTTCCGCGATCAGCCGCTTCTTGTCTTCCTGGACCGCAGCCAATCCGGTTTCGATCGCCTCTTCGCCCAGTTTCTTGGCACAATGAGCGACGCCTTTATCGATCAGCGCGCGGGTATAAGACGCCGTCGCGCTGGCCTTGGCGCGTTCGTGGACCCGCTTTTCCAGATCGGCCAGGGTGAACTTGCTCATGAAGGCCTCTTTGCGCGGCTCAATAGCACCGTTGCGGCTAATGATCGAGCCGCATCGGCAGACCCGCTTTTGCCATATAGGATTTGGCCTCGCGCACGCTGTGGGCGCCGAAGTGGAAGATTGATGCCGCCAGCACTGCGGTGGCGTGGCCGTCGCGGATGCCCTCGACCATATGCTCGAGCGTCCCCACCCCGCCCGAGGCAATGACCGGCACGCTGATCGCATCCGCGATCGCCCGGGTGAGCGGAATATCGTAGCCCGTCTTGGTGCCGTCGCGATCCATCGATGTCAGGAGTATCTCGCCGGCCCCGAGCGCGACAACGTCCCTGGCGTAGGCGACAGCATCGAGACCGGTCGGATTGCGCCCACCATGGGTGAAGATCTCCCAGCGGTCTTTTTCACCCGCCTTCGATACCTTCTTGGCGTCAATCGCAACGACGATGCATTGGTCGCCGAATTTCTCGGCTGCCTCTTTCACGAAGCTACGGCGATCGACTGCGGCGGTGTTGATCGACACCTTGTCGGCGCCGCACGTGAGCAGCTTGCGAATGTCATCCACCGTGCGCACCCCGCCGCCGACCGTCAATGGCATGAAGCAGGCTTCCGCCGTGCGTGTCACCACGTCATAGATCGTGTCGCGGTTTTCATGGCTCGCGGTGATATCGAGGAAACAAAGCTCATCCGCACCGGCCGCATCGTACGCGATAGCGGCCTCCACCGGATCTCCGGCATCGCGCAGGTTGACGAAATTGACCCCCTTGACCACGCGGCCGTCTTTCACGTCGAGGCAAGGAATGACGCGGACCTTGAACATCAGGCTGCTGTCCTCGCAGCGTGGATCAGTTTGAGCGCCTCCGCGGCGTCCAGCCGGCCGTCGTAGAGCGCGCGGCCGGCAATGGCGCCGGCAAGCTTCTTTGCGTTCGGCGCCAGCAATCTCCGGATGTCCTCGATCGAGGCAAGGCCACCCGAGGCAATCACCGGAATGGAGATCGCGTCGGCCAGGCCAATGGTCGCATCGAGATTGAGACCTTGCAGCATGCCGTCACGCGCGATGTCGGTATAGATGATCGCCGCAACACCGACGTCTTCGAAGCGCCGCGCTATGTCGAGCACCGACAATTGCGAGGTTTCCGCCCAACCTTCGACCGCCACTTTGCCATCGCGCGCATCGAGTCCCACCGCGACGCGGCCGGGATAGTCGCGCGCCGCCTGTTTGACGAAGGGTGGATCGCGCACTGCGGCGGTGCCGACGATGACGCGCGTAACGCCTTTGTCCAGCCAGCTTTCGACGGTCGCCGTATCGCGCACGCCGCCACCGAGCTGCACCGGGATCTTCACCGTTTCGAGAATACGGTCGACCGCCGCCGCATTCATCGGTTTGCCGGCAAAGGCGCCGTCGAGATCGACGATGTGGAGATATTCGAAGCCCTGTTGCTCGAAGGCACGCGCTTGCACAGCCGGATCGCGATGGAAAACGGTCGCACGTTTCATGTCGCCCTGCTCCAGCCGCACAGCGAGACCTTCCTTGAGGTCGATTGCGGGAAACAGAATCACGGTGCCCACTTCAAAAAATTCGCGATCAGCGCGAGACCGAGCCGTTGGCTCTTTTCCGGATGGAACTGCGTACCAACCATGTTGTCACGCCCGACGATGGCTGTGATCGGGCCGCCATAGTCCGCCTGCGCCACCAGGTCAGCGCGCTGTGCAGTTCTCAACTCGTACGAATGCACGAAATACGCATGCAGGCCATCCGGGCCGAGCGGAATATCCTCGAGCAACGGATGGGCTTTCAGCATGTTGAGCGTGTTCCAGCCCATGTGCGGAATTTTCAGATCCGGATCGGACGGCTTGATGCGATCGACTTCGCCGGCGATCCAGCCGAGGCCCGGTGTCACCTGATATTCGCGGCCGCGCTCCGCCATCAATTGCATGCCGACGCAGATTCCAAAGAAGGGGCGCCCATTCTTGCGCACGCTTTGTTCGAGCGCATCAACCATGCCCGCAATTTCATCAAGGCCGCGCCGGCAATCGGCGAATGCGCCGACGCCGGGGAGGACGATGCGGTCGGCGCGCACGACCTTCTCGGGATCGCTTGTCACCGCAATCGGCTGCTGGTGTCCGCTTTCACGCGCGGCGCGTTCGAATGCCTTGGCCGCGGAATGCAGGTTTCCGGAACCGTAATCGACGATCACGACGCTCACCGTTGCGCTCCCGGTTCCGGGAACAAGCCGATGACATCGGACGCCGACGGTGGGCCGCGCCGCACCGGTGTTGAATATTTTGGTTCGGGTGTGGCCGAAGCTTTTTCGGCCTGCTTGCTCCATTCGGCGAAAAAGCGGCGCTCGGCCATTTCGGCGTCCTCGCCAACCACGAAGCCAAGCGTCGTCCAGCCGCGGCGGGAGAGTGTCCAGCGCCACACGCTGGACGCCTCGAAACCCATCAACAAGGCGATGAGCAATCCGACCAGAAACTGCGTACTGGCCGGCGCGCGCACGAAAACAAGTCCGGCGCTGACGAGCCCGTAGCAGACGATATAGATGACGAAGGCGAGCCACAGCCGGTGCAACAGCAGCCACAGCGGTGCCAGCAGGAAGGCCCACATATAAAATCCGTCGCGTACAAACCGGAAGCGTTCGGGGGCGCCGGTTGTCGCGCTCGTTGCCTCATCCTGACGTGGCGGCGGTGCGTGCACAGTGTACGTGGGCATCGTGCTGATCCTGTCTGCCTGTCCTCATATATAGCTGTGGTGGCAAGTGAATTCAGTAGCCGCGGAAGTCGGCAGTATCATCGTGCCGAACGGTTATTGCGTCGTCCGCTCGGCTGGCAGCGAGACGCTATCCGCCCAGCGAGCCTTTGGTCGAAGGCACTTGACCCTTGGTGCGCGGATCGATCGCCACGGCGACCCGCAACGCGCGCGCCAGGCCTTTAAAACAGGACTCGGCGATATGGTGATCGTTGCTGCCGTGCAGCGTTTCGGCGTGCAACGTGATGCCGGCGTTCATGGCGAAGGCCTGAAACCATTCCTGCACCAGCTCGGTGTCGAATTCGCCGACCTTGTCGCGCACGAACTCGGCCTTGAACACCAGGAACGGGCGTCCGGAAATATCGATGGCGACGCGCGTCAGTGCCTCATCCATGGGCACATGAACATCGGCGTAGCGCGTGATGCCTTTCATGTCGCCGAGCGCCTGCTTCACCGCCTGACCGAGCGCGATGCCGACGTCCTCGGTGGTGTGATGATGATCGATATGAAGATCACCCTTGGCCTTGACCGTGATATCCACCCCCGAATGACGCGCGAGCAGGTCAAGCATATGGTCGAGGAAGCCGATGCCGGTCGCGACTGATGCGCGGCCCGATCCGTCCAGGTCGACTTCAACCTCTACGTCAGTTTCTTTGGTCTTCCGCTTTACGGCGCTCTTGCGCATGAAAATATCCTTTATTCGCGCGCTTTTTATCAGGGGTTTAGCGGATTTGCCACATCGGTTGCGAACGGTTTGCATAAACGTGGCATCGTGCCTAGATGACGCAGATTGCGGGGTCCAAAGCGTATGTCACCGAACGAACTTGCCTCCTGGCATGGCACGACTGTCCTAACCGTTCGCAAGGGCGGTAACGTGGTCATTGGTGGCGATGGTCAAGTATCGATCGGCCAGACCATTATCAAATCCAACGCCAAGAAGGTTCGCCGCCTTGGCAAGGGCGACGTGATCGGTGGATTCGCCGGCGCGACCGCTGACGCGTTCACTCTGTTCGAACGCCTCGAAGCCAAACTCGAACAATACCCCGGACAGCTCACTCGTGCCGCGGTCGAGCTTGCAAAGGACTGGCGCACCGATCGCTACCTGCGCCGTCTCGAAGCCATGATGATCGTCGCTGACGCCAACGTTTCGTTGGTCCTCACCGGAACAGGCGATGTGTTGGAGCCCGAAAATGGAGTCATCGGTATTGGGTCTGGCGGCAATTATGCACTCGCTTCAGCTCGCGCGCTGCTCGATGGGCCACTCGACGCCGAGGCTATCGTTCGAAAGTCGCTTGATGTCGCCGCCGAGATTTGCGTATTCACCAATCGCAATGTCACAATCGAGTCCCTAAAAGCGTAAGCGAGTATTCGCGTTGACCGACTTCTCTCCCCGCGAAATCGTTTCCGAACTTGACCGCTACATCGTTGGTCAGAGCGATGCAAAACGCGCAGTGGCTATCGCCCTGCGCAATCGCTGGCGCCGATTGCAGCTCGACGAAAAACTACGGGAGGAAGTTCTTCCAAAAAATATCCTGATGATCGGCCCAACCGGTGTTGGCAAAACCGAGATTTCCCGCCGCCTGGCCAAACTTGCCGGCGCGCCATTCCTTAAAGTCGAAGCGACCAAATTTACCGAAGTTGGCTATGTCGGCCGTGATGTCGAACAGATCGTTCGTGACTTGGTTGAGATCGGCATTGCGCTCGTCCGCGAAAGGAAGCGAAAAGACGTGCAGGCGCGAGCTGAGCAGGCAGCGGAAGAACGCGTGCTTAATGCCCTCGTCGGGCCGGGGGCAAGCCCGGCGACGCGCGAGAGCTTTCGTAAGAAGCTGCGCAATGGTGAGCTTGACGGCAAAGAGATTGAAATCGAGGTGCAGGCCGGCAGTGGCGGTATGCCGATGTTCGAAATTCCGGGCATGCCGGGCGCGCAAATGGGCGCCATTAATATCGGCGACATTTTCGGAAAGCTCGGTGGCGGCCGCACCAAGACGCGCCGTGTCACGGTCGAAGAATCGCACGGTATGCTGGTCAACGAAGAATCCGACAAACTCCTCGACAACGAACATTTGGTACAGGAGTCGATTCGCTCCGTCGAACAAAACGGTATTGTTTTCCTGGATGAGATCGACAAGATCGCCGGCCGCGAGGGGCTACGCGGCGCCGATGTGTCGCGCGAAGGCGTACAGCGCGATCTACTGCCGCTGATCGAGGGCACTACCGTCAACACCAAACACGGGCCGGTAAAAACCGATCACATTTTATTCGTCGCGTCAGGTGCATTCCACATTTCCAAGCCGTCGGATTTGCTGCCCGAGTTGCAGGGCCGCCTGCCGATTCGCGTCGAGCTCAAGGCTCTTACCCGCGATGACTTCCGGCGCATTCTTACCGAACCAGAAGCTTCGCTGATCAAGCAATACGTAGCGCTGATGGCGACTGAAGGGGTCGTCCTTGAATTCAGCGAGGATGCGATCGATGCCATCGCCGACATCGCGGTGGCCGTCAATTCCAGCATCGAGAACATCGGTGCCCGACGTCTTCAAACCGTGATGGAGCGGGTGCTCGACGAAATATCATTTGCGGCTCCCGATCGTTCTGGTGAAACGGTCAAAATCGACGCTGCGTATGTGCAGAAGCATATCGGCGATCTGGCAAAGAATGCGGATTTGAGCCGATTTATTCTTTGATTGGCCCAGGCATTCGCCGCATGCGAACATAGAGCGCACCCCCACCGCCATGGGCAATGTGCGCCTCCTCGAACCCGATAACGAGTAGGCGAAATTCTGGTAGCGCCAACCAATGCGGCACTTGCCGCTTTAGGATGCCACGCTCGCCGTCACTCACGCGATCACCCTTCCCGGTGATCACCAATACCAGCTGTGCGCCGCGCGAACTTGCCGTGCGCAGGAAGCGCAATAACGTCGCGTGGGCCTGAGCTTGCGTCAGCCCGTGCAAATCGAGACGGCCGTCAATCGTTTCCTTGCCGCGCGCGACGCGCCGTCTCATGTGGCGGCCGAGTGGTACTAAGGGCGGCGATGATTTCTTTTCGCTAAGTGGGGTCGCCATTAGGGCCCGCTTGTCGGGAGGTGCCGCCAACGGAGACGCCGTCACATTATCATCATCATCCTGACCAATTACGCCGGATTCCCACAGGGGTGCAATCGACCTGGCGACGGTCGTCCATAGTATCCGTTCTTCAGGGGAAAGAACGCGACGCCGCTTACCGTCGTCGGATTTCATGGATCAGGGACGCGGTCTGGGTTTCGGCGCTGGTATGCTTGAGGTCGTTTCGATGGCTGATCGAGCAGCCGCGGTCACAGTCATCTGCGGACGTGATCTTGGAAGCGGAACATTTGCCGCGACCGCGGCGCCGCTGACGGCCACGCTCTGAGGAGCCAACATCACAAATTGCCCATACTGCTTGATACGGCCGGCAATATGGCTGATCTCCTCACCGTGCCCGAAATAAATGTCGGCACGCGCCGGTCCGACGATCGCCGAGCCGGTATCTTGTGCGAACAGGAGACGGCGAAACTTTGTGTCCGGCTTTTCGCTTTCGATCGGAAATTCGGCCTCTATCCAGACCGGCGTGCCATAAACGTGGATGCGTTTATCCACCGCCAAGGAGCGTCCGGGTGTCAGTGGCACACCTTGCGCGCCAATACATTCATCATGTGTGCCCAACGCAGTTTCCTGGAAAAACACAAAAGAACGATTCTTGCGGCGCAATTCCTTGCCTTCGTCCGGGTTCGCCTCCATGAAGTCGCGGATCTTATCCATCGACATTTCTTCTTTTGAGACGATGCCGTGGTCGATCAGAAATTTTCCGACTGGTGTGTAGGGCATGCCGTTGCTCGCGACATAATTGAGTCGCAACAGCTTGCCGTTGTCCAGCTTCACACGCGTTGAGCCCTGAATCTGTGCGAAGAACGCATCAACTGGATTCTTGACGTAACATATTTCCAACTCCTTGCCAGCCAATGCACCATCTTCGATCTTGGTGCGATCGAGATCGGAAAACACTTTGCTCTGGCGTTTCTTCACCGTCTCTGCCGGTGCGGCATAAATGGGAATTGTGTATTCGTCGCTCGGAAAGCGCGAGCCATCCACTTCCGTTTCGTAGTAGCCGGTAAAGAAGCCTTCGGTCTGGCCAACCGGCATTACCCGAACGGGTTTGAAATTATCCTCAAAAAAAGCACGCGCCTTGTCACGGTCAAGTTGACCCGCCGCTACTGCCCGTTCACACACTTTAAATAGCGCGCCATAGAACGGACGCGCGGACCGCGTCGCTTTGCTGCCCTTGACAATCGCGCCGCAGCTTTTCAGGAACGCATCAAAAGCGGCGGCATGATCGTCATTCTTCCAGCCGTGAAGCGCAGAAAAACTGAGCGGTTCCACCTGAGCATTGCGAAGGTTCAAGACGCCGCTTGCCATCACCGGCGCGCTTGCAGCGGCGGCCAGCGAAAGACAAAAGCCAAATACACAGAAGGAGCGAAGAGGAATTCCCGGCATGCAATCATTGCCCGGCTTCAGTGGCGAGAAGCTTCCAGTTCGGATCGCGCGAACTAACGTCCCGAGCGAATGTCCAGACGTCGGTAATATCGGTCACGCGTTCAGCATTGCCATCGATCACATTGCCGTCTTTGTCGCGCGTCACCGAGACAAGCTTGGACTGAAACCGCACTGTTACCTGCGTGTTCCGCCCGCGTAGTTCGGCAGCGGTAATATCTGCATTGTCGATCGACACAAAGCGGCTTTCCACTGTCTCGCCGCGTTTCTCACGTTCACTAATCGCGGTCTCAAAACCATCATAGACCTCGCGGGCAAGCAGATTTTTCAATGTACGCCGATCACCTTCGGCGAAGGCGGTAACAATCATTTCGTAAGCGGCCCGCGCGCCCGTCAAAAAATGCTTTGCGTCGAAATTGGGATCGGCGTTCGCGATCGCATCGAGACCGGCCGCAACGGGCGAGCCGGCTTCGGCGATGCCTTTCCAACGCTCGGGCGAGATTTCTACTGGTTCGGCCGGCTTTGATGCAGGCGTCTCCGCCGTACGATTTGGAAGCGTGACTATCTTCTCTGTCGCTGGCCGCACTGGTTCGCGGGCCGAATAGGGATCGTAAGGTGGACGCTCCCGGCCAGTACGCTGGCCAAGAACGCTCCGCAATCGCAGAAAGATAAAGACCGCGAGTGCCAAGAAAATGATGGTATAGATATCGAACACGTCTCGCATGCTTTCGGCTACCGTATCGGCACATCGGCCAGATCTGCGTTTCGGCCCATCACTGGCGAGACGACCAAACGGCCGACCTTGCCGCTATTGCATATCCCGGTGGTCACACCAACTCTACGGACCGGGCCTCGCGCCAGCATCTCGGCGCAATTCAGGTGTCTCGATCGAACCTTAGACGATCAGGGCGCCCAGGCCAACATCAGCTGAGCAGAGAAAACGGTGATGAATGTGGCAAAATGGGCGCTGTTAACACTCCTTATTCTGCCGTTTCTGGAACTTGCGGCATTCATTGCGGTGGCAGCCACTATTGGCTTTGCGCTGGCATTGAGCCTGGTGCTCACAGGCTCGCTTGCCGGCTTGCTGATATTGCGCCACGCCGGCGGTAATCATATTGCGCGAATGCGTGTTGTCCTGGACCAAGGAAGCTTCACCGCCTTGCAGGCAGACGGATCCGGCAACCGCGTGCTGCTTGCGGGGATTCTATTGTTAATTCCGGGGTTTATCTCGGACCTTGTGGCTCTGTTTTTGCTTTTAGCGCCGCTGCGACGAGCCGCAATTGCCGCATTTGGCACAAACCGGGCTGCTGCGCACGACAGCGGTGTGGTCGATCTCACCTCCGAGCAGTGGCATCGGGTGCCTGATCCCTCGCTGCCAGATCGGCGCGGGAAAAACCAAAAACATTGAGCACTCACGTGGCCCGCCGCGGATCAATACCGTTCTTGTTCCCTCCTTGACCCTATGTTAGCCAACCGCCGCGCAAGCGAAGCACGCGGTGCGAAGGAGTGTTCATGACAACGACCAACGGGGGGCCAACACAGACCGCGCCGCAGGACGTACAGCCACAACTCACTGTGGTGTCCCAATATATCAAGGATTTTTCGTTCGAAAATCCGAATGCGCCTCAATCGCTCATGAACCGTCAGGAGCAGCCGCAGATCGGAATTCAAATAAACGTCGGCGCCAACCCGCTCTCGGATACCGATATTGAGGTCGTGATCAAACTCGAGGGCAAGGCAGAAACCGGCAGTAATTTACTATTTCGATTCGAGCTGGAATTTGCTGGCGTCTTCCGCATCCGCAATGTTCCGCAAGAGAGCATGAACCCGGTAGTATTGATCGAGTGCCCGCGCCTGCTCTTTCCTTTTGCGCGCGAGATCATCGCGACGGCTGTGCGGAACGGCGGGTTTCCGCCGCTTCTTCTTGATCCGGTGGATTTCGTCGGCCTCTATCGGCAGAAGATGGCGCAGCAGCAGCCATCGGTCATGCCGACGACATAGAATTGATGCATCAGCCGCTCGGCGAATAGTGAAGCCACAAGGCGTTTTCGCCAAGTGCCGCAATGAACGCGCGGTGTGCCGCGATTTCGGCTTCGGTAAGCCGAACCGGTAGCTCTTCGGGCCGCGCGCGCGTCACGATAATACCGCCGGCTCCTATCGTTGGCTGCTCGACGCCATCCGCGAGACCAAGTTGCGCCTGGCGCGCTCCAATTAATTCAACGTAGACCTCGGCCAGAATTTCGGCGTCAAGGAGCGCACCGTGTTTGGTACGGCGCGAGTTGTCGATGCCATATCGTGCGCACAGGTCATCGAGGCGATTGGGGCCCGCGGGGTGTTTGCGGCGGGCCAGTAACAACGTATCGATCAGCCGCTCGCGAGCAATCAACACCCGATCTGCGCGTTTAAGCTCGGCGCAGAGAAACGCATGATCAAAAGCGGCATTGTGGATCACAAGCGGTGCGTCGCCGATAAAGGCAAGAAATTCGTCGGCGATCTCAATGAAACGTTTGTGCCCATTTAGGAACTTGGCGGAAAGGCCGTGAACTGCGAAGGCTTCGGCCGGCACATCGCGTTCCGGATTGAGATAGGCGTGGAAGGTCGCTCCGGTCGGTATCCGATTGAGGAGTTCTATGCAGCCAAGCTCGACAAGGCGGTGGCCCTGGCTCGGATCTAACCCCGTGGTTTCGGTATCGAGAATTATTTCGCGCATCTTTCTTTCGGACGATAGAATCAGCGAGGCATTTTTTTTATTATAGCAATGCGCGCGAGAATATCACGCACCTGGGAACGCGCGGCATCGAAACCTTTTGACGTATCCACCACGAAATCAGCGCGCTTCCGCTTCTCCGCATCCGAGATTTGCTTGGTGAGAATCGCCGCGAATTTTTGTTCCGTCATTCCAGGGCGCTCGAATGCCCGCGCTCGCTGGACCTCGGGTGGCGCCGAAACGACTACCACCGCATCGCAGCGGCTGTCTCCGCCGGTTTCGAACAGCAGCGGAATATCCAGCAACGCCACGGCAGCGCCCTTGCGCTCCGCCTCGGCGAGAAATCGCTCTTCGGCACTACGCACTAGCGGATGCACTATTAACTCAAGTTTTTTGATTGCTTCATTATCGCCAAGGACACGCTGGGCGAGCCTGTCGCGGTCTACCTTGCCGCCATGGGTTGTGCCTGGAAAAGCAGCCTCGATGAGCGGCGTCGCCTCACCCTCATATAGCTGGTGCACGGCTGCATCCGCATCGTGCACAGGCACACCTTCTTCGGCGAACATCTTCGCCGTGGCCGACTTTCCCATGCCAAGCGAGCCGGTGAGACCAAGAATGAACATTGACTAGCCGTCGATGAACTTTTTTTGCCGCAGGAAAGTAAGCAGCGGCAAAAGTGGCAGGCCAAGGATAGTGAAATAGTCACCCTCGATGCGCTCGAACAAATGGATTCCGATCCCCTCAAGCTGGTAGCCGCCAACGCTGTTCATTGCAGCATCTCCCGCCATATCAAGGTAATCGTCGAGGAACCGGTTGGAAAAGTCGCGCATGGTCAGGCGGGCGCTATCCACACAGGCAAATACGACCTCCTTGTCGCGGACCAACGCGAGCGCCGAATGAAGCTCGTGTGTGCGGCCGCGCAATGCTCTCAACTGTTTGGCGGCGTCATTACGATCGACCGGTTTGCTAAAACGCTTTGCGCCACGTGCCAGCGTCTGGTCGGCGCCGAGGATCAAACGCCCCGGCAACGAGACTGCCACCGCGTCGGCTTTGGCACGCGCCAAATGGCGGGCCACGGCGGCTGCGTCCGCGGTGCCACATTTAGCTTCCACCGCGCGTTCGTCGATATGTGAGGGTCTTATCTCAAACCGCAGGCCCGCCGCCGCAAGAATCTTACCTCGGATATCGCTTCTGGATGCAAGTGCCATCGGCTGAGGAGCGAGCCAAAGCGGCATGGGTTACGCCACCGGATGCCGACGTCGTTCGCTTAGAAGCCGCATAACGGCCGCGGCGGTCTCCTCAATCGAGCGCCGCGTCACGTCGATTGTTGGCCAACTGTGCTTGGCGCACAACCGGCGAGAAAAGGAGACTTCCTCGGCCACCGCAGTCTTGTCGATATATTGATCGTCATCTCGATGAGCTTTCAAGCCAAGCAACCGGTTCTCGCGGATCTGCACGATGCGCTCAGGGCTGGCATAGAGCCCGACCACCAGCGGCCGGGTGAGCTTCTCGACGCCCGGCGCCAGCGGCACGCCGGGCACCAGTGGTACATTTCCGGTCTTGACGCCCCGATTGGCAAGGTAAATTGATGTTGGCGTCTTCGAGGTCCGCGAAACTCCCACCAAGACGACGTCGGCGTCTTCGAGGCCCTCCGTGTGTTGCCCGTCGTCATGCAGCATGGTGAAGTTCAGCGCATCGATGCGCTGAAAATATTCAGCATTGAGCACGTGCTGCGCCCCAGCCCGATGGATGGTCTCCGCACCGAGGTAAGACTGGAACAGGCGTAACACGGGCCCCAGCACCGACATACACGGCAATCCGAGCTCGCGGCACTTTCTCTCCAAGGACTGGATTAGATCCTCTTCGAGCAACGTATAGAGAACCAGACCAGGAGACTCCGTAATTTCTGCCAGTGCGTGGTCCAGCTGCTTTTTCGAGCGCACCATCGGATAGAGGTGCTCGACAGGTGAGACATTGGCGTATTGCGCCGCCGCGGCCCGGGCGACCGTAATCAGAGTTTCACCGGTTGCGTCGGATACCAAGTGAAGGTGGAAATAACCGGTCTCAGGCATCTGTATAGCGGCCGGATAGCATGTGGATATTATGGGAGGAGGCCATGCCTTGACCCCACAAGCAAGCCATCATCGATAATGAGTGCAATATCCATCCACACGGCTGCCGAGGGGACGATTAAAAAGCATCAGAGAACTTATGTCAGCTGAATGTGGATACCCGGCTGGGGAATGCAGGGGATAGTTATCTAAAAGCCCACCAAAGTGGCCGTTATTACTGTGGATGGGACAAGACCGATTTGGGTTTGATTCTGAATCGATACGATTGATCCGGTGGACAGAGTGTTGATCGACAGGCATGAGTCCAATCAACGCTCCAATAACCACTACAGATTCTTAGATAGAGTCTTTGATACGAGAAGCTGGATTGACGGGTGTCATGGGGAAAAAGCTGTTACGAGTGCTCGCGGGCAAGCACGAAATAGTGCCGCCGATCTGGTTGATGCGGCAAGCCGGACGATATCTCCCGGAATACCGTATGGTCCGGGAGAAGGCAGGCGGTTTCCTTGATCTTTGCTTTAATCCTGAACTCGCGGCTGAGGTAACCCTGCAGCCGGTGCGGCGCTTTGGGTTCGATGCCGCAATCCTGTTTTCCGATATCTTGGTAGTGCCGTTAGCGCTTGGACGAAAGGTTGAATTTGTGGTTGGCGAGGGCCCAAAGCTTGAGCCGCTCAGTGATAGTGCTGGTATAGCGACACTACGAGAATTGGCTGATGCGAGCATGCTGGCACCGATTTATGAAACGCTTCGGCGGGTAAAAAGTGAATTGGATGATAGAACTGCGCTCATCGGATTCTGTGGAGCACCCTGGACGGTTGCAACGTACATGGTTGCGGGGGAAGCGACCCCGGATCAAGCACCGGCACGCTTATTTGCATACCGTGATCAAGCGTCCTTCGAACAGCTGATTGGCCGGTTGGTGGATGTCTCGATCGATTATTTGATCGGGCAGTTAAGGGCAGGAGCAGATGTTGTACAGATTTTCGACACTTGGGCTGGGGTGTTGGGACC
>Ga0187788_10000089_pt1 | contig 21578 bp, 15 predicted proteins | sample 1015_BV01_MP10_2_FD_133008 | JGI IMG/M metagenome (GOLD analysis project Ga0187788, IMG submission 133008) | Tropical peat soil microbial communities from peatlands in Department of Meta, Colombia - 1015_BV01_MP10_20_MG | ecosystem: Environmental > Terrestrial > Soil > Wetlands > Peat | place...
ATGTCGAGCGTTCGCTCCTGGCAATGAACCAGCCCGACGCTCACGGTCGCGCAGATCGGAAGGCCATCCACGTCTTGCGCTATTTGCGCAAAGCTTTCGCGAATCCGTTCGGCTACTTCGATAGCTTTCTCGCGGCTGGTCTCGGTCAGAATTGCGGCGAATTCCTCGCCGCCCAACCGTCCGACCAGATCCGATCCACGCATCGAATTTCGCGCGGCGTCCGCGAAGATTTTCAGCACGCGGTCGCCGACCGCATGACCGAAGCGATCGTTGATCGATTTAAAGTGATCAAGGTCGATCGCGAGAACGGCGATGGGCCGCGGATTGCCGATGTGGCGTTTGGCAAGCAGCGAGGCATCCTGCAAAAACGCACGCCGATTTGAGATGCCCGTCAGCGGATCGACCATGGCGGCGGTGCGGTGACGCAGTTCCGTGCGTTCCTTCGCCATCGCAAGCAGGATGAAGGCGCTTGAAATTGTAAACAACAGAGCCTCGAAACTCAAAACCGTCATCCAGACGCTGCCAAAGACGGCGTCGCTGGCCGAGCCGGGTAGCAGCGCGACCAGTGGCGTGCGCAGCAAGAATAGCGCCCCTTGAGCGAACAGAATGACGATGGCCGGCCAGCGCGAAACCAAAGGCTCGTCGCGGCCACGCCAGAATTCGTAAGCCGTCAGCCAACTGTAACCGGAGATAATTGCTGAGGCGATGAGCGAACGCAGATTGACGTCGTCGGCGAGCAACGGGAGACGGCAGACCAACAACCACAGGACGGCGCCCGTCACCAGATAGACCGGCTCCACCGGACGTCCATCGAAAACGCGCGCACCCGTCCAGGTCACTGCGAATGCCGTAAAGAGCAGCGCATTGGCCAGATCGATGCTGATCAGGTCCGGCACTTCGCCGTACATTCCGAATAGTCCGATCGACGCAAGCCGGATCAGATGGGCAAAGCCCCACCAACAGACGGCGCGGAGCGCCAAGTTCTGGGCCCACACAAAAAGCAGCAGCAAGCCGAGGATGGCTTCTACGTAGATCGTCACTAAAAAGAGCGTATGGACGTCGAGGGTCATCGGTCGGCGGCTAAAATCTTCGGGGGTCTTTGGTCTGGCTATTGATCCCCGGTCGCCACGAATAGACCAGGCGGCTGAAACAACTGATGAATGCCTTTAATCCCGCAGCGGCCATTGCACTGTTATGGTTTCGAAGACATTTCCGAAACTGCTGCAATCGCGCCAAACCGTTGCAAAATTCGCCGCAATTGCCGTCCGATCGGGCGAACCGCCGGTCTTGTGGGGCAATTAGCCCTCCACTAGGTTCAAATATCCCTCACCAGCCTTGGGACCGGGCATGCACATCCGCAATGGTATCGTCGAAGCCATCGGCCACACGCCGCTTATCAAGCTTCGGCGCGCCTCCGAGGCGACCGGCTGTACCATTCTTGGCAAGGCGGAATTCATGAATCCGGGCGGTTCGGTCAAGGATCGCGCCGGCCGGCAGATGATCCTCGAAGCCGAGAAACGGGGCGAATTGCGCCCGGGCGGGCTGGTGGTGGAATCCACTGCCGGAAACACCGGCATCGGCCTGGCGCTGGTCGCCAATGCTCGCGGCTATCGCACGCTGATTGTCATACCCAATACGCAGAGCCAGGAAAAAAAGGACATGCTGCGGCTGTGCGGGGCCGAACTGTTGGAGGTCCCCGCTGCCCCCTATTCCAATCCGAACAACTATCAGCACGTCGGACGGCGTCTTGCGGAACAATTGAAGAAGACCGAGAAGAACGGCGTCATCTTTGCCGATCAGTGGAACAATCTCGACAACCGCAAGGCCCACTACGTCTCCACCGGTCCCGAAATCTGGGAAGAGTGCAACAGGCGAGTCGACGGCTTCATCTGCGCCATCGGCACCGGCGGCACGATCGCCGGCGTCTCGACTTTTCTGCGGGAGAAAAACAAACGCATCACAATCGGTGTCGCCGATCCGCGCGGCGCAGCGATGTATCATCTGTTCAAGGACGGCCAGGCCAAGGCGACCGAAGGCGGCTCGATAACCGAAGGCATCGGGCTCGGCCGCGTGACACCGATCATCCGCGATATAAAAGTCGACAAGGCCTATCTCATTCCTGATGAGGAAGCGCTGCCCCTCATTTTCGATCTGCTCGAGCATGAGGGCCTCTGCCTCGGGGGTTCTTCCGGCATCAACATCGCGGGCGCAATCCGATTGGCAAAGGAGTTGGGCCCCGGCAAGACAATCGTGACGGTCCTTGCCGACTATGGAACGCGCTATCAGTCGAAGCTTTTCAATCCGGACTTCCTGCGCTCGAAGAAATTGCCCGTACCCGATTGGCTTGAACGCAAATTGGAAATCAAGCCCCCATTCGAAAAGACGTAACGATGCCGACGGAGTGCCTGTTTCGCGACGACTCGTATCTCAAGAGCTGCGACGCGCGCGTTGTCGCCCTCACCGAACAGGGTGGGATTGTGCTTGATCGTACGGTTTTCTACGCAACTTCGGGTGGCCAGCCGGGCGACACCGGGGTGCTGACAACAAATAATGGCACACGCGTTCCGATCGAGACGGCTGTCTATACCGATGCCGCCAAGAGCGAGATTGCCCATGTACCGGCCGCCGGCGCACCGGCGGTCAAAGTAGGCGATGACGTCACCGTGTCGATCGACTGGGATAAGCGATACGCCCGCATGCGCATGCATACGGCGCTGCATCTGCTGTCCGCAGTGCTGCCCTACGCAGTGACCGGCGGTTCGGTCGGCGACAGCGAAAGCCGCCTCGACTTCGACATTCCGGAGGCCGGCCTCGACAAGGATACGATCACCGCAAAGGTCACCGAGATGATCGCTTCCAATGCGTCGGTGAGCAGCCGGTGGATCACCGATATCGAACTCGACGCGAACCCCGGCCTGGTCAAAACCATGTCGGTCAAACCACCGATGGGCACGGGGCGTGTGCGGCTGATTGAAATTAAAGGGCTCGATTTGCAGCCCTGCGGTGGGACCCATGTCCGCGCTACGGGAGAAATCGGCGCCGTCCGCGTCACGCAGATCGAAAAGAAGGGCAAACAAAACCGCCGCGTACGGCTCGCCCTCGCCTAATAGTTGCCCCCAAGGAACGATTGGGCAATGGTGCGCATTGACACCCTTGATGGCCACACCCATGAACGCCATAAAACCCGCGAGCCGCTGGCTCAAGTCGACCGAATGGCTCGCAAGCCAGCTCGGTAATAAAGATCTCGTTATCGTCGACGGCTCTTATTACCTTCCGGCGCAGAATCGCGACGCGAAGGCGGAATACCTGGCTGCACATATTCCAGGTGCGGTATTTTTCGACATCGATGCGATCGCAGATGACTCCACCGACTTGCCACACATGTTGCCTGGGCCGGATCAATTCAGTCGCGCGGCCGGGGACCTCGGCATTTCTGAAAACGACACCATCGTCATCTATGATGGCGTCGGACTTTTCTCGGCAGCGCGGGTTTGGTGGACGTTCCGCATCTTTGGCGCGGGCGATGTCTTCATTCTCGACGGCGGCTTGCCGGCCTGGAAGAAGGAAGGCCACCCGACCGAAGCGGGCAAAGTCAAACGTCAAAAGCGCACGTTCAATGCCCGTATGGACACGGGCGCCGTAGCGATGCTTACCGATGTGCAGATGGCTCTCAACGATCAAAGCGCCCAGGTCGTCGATGCCCGTTCGGCGGGACGCTTCGCCGGCCGCGAAAAGGAACCCCGCGCCGGCCTTCGCTCCGGCCACATGCCTGGAGCGCTGAATGTGCCATACACCGAGATCATCGAGAACGGCCGCCTTGCTTCACCAGAGCGCATCGCGCAAGCATTCAAAAAAGCCGGCGTTGATGCCGATAAGCCGGTGATCACGAGCTGCGGCTCCGGCGTTACCGCGGCAATTTTAACATTGGGTCTTGACGCCCTTGGGAAACCGCCCGGGCGCATCTACGACGGCTCGTGGGCCGAATGGGGGTCGCGGCCCGACGTCGAAGTTGTCAAAGACTGACGGGCATCAGCGCAAAATCTGGCTCAAGAACAACTTTGTGCGCTCGTGCTGCGGATGAGCGAAGAACTCTTCCGGCACATTGGCTTCGACAATCTGGCCTTCGTCCATGAACACGATGCGGCTCGCCACCTGGCGAGCAAAACCCATTTCGTGGGTGACAACGAGCATTGTCATGCCGTCGTGGGCGAGCTCCACCATGGTGTCGAGAACTTCCTTCACCATTTCGGGATCGAGCGCCGACGTCGGCTCGTCGAACAGCATGATCTTCGGATTCATGCACAAGGCGCGCGCGATGGCGACGCGCTGCTGCTGGCCGCCGGATAGTTGGCCCGGATATTTGTTGGCCTGCTCGGGGATCTTTACCCGTTCCAGGTAGTGCAACGCGACTTCCTCCGCCTCTTTCTTTGGCATCTTACGGACCCAGATCAGGGCCAGCGTGCAGTTATCCATGACGGACAGGTGCGGGAACAGGTTGAAATGCTGGAAGACCATGCCGACTTCACGCCGAACCTCGTCGATTTTTTTCAGGTCCGCCGTCAACTCAACACCATCAATGAAGATGCGGCCGGACTGATGCTCTTCCAGGCGGTTGATGCAGCGGATCATAGTCGATTTGCCCGATCCGGACGGACCACAAATGACAATGCGCTCTCCGCCCATGACTTTGAGATTGATATCGCGCAGGACGTGAAAATCGCCGTACCACTTGTTCACGCCGTCCATCTCGACGGCGACTGCCGTATTGAGCTTGGCCGGCTTGAGCAATGACCCGTGATTTCCCGCGACGTTCATGGACGGTCCTCAACGACGATCGCTTTTGGCGAGCCGAGCCTCCATGGCGCGGGCATAACGCGACATCCCGTAGCAGAAAATCAGATAGAAGATAGCGGCGACCGCATAGCCGGTCGTGCTGGTGACGGGCGTCGCCCATTTGGGATCGATGCGGGACACTTCGATCGTACGCAGGAGATCGAATATGCCGACGATGAAGACCAGCGTCGTATCCTTGAACAGTCCGATATAGGTGTTGACGATGTTCGGGATCGTCACCTTCAGCGCTTGCGGCAATATGACCAGTCGCATCGTTTGTGAATAGCGGAGACCAACCGCCATCGCGCCCTCGTATTGGCCTTTTGGCATGGCTTGCAGGCCCGCGCGCACAACCTCCGCCATATAGGCGGATGCGAAAATGGCGATGCCAATGAGTGCACGCACCAATTTATCTGGCGACAGCTGCTCCGGAACGAAGAGCGGCAACATCACGCCCGCCATGAACAATACAGTCACGAGCGGAACGCCGCGCACGAACTCGATGAAAATAATCGACAGCGATCGCACCGCCGGCATGTGCGATCGCCTGCCGAGGGCCAGAAGTATCCCGAGCGGTAATGAAACAACGATGCCGACCGAGGCGACCACGATGGTCACCAGCACGCCGCCCCATAGCACCGTATCAACGGGCTGCAGGCCGATCGCTGCCCAGCCCGTCAGCAGAATGAATGACGTAACCGGCAAGATCACGAAGAAGTAAATGGCGCCGATATCGCGACGAGGTGCATTGAGCCACAACAACCAAACAATCCCGAACGCCAGCATCGCGAAGAAAACATCGACGCGCCAACGCTGGGGAATTGGATAGGAACCGTAAATGAAGTAAGGCAACCGTTCCCAGACGAAGGGCCAACAGGCGCCAATTTCACGGTGCTGCACGGATTCAAGGCAAGCGTCGCGGTCAGTGCCGCTCCACACCGCATCGATCAGCAAGAATTTGATCAGCTCCGGAATCGCCCAGGCAAGCAGCAGCCCGATAACGATGGTGAGCGCGATATTGAACGGGGTCGATAAAAGGTTTTGACGCAGCCAGCCGATCGCTCCTGTCATTGTCGCTGGCGGTGGCCGCGGCGCGATGCCGGTCCGGCGGACAAACGCTATTTCGGTAACGGCGAGATCGCCTTCGGCCATGGTCATGGGAAACCCCTCACCGCTCGGCCAAGGCCATTCGACTGTTATAGATGTTCATCAGCAGCGAGGTGCCGAGACTGATGACGAGATAGACGAGCATCGTGATAGCGACGACCTCCACTGCCTGGCCGGTCTGGTTCAGCACGGTACCGGTAAACACCTGCACGAGGTCGGGGTATCCGATCGCCACCGCCAGCGACGAATTCTTGGTCAGGTTGAGATACTGGCTAGTCAGCGGCGGGATAATCACCCGCATCGCCTGCGGGACTACAACCAGACGGAGCGTCGGTCCCGGTCGAAGGCCGAGTGAGTAGGCCGCTTCGCTCTGCCCGCGCGATACCGCCAGGATGCCGGCGCGCACAACCTCCGCAATAAATGCTGCAGTGTAGATCGACAGGCCAAAAAGCAGCGCGAGGAATTCCGGCAGCACCTCGACGCCGCCGGTTATATTGAAGCGCCCTGCTTGTGGAAATTCGAAGCCAAGCGGAAAACCGGCGAGCGCAAACACGACGAGCGGAAGGCCAAGCACGAGTGCAAGCGTCACCCACAAAACCGCGGCTTGCTGCCCCGTCCGCTCCTGCCGCTTGCGCGCCCAGACATAGAACGCGACGGCCCCGAGGATGCCGGCCAGCAAGGCGATCACGACCGCACCGAACCCGCTTTTGGAAACGGGCAACGGCAGAAAAAAGCCGCGATTGTTGAGGAACGCACCGCCCGGAATAACGATGCTCTCGCGAATGTCGGGCAACGCCTTAAGCACGGCGTTGTACCAGAACAGCAATTGGAGCAGCAGCGGCAGATTTCTGATCGTCTCGACGTATCCACCTGCAACTTTCGCCAGCAGCCAGTTGCGCGATAGTCGCGATATGCCGACCACGAATCCCAGAATGGTCGCGAAGATGATGCCCAAGCCCGCCACTAGCACCGTATTGAGCAATCCGACCCAGAAGGCGCGACCGTATGTCGATCCTCGCGGCGAATACTGAATCAAAGTCTGGCTGATGTCGAAGCCGGCAGTCTCTTTCCAGAAGCCGAACCCCGACGCGATATGAGAGCGTGCGAGATTTTCAATCGCATTGCTGGCAGCGCCATAAACAAGAAAGACAACAATGGCGCACAGCACGAGCTGGTAGGCAACGCTGCGATATTTCGGATCGTTGTAGAATACAACCTGCGCCGGCCGCGCCCGCGCAGAAAGCTCACTCGACATGTGCCCCTCGTCCGGCCTGTCGCGCGTCAGCTCCCGCTCGGCGAAACCGCCGCGCGCTTGCCGCCCGCATCCATGCGCGTCGGTTTGCCGTCAGCGAATAGGCGGCGCGTATTGTATGCCGCCCTTGTTCCACAATTTATTCAAACCGCGTTCGATCTTCAGCGGCGAACCTTGGCCAACATTTCGCTCGAAGGACTCGCCATAGTTACCGACAAGTTTGACGATACGAACCGCCCAGTCTTTGGTCAGGCCGAGCTGTTCGCCATAACTTCCTTCGGTCCCAACGAAGCGCATAATTTCCGGATTGTTCGACTTTAGCGCTTCGTCAAGTGTCTTCGAGGAAACGTTCAACTCCTCGGCGTTGAGCATCGCGAACAATGTCCACTTGACGATGTCAAACCATTGGTCGTCACCGTGACGCACGGCAGGACCGAGCGGCTCTTTGGAAATGATTTCGGGAAGGATGATGTGATCGTTTGGACTGGTGACCCTCAGTCTTTCCGCATAGAGGGCTGACGCGTCAGTCGTATAGGCATCGCACCGGCCAGCATCGTAGGCCTTCACTGCCTCATTGGCGGTGGCAAAGGTCACGGTCTTGAGCTGCATCTTGTGCGCGCCAAAATAGTCCGCGAGATTGAGTTCGGTGGTGGTGCCCTGCTGCACACAGATGGCTGCGCCATTGAGCTCGAGCGCCGAATTCACCTTGAGCGCCTTGCGCACCATGAAGCCCTGACCATCATAGTAGTTGACCCCAGTGAAGTTGAGTCCAAGTGAGGTGTCGCGCGACGACGTCCAGGTCGTGTTGCGCACCAGCACGTCCACCTCACCTGACTGAAGGGCAGTAAAACGATCCTTTGCCGACAATGGTACGAACTTGACCTTCTCGGCGTCGTTCAAAACCGCAGCGGCGATCGCCCTGCAAAAATCTACGTCCAATCCGGTCCATTTTCCCTGAGCATCGGGAAGCCCGAACCCTGCGAGCGTTCCGTTAGCGCCGCAATTGAGCATGCCGCGATCCTTGACCGCTTTCAGCGTTTGAGCAGAGACGCTCTGCGCGGCAACGGCGACGATCAGCGCGAGAATGGTTGCAAATCGCTTCATGTGACGGTTCCTTTAAAACTATCTCGGGCGCGGCCCACGAGACTGACCAAATATCTCCACCGCCGGTCCTTGGTCCGACGATGCCAATAGCAAGTTTCTAGCCGTTCCCCACCCGAGGCCCCCTTAGCGCCCGGGCATCTCAGAACGATCGGCTTGCCGGGTCAAGGGGTTGACGCTCGCGTCCTATGCGGACGTATATGGTTCTGCGACGGTATTACGCGGCTACTGTCCCAAACAAGGTCGTTCGTTCGTATGAAGAAGAAGCTCAAAGGCCCGATAAAACCCGACACTCGGCTGGTTACATCCGGCCGCGATCCGGAAGCTTATTACGGCTTCGTCAATCCACCCGTCTATCACGCGTCGACCCTGCTCTATCCCACCGCTGAAGACCAGGTTGCCCATCGTGCCCGCTACAATTACGGCCGCCGCGGCACGCCCACTTCAGAGGCCCTGGAGAGCGCCTTGCGCGAGCTCGACGGCGAGTCCTGCGCGGGTGTGGCGTTGCTTCCGTCCGGACTCGCCGCCATTGCGGTCGCCTTGCTCGCAACCGCCGGCTCGGGCGATCACGTTCTGGTTCCCGACAGCGTTTACCGGCCGACCCGTAACTTCTGCAACGGCGTTTTCAAACGCCTTGGCGTTGAGACGACTTACTACGATCCTGTGATCGGCGCTGCCATCGCAAAACTGGTCAAACCCAACACGCGTGCAGTGTTCGTCGAGGCTCCGGGTTCGCAGAGCTTCGAGATGCAGGACATCCCCGCTATCGCCAAAATTGCCCACGATAAAGGCGCCGTCGTGCTGATGGATAATACCTGGGCTACACCGCTCTTTTTTCGCGCCTTCGAGAAAGGCGTCGACATGCAAATTCAAGCAGGCACCAAATATATCGGCGGCCACTCCGACATTATGTTCGGCTGCGTATCGGCGAACGCGGCTACGTTGCCAGCACTCAAAGATACTGTTTATTCGATGGGGCTGTGCGTCGGTCCCGATGACATGTATCTCGCACTGCGCGGCTTGCGGACCCTCGGCGTAAGGCTCGAGCGCCATTTTAAATCGGGCCTGCGCGTGGCGCGGTGGCTTGAACAACGACCGGAAGTTCTGCGAGTGATGCACCCAGCGCTCGAAAGCGATCCGGGACACACCATCTGGAAACGGGATTTCACCGGCGCCTGTGGTTTGTTCAGCATCGTGCTCAAACCGACCAGCGAACAATGTGTGCATGCTTTCCTGAACGAGCTGTCGCTTTTTGGTCTGGGCTATTCCTGGGGCGGCTTCGAAAGCCTGGCCATCCTGTTCGATTGCACGGAATATCGCACCGCCACGAAATGGGCGCCGGGCGGTCCGTCCGTCCGTTTTCATATCGGGCTGGAGGATCCTGAGGATCTCATTGCCGACCTCGAACGCGGATTTAGCGCGCTGGCTGCTGCGAAAACTCGGTAAGCTTCCGCGATCACACCGCCGCCGCGGTGCCGCCACTGCGCATGACGAACTGGAGATTGCGCAAATAAACGAATACACCGAAAGCCTGTCCAATGATGAAGACGGGGTCTTTCCGGTAAAGGGCGTAGCCGAGCAGCATGATTCCGCCGCCGATGGAGAAAACCCAGAACGCGGTCGGCACAACACTTTTGCCTGCTCGCTCGGAGGCAATCCACTGCACGACAAAGCGCATGGCGAACATCGCCTGCGCGACATAGCCGATCAAAATTCCCCAATCTGCGGTGCCGATGAACACGTCGTGCAGGTAACCGCCGACGGAATTCGCGATATCGATCAGCATACGATTTCCTTTCAGTTGCGCACGATCTTGTCGACGCGCTACTCCTGCGAAATTATCGGTATTCGTTTCTTGCGGCGGATCAACCACCACACGCCGGCGAGATCGAGTATGCCGATCCACAGCCGGTCCCACATCCCGTAGTTCGACACGCCGTGCGCCCGCGGCCGATCAACCACGTCGACGTAGCCGATGGCGTAGCCTTCGCGCCGGACGAGCGCGGGAAGAAATCGGTGCAACCCATCAAAATATGGAAGGCTCAGGAACACGTCGCGACGGAATGCTTTCAAGCCGCAGCCCGTATCGCGGGTGCCATCGCGGAGCACTGCGCCCCGCACCGCATTGGCGATCCTCGATTGAAATTTTTTGAATCCGCTCGCTTTGCGGCCGACGCGTTGGCCGGCGATCAGGCCGATCCGCGGTTTCCCCGCTTCCAGGGCGCGAACGAGCGCCGGGATGAATGCGGGATCGTTCTGCCCGTCGCCGTCGAGTGTCACCACGATGGGCGCGCGCGCCGCGGCAACGCCCGTACGTACCGCCGCCGACTGCCCACAAGACTGCTCGTGACGAACACGGCGCAGCCACACATGCTGCGCTATCAGCCGTTTGAGTTCGGCATCGGTGCCGTCATCTGAACCATCATTGACGTAGACAACCTCAAAATGCCATTGCCCGTCGAGCGCGCTAGCGATTTCCGCCACCAGTGGAGCGATATTGCCGGCCTCATTGCGCACCGGCACCACGATGGACACCGCGGGATCGATCGTATTCATGGCGCGATGTCTTATGGGGCCAGAAGCTCGCGGGCAACCGCTTTGATGCGTCCGAGCGAGGGGCCCGGATATAGATGGGTCGAGCCGTCGACCTCGATCGCAAAACCGAGGTGGCGCTGCGCGAAATAGCGCCGGACCATGATTGCGCCCGTGAACCCGACCACCGCACCGGCAAAAACGTCGCTTGGATAGTGTGCGACCACCACAATACGGCTTGCAACAATCAGCAATGCATAGACCAGCAGCGCCGTACGGGCACGCGGCCACAATGTTCCGAAAGCCACCAGCACGGCACATGCGGTTGTGGCGTGACCGGAGGGCAGGCCCGCATAGGCCGCCGATCCCTCGAATGGACTGAACAAAAACGGATCGAGACTGCCGCCGACCATCGGCCGCGCGCGGCCGATCATACGCTTGACGATCGTGACAAACAGACTGGGCACGGCTATCGCGGCAAACAGAAAACCGACACGCACCATGACTGCCGCCAGAACCCGCTGGGAATACGGCGTCAGGATCGGTGGCAGCGCAGCAAGCGCAATAAAGAGCAGTCCGAGCGGCCAAAGAAACCACCCGGATTTGCCGAACTCGGTGATCTCGCGGAAAACTGCGTGGATCCACTGCGGCAAATGGCGGGCGCCGCGGATGGCTGCTGCATCCAGCGTCACCATCAAAAACACGAACACAGCGACTGCGATGCCGGCCGCGATTGCGGTTTCGCGCGGAGCAAGCGGCCACAGCCGCGCACGCGCAGGCCGGGCCAGCAAGGCGCCCACTGTCATCAAATTGGCCGCGCAGCGCCGCAACGTCGAGATCGCCGCGCCTTCCATGCGGTTAAATCCGTTGGCCACGCTCATGGGCTCGCCTGCGAACGGAAGACAGTTAGCGATACCGGCTTCCCGATGCTGATATTGTAGCCTTCCACGCGCTGAAGAAGCGAGTAGCGCAATCCAACAGATTCCGCGCGCTGCACGAAGCTGCGCTCGCTACGAGCGTCGATAAGAGCAAAATGGCACGATCCAGAGCGCAGAAAATCGGCTGCCCCCACCCCGTCGGTGAACCGCGTGTCCGTACCGAGCAGGAACACCAGGCTCGGCTCCTGAAAGGCAAATGTCGAGGCCACGCGCGGCTGCTTGCAGTCGGTCGCGTGTATTTCATCGGCAATTATGGCGCTGGGAAACAGCGACGGTAGCAGGGGGAAAGTGATCGCGTAGACAGTGATCGCAACAAACACCGAGGCCACCATACCACGCAACAGTGAGCGTTCGGCGCCATCCACTTCATAGAGCCACCACGCGAATAACCCGAAGATAACCGCGACCGCCGAAAACGGCCACGCGACGAGACCAAGATCGCGGCCAAATACGATAAATGCAACCAGCGTCGCTATCGCGATGCCTGCCGGCAACAGAAACCACCCAACTGTCCCGCGCGTCATCCAACGCGCTTTCGACAAACCGCCCGGCTCGAGGACGCCGGCGATCAGAATGGCGATGGCGGGGTAAAGCGGCAGCACGTAGTGCGGCAGCTTGGTCATGACCGCTTCGAAGACAAGCCACGACGGGATCAACCATGCGAGCAAAAACCTTGTGCCCGGCTCACGACGCGCTTTCCAAACCATCACCGCGGCCATTCCGGCCAATACGGAGCCGGGCCAGAACGTCACCCAGAACAGCAGAAAGTAGAACCCGGGCGGTGCACCGTGTGCTTCCTGTCCGCTGGCCACTTTCTCGAGCATGTCGTGGCCGAGTGCATCAACGAAAAAGCGGCCGCCGGATTTGGCGACAATTGCAACAAACCACGGAGATACGAGGAGTAGCAGCGAGGCAAGGCCAATGAACGGACGTAGCGACCACAACCAACGCGCCGAACGATCGACGACCGAGAGCACGATGGCTGTGAGCCCGACAAACATCAGGATCACGGGACCTTTTAGCAGCACGCCGCCGGCGACCGCCGTCCAGAAGATTGTCGGCTCGACCCAGCCGATTTTTTTCTCGAGTACGCTATGACTTGCGAGATAGACGCGGGCCATCGCGCCCATCGCCGCGATTGAGGTGAGCAAGAGCATGGCATCGGTTTTGGCGAGACGCGCCTCGACGCCGAGCAAAATCGAGCTCGCCATCATCAATGCGGCCACAACCGCAGCGCGGCGCGCAACGAAGGCAAGCGCGGCCCAATAGGTCACCAGAACGCCGAAGACCGCGCCGAATAGTGACGGCAAACGATAAAGCCAGATGGTTGTGCGCGCCTGCGGCAAGCCAAGCGTTTCACCGGCCTTCACCGCCGCCGCTTGCAGCCAGTAAATGCCGACCGGTTTCTTGTAACGAACCTCGTCTTGAAAGCGAATATCGACAAATTCCCGGGTTTCCAGCATCTGCTTGGTTGCTTGCGCGAAGCGTGCTTCGTCGCGGTCGACCGGCGGTATCTGGAAAAATCCCGGGAGGAATGCGAGGAGCGAGAATGCCACAAGCAGCGCCGCCGCTCGGCGATGCGAACCCATGGCGAAATCCAGCGCAGCAGCGAGCCCGCGCGCCCGAGCGACCGAAGGCCTGGCCTCGTCAGTGGTAATGCTCACTCTATAGTTGCCTTGAACCCGCAATTTTCCCGGACAATAGTCTCTAGACGCTGCCCTGTCATTCGCTCCTATTGCAGGCGTATGGTGACACTATCGCTGGCGCCACGGGCGTCCATGACTGTCACACGCGCAAAGCCGGGACCATCGGGCTGGAAGAACAAAGTACCGCGACCGTTCGGCGCGGCCAGGGGTACGCCATTCACCATGACGGTGAGCGGCCCGCGACCGCCGGTAATCTTGAGTGCGACCGGGTCGAGCTGATTGCCGGCGGCGATGTCCAAGTGCGCCCCATCAGGCGGGAACATGATGCGCGGCGGCTCCATCGTGTCATTCGGGCGACTAACGGCAAATCTTTGCAGCGGAGGCGGGAGCTTGTTGCTTGCGGCGAAAATCGCTCCCTTGGGCGCACGCGGCAACGAGGCAGCCGTAAATCCCGAACGCGCGAAAGCATCGAACAGGATCGGCGCCGCGGAGGCACGGCCGACCAGCCCTGGGACAGGCGCACCATCGGCGCGCCCCACCCATACGCCAATCGTCATTCGTCCATCGAACCCGATAGCCCATGCATCGCGATAGCCGTACGAGGTACCGGTCTTGAAGGCGACGCGTCCCTGCGGCGCATTCTCAGGCGGCGGAGTGCCGATGAGAATATTGCCGACATACCAGGCGGCCACCGGATCGAGCAGGCGGCGTGCATTTTGAGAGGGGCCCCCAAGCTGCTCCGTCAGCGGCAACGCGCCGCCAAGCCGGGCCAGGCCTGCATAAAGCATGACCAGATCCGACAGACGAACACCGACCCCGCCGAGGCCCATTGCCAACCCGGGCGCTTCGCCCTTCGGCAGCACCAGCGCCGCGCCGGTTTGCGACAGCCGCGCGCTCAGGCGGTTGACGCCGACTTTGCCCAACACTGCGATTGCAGGAACATTGAGCGACATTTGCAGCGCCCGCCGCACTGTGACCGTACCCTGGAAGGTAAGGTCGAAATTTTCCGGTGTGTAATTGCCGTAGCGGCTTGGTCTATCGTCGATCAGCGTTTCCGGATGGATAAGGCCATCTTCGAAAGCAAGGCCGTATATGAACGGCTTCAAGGTCGAGCCGGGTGATCGCAGTGCCTGCGTCATGTCAACTTGCCCGGCACGGCGCGCGTCGAAATAGTCGGCGGAGGCAACTCGCGCCCTCACCTCACCGCCCGCATTGTCGACCGCGATAATGGCGACCGACATATCAGGCCCGAGCGCCTGCGCGCGTTCATGCGCGAGTTCCTGCAACGTCTTCTGCAAAACGAAGTCGAGGGTGAGACGATGCACGCGTTGACCCGGCTCCAGCAATACGACCTGGTCGGCGGAATGCGGCGCCAACATGGGTAATTGCTTGCGCTCGCGCGGGACTGGTTGAGACTTTGCCCGCGCAATTTCATCGGGCGGCACGAGGCCGGCCGCCCCGACACGATCGAGCACGCGATCGCGAGCGGCTCGCGCAACGTCAGGAGAGCGATCTGGCCGGCGCACTTCCGGGGATTGCGGCAATGCCACCAACAGCGCAGCTTCAGCCAGGGTCAGTTTACGCGGTTCCTTGCCGAAATACGCCAGCGCGGCCGCGCGTATCCCTTCAAGATTCCCGCCGTATGGCGCGAGCGTCAAATAAAGCCCAAGGATTTCATGTTTACCCAGCGCATGTTCAAGTTCGAGTGCGCGCACGATCTGCCGTAACTTGGCGCTCAAGCTGCGTTGCTGCCGCGGCTCCAGCAGGCGCGCCACCTGCATGGTGATCGTCGAGCCGCCCGAAACGATATGGCCGCTGGCAGCAAATTGAATCGCCGCACGTCCGAGCGACAGTGGATCGACGCCGCGATGATTGCGAAAGCGCTTGTCCTCATATGCGAAAAGCACCTCCAGGAAGCGCGGATCAACGTCGTCCTCGGTGGCCGGAAGCCGCCAGCGCCCTTCTGCAGTCGCATAGGCACGCAGAAGGCGACCCTCACGGTCGAGAACGACGTGCGAATATCCAAGATCCTTACCGAGCGGCGCAGGGCCCAACGAATAAACCAGGGCGGCACAGATCACCGCCGCCACGGCGGCTACGCCCCCGGCACTCGCAAAAATCGCGCGCGACCGCGTCATTTGGGGGTGATCTCGGTTGCGCCGGTCGCCGTGCGGCCGAACCGGTCGGGCCGGTACATGTCCTCGACCTTTGCCTGCGGCAGCACGTAGTGTCCGGGCGAAACGGCGCGCACCACATAGGCGACGGCAAATACCGGTGACGAATCTTCCTTGCGATTGAACGCCGCCGTGAACCGGTCGTCGCGAAATTCGGTGTTGACCGGCTCTTCCGCGTCGGTAATCCAGGCGAGCGTTCCCGTTTCTCCTGATGACACCAGACGCGGATTGTCAATTTCAAACCCGGCAGGCAGATAATCGGCAACGATGACGCGGCCAAATTGCGGCTGCGGCTCGGTCATCTTGAGCACCACCACGAAGCGTTGATTTTGTTCGGCCTTGCTCGGATCGACCTTTTCACCATCGAACGTGTGATAGGTGCGCTCGATCTTGAACCCCTGTTCGGTGGCAGGCTCCGGCGTGAGTGGCGAACCACTCACCGACACCACCGCCTGTACATTACCCTCACCCTGGTTGGCGACTGTGATCGGCGCCACAAGATCGTCCGCCCGCAGACTGCGATAAAGCACGCCCGTACGCGCTTCTCCATTGACGCTGAGAGTGATTGCGCTGGCTTGCTTGGCGAGCGCGCGGGCAGCGAGCACGAGCCATGCATCTTCCTGAGTTGACGTGCTCGCGCTCAGCGCACGCGCACTATCGATTCGCAACACCGCATCGTCGATCGTCTTTTGCGGGGCGCGCCCTTCCGAGGCCAGTGTCACCAGCGCCGCCGCGTCACGCAATGCCGAGCCGAAATCGGCGCGGCCGAGATCGAGCTTGGGCTGGAGCGATATGGCGTCCAGCGCTGCAAGATAGACGGCGTCAGCACGCGCCTTGTCGCCAGCCATAGCCAGCGCCGCAGCAATCTGCGCTTTTGCAATTGGCGTTGCGACTTCGGAAAGCTTGACGTCAGCGACGTAACGCAAGTCACCGATTGGCGCCACGCCATTGCGCGCCAGGACGTAGAGCGCGTAGGCCAATTCACGGCCGCCATTTTTGTTGGGTTCCGGCGCGGTGGCGACATAGTTGCGCAGGCGATCGATGGCGAGCGTGTACGCGGCGGCTGGCACCTCAAAACCGCGTTCGCGTGCCCGCGTCAGAAAGTCCGTGACATAGGCATCGAGCCAGGGATCTTGCCCGCCGACCGACCACAGACCGAACGAACCATTTGAGTCCTGCCGCGCCAGCAGGCGCGGGATGGCATCCTTGATGCGTTGATCGATCTCGCCATCGGGAGCCAGCCGCAACTGCGCGGCCAGCTCGTTAACGTAGAGCATCGCCATGGCCCGGCTGGCGATCTGTTCGGAACAGCCGAACGGATAGCGGTCCAGTGCATTGAGCAGCGTGGCGGCGTCGAGAGACGCCGACACGGCAACAGACAAACCGACACGCCCCGTGCCAGGTACGAAATCGGCAAACAGATCCTTCGACAACGTGAGGGTTTCGCCTTTGGCAAGCATGCGCACACTGCGGCGCGTCAGGATTTGTGTCGCTGGTCGTATGTCGAGCGGGTAGCTGCGCTCGAGGGCGAAATTATCGGGCCCGCTCACCTTTACGGTCACTGTGCTCGGTCCGGCGCCAGACGCCCCCACAGGAAGTGAAATGCGATCGCGTTGCCTCGTGGCAAGCTTGAGCGCTTGCGGTTTGCCGCCATCGAGTTTGAGGGCACCGTCGGCAACGACCGTAATATTGTAGTCGCCGGCTGCGCCCTCGACGTTGTCCAACTCGAGCTGAACCGCGCCTTTATCGCCGGTGCGCAGAAAACGAGGAAGCGTCGCAGTCAACACGACCGGATCACGCACGATCACGTCACCGGACGCCTTGCCGACTTTATCTTTACTCCAGGCCACAGCCATCACACGGACGGTGCCGGCAAAAGCAGGAATGTCGAATTGCACCTGCGCGGTGCCGTCGCGGCCGACGGCGACAATGCCGGAATAGAGAGCAAGTGGTGCCTGCGTCGGAGGCGAGCCGGACAATTCTGAACCGGCGGCATCGCCACCGGAGCGGATTTGTCCACGCACACCCTGCATGCCGTCGATCAATTGGCCATAAAGATCGCGGATCTCAGCCGTGAGCTGGCGCTGACCGAGGTAATAGTCATCCGGCGCGGGTGCTTTGTAGTTGGTGAGATTGAGAATGCCGACATCAACGGCGGCGACAACGACGCGGGCCTCCTCGCCGGAAACAAGCCCGGCGACCTTGATCGGCACTGTCAGGGTTGAACTGGGCCGCATTGTTGCCGGCAACTTCATTTCCGGCGCGAGTGTGTGCGAGGCCTTGTCGATCGAGAACCATTGCACGCCGATGGCGCGGCCGGGCATGCGCTGCGCCGGCGCGTCAAGCGGACGGCGCAGGGTAGCAACCATGTAAGCGCCGGTGCCCCAATCCCGGCCGACGCTCAGGTTGATACGCGCCACCCCCGGTTTCACGTCCTGCGCTTGGCTGGCAACGAGCCGGTCGGTGAATACGTTGACCGTCAGGCGACCGGCCGTGCGCGCGGTCACCGCCACATTCATCGTCTCGCCTGACTTATAGTCCGATTTGTCCAGCGCGGCTTCGAGCAGGTCCGGCGTGTCCGCGCTCGACTCAGCGTAGAAGCCGGCATCAAAACTGACCGACGTGGCCGGACCATTCGTTTCGCCGGTCGAAATCTCCAATCGATAGCGGCCCCACTTTACTGGCAGCGACACACGCGCCGGCTTTTCGCCACCAACGTCAACCGTGCCGCTGGCCACGCGCTCCGTGCGCTTGACCGGCTCAAACTCCCATTGGCCATTTTGCCGGTACCATTGATAGCTGCTTTCAACCTTGAGCAGATCGTAATGCAGGCCGGTTCTCGCCAGCGTCTTTCCGTCGGGAGCAACCATGACCACGTCGAACTCGGCATTGGCGCCGTCGGCAAGCGAGCGGCCGGAGAACATCGGCTTGACGCCCAGCATCGCGGCATCGGGGGTCACCGGCAGCGTCAGCTTGCGTTCGACGGCGCGGCCGCCGGATTCCGCCATGCTCACCGTAATCTGCGCTTCCAGCGGGCGGCCACTGGCCGGCACTTTGTCGAGCTTGACGGGGAATGTCGCCTTGCCGGCGGCGTCCGTGCTCGGCAAGTTGTCGAGCTCCTGCCGGACGGCCGTGACCTCATCATCGAAAAAGCCAAAGGTGTAGCCGGGAAAGCCCGGAAGCTCCTTGGCGGCGGCAATTGTAGCCTCGCCCGAGAGCTCAAGATTCGACGCCGGCGCGCCATAGAGGAAATGGCCATCGGCGCTGAGCTGCGCCGGCGCGACGGGGGAAATCCCCTTTGCAGCCGACGTAAGAGAAAATTCAATGCGGTCGGCCACATAGTCCTCAACCATGAACGTGGTTTCGCCCACGGGCGGCCGCTTTGGATCGGTGTAAGCCGCAACGCGCCAGGTGCCGGTCGAGGCTGAAGCGACAATCGGCACGCTCATCGATCGCCCGCCGAGACCCTGGTCGGCCACAAGCGCGCGGCGGTATTCGACGCCGTCGGGACGCGCGATCACCAGCGTCAGCGGAACGTTCGGCGGCGCGGTCCCGCGTGCGTCACGCAGCAACGCGGTCACGGCGACTGTTTCTCCGCTGCGGTAGACGCCGCGTTCGGTATAGACGAAAGCATCCAAACCGGCTGGCACCGGCCGTCCGCCAACACCCCGGTCGGACAGATCAAATGCAGGCGCTTTAAGGTTTAAAAACGCATAGTCGCTCTTCTCGCTCGCAACGATTGCAGCTGGCGCGACGCCTCCCTCACCGCGCGCAAGGCCGGCCTCGAAATGAATGAACCCGTTACGGTCGGTCTGACGGACCGCAAGTACTTCGTTGTTGCGGGCAATCAGCCGCACCTCGACGCTGCCGCGTGGTTCGGCGCTCGCCAGCGAGTGGATAAAGACGTCTATGCCGTCATGCGCGGTATAGGCAGTCAGACCGAGATCGGAAACGATGAACCACTGCGTCGCCTGCTGGCCATATTCGTTCGAAACGAGATCCTTCGGCTCGGCAGTCATCGCATAGACGCCCGGGCCAAGATCCTTGATGGCCTGATCAAGTGGAAAGGCGGTTGTCACTTCTGTGTTGAGCTTGGGCTCGACGGCGAGTTCGCCGCCCCAGACCTTCGCACCGCGCTCGTTGGCCAGGCGCTCAGCCTGGTAGCGGCTCAAATTGCGCTGGAAATCATAGCCCAGGAGAGTATCGACGAGATTGCGGTCGCCGATCCGGTAAATCGACAACGCCACCGCTTTGGTGTTGACGCTAAGTACCGGAATGCCGCGCTGACCGGCGCGGGGCAGCACGTAGGCCTTGCCGGAAAAGCGAACGAATGGTTTGCGGTCGCGAACGAAGATCGTGAATTCAGCCGACTTCGCGAGCGTCTCTTTAACAACGGACGGAAGCCCGGCGCGAAGAGTGACTGAATAGCGTTCGCCATGCTTCAGCCCCTCCACGCACAGCTGTTTCTCGGCTGCTGAAATCGCCGGCCGATCCATACCAGCGACTGCGACAAACGGTGAAAAATCGGTGCGGCGGCTCGGCAATTCCTCGGAAAACTGAAAACAGGCCCGCGGCGAAATCGAGTCAGAGTCGACCGTAAAATCGAGCAGGCGAAATCCGTGTTCGGCTCGCATCTTTTCATATTGGCCGCGCAGTTCGGCGGTTTCGCGCAAGTCGAGCGACAAGCGCAATGCATCAAGCGCTCCCCGCCACTGCTGGCGGTCGGCAAGCGTCCGGCCAAGAACGGACAGGCTGTCGGCTTCGAGATTGCGATCACCTGCCCGTTGGTAGGCGATATAGGCGGCCGTCGAGGCGCGATCGAGCAGCAGGATTTTCTCGCGATCATCGCGCGGCTTGATTTGAAGAATGGTGCGAGCGAGCCGCAACCAGCCCGACGCATCATCCGGCGCGACCGTTACCAGCTGGCCGAGAACCAGCATGCCTGAACGGAAGTCATTCTTCTGAAAGGCAGCATCGGCGTCCCGGCGTAATGTTGTGGCTGGCTTGGTCACCGTGCCGGCATCGCTTTTGATCTGTGCCTCGAGCTTGATTGCCGCGTCGTCGAGCGCGCCTTGCTTGAAGGGCTTTTCGGCCGCCAGCGCGGGCGCCAGGGCAAAGGTCAGGAACGCAGCGGCAAGGCCGGCGCGAACGGCGCAAAACATGGGGAAAAACCTCCGGAAGCCGCGGATGGCAGCAAGCATGATTTCAGTTCCTGATGGTGTCGAGCGCGTGGCAGCTGCGGGCACGGTGCGTTGAGCATGCCGCGCAGCTCCTGAAATTGATACGAGGATCAGAAGGCTTGCTCGATATCCTCAGAATCGACATGAGCGAATCGAACAAGCTAATGTAAGACTTTAATTTTACAGCGAAAATTGCGGTCTATTTTGCGCGTTGTTGCAGCCGACTTTGCCACCGAACCCCTTGGATTTGGCCGCTGAGGCTGGGCCCTCGCACCGTTGGTGCATCCTTGGCATTGCGTCTTTGCACCAGTGACCGCCTCCAGCTAAACCGTGTGGCGCCGACCCCGTAGCTCAGCCGGATAGAGCATCAGCCTTCTAAGCTGAGGGTCGCTGGTTCGAATCCAGCCGGGGTCGCGAATACTTAGCCTGGTTCTGCTTCCCGGAAAAAAGGCCGTTGGAAGCGCTTACTGAGACGAATTGGCAACCCTGCATGCGGACTTCACGCCTTCTTAAGAAGATTGTCCGAACCTCGCGTGCAGTAACTGCGTACAAGAGTATTCTCGATGAATCGTAACGATAAGGCGCTGCTCGACAAGCAGCTGTGGGGAGTTAATCCAGAACCTCCAGGTCTCATTGGCCTCGCGCTGGTTGGGGTATTCCTGGGAGGCCTTGTCATCGGCTCCTTCCTGTTCGCGCGCGAGAGCAGGCACACCCAAGCAGCCTCACACAACATAACTGGCACGATCTCTCAGTCGCAATAGGCACCTCCACTCGACTCGAGCCGCATCAAAGTGCGCGGCGGCCGTTCCGGGCCA
>Ga0187788_10000090_pt1 | contig 21235 bp, 20 predicted proteins | sample 1015_BV01_MP10_2_FD_133008 | JGI IMG/M metagenome (GOLD analysis project Ga0187788, IMG submission 133008) | Tropical peat soil microbial communities from peatlands in Department of Meta, Colombia - 1015_BV01_MP10_20_MG | ecosystem: Environmental > Terrestrial > Soil > Wetlands > Peat | place...
ACTGGATCGCGACGGTCACAGCCGTCAGCATCAGGCAAACATCTCGGGATCTCTTATGGAGAAAATTCGGCGCGAGTGATCGGATGCAGGCGGTTGCCATCGGTGTTCGCCGCGGAATCATCGGCAAAGAACTACTCGCACGAGCCATTCACAATCTCAGTGCACGGCTTCCCACAACATATCGAGGTGCTTTCTGCCGTCGGCGCCTTGAATCAATTGCCAATGCATCTTCAAACGGGTCATTTCTCCTCCTCTGCTCGAAAGTGCCGAGCGTCTATCTACAGCCCCGTTAGCTGCAATGCACATGCCAATCCTTTGCAGGCCTAAATCAGGAAGTTCGTTGCGGATTAAGAGCGCGGCATTGGAGACTTGGAACTGGCGAAAGCAGTCCAACACTTGAGAGTAAGTGAGTTGGGGCCAGCGCAACGGGTTTTGCACGCTTTTTGCAAGAAGAAGCGAGCCGCGCCCGCCTCAAGAGCCAAAGTCGGACCTGCCCCTATTCGGGCAGCCGTGCCCGACACCAAGCGCGAGATGAAGGAGCACTGTCATGAAAACGATGCTGGCCCTACCTCGGGTCATCGCAAGCGCATTGCCATGTTTCCCGAAACCGGAAACCGAAGGCTCTGGGCAAGCCCCCATTCTCTACCGCCTGGCTGCTTCCTAAAGCATGTTTTGCTGCGCCCGGAGTCGCAACGGCAGGATTGCTGCACACAACTGAAACGTTCTCGCGGACCCACAACAATAGGGCTGTGCCGTCGCAAGGAAGCAATGTCAGATGCTGGTTGACAGCCGAAGCTCCATGGAGAGCGGGTAGTGATCCGATCCCGAGGTGGAGCTGTGAACACGCGCACATTCCGAATGGAGAGCGCCCCGGACCAATATCCAGTCAATCGCATGGGAGTGACGAAAGATCTGTCGTGCCTTCGTGGTCTGATTGCATTCGTGTCCGAATGGATTGCAAAACGTAGCGCTTTTTATTGCTCGTGAGGAGGGACCCTGAGTTACATCGAAATTGAAGTCACCTGCCAGGACGACGGAAGCGTCTGGACTGTATTGCCGGGTATCCTCGAGGACCTCACAAAGCTGTTGGTAGCGTAAGCGGTTGCTGTTTCGACTCTCAAGATGCAAGTTGTACAGGACGAGCTTCTTGCCCTCGACGACGGTTTCGCTTACCAGCGCCATCCGGCCGCCCAGTCTCCTCTGAAAAGCCGCGATGCTGGGAACAAACCAACGCGGGCTCCAAAACTTTGACTGCCTGTCAAACCTTAGAATGCGCGGATTCACGAGTTGGGTACGCGATAGAGTCGCTTGCCCGTGGTATGCCGATGTGTGACCGTCTTGCTGTGAGAGTTCCACAAACTCGAGACCGAAAACGTAATCCATTCTCAGTTTTTGTGCGATCTCTCTGGCGATGTTAAGGCGTCCTGTTCGCAGGGTATTTAAATCGCATTCCTGCAAGAGAACCAAGTCCGCCCTGGCGTCGGCAAGGAACTCAACAATAAAATTGAAGCGAGAGCCGCGGTTAATATTCCAACTCACAATGCGCAGGCTGTCCGAAGGCGACGAACAAGCCTCCCGAGCGGCAAAAGAGCCGGTTTCGATGTGGTTCATTGACATGGATTGCAATGCGAGATCTGGTTTCTCAAGCGATCACAGGCCCTCGGTTTGGACTGGAAGTAACAGGACTACCAGAGCATTGCAAGCCTCGACGCCTCGACAGTGCGAAGCACGAGTACAGTGCAATTGGCCAAACGATGTTGGCGCCGATTGCGGATAGCACGAACGCCACAGGCAGGATGTTGAAGAGTGCAAACGCCAGGAACGCATAAGGCAGGAAGCACCGGCGGATCAGAAATTCACACTGACGGCCCACGTACAGCAAGGGATTAGATCTGCGGTTGTCCGCCTTTTTCTGCCAAACAGACAGAAACGCTTCCGGACGCTCTGCCGAGAAGTGGTGACGTGCGAATCCCACCCCCAGAAAACTTGCGATAGCGCCGAAGAATAGCAACGGTCCCCAGAACAATGCGAAGCGTGGGCCTGTAGTCCTGCTGAAACCAATAATCATCCCCCCGAAAACAAAGACATAATAAAGATAGTCGCATACGGTTTCTAACCAGCAGCCGAAATCGGAGACCTGCAGCTTCAGGCGAGCGACCTCCCCATCACATCCGTCGAGGATGCTGGCCCAGACGGACAACACCGCACCCAACAACATTGCCCAATATCCGCCGTGAGCAAAAGCGAGACCGCCGGCGAAGCTCACCCCCAGCGTGAATAAGGTCACCATGTTCGGGGTCACCGGGCATTTCAGTAGCCACCGACTGATGGGTATCGAGACTCTCCGATTCATGCGGGCAAAATTGCCGTCGGTTGGTTTCACTAACCACTTGTCCAGTTTTTTTTCGGTGTTCAGCAGGTCTGCGGGGCAGGATATTTTCTGCCAGGCTTGATCCTCCACCTCTTCGACTTCGACACAGCTTTTCGATTGCATCCACTGATGCAACTCTTCGAGCGTGCGCACTTCATGATCACAATCTTCAGCAAGCTCGAGGGCTGTCGAGCGAGACAGAAGATAGATTCCAATGAGCGCACTGCCCGAGCAGAATGCCAGTGCGCCATTCAATTTGTTCCACTCAGTTGCCTTCCTCAGAAGCGCCGGCTGGTAGGCCCGATCTCCCAATACGAAGATCACATTCCCGCAGACACCGAGCTGCCGGAGGAGGTTTACCAAGTCAGGTCTTTCGGCGGACTCATACCATTCAAGAGAGTCTGGCAGGCGTCTGGTTTGTCTTAGTTCCTTTTCAGTGTGGGGCGCCGAAATCGAATCCACACACAATATGGTGCGATTGACTTTGAGATCCTTTGCCGACAGGACAATTCGGAGCACGGCGGGTAGCGTTGCGATGCGAGCGAGAGGCGGAATAAATCCTGTGCTTTTTGTCTGAATACCACCGAGCACAACTACGGTAGTCGAGTCAGTCGTTTGATCATTCATATGGCTGTCTCCTGCAGCGGGGGTTCTTCCGGATTTAATGGGCTGCTAACCGGGATATTGGGCTCGGAACTCTTTTTCTGGACAGATCGGGACATCGCGACCAGGCACAAAGCACCGACGCCAGCCCAGAAGAGGCCTCGCACGCGCCGGCAAACTCCTACCGCGAGTCCTGCCGCAGAGCTAACCCCAAAGAGCCTGCCGATAAGCATGCTTCCGCCCTCGTATGTGCCGACATTTCCAGGGACAATTCCACCCACAACACTTACGAGCTTGTTGAACCCTTCGAATACGAAAGCGCTACCAAAACCGATTCTGGAGCTCATGAACGCCAAGAGCAGGTACACCTCTGAAATTGCGAGGACCTGGCTGGCAACATTGAGAACGAAGCTCATCCAGAAGGCCTCAGGCGCTTCACGGTGAAAATTGAGGAGCTTTTGCTCGGCGGAATAGAGCGTCTGCTCCGTGCCATTCAGCCGATTCCTTAATGCCGGTATTCGACGTAGCCCCTTAAGCGCAACGGAGAGCACCGGCCATTGCCGCCGCACCGCCACCACCGTCACTACAAGAAAAGCCAGTAAGCCACCGGCAAACAACGAGGTGTAAATCCTCCACATGCTGGAGAGCGGAAACAGGATCACGGCCCCAATGAGGCCCGCTATGCCGGCTAATGCCGCGGAGACGAGGTAAAGACCTCGATCGATGCTTGCTGACGAAATGCCCACGGCGGGAGGAACTGAAGAGCCTAGTAGAGAGACTCGCATTCCTTCTCCCAGCACCATGCCGGCAGCCCCGAATTGCCCGACTGCCTCCGATACCAGGCGCAGGCCAAACGCACGCGGCAACGAAATACGACGGAATTCTCTTGGAATTGTGAGTTGCCAGGCCCATGACTTTATGAGGTGCGAAAGACCTGCGAGGAACAGGATCAGGACCATCCCCCAACCAACCGCCAGCGTCTGTTTGAAAAGCATTTCTGGACCGATACGAAACACCAGGTAGGCCAAAAGACCGACGCCGAGGATTGCCGCCAGCAACCGGAAAAAGGAACGATTATGTGATCGCGAACTAGACAACGCTCATCACCTCTTCCCCGTGGAAGGAACTCATGCGGCCGTCAAACAAGCTGCGGGCATAGTCCAGTGTCGCCGGGGAGTCTATGTCTTGCCACCAGCCATCGCCAATGTCGAATGCGCGCAACCTACGATGCTGCGCCATCTGCCGCATTCCATCCGAAAGTGAGCAGTTGTCATTCTTCTTGACACGTTCCAGCCATTGGAACACATCCGGACTGCAGAGAAACATGCCGGTATCGACTGCATCGTAGCATCGGATTTGCTTGCCGATATCGACGATATAGTCACCCATCCGGCAGACCTTGGTGGCATCGTCCATATCGAAAATAGAGTCCAGCTTCTCATCGACAGCCAGGATGACCTCATCCTTCGCAAGCGGCTGTTGTAGCAGGGCAGCGGCTGTCCGGCTTTCGAACACATGATCGCACATGAGCAACAGGAAGGGTTCCTGTGCGAACCGCCGTGCTTTGAGCAGCGACACACCATTGGCCTTGTGATAATCAGGATTTTCAATCCATGTGATATTGAAGCGATAATCGCCGGAAAAGTGGGACCGAATGGCTTCGCCACGATATCCAAGAGTGATGAAAAATTGTTCAATGCCAGCTGCCTGCGCACCCAGGAGTACGTGTTCAAGGATCGGCCTGCCACCAAAGTGCACCAGCGGCTTGGGCAGACTGCCCGACACACTTGCAAGGCGGCTGCCATTGCCAGCGGCCAAAATTACTGCTTGTTTAATTCGTGACATGGGTTGCCTCTTTGAATTGAACGGTGGATTGACGAAGGGAATCGAGATCGGACTTTAAGTTCGGCTCGTAATCGTAATATTCGATGTTGACCTGCGTTGTACCAAACAGCCGAGCTTGCGTGACACTCAACGTGGAAGTGGGAAACCAATACGAGCCGTTTTTCTGATACTGGTGGACGAAGTGGATGCTGCGCGTCCAAAACGAAGGGTTGCGGGCCGGCTTGCCTTCCGCTCGCACCAGCGCGAAATCCTGGGCATCGATCCACACGCGACCTTCAATCAAGTACTTCTCTCGCCGCTTGGGAGTGACATCGATTAGGTAAGTCAAGCGGCCTCCAATGACCTCCGACTTCGCCATAGTGAAACGATAGTTGTCCGGAGTCAGTCGAGTCTGCGGCCGGACGCTTGGTGTAGAGGTCTCGGATTCAGACTCCAACATTTTCCGCAGCACATGCTTGTTGGCTGCCTTCCATCCGTCTTCGGTGACGACGTTGAAGTGCTTGACTCCCGCCGAGTCACACGACACATCTGCGACTAGTTCCGCATGTTTTTGCAGGTAGTCGTTGTCGAGAACGTAGCGGCGATGTCCGGCGTACCCCCCGCTGCGTGACTCGCGCTCGGTGTCATGGAGAAGAACGCTGGCCATGATTTGATTCGCGTCGCTGGTGCGTTCCGCAATCGTCTGACTCATGAGAGCCGGAGCCAGTCCGACAAGTAAGAAGAAAAATGTGATTTGTAGTCTCATTTTCAGAACTCAAATACAAGTTTTCCGCGAAACTCGCGCCAGGCATCGTTATAGAACTCACCGAAATGAGGACTTGTCTGGATGGTCTGGACGTCGCGAGGATTGAAATGGTTGAGGACGTTGAAAACAGCGAGCCCGGCTCGCATCTTGAGCCGTCTCTCGCCCATCTGAATCGAAAACGGGCGCACCGCCTGGAAATCGAAGGAAGAGAACCGTGGATAGCGGAGCGAGTTATGCTGCCCGATGTACTCGCGATACTCGTTTTGAACGGAGTAAGGAAACCCGGTGTGAATGTCGAAGACGGGGATCAGGGTCACTCTCAATGGCGCTTTGAATTCGCCCCAGGCCAGGAACCGGTTTGGGGCATCAAAATTGAGCCGCCCTTCGGCTTGCGGCTGAATAACCGGCTTCGGCACATTCCCGAAGAATTGGAAGAAGTCGTTCAGATTGCCATACGCCCGTGACCGCACGTAGGACCCATTCATCGCTTGGCCATGGAACTTGTATCGGCCGACAACCTTGAACTCTCGGTATGTCTGGCCTCCCGTGTTGTTGAGGTCGATGCTGCTCGTACCGTTTTGAACGACCGGTGAAACGACGAAGTCGTGACTTGTTACCCTGCTTTCATAGCCGACTTCCACAACCAGTGGCTGCACAATTTGCCGCGATAGCGCCACGTTCCAGGCAGTGCTCCGTGGATTCTGAAGATCGCCGGTGACACGGTTGAAGTAGTGAGTCGAATCAACAACCACGCCGGAAGAATCGAGGTATGAGACTGTGCGGTCCGGAAGCGAGGTAAAGCCAGCTATCATCAGGGGAACACGGTCGTAGAAGAGTCCCGCGCCGCCTTTCAACATCGTCCTTCTGTCAGAAGTCAGAGCAAGCTGGAAGCCGGCTCGCGGAGCAGGGTGAACGGAACTTGTGACGGTGTCAGCGTCGAAGCGAAATCCGAGGTCCAGCGTTAGTCTTGAGAACGGTGACCACTGATCGCCAGCGAACCAGGAGGCTTCGTTCTGATGGATTCGCGCCCATCTGGGGTCGCCGAAGGTTATGCGTTCGATAGTTGCTCCAGAGCCACCGTCGATTTCAACTGGCAGGAAAGTCTGCCGGCCATCGTAGGTTGAGTGCGCAAAATTCAGCCCCACCTTAAACTGGTGGGTGCCGAAAGTGTGCTTAGGAACAAACTGGTACAACTCTTGCCAGTCGAGCCGAGAGGATCGCCTGGTCTGCTGGTTGAAGAATCCGCCCTCAGTGGTTTCGACCAGAAGCCGATAAGGTTCGGTGTCGTGTGAAGTGATGTCAGCGTCGAATGTTTTGTAACTGAATTGCGAGGTCAGCAAAGCACCTTCGCCCATGACGTATCGATGCTGAGCGTATAGCTGATATCCGCGCTGATGGTAATCGGGAGTGGAGGGCTGCGGCATAAACGTGTTGAGCCCGAGATACTGCAGTTTCTGTGGGTATACCGCTAGCGAAAGGGTTGCGGTTTGCTTTGCTGTCAGGTTCAAGTCGACCTGGCTGTATGAATTCACACCTTCGAGTGTGGTATCGCGTTGGGTGGCCGGGAGACTGTTGACGGGAGTGCGGATAAATCTGTACTCGATGGATTGTGTGAACGCGATCCGATCTTTCAGGATCGGTCCGGTAAAAGTCATTCTTGGAGTTGCGCCACCGATGCCGAGAACTGAGCCGTCACGAACCCTCAAACGCGGCATAATGTTCTGAATTGAGTAATGGAACTTCTCGAAGTTGCTCGTCTTTGTGTCAATGGTAGAGACCGCGCCTGTCAGCTTGCCGTACTGAGCGTCGTACGGATTCGAGATCACTTGCACCGACGAAACCACGTCAATCGGCACATCCAATCCCGGATTCCCGGTTCCGGGATCGGTTACATTCGCGCTGTTGACCAGGGCACCGCTCTGGGTACTCCGGGCACCCTTCATGTTGATATGGCCATCTGGCCCGCGAACCACGCCGGGGACCAGTGGTAAAAGGCTCTGTGTCCGGTCATTTTGGTTGGGGGCGTTGGTTACCGTTGACGAATTGATCGTTGCGCTGCTGCTTGATGTTGGGACCTGCTCCTCGGTCGCAGTTACGTTGACCGAACTTCGCACTGCAGCTGGTTTGAGCTCGAGAGCGACGTCGGTCACCCCGCCGGTCTGGACCACTATTAATTCTTGTTCTGCTTCAAGGCCCGCGAATTGCGCTGTCACCGAGTAGTTTCCGGAGGGAACTCCTGGGATGTTGAACTTCCCTTCCCCATCGCTCTCGGCTATGAAATTACCGGAACCGGTGAGCATGACCTTCGCGCCGGGAACGTACGCCGCTCCTTGCGAGTCTTTGGTTATTACGGCTCCGCGCACGGCGCCGCTGTTGTTCGTGGTCTGCGACGCGATGTCAGCAGGGGCAATGGCCAAAACAATCATGACTGCCAAACCGAATAGCGCTTGTTTCTGTAATACTGACATCGCATATCTCTGTAGGCTGAATGTGAGCTGTTGAGATCTCGATCAGAAGGTTTGCTGATCCTGGCATCAGCAGGTGTGCTTAACCAGATCCTGGCATCAGCAGGTGTGCTTAACCAGGAGCAATCTCAATTACCAGCTCCAGACACGGCTGATGCACGCGCCTTGCCATCGATGCAATTGAGAAATTCCCTTTATTCACAATGCCGAACGTTTTCGGGATCGAACGCCTGCGCCCGTATTCGGGCACTGCTTGCAGGTGTGGCAGGCAAGCGGGAGCTATTGAGCAACCGGCCTGGGTTTACACCAAAGATGCGCTGGCTGGTTATTCACAGTTAGAGATGTTCGAGTTGGAACGGCAGGAGATAGCGGCTGCCATCCAAAAGACGTTCGCCCACAGCTGGGCACTTCGACTCCGCCAGCGGATTCCTAAGGCATTGTTTTGGGAGGAGCGCATCCGCTCCCCGGGGCGGCGCTCGGGAAGAACTTGTCCCGCGCGTCCGTCCCGTCCCTTGTGAGCATGAAGCTCTCGCACTAACAGCTTTCCGCTGACGTGGCTGCGGCTGGTGCATTTCGTTGGAGGTCAGTTTCTTGACCCAGAGTAGAATTGTGCTTGTCGATCACTTTGAAATGTCTGAACCCTCGAAAGTAGCAATAGCCGAAGCAGAGAACAGGTATCGCACGCTGCTCGATGTCTCGACCCTTATCGCGACACAGCCGAACCTCGGGGCTGTGCTCCGCAGCCTGCGCAAGTTGCTCTCTGCTGTCGTCATCTTCGATTCAGTCAGTCTGCTGCTGCTCGATAAAAATGGCACGACGCTGCGATTGGTGGCTTTTGATCGCGACCCTGAACTTGAAGACATACAAATCGGAACGGAAGCGGCGATTTCTGGGACCGCCTTGGGAAGAGCGATCGAGGAACAACAACCGATATCTATTCCGGATATTCAGCTTGAACTAGCAAATCTCCCGGAAGTCGCAAGGCAGCTCCCCAATGCACCTCCGGGCTGCGGATATGTGTTCCCGCTCTCGACTTCACGTCGCAGGATGGGCGCAGTTGTCTTCACCCAACGCGGCGAATTCGGCATTGACGACGTGAAGCTAATGACATCCGTGTCGGCCCATGTCGCTGCTGCCGTTGACAGTGCGCTTGCCAGCGACGAGGCCGCGAAGTATCTCCGCCAACTTACCGATGACCGTGATCGATTCAGATTGCTTCTTGAAATCAACAATCACGTTGTAGCGAAGCTGGACATGAACGAACTTTTCCGTTCAGCTTCCGCTTCGATCCGCAATTACTTCCGCAATGATCTCACTGGATTCTGGCTACTTGATAAAGATGCCAGGAGACTCGAATGTGCGGTCCTGGACTTTCCGGCCGGCCGGGGCCTTCTGGCTGACGTTCCTGTTATTGATATCTCCGACGAGACTTTTGAGAGCATACGTGCGCGGCGTCCTCAGTTGTTGTCCACGCAAGAGATCGGGAATCTTCCCGCGGTGCTGGGTTCTACGCTGAGGGCCGAAATGGTTTCGTCATTGGCTATTGCGCCGCTTGCAACCGCAAACGGCCCGTTGGGCGTACTCGCTATGGGTTCCAGGCGGCCCAATGCTTTCACCCACGAAGATCTGGACCTGTTATCGCAGATCAGCAGCCAGATTGCATTAGCTCTGGACAACGCATTGGCATATGGAAGACTCACAGCCTCGAAGGACCGGATCGAAGAAGAACGCCTTTATCTTGAATCTGAAATCCGCTCGGAATTCAACTTCGAAGAGATTGTGGGCAACAGTCCGGCCTTGCGGAAGGTGCTGGACCAGATCTCCATTGTAGCGCCTACAGATTCGACGGTCCTGCTGCACGGCGAAACTGGGACCGGAAAAGAGCTGGTTGCACGCGCGATTCACAGCAACAGCCAGCGCCGATCCCGAACTTTCGTGCGGCTGAATTGCGCAGCGATACCATCGGGCTTGGTTGAGAGCGAACTCTTCGGCCATGAGAAAGGTGCCTTCACCGGCGCCCTCATGCAAAAGCGCGGGCGCTTCGAACTCGCCGATCACGGCACGCTTTTTCTGGACGAGATTGGCGATATCACACTCGATCTTCAGCCCAAGCTGCTGCGTGCCTTGCAGGAGCACGAGTTTGAAAGACTCGGCAGCGCGAAAACGATCAAGGTCGATGTTCGTCTGATCGCAGCTACCCATCGCGACCTGCCGACCATGATCCGTAATAATCAATTCCGCGAGGATCTGTTCTATCGCCTTAACGTATTCCCGATCGAGATACCTCCCTTGCGTGAGCGACGGGAAGACATCCCGCTGCTGCTTCATTACTTCGTTTCGCGGCTGTCCAGCCGCATGCGCAAGCGGATCAAATCCATTCCCAAGCAATCCATGGAGGCCATCGCCACCGCGCCCTGGCCGGGGAACATTCGGGAATTGGAAAACTTCATCGAGCGCTGCGTGATTTTGTCACCGGGAGAAGAGCTGAAGGTCCCGTTGTCGGAAATCAAGCGCGCATCCGGTTTCATGCTTTCAGCCGGATCCACTTTTCACGAAGCTGAGAGGCGAGCGATCATCGACGCCCTGACGAGTGCATCGGGCAAAATCGCTGGCCCTTCTGGCGCCGCCCAGCGTCTGGGTCTGAAACGGACAACTTTGCAAAACAAGATGCGACGCCTGAATATCACGAAATCCGATTACCAGGTTTCATAGCGGGGGACTAGGTGCTGACCTTGGTCGATTTCACCATTCCTGAACCAGGCACTGAGCACCTCTTTCGGCCGCATTGATCTGCGCCAGGGGAAACAACCTCATCCTAATCAGCTTCAGGCTGCCGGTCGCACTCTGCGTGGCTTAGTTTAAACGCCTGGGCCGCCTCATTTGCCTGTGAAGCTGGAGGAAGATTTAACCGGGTACAAACATCGGACGAATAGGCATTCTCAGCGACAAAGGTCGAGCCGATCTCTGCCAGCCAGGACAGAATTGCTTCGCCGGTTGCATCGACAAAGCTGACTTCAGAGAGGTCGACCACCAGACCACCCGAGACCCTCTTGCGAACCGCCAGGTCTCTCGCTTCTTCTGCAAATCGCCCGACAAACCTGCCCTCTATCCGCATCGTAGCCAGGTTGCCTTTCCTGTGGAACTCGATTCTTAGCATGAACTTCTCCCTATCCGAGGTTTCTAGCCTGGACACCTAAATAGGAGCAGTCGCAATGCCAAGCCCGATCTACAGCTAAGTTGTTGAAGGAAAAATTTGTTGAGGATAAATCACCGACACCCTGCCCCGCCCTCATGCGGTCACTGCCGGAATGAAGTCGCCATCGACTAATAAACCCGAGCTTCAGTGGTGGGGCAGTCGAAGCTGGCAACTACGCTCAAATAGCTGATAAGCGGCAGTTGCTCAAAAGCTCGTGAAATTGATGCTTACCCTCCGAGCCTTCCAGCTCCTCCTGACACTTGATGCAGTATTCTGCGGTCGGAAGGGCTTCGAGCCGTTTGTGTCCGATCGGCCCTTCGCATAGCTGACAGAAGCCAAACGTACCTTGGCGGATTCGCTGCAGCCCCTGGACCACCAGTTTGAGCCGGTGGCGGTAATGAGAAGACCTCTCGAGCAAGGCTTCGTGATCCGAGCCTGCAGCCTCCAGAGGTTCTAGTCTTACGGCATCAACATTCAGGAGCTGTCGTTCTATTCTGTCGATGCGGTGCTGAAGATCGTTTCGTTCCTGCTCAAGATCGACTCGGAGTCGATCAAAAAGTACGGGTTGTAGCACTTTGCGTTCGCTTTTTTTCATTCAGACCATCCTCCCTGTCTAACGGTGCCGCTGAAAGTTTCGAGAGTGTTTGCGGTTGAGTGAACTAGTTGATCATTCCGCTTGGAGCAGCCAAGAGAACAACCACAACCAAAGCAATGCAATCGAGTGCAGTCAGTAGACTGAAACCAATTGACGGTGGACCCTCTTCCAAACACCGTGGTAAAAGAGGCGGAATAGCCGCAATGGAGCGGCCACCGAATAGGATGTCTCCATCTGCTCGCTGAAGACGTCCAACATCCATTGCTGATAATTGAAGAATTCCATGTTCTTGTCCTTCGCATTCCCAGTTTCCTGACCCTCCCTCCACTGCATTCGCGTAGCCAAAACTCAAGAGATTCCTAATCCGTTTTTGCAAAGGGAAACGGCTGGCTGACTGTTTCAGACGTGCCCAGATAGGAGTACTTCTCTGCCCAAATTTTGTTTGCTGCCAACAGGGGGGCACCCGCAGCGGTTCCAAACCACACGCCAGTCCGCTAACTAGTTGTGCTCTCGTGCATTCCCCAAAGTTGATGTGGCAGGCGATTTGCCCACCAGAATTGTGGATTGCTCCGAGAGCGCGGCTGCGTGCGATTCAGCGGAACGCCGGTTTTGCATCCGCGCGATCCTTGCTTTCGGTTCAGAGTTCCAGTGAGGTTGGCATGATGGATATTGCGACTCTTCTGATGTTCGCGGGCGCGTGGCTAATTGTTGCGATCACCTTGGAGCGCGTGCTCAGGCACCGTCATAAATGGTATGCAAGAGCAGTCGATCACGGCGTAATGAGCGAACCGCGTCGTAACGCAACTGCGATTCTGTACGTCTGCGCATCCTGTGGCGAGGCCAAAAGCGCTACCGTGGCCGGGACTTATGAGCTGGAAGATGTTGGCTGGCCCCTTTCTGATCGGGTCGAGACGAAGCAGCATGAAATAGAAAACATTCCCTGGTCGGCAGCCGATCAGGCTTTTGCAAGAAGCATGAAAGTGAAGCTGTGACAGGTAACTCGATGCCGCCTGTTAGTGGGCAGAGGTTCATCCAAAGGCCATGACTCCTCGCCGCAGATTGAAATGCACTTCCTTTATCGTCACCGACATTGAGATCAGTAATCTCCCTCCGGCCGGATTTCCACCGAGCCCCGGCGCGCCGTTACACAGTGCCGAAAACAGGTCCGCCACGCGCCTGCTTCAGGGCAGTGCCCGCATGCGGGCAGCCAAATATCCCACGAACCCGCCGTGCAAACGAAGAATTCGTTTATTAGCAAGGGCTTAATACGATCCAGTTTTGGCAGCGGGGATGCTCTTGTATTTCGCGGAAGGTAGTCGGGTGCTGCTTTCCTGACATTACTCCGATTTCTTCGAAAGGTTTCCTTCGATGACGTACCGAACTGACGCAAGAATTTCAAGATTATTTTCCTGCCAAGCCTCAGAGTGTCAGGGACGGGCGATCGGGCGTCGCGGGCAGCAATTGACGCTGCTCCTTCCGCTCAGCGCGCTTCTGCTGTTGGCCTTCGCACTCTCGGGATGCGGGCGTAGCCAAGCTGCATTCAAGCTGCCGGATCCCGAGGTGCTGGTTGCGCCTCCCATTCAGCAAGACGTGCCGGTTCACAATGAATGGGTAGCGACACTGGATGGCTACGTGAACGCCGAAATCCGGCCTCAGGTTTCAGGCTACCTGATCAGGCAGAACTACAAAGAAGGTTTAGTTGTACGCAAGGGCCAGGTGCTGTTCGAAATTGATCCGCGCCCGTTCCAGGCGACTCTCGATCGGACCAGGGGTGAGCTTGCCCAAGCAGAAGCGCAGCTGAGCAAGAGCACGATCGATGTGGAACGCGACACGCCCCTCGTCGCCAAGAAAGCAGTCCCAAAAGAGAAGTTGGATAACGAGATCCAGGCCAAGCGTGCCGCTGAGGCCTCGGTTGAATCGGCAAAGGCCGCGGTGGAACGGGCAGAACTCGATCTCGAGTGGACCAAGGTCACCTCGCTTGTCGATGGTGTTGCCGGAATCTGCGAAGTGCAGATGGGCAACCTCGTGGGCCCTAGTTCTCACCTGACCTCGGTTTCGCAGGTCGATCCCATCAAGGTTTATTTCCCGGTCAGCGAACAGGAATATCTGCGCGCGAAACATATGAGCACGACTGGACAGCCAATGGAATTGTTCGACAGCTCACCTGAGTTGATCCTGGCCGACGGCACGGTATATCCGCATAAGGGCAAAGTCCTGCTGACCGACCGGCAAGTAGATACCAACACCGGCACGATTCGCCTGGTCGCGGCTTTTTCCAATCCCGGCAACGTTCTTCGCCCAGGCCAGTACGGGCGGGTGCGAATCCAGACTGGTTTCAAGAAAAACGCGCTGCTAGTTCCACAGAGCGCGGTCAAAGAACTTCAAGGTGGCTATCAGCTCGCGGTGGTGGGTCCCGACAGGAAGACGAGTATTCGTCCAGTCAAGGCCGGAGAGAAGGTAGGAACCATGTGGGTGATCGACGACGGATTGAAGCCCGATGATCAGGTCGTTGTGCAAGGAATTGAGAAGGTAAAGGACGGAACCCCCGTCGTTCCTAAGCCGGCGAACATTCAGGGAGAAGGGCGGTAGGCCATGTCTGAGTTTTTCATCCGACGTCCGATCGTAGCCATCGTCGTTTCGATTCTCATGGTGATCGTTGGTGCGATCACCATCATCGGGCTGCCAGTCGCGCAGTTTCCGGACATTGCTCCGCCCGAGATACGCGTTGCTGCAATTTACCCGGGCGCCGATGCGGAAACTTTGGAGAAGGCTGTAGCCACTCCCATCGAGCAGCAGATCAACGGTGTGGACAACATGGATTACATGTACTCGATGAATTCTACAAACGACTCGGGTACAGAGCTGATGGTCGATTTTGATCTTAAAACCGACCCGAATATGGACCTCCTCCTCACGCAGTCACGCCAGCAACTGGCCAATGGCCAGCTTCCTCCGGAGGTCAACCAGATCGGTATTGACGTCAAGAAGTCCCTGACCGCGCCCATGATGCTGATCGCTTTGTATTCACCAAAAGGAACGCACGATGGGAACTTTCTGGCGAATTACGCCTATATCAATCTGAAAGATCCGATTGCTCGGTCTTATGGTGTAGGAAATACCCAGATCTACGGCCTCGGAGAGTACGCGATGCGCCTGTGGGTGAAGCCCGATCGACTGGCGAAGCTCGGCGTCACCGTCAATGAGGTTGTCAATGCAGTGAAAGCGCAGAACACGGTGAATCCCGCCGGCCAGGTTGGAGGGCAACCGACTGTGGCAAACCAGCAGTTCACCTATGCGGTGCGTGCCCAGGGTCGGCTTAAGACACCCGAAGAATTTGGCGACATCGTGGTTCGCGAAAGTGCTGACGGCGGTGTAGTTCGCGTGAAGGACGTTGCCCGGGTCGAATTGGGCTCGAAAGACTACAGCTGGATCACGCGTATGAACGGCAAGGAGGCAGCAACCATTGGTATCTACCAATTGCCCGGTTCCAATGCCGTGGAAGGGGCCAAAGGCATCCGCAAGCTAATGGCCGAAATGAAGCAGCGATTCCCCGCGGATATGGAATACGCCATAACCCTGGACACGACGGACGCTGTAAGGGCTGGCATGGCGGAAATCGTCGAGACGCTCGTGATCGCGTTTGTGCTGGTGATCATCGTCGTGTACATCTTCCTGCAAGACTGGCGCGCCAGTCTTATTCCAATGCTGGCGGTGCCAGTCTCGCTGGTGGGCACCTTTATCGTCTTCCCGTTCTTCGGTTTCTCCGTCAATACACTTTCGCTATTCGGACTCGTGCTGGCGATCGGTCTGGTGGTGGACGACGCCATCGTTGTGGTCGAAGGTATCCAGCGCCACATTGAAGAGGGTCTGCCTCCAAAGGAGGCGGCTCGCAAGGCCATGCAAGAGTTGACCGGCCCCGTGGTTGGCATCGCACTGGTTCTCTCTGCTGTTTTTGTGCCAACCGTCTTCATCCCCGGCATTACCGGCCGGCTCTATCAGCAATTTGCATTGACCATCGCCATCTCGGTCGTCGTCTCCGCGTTCAACGCCTTGACGTTAAGCCCGGCGCTGGGCGGACTGCTGCTCCGGCCTAAGAAAGAGACGCACGGGCCGTTGGCCAGGTTCTTCGGTTGGTTTAATCGGGTGTTTGCCAGCGCCAACGGCCTCTACACGCGGATGTGCGGCGGCTTAATTCGAAAGACTGTCGTGGCCGTCGTGATGCTCGCGGGTTTTGCAGTTGCCGGGATCCTCTTTGCCAAGGCACTGCCCTCCAGCTTCCTGCCCGACGAAGACCAGGGATACATGTACATTCAGATGCAAACTCCCGAAGCCTCTTCGATTGAGACCACGTCGGAAGCGGCCCGAGCGGTGGAGGCAGTTCTGAAGGACACGCCTGGAGTCAAGTACACCAGCACCGTTGTGGGATTCAGTCTGCTCAGCCTCACCCGGTACAGTTACAGCGCTTTCTTTTGGGTGACGCTGCAACCTTGGGAAGACCGCAAGACCATGGAGCAGGAGTACCAGGTAATCAAGGCGAAGCTGAACCTGAAGCTCCTCACTCTTCCGCAAGGAACCGTCTTTGCCTTCTCTCCACCGGCAATTTCGGGCGTCGGCACCTCGGGCGGATTTCAGTTTGTACTTGAGGACCGCTCCGGAAAAGAATCCGAATTCCTGGTGAACAACCTCCAGAAATTCCTGGAGGCGGCTCGCAAACGGCCCGAAATCGGCATGATTACTACCACATACATACCGAGCACGCCGCAAAAATACGTGTATGTAGATAAGGAGAAAGTGCTGAAGCAGGGCGTCAACATTAGCGACGTTTACCAGACACTGCAGGCTTTCATGGGCGGAACATTCGTCAATTACTTCAACCAATTCGGCCGCACCTGGCAGGTGTATGTGGAGTCGGAAGCGCCATACCGCGCCAACCTGGACAACGTGGGACAGTTCTATGTGCGCAATGCCAAAGGCGAGATGGTGCCGCTGTCGGCGCTGACCCGATTCGAGTCGCGTTACGGCCCTGAATTCAAGTTGCGCTTCAATGAGTATTCATCGGCGCAGATTATCGGCAGCTCGGCGCCGGGCTACAGCTCCGATCAGGCTACCGCGGCCCTGGAAGAGGTCTTCCACCAAACGATGCCGCCTGAGATGGGCTTCGATTATATGGGCATGTCGCGGCAGGAACAAAAGGCGCGGGAAGGCATTCCATCGTGGGTCATCTTTGGGATGTCTTTTCTGTTCGTCTTCCTGATCCTTGCCGCCCTATATGAAAGCTGGTCACTGCCGTTCGGCGTATTGCTGAGCACACCAGTCGCTGTTTTCGGTGCCTTCGGACTTCTTTGGCTGCGGCGCACCGTCCTGGGCATGATCTTCCCAGCCTTCATGGTGCAGATCGATAACGACGTTTATTCGCAGATCGGGCTCGTGATGCTCATCGGCCTGGCAGCGAAGAACGCGATCCTGATCGTGGAATTCGCGAAGGAAGAATATGAAAAAGGCAAGCCATTAGTAGATGCCGCATTGGAAGGGGCCAAGCTAAGGCTACGGCCGATTCTGATGACTTCTTTCGCATTCATTCTCGGTTGCGTGCCCTTGTTCATTGCCACCGGCGCAGGTTCCGTCGGCCGGCAAATCATGGGTACCGCCGTTATCGGCGGAATGCTGGCCGCAACCGGCCTTGCAATCTTCATTATCCCCGCCTTGTACGTAACGGTGGAGACGCTAAGCGAACGCTGGAGTCGTAAACACGATACTGCCGCGGTTCCCGAGCCGATTCCAGTGGAGGGTGACTAACGTGAAAAAGGTAATCGCTTTCCTCATTTTGATGATCTTCACTTGCGGGTGCACGGTCGGGCCCAACTACAAACGACCGAAGATTGACGTCCCCGGCGCATACCGCGGGGCTCCGTCGCAGGAAGCGCAACCGCAGCCGAGTGCATCGCAGCAAACTCCGTCGCAGCAGGCTGCTTCGCAACAGGCCGCACCTCAGCAGATTTCAGGCCTTGCCGAGAACTCGTCGCAGCAGCGATCGCAGAGTGCTGGCCATCCATCCCTGCAGGCGTCGCAGCCTGGTGAGCAATCCTTCGGAGACCAGAAGTGGTGGGAGGTGTTTCAGGATCCGCAGCTCCAGCAACTCATTCGCGCTGCGCTGGACAACAACTACGACGTTCGCATCGCGGCGACAAGAATCCTGGAAGCGCAGGCGCAGTTGGGCATCACAAGGGCCGATCAGCTGCCAACGATCAGCGCCGGGGCGGCTGCGGTCAACGACCGCTACGCGAGACAGAAACCCCTTCCCGAGTTCGAAACAAACACGAACTCGGTGAGCGCCTCCATGTTCTGGGACCTCGATTTCTGGGGAAAGTACCGCCGTGCAACCGAAGCAGCGCGCGCCAATCTGCTGGCAACAGAATGGGCGCGCCGCGCCGTCATCAACACCCTGGTAAGTAATGTTGCCGCCTCTTATTTCCAGCTTCGCGCATACGACCTTCAGCTTGAGATCTCGCGACGGACGCTGGCTACGCGCCAGGAATCGCTGCAACTTACACAGACGCTGGCAGACGGTGGAGCGGCCACCATGCTAGACGTGCGGCAGGCGGAACAACTGGTTGCCGTGGCCGCCGAGGAGATACCTGATTTTGAACGCCGTATCCAGCAGCAGGAGAACTTCATCAGCACGCTGCTGGGAAACAATCCCGGTCCGGTGGCACGGGGTATGCAGCTGACAGAGCAGCCACATTTGCCGGAGGTCCCGCCTGGAATACCTTCCCGTCTGCTCGAGCGGCGCCCCGATATTCGTGCAGCCGAAGCGCAGTTGATGGCGGCCAACGCTCAAATAGGAGTAGCCAGAGCAGCTTACTTTCCGCAAATCACATTGACCGCGAGCAGCGGATTCCAGAGCTCGGCTCTGACCAGCCTGTTCACTGGCCCGGCCGGGTTTTGGAGCTTGGGAGGATCACTCGCCCAGCCCATTTTTGCGGGCGGCAGGATCAAGGCAGGTGTGCGATTGAGCGAGGCGCGGCAGAAGGAAATGGTGCTGACGTATCAGCAGACCATCCAGCAGGCTTTTCGTGGCGTTTCGGACGCACTGGTTGGATATCAAAAGAATCGTGAGTTCCGGGTACATCAGCAGGAACTGGTGATCGCGGCTCAGGAGGCGGCGCAACTCTCTGAGGAGCGCTATCGCGGCGGCGCTACCAGCTATCTGGAGGTGCTGACCAACGAAACCAATTCCTTTAATGCAGAACTAGGGTTGGCCCAGGCGCAATTGAATGAACTTGTGAGTCTGGTCGACATTTACAAAAACCTCGGTGGAGGCTGGGAGCTGTGACGACACTACCAGAACCTGCAAAGGCTGTGGCCAAGCTTCTTAAGAATTATCCGCCTCAGTCCAAATAAGCAGGACTGTGGTTGTATCTGCTGGTTCGCTGGAGGTGCACAACAATGCAATTGCTCATTGGATCCTGGAGCCCAGCTTCGATTTCGGTACTGGCAGCTCTTTGTGGGTCGCTTGTTGGTGCAGTGGGTTCCAGTGTCAGCAGCTGGATTGCTCAGCGGCATCAGAATCGACAGGAGCTCCTCGCCAAAGAAATCTTTCATCGTGAGCAGTTGTATTCAGACTTCATCAGTGAAACGGCCCAAGTTTTCGCGGATGCTGTCCAGCATGCGTTCCAAGACCCCAGCAGGCTCATACCGAGCTATGCATTGCTCAGTCGTATGCGTTTGAGTTCCTCGATGAATGTGATCGAAAGCGCCGAACGGGTCCTTAAAGCCATCCTTGATACCTATTCACAGCCCAACCTCACTGCAGAGGAGATTCACGCCTGGGCTGGCAAGCGCAACGATCCACTGCGCGAGTTCAGCAACATTTGCCGTCGTGACCTTGAGTCCTTGGGGAACGGTTTGTAACGCAACCAGCGGCGAGGAGAACTACTGATGCCGAACCCTCAAATACCTCCCTACTGATCACTTTGCCAGCTCCCGCGCCTTGCGAAGATGTTCAAGCGTTCCTGTGCCCGCATTTAAGCAGTTGACCGTCACATGGCAATCAAGCGGGGAAGCGCCTCCACAAAGCCGCTTGGTTTCAATCATTTAGCAGAGTGCCAGATTGGCCCCACATGTGCACTCTTCCCACCGGGTGTCAGGAGATCGATATTGAAACCTCGGTTGATGATCGCATTGTTAATCACTGGTGTGCTGGTGATTTCAGCCGGTGCCCAAGACAGCAGTGACATACACCCGATCACCTCTGGGATGGAGAGCTTGCCGAAACAGCCGTCGACCAGCAAGGCTGTCATGCAAGCGCAGTTAGGAGTGGCAGGGCCGCAAGATACTCCACAGCAATACCTGGAACAAATGCAGGCTGCTCTCCAGGCTATGTCTGGAGACTTGGGGCAGATCGCTCAGGCAACTCACGATGGGAAGATCAGTCGTGCACAAGAGGCGTACCTCGCCTTCGAACAATACTATGTCGGATTAAGCAGCAGCAATCCTGACGAGACGATAGTCGTTGACGTGTGGTCTACGCCGGCAGAAATGAAGCCAGAAGCGGATCCAACCAAGTTCTCACAAGGGTTCGCGGTTGCAGGATTGAACGCGGCCAACAGGCTGCAATTTACCCAGCGTAGAATCGCGAACTCCATCAAGATGGGCTTCCCGCTCGGCGAGTTCTGGATCCAGACCGACTTCGACTCGATCGACGACTCGCTGAGACTGGCAGCTCTTTCCGTCGCAAATGAGGCTGATCGGCGAGCGTTGCAGCAGCTCCAAACCCAGACTCGGCGCCTGCGGCTGTGGGGCGATTGGCTGATCGACCAAAACCGACACATGGCGCTTGCGAATTACTACATCTCTCCCTCGCCACTGGACAACGACGAGCAGTTTCAGAATACCGTAACTTGCACCAAGTTCCTGCTGTCCATGCTGGCGAGCGGGAGACTGGAAGACGAGGACCGCTCTTGCTGGTAGGACCTGCAACTCCAATGCTGACACTGGGGAGTTGCCCTGAATTTGCAGAGGGAATCTCGTAAGAAGAGGGCGTTCAAAGGAGGTATAAGGTGTATAGAATCTCTAGTCTTATCGTTTTGTGTCTGTCAAGCCTGCTGGCGTTCGGGCAATCTTCGACGAAATATCAGGTTGGCACGATTACTGCTGTGGAACCTCATCAGCTCGCTTCGAGCTCGAATCCCGACAGCTACGACGTCTCCGTGAAAGTCAAGGACACGGTATACGTGGTTCTGTACACGCCACCGGCAGGAATGGATTACATCGCGAAGTACTCGACTGGACGCGAAATTCTGGTATTGGTGCGCGAAGACAGCATCACCTATCACGACATATTGGGTCAATCATTTGAGGTACCAATCATAAGCCGCACACCAGCAGCGGCTGCAAAAGCGTCCCAGTAAGGCTG
>Ga0187788_10000091_pt1 | contig 21201 bp, 32 predicted proteins | sample 1015_BV01_MP10_2_FD_133008 | JGI IMG/M metagenome (GOLD analysis project Ga0187788, IMG submission 133008) | Tropical peat soil microbial communities from peatlands in Department of Meta, Colombia - 1015_BV01_MP10_20_MG | ecosystem: Environmental > Terrestrial > Soil > Wetlands > Peat | place...
CACTGCCTGCCGCGTCATGGCAAGGCGCTCGCACAGCTGACCAAGCGTTTGTCCATTGTCGGCGCGCAGGCGATCCAGCAACTCCCGTCGGCTCGCATCGGCCAGCGCTCTGAATACAGCATCCATGGCGACAATATGCAACCATTTGGTTGCGTGTCAAGCCTTGTTGCGCAGTTCCCTTTTCGGAACCCCGGCCGGCAAGGAGACGTTGACCCAACGCATGAGCGCCCGAGTTTCTGTTGCCTTCCGTAGGAGCCACCAACGCAAGCCCTCGCGTAGCGCTGGCCGCGCTCGCGGTATCAGCGAGGACGAGATCAAAGACGTCCAGGAACTAGCGACCCCGCGCACACCGGTCATCTACGAAGTCGTGCGCCGTCTTGGCGAGGAAGAGATGGTGCGTCCCCTGACATCGCTATGGTGGTCGGGAGTGGCGGCCGGGCTTTCGATCAGCTTCTCACTATTGACGCAGACTATATTGCAAACGCATCTGCCAGACGCACCCTGGCAGCCGCTCGTGTCCAGCCTCGGCTATTGCGTCGGATTCATCATGGCGGTGCTGACGCGGCAGCAATTATTCACTGAGAGCACAATCACCGCCGTCTTGCCGGTCGCAGCGCAATTCACGTGGAAAAATATCGGGCTCATGGCACGGCTCTGGGCGATCGTCCTTGCGGCCAATCTCGCCGGCACCTTGTTTGCAGCATTGTTCTGCGCTTTCACCCCGGTGCTGCCGGCGCAACTCTACGATGGCATGGTAACGGTCAGCCGCGATCTGCTCGCCGTCGGCTGGTGGGACATGGTCTTTCGCGCGATTGCCGCCGGCTTCCTGATGGCCGCTATGGTCTGGCTGATGCCGGGCGCCGAACGCGCCCAGTTTCACGTCATTACCGTTATGACGTGGCTAATTTCTGTTGGCGGATTCACCCATACCGTCGCCGGCAGCATGGAGGCTTACCTCCTGGTTCTGGCAGGGGACTGGGCGTGGTGGCAGATTGTCTGCGATTTCATGGTGCCGGTCCTGATCGGAAATATAATCGGCGGCACCGCATTATTCGCTCTCCTCGCTTATGCGCAGGTGATGAGCGAGATCTGAAAATGAACGATTAAAGTCACACGTGAACTTGAAGAAACGGCTCTAACTGATGATGTTCCTCTCAAGTTACGGACGAAGTTACTGATTGACGCAGGTTCCCATGTAGGTGCCGCGGTCCCCAGCGGCCTGTCCATAAACACCTGCTTGATGGGCGCAGCGCGCGGCACGATCCTGGAAGGTTTCGCGTCCCCCTGGTCCGGCTCCCGGAACTGTCGGCAGATTCGGAAGGACTCGCCCGGTCTGAGGAACGACAATCGGCGGTGGAATCGTCGTGGTAGGAAACGGCACGGTCTTCGGCTTCGGGATGGTTACATGTTTCACCGTGCCCCGCGTCGATTTGTACTTTGGCGCGAGCCATGGTTCCGGCTGTTCCCGTCTGGACCCTTTTTCCGGGACCATGATGCTGTAGTCATCCCGCATGATGTTGTAGTCACTGCCGCTTTGCGCACGCGCAAACGTCGCGGGCAGCGCCGACAGGAAAAGTACCAAGATTATCGAACGTACGCGCATAGTGCCTCTCACATAGGACCCCCGCAGCCTAACCGCTACTCCTCGGGCGCTTCTTCGATCGGATCGTAGCGTTTGGCGTCGAAGCCGAGCAAATTCCACGACTGCTGCATGTGAGGCGGCAACGGCGCTGAAACATCGATCACCCCGCGCCGAGGGTGCGGTACCGCGATACGGCGAGCAAGCAAATGCAGCTTTTCCTGCATTCCTCCAGGTAGTTGCCAGTTTTCCTTGTTGAAATACTTCGGGTCACCAACAATTGGATGATGAATATGCGCCATGTGAGCGCGCAATTGATGCGTACGTCCGGTGACCGGCTTGAGCGACAGCCAGGCGAGTTGTTGCGCCGCCGTCTCCACCACCGCGTAGTACGTTACAGCGTGCACCGCGTCTTTCTCACCGTGCTTGGCGACGCGCATGAAAGAATCTTCCTCGACTTCCTGCTTGGCAAGATAAGTCGAAATGCGCCCTTGCGCGGGTTTGGGTACGCCCACCACCAATGCCCAATAAATCTTGCGTGCCGAGCGTGATCGAAATGTTTTAGCCAGAGCCGCCGCGGCAAACCGGCTCTTGGCAACCAGAAGACAGCCGGCGGTATCCTTGTCCAACCTGTGTACGAGCCGCGGACGTTGGCCGTCGGGTAAGCGTAAAGCGCCAAGCATGCCGTCGATATGACGCGTCGTGCCTGAGCCGCCTTGCACAGCAAGACCCATCGGTTTGTTGAGGACCATCACGTCAGCGTCTTCATAGAGGGTGATCGATTTGAGAAAGGCGCGGTCCTTCTGCGCTGCTGGTGCGTCATCGCGTGGCGCCGGCGGCTCAATTTTTAACGGCGGGATGCGGACGGCCTGTCCGGTTTCCAGGCGCGCCTTCGGTTGCGCGCGTTTACCGTTCACGCGCACCTCGCCTTTGCGGATGATGCGCTGGATGTAACTGAACGAGAGGCCTGGAAAGCGTGCTTCAAAAAAGCGATCCACCCGCATGCCGGACTCATCCGGGGTCACGGTGACGGTCTGAACCTTGTAGGCCACCTGCAACTCATTCGACCCATCATGGCGAGGTGGTCGGCGCTGACCCGTGGAAGGTCGGACCGGACCGTCCTCCTTCAATGCGTACTGCGATTCACGGTGACGGACTGAATGATGCCGCATCTTGCGCCGTTCATGGCGTGGCCCTGCCATCTGCCGGCCACCGCCTGGCTGGCGAGGGCCGGAACGCCCGCGGCGGCTCACGACCCGCCCCGCTCGTTCCTCAGCTTTGCCCAATACTCCAGCCGTTTCCTGATTTCACGTTCGAAACCGCGCTCGGGCGGATCATAGAATTTCTGGCGTTTCAGCGCGTCAGGGAAATAGTTCTGTCCGGAGAACGCTTCCTCGGCACTGTGGTCGTAGGCATAGCCGCGGCCGTAGCCCTCCTCCTGCATCAGTTTGGTCGGCGCATTGAGGATGTGCTTGGGCGGAAGCAACGAACCTGCATCCTTGGCGGTGCGCATCGCTGCTCCGAAAGCGGCATACCCGGCGTTCGATTTGGGAGCCGTCGCGCAGTAAATGACCGCCTGGGCGATTGCCAACTCACCTTCGGGTGAACCCAGGAAGTCGTATGCTTCCTTGGCGGCGTTTGCGATCACGAGAGCCTGCGGGTCGGCGAGCCCGATGTCCTCAATCGCCATGCGCACAACGCGGCGCGCTATGTAGAGCGGCGGTTCGCCGGCATCCAGCATGCGGCAAAGATAATAGAGTGCGGCGTCAGGATCGGAGCCACGTACCGATTTGTGCAGCGCGGAGATGAGATTGTAGTGGCCGTCCTGGCTCTTGTCGTAAATCGGCGCGCGGCGCTGGACGATACCCTGCAATTTGGCGCTATCAAAAACCTCGTCCTTGCGCGCCGCCCGCCAGACCTCTTCGGCAAGCGTGAGCCCGGCGCGGCCGTCACCATCGGCCATGCGCTTGAGCGCTTCGCGTGCCTCGCCATCGAGCGGCAACCGCCGGTCTTCGATCTTTTCCGCACGCCTGAGCAGTTTTTCGATCGCGTCCGCATCGAGCGATTTGAATACCAATACGCGCGCGCGAGACAGCAGCGGAGCATTGAGCTCGAAGGACGGGTTCTCGGTGGTCGCACCAACAAGGATGATGGTGCCGTCTTCCATCACAGGGAGGAAGCTGTCCTGTTGCGCGCGATTGAAGCGGTGAATCTCATCGACGAACAGGAGGGTCCCCTGCCCCATTTCCCGGCGGCGTCGCGCCTCTTCGAAGACCTTCTTGAGGTCGGCGACACCCGTGAAGATCGCAGAAATTTGCTCAAAATGCAGATCAGTGGCCTGCGCGAGCAACCGCGCAACTGTGGTCTTGCCAGTTCCTGGCGGCCCCCAAAATACCAGCGAGCCAAGTGAGCGCGTCGCGAGCATGCGCGAGAGCGCTCCATCCGGCCCGAGCAAGTGATCCTGGCCGACAACCTCGTCGAGATCCTGTGGTCTGAGCTTGTCGGCAAGCGGACGCGGCGCGTCTTTTTCGAGGCCTGCGGCAGCGAACAGGCTGGGACCGGAGGATTTGGGGCGGACAGCCATCAGAACGTCCGTCTAATGTCATGGGCGGGCGAGCATGACAGGGGAAAGGCAAAACGTATCCTCATCCGCTAAACACCGCAGAAATCTTCTGCCCGCCGCGCAGAATAATAATCCGCCAGCTACGGTTGGGCGTGCCCGTTAGCCGCTCAAGGTCGCGCGTCTTAGCGATGCGCTCACCATTGACCTCTTCGATCACATCGCCGCGCTGAAAGCCGAGATTGCTCGCATAGGAGCCGGCATCGACGTCAACGATAGCGACGCCCTGTTCAACATTCTGCAGCTGCAATTCATCAGCGAGCGCCGGCGAAAGGTTCGCGATCTTGACGCCCGAAAATGGCGAGCGCGATCGGATCACGATTTCATCACGCGGCATCTCTGGCGCACTTTGCAAGGCGACGGTCGCCGTCTGCTCACGCCCGGCTCGCAAAAGTCCGAGACGAGCACTGCCGCCGATCGGTTTCGTAGCAAAGCGATAGTCAAATGCATTGGGATCGTCGACGTCCTGCCCGTCCACCGAAACGATAAGGTCGCCTGCCTTGATCCCGGCTCGCGCAGCCGGGCTGTTCGCCGTCACATTGGCAACCAACGCGCCGGCCGGACGCTTGAGACCCATGCTATCGGCGATATCTGCCGTAACCGCCTGCAATTTGGCGCCAAGCCAAGGGCGCACCACCGCGTTGCCGCCTGTCTTGGCGGAGGCCACCACCACTCGCACCATGTTGGCAGGAATGGCGAAGCCCACGCCTTGCGAGCCGCCCGAACGAGAGAAGATCGCGGTGTTGATACCTATTAGTTTGCCGGTCAAATCGACGAGCGCACCGCCAGAATTGCCCGGGTTGATGGCGGCATCAGTCTGAATGAAGAATCGGTAGTCGGAAATGCCCACCTGGGTGCGCGCCAACGCCGACACGATACCGTGTGTGACCGTTTGTCCAACACCGAAAGGATTTCCGATTGCCAGCACCACATCGCCGACCTGCACCGCATCGGAATCCGCAAAATCAAGTACGGGAAATCGCTCGCGTCCATCCTTGATACGCAACACCGCAAGGTCCGTACGCGGATCCTTGAGCACCAGCATCGCCTCGAACTCACGTTTGTCGGCAAGCGAGACCTTTACTTCATCTGCGCCTTCGATGACGTGGTTATTCGTTACGACCAGACCAGCGGGATCGATGATCACGCCCGAGCCGAGTGACCGTTGCAACTGACTGCCACCGCCGCCTGGTACACCAAAGAATCGACGAAAGATCGGGTCGTCGAACAGCGGATTGCGGTTCTGCACCGTCTTGGCGGCATAGACGTTGACCACCGCTGGCGCCACATGCTGCACCACCGGTGAATAAGACAGCCGCAACTCCGATTGCGTCGGCAGACGTCGCTCTTGTGCCGCGGCGGCACTCGCCAGTGCAATACCCGCGATCAGGAAGGCAGTTTGTATCTGAAGGCGCATGAGTTCGAATCCCGGCTAACTGGCCGTGATATAAGCCTCTATCGGGCCTAAATGAAGGCCGCTTATTCCACCGCCGGTACGGTTCGCAGATAGGCCACAACGGCGTCGAGGTCATCTGGTGTCAACGTCGCATAGTATTGATAGCCCATCGGTGGCTTGAGCTTGCTGCCATCCTTGCTGATGCCGGCAATGATCGCGCGTTTTATTTCATCGTCAGTCCAGGCCCCGATGCCTTTGGTCTTACTCGACGTGATGTTGCGAGAAACCGAGACACCCCACGGGCCGGGGAATTCAAAGCCACCGGCACCCAGGCGAGTGTCCCACTGCCGCGCGCCCTTCTCCATCGGAGTATGGCACTCCATGCAATGGGCGATGGTGACGAGATAAAAGCCCTTCTTGAGTTTGTCGCTCATCATGTCTTCGGTGAATGGCCTCTCCCCGCCCGGGATCACGTGCTCGACCTGGGGCATCTTGTAGACCGGATCCGGGACCTGGTTGTTCACCGGCTTGAGCGCACGCAAGTAGGCAACAACGGCATCGAGATCGCGATCAGTCATGATGTGATAGAAGCCGGTCGGCATGATCATTGCCACGTGCACACCGTTTGGTCGTATGCCTGTGCGCATGACGGTTTTGATCTGCGCATCCGTCCAGTTCCCAATGCCTGTGTCCTTGTCCGGCGTGATGTTTGGTGCGGTCACCTTGAACGGCGGCTCATCCCACGACAGACCACCTGAGTAATCCTTACCGGCGACCGCCGCGGGCAGGCCTTTCGGCGAATGGCAATTTGCGCAGGTCAGTATTCCGTTTGCGAGATAGTCGCCCCGCTTGACCAGGTCGGTTTGCGCAGACTGCGCACTGGCCACACTCGCAATCCCGGTTGAAACCAACATTGCCAGCAATGCCTTCCGGATTGTCATGATGCTCCCCCGTCCCGTCCGTGTTGGGCGGGATCATAACCGCCGGAAGCAATGCGGCAAATAAAAAGGGCGGCACTGATTGCCGCCCTTGTCGAACCGTGATCGCAGGCGTTCACGCCGCCGCGGTCGCTTGTTCCTCGGCCTTCTTCTCTTGCACCGGACCGGAATCCTTGCCTTTAGCCTCGACATCGCGGTCGACAAACTCGATCACCGCCTTGGCAGCGTTGTCGCCGTAGCGGAAGCCCGCCTTCATGATGCGGGTATAGCCGCCATCGCGGCCCTTGTAGCGCGGGCCGATGATGTCGAAGAGTTTTTTAACCTGGGTAACGTCGCGGATTTCGGCGACCGCCTGACGCCGGGCGTGCAGTCCACCTTTTTTTGCGAGCGTCACCAACTTCTCGACGATCGGACGTAGTTCCTTCGCCTTCGGCAGTGTAGTGATGATCTGCTCGTGTTTGATAAGCGATGCCGCCATGTTGGCGAACATGGCCTTGCGGTGCTCCGCGGTGCGGTTGAGCTTGCGGTGAACCTTGCCGTGACGCATCGCGTGTTACCCCTTCATTCCGTTTCAGGCCGCGTCGCGGCTCAGTAGTGATCTTCGAAGCGCTTGGCGAGTTCTTCGATATTCTCCGGCGGCCAGCCAGGCACTTCCATGCCGAGATGTAGCCCCATCTGCGCCAGCACTTCCTTGATCTCATTGAGCGACTTGCGCCCGAAGTTCGGTGTGCGCAGCATTTCCGCTTCGCTTTTCTGCACGAGATCGCCAATATAGACGATATTATCGTTCTTCAGGCAGTTGGCCGAACGTACCGATAATTCGAGTTCGTCCACCTTCTTGAGGAAGGCCGGATTGAAGGCGAGGTCCGGAATGGCTTCGGCGGCCTCCGCCTTGCGCGGCTCCTCGAAATTCACGAACACATTGAGTTGATCTTGCAGGATGCGCGCGGCATAGGCGAGCGAATCCTCCGGCGACACCGCGCCATTGGTCTCGATCGTCATTGTCAGCTTGTCGTAGTCGAGAATCTGACCTTCGCGTGTGTTCTCGACTTTGTAGGAAACTTTGCGCACCGGCGAATAAAGGCTGTCAACCGGGATGAGGCCGATGGGTGCGTCTTCCGGGCGGTTACGTTCGGCGGGTACATAGCCCTTGCCGGTATTAACGGTGAACTCCATGCGAATCTCGGCACCCTCATCGAGAGTGCACAGCACGAGGTCGGGATTGAGAACCACCACGTCGCCAACGGTCTGAATGTCGCCGGCGGTTACCGTACCGGGACCCTGTTTCTTAACGACCATCCGTTTTGGACCCTCGCCTTGCATTTTAATGGCGATATCCTTGATGTTGAGCACCATGTCGGTGACATCTTCACGCACGCCGGCAATCGAGGAGAACTCGTGCAGCACGCCGTCGATATGTACTGACTGCACTGCGGAACCCTGCAGTGACGACAACAGAATGCGGCGCAGCGCATTACCGAGCGTGACGCCGAAACCGCGTTCGAGCGGCTCGGCGACTACCGTCGCAACCCGGGCGGCGTCGCCGCCCGCGGAGACCTGGAGCTTGTTCGGCCTGATCAATTCCTGCCAATTCTTCTGGATCACGTGTTCACCTTTTCAGCGGCGCGATCTTGGCGCGCCTCGCGCACCCCACCCGCCGCGTGGGGAAAATCTCGGCGGTAGCACGCGCGCGGGACATTTGGACCCGCGCGAAAGAAACAATCACACCCGACGACGCTTTCGCGGCCGGCACCCGTTATGCGGAATCGTTGTCACGTCGCGGATCGAGGTAATGGTGAAACCGGCCGCCTGCAGCGAGCGCAGCGCCGACTCGCGTCCCGAACCGGGACCCGACACCTCGACTTCAAGAGTGCGCATGCCGTGCTCTTGTGCCTTTTTGGCGGCATCTTCGGCGGCGACCTGCGCTGCATAGGGCGTCGATTTGCGCGAGCCCTTGAAACCCATGGTCCCAGCCGACGACCAGGCGATCGTGTTGCCTTGCGCGTCAGTGATGGTGATCATGGTATTGTTGAACGAAGCGGCGACGTGCGCCACGCCCGAGGCGATGTTCTTTCGTTCGCGCCGTCGGACGCGGGTGGCTTCCTTACCCATTCTCAATCCTTTCGCGCCCGTGCGCCGTCGTCGGCGCGGGCTTATCCTGTTATCAAGTCGGTCCGGGAGTCTTCTTTTTGCCGGCGATTGTCTTGGCCGGGCCCTTGCGTGTCCGCGCGTTAGTGTGGGTGCGCTGACCACGAACCGGGAGGCCTTTGCGGTGACGCAGGCCGCGATAGCAGCCAAGATCCATCAGACGCTTGATGTTCAATTGAACTTCGCGCCGAAGATCGCCCTCGACCATGTAGTCGCGGTCGATTAGCTCACGGATGTGGAGCACTTCGGCGTCAGTCAACTGCGATACCCGCCGTTCCGGCGGCAGGTTAACCTTGCCCACGATATCGTGCGCAATCTTGGACCCGATGCCATGAATGTATTGCAGCGCGATCACCACGCGCTTGTTAGTCGGTAGATTGACGCCGGCGATACGAGCCACTTAGCTTCTCCTATATTGGCCGCTGGCGCGGAACGCGCCAAATTCTCGTGTCCCTGGAAGGGGATAGCGCAAAGCGTAACACGACGCCTGTCCCCGCCTTGCTGGGGCCCGGCATCGCTTCAAACTCCTGAATGTGCAGCTTATTAAGGGATTCATCACGCCCTCGTCAACCTCCGTCCAGTACGGTTTTTGCGCTTTCCTGGCTTGTTTTTGCGTTTGGCCACGGTTGAACGTTTGCTCTTGCGGACGGTCTGCTTCGCCATCCTGACGGTTTTGGCCTTCCTGCGGCTCAACTTGGCCTTAGGAGCCTCACCGGGCGTCAAAAGCCGACAAATTGCCGCCGCCACCTCGTCGACCGAAGCCATTCCATCGACGCCCCTGAGGATGCCCTTGGCGGCGTAGTAGCTGGCAAGCGGCGAGGTCTGCGTCCGGTAGGCAGCCAGCCGGCCCTTGAGGACCTCGGGGTTGTCGTCTGCACGCACCGTTTCGCCGCGCGCGGTCATGTCGGCTACACGCCTTTCGATGCGACGAAGGAGAATGCCCTCGTTCACTTTCAACTCAATGACCGCGTCGAGTTTGGCGCCCCGTTCGGTCAGCAGGCGGTCAAGCGCCTGAGCCTGCGGCACCGTGCGCGGAAAACCGTCAAGCACGAAGCCGCGCTTGGCGTCGGGCTGACCGATGCGCTCGGCAATGATCGCCACGACGACCTCATCCGGTACCAGGTCACCTCGTTCAATGATGCTTTTCGCGCGTAAACCTATCGGCGTTCCGGCAGCGACGGCGGCGCGCAGCATGTCACCGGTCGAGAGCTGGACAATTCCGTGTTTGGCAATCAGTCGCTGCGCTTGTGTGCCCTTCCCCGCCCCCGGCGGGCCGAGCAGGACCAGTCTCATCGCGTACGACCTCGCAGCTTCGAACGTTTGATCAGTCCTTCATACTGGTGCGCGAGCAGATAGCCCTGGATTTGCGCCACCGTATCCATCGTGACGCTGACAACGATCAGCAGCGATGTACCACCGAAATAGAATGGCACCGCCGCATAGGAAATCAGGATCTCCGGAATCAGACAAACGATGGCGAGATAAAGCGCACCGACGGCAGTGATACGTGAGAGCACGTAGTCAATGTACTCAGCTGTCCGCTCGCCTGGCCGGATGCCCGGAATGAAGCCACCGTGCTTCTTCAGGTTATCGGCGGTTTCCGTCGGATTGAAAACAACCGCCGTGTAAAAGAATGCGAAGAACACGATAAGAGCGATATAGAGAATGAGAAACAGCGGTCGGCCGTGACCGAGAAGCGTTGTGACAGTCGTGAGCCAGCCGGGGCCCTGCCCGGCATTGAAATTTGCAACGGTGGTTGGCAGCAGCAGCAACGACGAGGCAAAAATCGGCGGAATCACGCCGGAGGTATTCAACTTGAGTGGCAAGTGCGAGGACTGCCCCTCAAACATGCGATTGCCGACCTGACGTTTCGGATATTGGATCAAAAGGCGTCGTTGTGCGCGCTCCATGAAAACGATAAATGCAATAACGGCGACCGCCATTACAATCACGGCGAGGATCAGTCCGGTCGACAATGCGCCTTGGCGCCCAAGTTCGAGAGTACCGGCGATCGCAGATGGCAGCTGCGCCACAATCCCGGACAGGATGATCAACGAGATGCCGTTGCCGATGCCGCGCGACGTGATCTGCTCGCCCAGCCACATCAGAAACATCGTGCCGCCGGTGAGCGTGATTGTCGTGGACAACAGAAAGAAGATACCCGGATTGCTGACCACACTTCCGGTACCTTGCAGGCCGACCCCGATACCGTAGGCCTGAAACGCCGCGAGAAACACGGTGAGATACCGTGTGTACTGGTTCATGATCTTGCGACCTTGCTCGCCTTCCTTCTTGAGCGCTTCAAGTGTTGGCGAAACGGTCGTCATCAGCTGAATGATGATCGAAGCCGAGATGTACGGCATGATGTTAAGTGCAAAGATCGCCATCCGGTGGATGCCGCCACCGGAGAACATGTTGAACATGCCAAGAATGCCGCCGGCCTGGGTATTGAAGATCTGTTCCCAGGCATTGGGATCAATGCCCGGCAGCGGTATGTAGGTGCCGAGGCGATAGACCAGCAATGCGCCGACTGTGAACCAGATACGCTTCTTGAGCTCGTCGGCCTTGGCGAGTGCCGAAAAATTGAGATTGGCTGCCAGTTGTTCTGCTGCCGAGACCATCCGTCGCTCCTGCCGCCCCCAACTCTTTCACCGCGTCGCCTCGCGGCCCGTGCCTTAGATAGGCAAGTCTTCCCGAACTTGAAGCCGGCACGAACCTTGTTAGTCGGCCTTTGGGGCTTCGCCTTCTGCTTCCGCCTTTGGTTTGCCGCCTTTTGGTTTGTCACCGCCCTTGGCGGCCTCGAGCGCCTTGCGCTTGTTCTTGCCCTTCGGCTCGGCATCTTCTTCCTTCGCCGGCGCGAGAATCTTCACAGTACCGCCGGCCTTCTCCACCGCCGCAATCGCGGATTTCGACGCGCGCCAAACAGAAAATTCGATCTTGCTCTTGAGCTCACCGTCGCCCAGCAGCTTCACGCCGCCCTTCTCTCGCCGCATCAGGCCGGCCTTCACCATGACTGCGACATCGACCGGCGCCTTTGCATCGATGAGGCCGGCATCAATTGCAGCCTGTACTTTGCCGAGGTTAATTTCGTTCAGCTTGAGCGCAAATGGCGTGTTGCGGAATCCTCGTTTCGGCAGGCGGCGATGCAGTGGCATCTGGCCGCCTTCGAAACCTTTGATCCTCACGCCTGTACGCGCGGTCTGGCCCTTGCCACCGCGGCCGCCGGTCTTCCCCATACCGGAGCCAATGCCCCGGCCGATGCGCATCCGCTTTTTGCGCGCACCTGGCTTGTCGGCAATCTGGTTGAGTTTCATTGCACCGTCCTCTTACTTCTTACTTCGCGCCGCCGACCACGCGCACCAAATGCTGCACCTTTCGGATCATCCCGCGGGTTGCCGGCGTATCCGGCAGATCGCGGACACGCCCGATTTTATTGAGGCCCAGCCCGATCAGCGTCGCGCGCTGATCATGATGGCGGCGTTGCGGGCTACCCACCTGCTCGATCTTGATCATCGTCTTTTGGGCCATACGCTAAATTCCTCAATCAGCCGCCGCTTCCGCATCGCCATCCCGGCGACGCGACTGCAAGGTGGAAACCTTGATATTTCGGCGCGCGGCAACAGAGCGCGGCGAATCCTGGTGCTTCAACGCGTCGAATGTCGCGCGCACCACGTTGTAGGGGTTTGACGAGCCTAGTGATTTCGCCACGACGTCCTGCATGCCAAGAGTTTCGAATACTGCGCGCATTGGGCCGCCGGCGATAATGCCTGTGCCGGGAGGCGCTGCGCGCAGGAACACCTTTCCTGCGCCATGGCGACCGAGCACGTCGTGATGCAGCGTGCGGCCTTCGCGCAGCGGAACGCGAGTCAGACCTCGCTTTGCGGCATCGGTCGCCTTGCGGATCGCCTCCGGCACCTCGCGCGCCTTGCCGTGACCGAACCCAACCCGGCCCTTCTGGTCACCCACCACCACCAGCGCGGCGAAGCCAAACCGGCGGCCACCCTTGACCACCTTGGCCACACGATTGATATGCACCAGCTTGTCGGTGAACTCGCTGTCACGCTCTTCGCGGTCGCGGCCGCCGCGTTCACGATCTCGTCGAGGTTCATGTGCCATGATTGACCAATCCGTTAAAAGTTAAGGCCGCCTTCGCGCGCGGCATCGGCCAGCGCCTTGATGCGTCCGTGGTAAAGATAGCCGCCGCGATCGAACACGACGTCCTTGATGCCTTTTTCCTTAGCGCGCTCGGCGATCAGTTTGCCAACCGCTTTGGCCGCTGCGATGTTAGCGCCGTTCTTGGCGCCTTCACGCATTGTCTTTTCGACCGATGACGCGGCAGCCAGTGTTGTGCCCTTCACATCGTCAATAAGCTGGGCATAGATGTGCTTCGACGAGCGGAATATCGACAACCGCGTGCGCCCGTGCGCCGAAAGTTTGATCTTGCGTCGCACCGTCGCTGTCCGCCGCGCGGTCCGGTCACTCAATCTCGACATAGCGCGTCCTCTATTTCTTCTTGCCTTCCTTACGGAAGATGTACTCGTTCGCGTATTTCACGCCTTTGCCTTTGTAGGGCTCGGGCGGCCGGTAGCCGCGGATCTCGGCCGCGACATGTCCGACTTTCTGTTTGTCGATGCCGGTCACCACGATCTCGGTCGGCTTCGGCGTCGCGATCGCGATCCCTTCCGGGATTGGAAAGTTCACGTCGTGTGAAAAACCGAGCTGCAATTGCAGCGTCTTGCCCTGCACGGCAGCACGGAAGCCGACACCTGTGATCTCCAGCCTCTCTTCAAAACCTTTGGTCACGCCCGCCATCAGATTGGCGACCAGCGTGCGCGAGGTGCCCCACATCGAGCGCGCCCGCTTACCCCCGCCGCGTGGCTCGAGCTTGATCGCGCCCTTGTCCATCGCGACGGAAACGTCGTCATGGACGACCGCTTGAAGAGCACCCTTCGGACCCTTCACTTTGACGGTTTGCCCTTCCACATTGGCGGTGACGCCGGTGGGGACCATGACTGCTTTGTTGCCGATACGCGACATCAGAACACCGTGCAGATGATTTCGCCGCCCACATTGGCCTCGCGCGCGTCGTGGTCGGCCATTACTCCCTTGGGCGTCGACAGAATGGCGACTCCCAAACCGTTATTGATGCGCGGCAGGTTGCGAACTGCCACGTACACGCGACGGCCGGGCTTGGAAATTCGTTCGATTTCGCGAATGACCGGCTCGCCGTCAAAATATTTCAACTCAATTTCGAGTTCGGAGCGTCCGCTGGCATGTGCCACGCTGGCATAGCCACGGATAAATCCTTCCGTCTTGAGTACTTCAAGCACGCGTTCCCGTTGTTTGGAACCCGGCATTGAGACCTTCGATTTGTTGCGCATCTGCGCATTTCGGATACGCGCGATCATATCGCCGATCGGATCATTCACTGCCATCGCGCCCTCCCTACCAGCTCGACTTCACAAGGCCCGGAATGAGCCCTTTGGAGCCAAGCTCGCGCAATGCGATGCGGCTCAAGCGATGCTTGCGATAATAGGCGCGTGGACGCCCGCTGAGCTCGCAGCGATTGCGTATTCGCGTCCTAGAGGAATTACGCGGCAATTCAGCAAGCTTCAGAGTAGCGGCGAAACGCTCCTCCATTGGCAACTTCTTGTCGTGCGCGATCGTTTTGAGCTTCGCACGCCGGTTGGCAAATTTCTTCGCCATCTTGCGCCGCCTGTTGTTCTTCTCGATCGAACTCTTCTTCGCCATACTTTCGCTCCTTGCGGTTCCGCGTATGAGGCGTGGCCTCACTGCCGGAACGGGAAGTCAAACGCTGTGAGCAGCGCCCGAGCCTCGTCGTCGCTGCGCGCGCTGGTGCAAACGGTGATGTCGAGTCCCCAGGTATCGGTGACTTTGTCGAAGTCGATTTCCGGGAACACGGTGTATTCCTTGATGCCGAGGCTGTAGTTACCGCGGCCATCGAAGCTCTTCGGATTGAGACCGCGGAAGTCGCGGACCCGCGGCAGAACAATGTTCACCAGCCGGTCGATAAAGTCGTACATCCGGGTCTTGCGCAACGTGACCTTACAACCGATGGCCTGGCCGTCGCGCAGCTTGTACGTCGCGATCGACTTGCGAGACTTGGTGATTACCGCTTTCTGACCAGCGATCAGCGCCAGGTCATTGGCGGCATTGTCCACTTTCTTGCGGTCGGCCACGCCCTCGCCGATACCCATGTTGAGGACGACCTTTGTAATCATCGGCACTTGCATACGATTCGTGTAACCAAACTTCTTGGACAGATCGTCGCGTATCACCTGTTCGAAATGTGTCCGCAGGCGCGCGACATAGTCGGAGCGCTCGCGCGGCTTTTTTACCTTCGGTGCACCATCCTTGGGCGCGCCGCCGTCCTTCGCGCCTTTCGGCGCTCCTTGCGGCGGCTTTTGCGGCTTCTTGGGCTGGTTGCCCTGCTGCTGGGTATCAGCCATCGATTTCGACTCCGGAACGCTTCGCAACGCGCACCTTTTTGCGCGCGGCGCCCTCGCCCACAAATTTGAAACCGACACGGGTCGGCTTACCGTCCTTGGGATCGGCCATCGCCAGATTGGACAGGTGGACCGAACTCTCCTTGGAAACGATTCCGCCCTCTTGCTGTGCGGTCTGGCGTTGGTGGCGTTTGACCATGTTGATACCGCGCACCAAAGCGCGGCTCTCATCTGGGCGCACTTCAATCACCTCGCCAGTACGCCCCTTGTCGCGGCCTGTCAGCAGGATCACCTTGTCGCCCTTGCGGATCTTGGCGGCCATCACAGCACCTCCGGGGCCAGCGAAATGATCTTCATGTGATTCTTGGCGCGCAACTCTCGCGGCACCGGTCCAAAGATACGGGTACCGACAGGCTCCATCTGCGGCGTGATCAGTACTGCCGCATTGCGATCAAAGCGGATGACCGAACCGTCCGGGCGCTTGATATCTTTGGAGATGCGCACGACAACGGCCTTCATCACGTCGCCCTTCTTCACGCGGCCGCGCGGGATCGCCTCCTTCACAGAGACGACGATGACGTCGCCAATGGTGGCGTACTTGCGTTTGGAACCGCCCAGCACCTTGATGCACATGACGCGACGCGCGCCGGAATTGTCGGCCACGTCAAGGTTGGTTTGCATCTGAATCATGATGCGGATCTCACTGTCTGGTCGCGCATAACGCTCATTGAACTTTCTGTTTCTTTTCGCCGCGGATCACTTCCCAGCACTTGAGCTTGGAGATCGGACGACGCTCCTCGATCCACACGAGGTCGCCGACCGAATAGGTGTTGGCCTCGTCGTGGGCGTGGTATTTCTTCGAACGGCGAATGGTTTTCTTCATCGTCGGGTGCGTGAAACGACGCTCAACGCGCACGACCACGGTTTTATCCTGCTTGTCGCTCACGACAACGCCATGGAGCGTACGCTTCGGCATCTCGAACCCCTTATTCCTTCGACTTCGTCTTGGCGCGCGACTTCGGCTTCGCGGCGGCCTTCGGTTTCGTGACTTTGGCTTTCTTTGCGGGCGCCGGCGCAGCTTGAGCCTTTGCAGCTGGCTCAGGCACCCCGGCGCGCTTCTGCGCCGCAATCGTCTTCATGCGCGCGATATCGCGTCGAATAACCCGCACACGCGAGGTGTTCTCGAGCTGGCCGGTCGCGCGCTGGAAGCGCAGATTAAACTGCTCCTTCTTTAGCTTGAGCACTTCGTCATCGAGTTGATCGAGCGTCATCGCTCTTGCGTCGGCGGCTTTCATGGCGTCACTCGGCGATACGTTCAATGAAACGGGTCTTGACCGGCAGCTTGGCCGCGGCGAGTGCCAGCGCCTCTTTGGCGACGTTGACGGGAATGCCGTCGACTTCGAACAAGATGCGGCCGGGCTTCACACGTACGACCCAAAGCTCGGGTGTACCTTTGCCTTTGCCCATGCGCACTTCGATCGGCTTCTTGGATACCGGGACATCCGGGAAGACGCGGATCCACACCCGGCCTGACCGTTTCATGAAGCGGGTCAGCGCGCGGCGCGCGGCCTCGATCTGTCGCGCCGTGACGCGCTCGGGCTCCAGCGCCTTCAGCCCATATTGACCAAAAGCGAGCGTGGTGCCGCTGGTCGCAACACCGTGGATGCGGCCCTTGAACGCCTTGCGGAACTTGGTGCGAATCGGTTGCAGCATGACCTAAACTCTATTCACCCCTCAAGCCGCGGTTTCACGGCGCGGGCGACCGCTGTCGCCCTCGGCAAGTTTCTTGTCTTGCGCCATCGGATCGTGCTCGAGGATTTCACCCTTGAAGATCCAGACTTTGACACCGCAGGTCCCGTACGTCGTGAACGCGGTCGCGACTCCGTAATCGACGTCGGCGCGAAGTGTGTGCAACGGTACGCGGCCTTCGCGGTACCACTCCATGCGCGCAATTTCGGCGCCGCCGAGACGGCCCGAGCAATTGATACGGATCCCCTCTGCGCCAAGACGCATTGCCGATTGCACCGCGCGCTTCATGGCGCGACGAAAAGCGACGCGGCGTTCAAGTTGCTGCGCGATAGATTCAGCGACGAGCTGCGCATCGAGCTCCGGCTTCCGAATTTCGACGATATTGATGACGACGTCGCTGTCGGTGAGCTTGGCAACCGATTTACGGAGTTTTTCGATGTCCGCGCCCTTCTTCCCGATCACCACACCCGGACGCGCCGAATGGATGGTGACGCGGCACTTCTTGTGCGGGCGCTCAATAACAATGTGCGACACCGCCGCCTGCTTGAGTTGCTTCATCAACTCCTTGCGGATTTTAATATCCTCGTGCAGCAGCGTGCCGTATTCGGCCTTGCCGGCGAACCAGCGCGAATCCCAGGTGCGGTTGATACCGACGCGCAGCCCGATCGGATTGACTTTCTGACCCATCGTTTGCTCCTCAGGCTTCCGCTCGCGCCTCGACCTGACGCACCACGATGGTCAGGTGAGAAAACGGCTTGAAAATGCGTCCGACGCGGCCACGGCCGCGCGGTGTGAAGCGCTTGATCACCAGCGCCTTGCCGACATGGGCCTCGGCGACAACGAGATCGTCGACGTCGAGGTCGTGATTGTTCTCAGCGTTAGCGATTGCCGATTCCAGGCACTTGCGCACGTCCTTGGCAATTCGCTTGTGCGAAAACTCGAGATCGGCGAGCGCGCTCGCAACCTTTTTGCCGCGGATCAGTTGCGCGACAAGATTGAGCTTCTGCGGAGAAATCCGCAGCATCTTGCTCACAGCCTTCGCCTCGTTCTCGCCGAGGTCTCGCTCGCGTTGGCGCTTGCCCATGACGTTACTCTTTAATCCCTTAGCTTGCTGCCGGCGCTGCCGGTGCCGGTGCCGGCGCCGCACCTGGCGCGGCGGGCGCACCCGCGCGCTTGGCTTTACGATCGGACGAATGGCCATAAAACATTCGGGTCGGCGCAAATTCTCCGAACTTGTGTCCGACCATTTCTTCGTTCACCAGGACCGGAATATGCTTCTGACCGTTATAGACACCGAAATTCAGCCCCACGAATTGCGGCAAAATGGTCGAACGCCTGCTCCATATCTTGATCATCTCGTGACGGCCCGAAGAGCGCGCGGCTTCTGCCTTGCGCAGCAAGTAACCGTCGACAAAAGGACCTTTCCAAACTGAGCGCGTCATAGTTCTTGTCCTTACTGCTGCTTCTTCTTGCGATCGTGGCGGCTCGCAACGATGAAGCGCTGGGTACGCTTATTCTTGCGGGTCTTCTTGCCTTTGGTCGGAAATCCCCATGGCGTGCTCCAGTGCTTGCCGCCCTTGGTACGGCCACCATGCGGATGGTCGACCGGATTCATGGTTATGCCGCGGTTGTGCGGCATACGGCCCTTCCACCGTTGACGTCCGGCTTTGCCGATCGTTGTGTTCATGTTGTCGGGATTGGACACCGCGCCAACCGTCGCCATGCAGCGGCCATGCACGATGCGCTGCTCCGTCGTGCTCAAGCGCAGAATGACGTAATCTTGGTCGCGCCCGACAATCTGAACGTACGTGCCGGCCGAGCGAGCAATCTGCCCGCCCTTGCCGATCTTGATCTCGACATTGTGCACGATGGTGCCAACCGGGATATTGGCTATCGGCATCGCATTGCCCGGCTTCACGTCGGCATGCTCGGACGCGATCACCGTGTCGCCGACGGCAAGACGTTGCGGCGCCAGGATGTAGGACAGCTCGCCGTCCTGATACTTGATCAGAGCAATGAAGGCGGTCCGGTTCGGATCGTATTCAAGCCGTTCGACCGTCGCCGGTACATCGAGCTTGGTGCGGCGGAAATCAACACGACGATACGCCTGCTTGTGGCCACCGCCCCGGAAGCGCGAGGTGATGCGGCCGTTATTGTTGCGGCCACCGGTCGAGTGCTGACCTTCGGTGAGTGCCTTGACCGGCGGCCCCTTGTACAGGGTCGAGCGGTCGACAATCACCAGCTGGCGCTGGCCCGGCGTCACCGGATTGTAAGTTTTTAACGCCATCGCAACGCTCTCCTTACAACCCCGTGGTCACGTCGATCCTGTGACCCTCTTCGAGCGTCACAATCGCGCGCTTCACATCGGACTGCTGCCCGATCTTATTGCGGAACACTTTGCGCTTGCCTGGCCGCGTAAGCGTGTTGACGCGTTTCACCTTGACGTCGAACAGCTTCTCCACCGCCTCTTTAATTTGCGGCTTGGTCGCATGCTTGGCCACCTTGAAAATGACCTTGTTATGCTCGGATGCCATCGTTGCTTTTTCGGTGATTACCGGAGCGATGATGACGTCGTAGTGGCGTGGATCGCTGGTGCTCATTTGAATCGCGCCTCCAGCGCATCAAGCGCGGCCTTGGTCAGCACAAGGGTCTTGCGACGCAGAATGTCGTAGACATTGATGCCTTGAACCGGGAGAACGTCGATATTCGGGATGTTGCGCGCCGCGCTTCGGAAGTTGGCTTCGATTTCGGCGCCATCGATGATAAGCGCGCTCTCAAGTCCGAGTTTGCCGAACTGTTGTGCCAGTGCCTTGGTTTTTGTGTCTTTGAGCGTCGCCTTCTCAAGCACAATGATGCCGCCGTCTTTGGCCTTCGACGACAAGGCGTGTTTGAGCGCAAGCGCCCGCACTTTTTTCGGGAGGTCAATAGCGTGGCTACGCACCACGGGGCCGAAAGCACGGCCACCGCCGCGGAACTGGGGTACGCGCGCGGAGCCGTGACGCGCGCCACCGGTTCCCTTCTGCGCATACATCTTTTTACCGGTGCGCCAAATCTCGCTACGGCCCTTGGTCTTGTGGGTGCCGCGTTGACGCTTGGCGAGCTGCCAATTGACGCAACGTTGGATGATATCGGTGCGCGGTTCGAGGCCGAAAATAGCATCCGATAAGGTAGCCTTGCCGGCTTCCTTGCCGTCCAGGGCGACGATCTTGAGTTCCATCACTCGCCCTCCTTCTTTTTCTTATTTGCAGCCGCGGCGGCCTTGTCGGCAGCCTTGGCAGCCTGCGTCGCGGCTTTTGCTGCCTGGTCGGCAGCGGCAGCAGCTTTCTCCGCCGCCTGCTCCGGCGTTGGCTCCGCTTTGCGAGCCTGATCAGACCCGGATCTGGCCTGCTCCGGCTCGGTCTTCGCGGGTTTCTGGTCGGGCTTGGCATCGGCCGCTTCGCTGACGCGGAACTTGCCGGGCTTGGGCGTTTCCTTCGGCAATTTTTTCTTCACTGCATCGCGCACGGTGACCCAACCGCTTTTTGCGCCAGGCACCGCGCCCTCGACCAGGATGAGCCCCCGCTCGACGTCCGTCTGTACAACCTTGAGGTTGAGCGTGGTGACGCGCTCGACACCCAAATGTCCGGGCATCTTCTTGTTCTTGAAGGTTTTGCCAGGATCCTGGCGGCCGCCAGTGCCACCAATCGAGCGATGCGAAATCGACACACCATGTGACGCGCGCAAACCCGCAAAATTCCAGCGCTTCATGCCGCCGGCAAAGCCCTTACCGATTGTGACGCCGCAGACATCGACGAACTGCCCGGGGATAAAGTGGTCAGCCGTGATTTCGGCGCCCACGGGAATTAAGGCGTCCTCGGTCACGCGAAATTCGGCGAGCTTGCGCTTAGGCTCGACTTTCTGCTTGCCGAAATAGCCACGATCAGCCTTGCTCATGTTGTTGGCACGGCGCGCGCCGGAGCCAAGCTGCAACGCGACGTAGCCATTCTTATCCTTCGTGCGGTGAGCGACCACCTGACACTGCGCAAGGCGCAGCACCGTGACCGGCACATGCTCGCCGGTTTCGGTGAACACCCGGGTCATCCCGACCTTCTGTGCGACTACGCCCGAACGCATTGCTGATCCCATCCCGGCCTTAAAGCTTGATCTCGACGTCAACGCCGGCAGCGAGGTCGAGCTTCATCAGCGCGTCTACCGTCTGCGGAGTCGGATCGACGATGTCCAAGAGGCGCTTGTGTGTACGCATCTCGAACTGTTCGCGGCTCTTTTTGTCGACGTGCGGCGAACGGTTTACCGTAAACTTCTCA
>Ga0187788_10000093_pt1 | contig 21060 bp, 17 predicted proteins | sample 1015_BV01_MP10_2_FD_133008 | JGI IMG/M metagenome (GOLD analysis project Ga0187788, IMG submission 133008) | Tropical peat soil microbial communities from peatlands in Department of Meta, Colombia - 1015_BV01_MP10_20_MG | ecosystem: Environmental > Terrestrial > Soil > Wetlands > Peat | place...
CCCTGCGGTTATTTCAACGACCGCTCCCGCGAATGTCACTGCACCCCGCCGATGATCCAGCGCTACGTCTCCAAGATCTCCGGCCCACTGCTGGACCGCATCGACATCCACATCGACGTTCCCGCTGTGAAGTACAAGGAACTGCGATCCGGGGCCAGTCCGGAAGATTCGGAGCAGATTCGCCGGCGCGTCATGCAAGCGCGGGAGATCCAGCTCGACCGCTTCGCCAAAGCCGGGGAGCGTATCTACAGCAACGCCCAGATGGGGCCGCGCCAGATCCGCGCCTATTGCGACCTCACCACTGACTGTGAACGTCTCCTGGAGCGGGCCATCACCCAGCAAGGACTCAGCGCGCGCGCTCACGACCGCATCCTGAAGGTTGCGCGCACCGTGGCCGACCTCGAACAGGCTGCCCAGATCGATCCCAAGCACATCGCCGAGGCGATCCAGTACCGGGCCCTTGACCGCACCTACTGGGCATAGGCGCGGACGGCCCAAGGAGCCGCCCAAGCTTTTCCCCCATCCAATCCGCCTTCCGCCACGTGGTATCTGGAGACCCGGAGCGCCCGATTGGGCCGTTGCCCGGCAACCGCGCTTTGGCATGACCCCTGGAGTTGGGCACCGAGGTAACCACCTCTAAACCCTTGCTATTACTCAGCCGATTACTAAAGCGATGTTTACTCCGCCATGCCGTCGTCCTAGATTGCACACGGAAGGTCGTAGAGGGAATTGAACCGTAGTACCGCTCCCTCCGAACGCCGGTGCCAAGCGGAGTAACCCTCTCGCAATCTCAAACAGGGGAGAGCAACGATGTGGCGCTCGCTTTATGTTGCGCTCGGCATTCTGGTAGCCCGCTGGGTGTACCACCGCACAACCAAGCCGGTGGATACCCTCACCAGGCTGCGCCAGGGAGGCCTCTAAGACCGACCAGGGCCACAGGGTCCAAGGGCCATGCAGTAGAAAAATGCGCTGTCCACGACCGGCTCGGCTGACGAAGGTCAGCACTTCACTTCGTCAGCCGGGCGGGTTCCTCCCAAACCCTGGCTAAACCCCTGAAGTCTCCCCTTTAGACGCGTTCTAGCGTGTCACTTTAGGCACTTCTTCGGTTTGACACTCCGCTCGACCCGCTGATATCAATCCATGATCACCAATCCTCGCATCTGGAGCTGAACTTGCTCTCTTGCCGGCTGGCCCGAATCGCATTTCTTCTGCTCTCGTCTTTCGTCCTTATTTCCCCTTCTCCGGCTTTCGCCTGGGGCGACGAAGGCCACACGGCCATCAACAGAACCGCCGCCCTCAAGGTCCCACCCAACATGCCGCTGTTTTTACGCAGGTCGGCAGACCGCATCGCCTACCTCGGCCCCGAGCCCGACCGCTGGCGCGAGAAGAGTGAATACGCACTTAAGAATTCCCAAGAACCGGACCACTTCATCGATCTCGAGCGCGTCGACGATCTCCAGGAATTTTCGTCGGGCCGATACGAGTTTTACCAGTGGCTCTATGCCAAGCGCGCCCGCCTGGCTGAGCACTCTGACGACTACCTGCCGGAGAGAGTCGGCTTGCAGCCCTACATCACCATGGAGATCTATGGCCGCCTGAAGGCTGCGTTCCGCGAGTACCGTCGGCTCCGGCAGGAACACAAGCCCACTGCCATCGTGGAGCAGAACATCGTCTTCTACGCAGGCTGGCTGGGACACTATGTCGCTGACGCCTCCAATCCCCTGCACACCACCATTCATTTCAACGGCTGGATCGGAGACAATCCCAACGGCTACACCACCGCCAAAGATATTCACTGGAAGTTCGAAGGCACTTTTGTCGCCGCCCATCTCGCGCGATTGAAGTTCGCTGACCTGGTTGCGCGTCCCGCCATGCTTCAAGATCCCTTTCACGACTACATTCGCTACCTGCGCGACTCTCACCGATTGGTGGAGCAGGTCTATCAGATCGAAAAGAATCACGGCTTGGAAGGCGAAGGATCACCTGAAGCCATTGACTTTATCCGCCATCGCCTGGCGGCTGGCAGCCAGATGCTCTTGAATCTCTGGTACACCGCCTGGCAGGAGAGCGCCGAACCCGCTCCATCGCAGGTGAAAAAGGTTCCCTAGCGCTGAGGAAACAACCGACGATGGGAATGTGCCGTCGCCGCGATACCAAAATCACTCGATCACGAATATTCGCAGGCCCCACAGGGCTGCACCTTATCGTCCGTACTTGCCCATCAGCTGCGCCTGCGCCAGAACACGCACCTGCTTCAGGGCCGCATCCACTTCTTTACGGGTTGCCCCCGCCTTCAGGCCCAAGGGCGCATCCACGGCGAACAGCTTGAAGTAGTAGCGATGAGGCTTCCCCGGCGGCGGGCAGGGTCCGTTATATCCGATCTTGCGAAAGTCGTTCTGTCCCTGGTGGCCCCCGCCTGCCACGTCCCGGTCCTTCGTGAAGCCTTGCTGCAGTTGGCGCAATGTGGCCGGCAGGTCGTACACCAGCCAGTGCGTCCACAGACCGACCGGCGCATCCGGATCGTCAGCGATTAGTATCAGGGAGCGAGTTCCGCTCGGAGGCTCGCTCCAGGAAAGGCCGGGAGAGATGTCCGCCCCGTCGCATGTGTAATGCCTGGGGATCACGCCGTCCGGCGAGAAGGCGGCAGTAGAGATTTGCAGGTTCATCGCTGCTCCTCCTTTCGGTTGGGATAATTGAGCCGAAGCTGCCAAGGAAAAGCCTTGCCCTCCTAGCCAGGCGGCTAGAAGGCAGGTAGCCGGGAGAAAGACGCCTACGGCCAGCGGCAATCTGGCAAGACAAATGAGTTTAGTCACCGTGACCTATTGTGCTGCGTCATTTCAGCAAATTCCAGAGGCCACTTGCGGAAGCCCTGATCCTGGCACGTTGGAGGCGCACTCCCTAACTTCCCGAAACGGAGGGGGCCATCCCGCATTGGATCAGCGATTTACGAATTCCGCGTCGGCGGTCCGGTAACCGGCTGACGCCGTGCTCACAGCTAGTTGTGAGATTGGTCACAGCCATCCCCTTGGGGCGGGCAGACACTACCCTCGTGATACTGATCACAACCGGGTCGGCCGAGTGCAGGCGTGGTGTGCCCGTCGACCCCGGAAATATGGCGAAGCCCGTTCTCCCGCGTGCGGTCAAAGGACCTGCGGGGTCTTCTTTGGGGACGCATCGTCCATGTCGGGCATTAGTGTCACAGGAGGTTGTGCCGTGCTATCACCTTACGGGCTGGATATCATAGAGAGTTGCTTTACTTGCAAGCTGCGCGCCGACCGCTTGTTCTGCGATTTGCCCACCGCGGCCCTGCAATCCTTCGAGACCATAAAGTACGCGACCGCCTATCCGCGGGGGGCCGTGCTCTTCGTGGAGGGCCAGGCGCCGCGCGGCATCTACGTGCTCTGCAAGGGCCGGGTCAAGTTGTCCATCTGCTCCACCGACGGCAAGACTCTAATCCTCAAAGTCGCCGAGCCGGGTGAGGTTCTCGGCCTGAGCGCCTGCGTCTCAGGCAAAGCCTATGAATTGACCGCCGAGACACTAGATCCCTGCCAGGTGAATTTCGTGAAGCGCGAAGATTTTCTCCGCTTCCTGCGTGAGCACGCCGACGCCTGCTTCCGCGTCGCCGAGCAGCTCAGCGACAAGTACAACGCCGCTTGCCACGAGATTCGCTCCCTCGGCCTCTCGCACTCCGCGGCGGAGAAACTGGCCAAGCTGCTCCTGGATTGGAGCTCCAAGAACGGCGAGCAGAACAAGCTGGAACCTCGCCTCAAGCTGTCCCTGACGCACGAGGAGATTGCGCAGATGATCGGTACCTCACGGGAGACCGTGACCCGGCTGTTTGCTGATCTCAAGAAGCGGCAGATCGTGCAGTCGAAGGGTTCAACCCTGCTCATCCGCAACAAGGGAGCTTTGAAAGCGCTGGCGAGCAATTCCTGAGTGGCTTCTCGAAGGGACCGGAAATCTCCCCTCGCCGGTCCTTTTTTCCCATCACGAAAAATAGTGACTCGAGTCACTGTGTGATAACCCCCGTGGGAGCTATCTACAGGGCATGGAAAGCGCTAATCATCCCAGCTGTCTTGGATGCGAACTGCGGCCGCGGGTATTTTGCGATCTTCCTCCCCAAGCCTTGCGGCTTTTCGATCAGATCAAGAGCATCAGTGAATATGCCCGGGGTGCAACCCTGTTCCGTGAGGGCCATCCCACGCGGGGGATTTACATTCTCTGCCGCGGCCGGGTCAGGCTCTCCGTATCCTCCGACCACGGTCGGCGCCTGCTGCTGCGCATTGCCCACCCCGGAGAGATCCTGGGCATGAGCGCCTGCCTGTCAGGCTCGAGTTACGAACTTACCGCCGAGGCTCTGGATCCGCTCCAGGTCGCCTTCATCCGGCGCAAGGAACTGCTCGCTTTCCTGCGTGCGCATCGCGAGGCCTGCATGCAGGTCATCAACCTCCTCAGCCAGGATCTGCATTCCGCCTACGAGCGGGTCCGGACCCTCGGATGGAGCCGAAGTCGCGCCTGCACTCCTTCCCAGAGCACGCGTGTGCAATAGCCCGCTACGGACGAGTTGCTGGCAGACAGATGGGGAAGGGCTGTTCCTCCGTTCTTCGCAAGCCAGCTACGAACCTTCAAGCCCGGAACTTCGGGGGATTAACCAGTTCGATACTGTTTCCCGAAGATGGACAATCCCTGTCAGTTGTGTGACGCAAATCACAAGAATCTAAGCAGCTTTTGTCGGAAACTCTCCCGTGCATTTTGCCAACTAGGCGCCATCGGCTCGCAGGCAGCTGCAAGCAAGATCAATCGGGCCCGCACGGATTCGGATCACGACCTTGGCTCGGCCCAGAGTGCCTTCCTTCTCAACCTGGGTTGGGACCTCGAAAGGAGGTCAGGTTAAGCCGTATGACTTGGATACGAGCAATCCTTACTGTTGCCGCGCTGGGTGTCGCCGTCACTGCGACGTGGGCCCAGTCCAGTTCAGCCCCGCGGGAATTCTCCCTGACGGGCCCGAATGCAAACCTCAACCAGGAGAAGGCGGTCGCGCCACCGCAGGCGGCCAAAGGCGCGCCCACGAAGGCGGACGGCGACTACGTCGGCAGCGATACCTGCGTAGCCTGCCACGACGATCAGAACCGCCGCTTCAGGAATACGGTAATGGGCAAGGTGATGGCGCACCCCCGCACGCCGGATGAAGCGCACGGCTGCGAGTCCTGCCACGGTCCGGGTAAAGCCCACGTCGAGGCCGGAGGCGGCAAGGACACCATTCCCGTCCGCTTCACCAGCGATTCCCACAACACGGTGGCGGAAAAGAATGCCGCTTGCGTGCAGTGCCACGCCCGCGGCAACCAGTTGTTCTGGAAGGGCAGCCCCCACGATTCCCGCGCCATGGCTTGTGTGGACTGCCACCAGGCACATCAGGAAGTTCATCAGACTTTGACCCAGGAGGCGCGCTTCAATGCCCCGCTCACGGAGAACCGGGGCGTGAAGAAGACGCAGCCGGAGCTGTGCCTGCAGTGCCACCAGATGCGGCGCGCGCAACTGCAGCGCTCCTCCCACATGCCATACCGCGAAGGTAAAGTGACCTGCACCAGTTGCCACAATCCACACGGCTCGCCCAATCCCAGCCAACTTCGGCAGAGCACCGTGAACGAGAACTGCCTGAGTTGCCACACCGAGCGGCGTGGTCCTTTCCTGTGGGAGCATCCGCCAGTGATGGAAAACTGCATCAACTGTCATGAGGCACACGGCACCAACAACCCCCAATTACTGAAGATGCGCATGCCACGGGTGTGCGACTCTTGCCACGATTCCAGTCGCCACCCAACGACCCCGATCCTGCTCAATTCGATCCGCGACTTCAATCGCGGCTGTACCAACTGCCACTCCGCCATCCACGGGTCCAATAACCCGTCGGGAAACGCGTTTCTGCGCTGAGGGAGGGAGAACGACATGAAAATCCGGAGATCAAGTCAATCTGAGAAATTGGCCGTATTCGTTCTCCTGCTCTTCTCGCTGGCTGTCTTCGCGGAGGACAAGCCCGCCGAGGAGAAGCCCGCCGACCACGGTATGATCGAATTTGGCGTACGCTACACTTGGGGCGACGTATATGGACGGCCGGATCTCCTGCTCGGTCCCAGCGGCCCCGCGGCAACAGGCAATCCGTCGCTGGTTCCCGGCTGCCTGGGATGCGGTACTTCGCTCGATCCCCTGTTGCGCAATTCAAAGTACGAGGAATATCGCGATCTGCGTAACGGCTTTTTCGTCCGCAAGCTTAACGCCACTTTCGATAACCTGCTCAACACCAAGAACTACGTAAGCCTGCAATCGCAAAAAACCCTATACCGCGATCAGAGCTATCTGGCAACTTTCGGCCAGTACGGTAAGTTCAGGATTCAGTTTCGCTACGACGAAATTCCTCACGTTTACAGCAGCACAACCCGCACGCTTCTTTCGGCAACCGCACCGGGCGTTTGGAGCTTTCCTGCAGCCGTGCGCTCCACGCTGCAGGCCAGCACGGCTGCCAATCTCCCCTCGCTCATCGCCGGTACCGGCGCCAACGCGTCGCAAGGCGTAGTAACAAACTTCAGCGTTATCACACCCAGCATCATGCGCAAGGCGGGCACAATTTCGGCTGACTACGACTACACCCCGGCTCTGCGATTCAGCGGGTCATTCTGGCGTGAGAGCGAGAACGGCTACCGGCCCATCGGCCTGATCATGAACTCCAGCCCCAGCGCCAGCGCCACCTCCGGCTTTGGCGTTGAGCTCCCCGAGACCATCAGTTACTACAACAATCTGGTGCGGGCGGGCGCCGAATACGGCAAGCGCGAGTGGGCCGTTCAGGCTGCCTATGTGGGTTCCTACTTTGAAGAGAACATTCCCTCCATGACCTGGGACAATCCCTTCCTGCTGACTCAGCCGGCGGGTAGCGCGGGCGTCAGCAATCCCATCAGTGGACGCATGACGTTGTATCCCAACAATCACGCTGACTACTTGAATTTCGCCGGCGCCACCGATGTGGGCAAGTACCTCCGCCTGATGGCCAGCATCAGCCCCGGCTGGCTGCGCCAGAATGAGCCATTCTTTCCCTACACCACCAACGGGGCAATCACCGGCTGTGGCGGAACTGCGGGAGCATCCTGCGTCACTACGGCTTCCTTGCCGGTGTCCAGCCTGGATGGCAGCAAGCAAACCCTGGCCATGAACTACACCCTGGTCACCCTGCCATGGAAGATGTTCCAGGTAAAGGCCACTTATCGCCATTATGACTACAACAACAACACCCCTGTGCATACTTTCACCCCGACTGAAGGCGATGCCGCCGCGCCCGTTGTCCCAGGCGTGGAAAACACTCCTTTCGGCTTCAACCGCAAGAATTTCGATTTGACTGGGAATTTGTACTTCGCCAAGAAGAGTTCGGTGAAGCTTGGCTATCAGGCGGAATGGATGGACCGCTCGCACCGCGACGTGGAGCATTCACTGGAGAACTCGTTCGTGGGCGCAGTGGACGTGGGGTATTGGAAAAACCTGCTGTTCCGGCTTTCTTATCGGCATTCAAGCCGAACGCCGGATGAGTACCAGGATGATAATGCCAGTGATCCCGCTACCGGAGCCCCCATCAGTTGCACCAGCACTAGTGTAGTGTTTACAGGGGACCAACGCTGCAGCCGCAGATTCGACGAAGCCCACAGAGTTCGCAACCGCGGCGACGGACTGATCGAGTACACTCCCCTGAGTTCGCTAACCCTCTCCGCCTTCGGCGGGACCATCCAGGACGATTACAATCAGCGCGGCAATACCAATAGCCCCACGGCCCTGAATTTCCTCACGGCAGGCGCCGCCACCACGAGCCCCTATTACCTATATGGGATCTTGAAGGATATCTCCTACAACTATGGCTTCGGTGCGGACTACGCCTTTTCGCCACGGCTTTCCCTGTTCGCTGAGTATTCTCACGAGCACTACTACAGAAGGCTGATCTCGCGTTACCGCACGCCAACCAGTGGCACTCAGACTATTCTGACCTGTACGGGCTGCGATACCCCCAACAATGACTGGGAAAGCACCACTCCGGAAAAAGTAGACATCTGGACGGTGGGTACCGATACCAACCTCAGCAAGAAGGCCTATTTCTCGACCTACTATTCGCTGTCGGCAGGACTGGCTAATACCTTCTCCCGTTTCCTGGGCGATCCGAGCATCACCACTGGTCCGAACGCGTTCCTGCTCGTTGGTACCAGTGCCGCTACCAACTACCCGGAGAGTGTTAGCCGGCAGCACGAGGTGGTCGCCATTTTCAAGTACAAGCTGACCAAGAACCTCATGCCCAAGTTCGAGTTCCGCTACCAGCAATACGATAACAAGGATTTCCAGACGTCACCCATGTCGCAATACATGGGCTGCGGCAGCGCTGCCGCTCCAGCTGCGGCCGTTCCTGGCTGTCCGATTCGGATGGTCAGCAGCGGATCGGTGGCCAATCCAGTCCTGAGCCCCAACGGCGCCATCGGCTTCTACCCATACTTCCAGGTGGTGGATACCTCGGCGGCGCGCTACTTGTTCCTGGGCGTGGACCAGCCGTCGTATCACGCGTATTACGTCTCTGCGACGCTGGAGTTCCACTTCTAACTTCGCTTCCGTCCTTTGGACAGCGGGAGTCGGCAGACCGCCGCCTCCCGTTAAATTTCCCCGGCAACCTTCTCTTCCATTTCAAGTGAAGGGGGTCATTCACTCGTCCGCTGCCGCCCTTCGCCCGCACCTACCTCCCGCAAGCCCAGTTGACGACGACGGGTCCCTTGGTTGTGGGTCACATCGGCCCGTGCGGCCATTCACAGCCCCCTGAGACCCAAATCTGCGATGAATAGAGCGACGGGACGGCTCGCGGTTTGTTTCATAATTGGACTATTTTTCAATGCTGCGGGCGGCTCTGGGTCCTGCTGGACAGAGGCAGGGAATGAAGAATTTCATCTGTGTCCTCATAACTTTAGTGTTTTTCGCAGGTGCGGCTTTTGCGGCCAAGAAACCCGCGCCTCCCGATAAGAATGCGGAGTGTCTGGCCTGCCACAGCGACGCAAACCTGGTCAAGGAGGTGAACGGCAAGAACGTCAGCCTTCGCGTCGATGTGCAGAAATTCAGGAACTCGATTCACGGCAGCATGTTTGGGTGTACCGACTGCCACACCGATGTAAAGGGCTTTCCGCACGATCCCGCTCCCGCCAGGGTGACCTGCCAGACCTGCCATGCCGACCAAGTCGCGCAATACGAGAACAGCCTGCATGCGCAAGCGCGGAAGCATGGGGACACCAAGGCGGCTACCTGTCTCGATTGTCATGGCAACCCACACGAGATCGTAGCCGCCGGCGATCCCAGCTCGCCAGTTAATCATGTCAACATCCCCAAGACTTGCGGAAGCTGCCACGGGCAAAGGTTTGTAATGGAAGCCAGCGGGCACAGCGCTGTTCAGTTCCTCTCTTATCAGGAGAGTGTCCACGGCAAGGCGGTGGCCGCTGGTTCGGAGAAGGCTGCCGTGTGCACCGATTGCCATGGGGCGCACGAAATCCTGGCGGCCGGCGATCCCAAGTCGCCAATTTTCAAATTCAACGTTCCCAACACCTGCGCCAAGTGTCACAGCGGAGTGAAGCAGGAATTCATGGGCAGCATTCATGGCCAGGCGGTCGGTCGCGGAAACTGGCAGGCCCCGGTCTGTACCGATTGTCATGGCATTCACGCCATCAAATCGCACATCGACCCCAATTCCTCGGTTTCCGCCCAGGCGCTGGCACGTACGACTTGCGCCCGCTGCCACGAAGGTGTGAGGCTGTCGCAGGAATTCGGTGTGGCCGGGCGGCGTACCACCACCTACATGGCCAGCTATCATGGTCTGGCGTCGAAACTGGGGTCGAATGTGGTGGCCAATTGCGCCAGTTGTCATGGCGTGCACAACATCCTGCCCTCTTCCGATCCCAAGTCGATGATTAGCCAGGCCAACCTGGTAAAGACCTGCGGGCAGTGCCATCCCGGGGCCAGCGAGAATTTTGCCCGCGGCAAGATCCACATTGACGCGCCGCTTTCCGCTGATGTAGGCAGCATCGCCGTGCGCTGGATCCGGCGCTTCTACCTGGGGATGATCTTTGCCGTGATCAGCGGCATGCTGCTGCACAATTTCCTGATCTGGAGAAGGAAGGCCGTCGAGCGGCGCCGCGACGGACGGCGGACGGTCACACGCATGGATAAGAGCCAACGCATACAGCACTTCCTGCTGCTGCTTTCCTTTTTCGTGCTGGTCGTAACCGGCTTTGCCTTAAAGTATCCCGATTCCTGGTTCGCCGCCATGCTGGGCATGGGGGAGAGGGTGCGGGGCATTGTGCACCGGGCAGCTGGGGTGGTTTTAATTGCGGTTTCTCTCTACCACCTGGCTTACCTGATTGCGAGCCGCAAGGGTCGGCGTCTGATAAGCGATATGCTGCCTGAGCCAAAGGATGCCTGGGACGTGGTTGGCGTGCTGCGTTACTATCTTGGCTTGGGCACGCGCAAGCCCGAGTTCAAACGCTTTACCTACGCCGAGAAGGCGGAATACTGGGCCCTGGTCTGGGGCATGATAGTAATGGCTACCACGGGACTGATGTTATGGTTCAAACTGACCGTGGGCCACGCTTTGCCACGCTGGTGGCTGGACATCGCCACCGCCATCCATTTCTATGAAGCCGTGCTGGCCACGCTGGCGATCCTGGTCTGGCATTTCTACCAGGTCATTTTCGATCCCGATATCTATCCAATGAACTGGGCCTGGTACGACGGCAGAATGTCGGTGGAGCACTATTCCGAAGAGCACAACTTGGACCAGCAAACGCTTACTGATGCCATCAAGACCGAGGCGGCCCAGCATCAGGCCGAAGAAGTGCCGGATCCGGCGAAGGCAGATGCGGCTGACGAGTCAGTCTCGAACTCAGCCAAGTAGCATCCCAAGGACCCAAGACCGGCGAAAGAGTGGGGAGCAACGTTCGCACAGGAGATGGGAATGAGTGATCACGTACCCCCGCAAGCGGGCGGAGGGGATGCCAGTCCCTCCTCGCCGCCTACCCCAGCTACGACCGGCTTGTTTCGCAATCCCACCAGCCTGATTGGCGCCGCCATTGCAGTAGTGGCAGCAGCCAATATCGCTTTTCTGGTGCTTATCGACCTGATGTCGGGACATCCCAGTCCCTACATCGGGATCCTGGGATACATGATTGCGCCAGCCTTTCTGGTACTTGGCCTCGTGCTGATCCCTATCGGCATATTCCACGAGCGCAGCCGCAGGCGCAAAGGGGCCGCCGCCGGAGTCCCTCGTTACCCGCGGATCGATCTCAACAACCCTGCGCAACGAAGCGCCTTCGCTTTTTTTGTAACCTTCACCCTGATGTTTGTGGCCATCAGCGCCGCCGGAAGCTACAAAGCCTACCAATTTACCGACTCGGTGCAGTTCTGCGGGCAGCTCTGCCATAGCGTAATGCACCCGGAATTTGCCGCCTATCGCCAGTCGCCGCATGCCAGGGTCGCTTGCGTCGATTGCCATGTGGGGCCAGGCGCCGGCTGGTATGTGCGATCAAAACTATCCGGTGCTTACCAGGTCTACGCGGTGACCTTTCATAAGTATCCGCGCCCTATCCCCACTCCCGTGGAGAACCTGCGCCCGGCGCAGGAGACCTGCGAGCAATGCCACTGGCCCAAGAAGTTTTATGGCGCTCAATTGAAGGTCTTCACTCATTTCGGGACCGATGAAAAGAACACGCCGCGGCAGATTCGCATGCTTATCAATACCGGCGGCGGGGATCCCAACACTGGTTTCCCGGCGGGTATCCACTGGCACATGAACATTTCCAACGAAATCACCTACATTGCCACCGACAAGCAGCGCCAGACCATTCCGTGGGTGCAGGCCAAAGACCCCCAGGGGCGGATCACGGTTTACAAAGTCAAGGACGGTGGCTTGACTCCGGAAGAGGTCCAGAAAGCATCCCACCGCCGGATGGATTGCGTGGACTGCCACAATCGCCCTACCCACATTTACGTGCCTCCCGATCGCTCTGTGGATGACTCCATACTGGCGCGCAGGATCGATGCATCCCTGCCTTATATCAAGCAGCAGGCCGTCAACACACTGACTGGGGAATACACCACGACGGAACAGGCCCGGGAGGCCATCGCCACCGGGTTACAGAAGTTCTATCAGACCAAGTATCCGGATATTTATTCTTCCCGCCAGGCGGAGATCCATAACGCTATCTCCGAGGTCCAGCGCATCTATGCGGCAACCATCTTCCCCGAAATGAAGGTTGACTGGCGCGTACACCCCAACAACATCGGCCACTTCTATTCCCTGGGCTGTTTCCGCTGCCACGATGGCAATCACGTCAGCCAGGAGGGCAAGGTCCTTAGCAAAGAGTGCAACATCTGCCATACCGTGATCGCCCAGGTAGAGAGTGGACAGCCTCTGATCGGCAGCGCCCAGGGAATCGCCTTCAAGCATCCCGTGGACCTCGGGGACATGACGGCCATCAACTGCACCGACTGTCACACCGGCGGCGCCGGACCGTAGCCCTGACGGCCGGACGGCTTCCTCCGTCCCGGGGACGGTGAATCGCGGAACCCACTGGGTGCCTTGCCTCACACCCAAAAGTGACGTGTGTCACGGCCCCATGTTTTGCACTCCCGTAGCCTTCTGCATACGGGGAGCCCCAAGCGGAGCGGAGCCGCCGAGGAGGTTGGCATGAATTCCGTCAGCACTCATAACGCACCTGAATTGAAGCCGCGCCTGGTCTTCTGGGAGGTAACCAAGGGTTGCAACCTTCGCTGCATCCATTGCCGCGCCACGGCAACCGAGCTGAGCTCGCCCACGGACCTTCCCACGGCACGGGCGCTTGAGATCATCGACCAGATCGCCAACTTCGCGAATCCCATCCTGGTTCTCAGCGGGGGAGAGCCCCTCTACCGGGCCGACATTTTTGACCTGGCCTCGGCCGGCGCCCGGCGAGGCTTACGCGTAGCGCTGGCGACCAACGGCACGCTGGTCACGAAAGACGTGGCCAAGCGCATCGTCGAAGCCGGCATCAAACGGGTCTCCATCAGCCTGGATGGCGCCAACTCTCTTACGCACGATACGTTCCGCGGCATCCCGGGCGCTTTTGACGCCGCCGTGTACGGTCTGCGCAACCTTAAGGCGCTGGGCATGTCGGTACAGATCAACATGACCATTGCCCGCCACAACGCGCGCCAGTTGCCGCAGGTTCTGGACCTGGCACGAGATCTCGGAGCGGACGCGCTGCACACCTTCCTGCTGGTTCCGGTAGGCTGCGGGGTGGATATCGCTGCCGAACAGATGGTTCCTCCCGAAGAGTACGAGGAGATGCTCAACTGGTTTTACGATCGCTCCAAGGAGGGCGAGATCGAATTGAAGGCGACCTGCGCACCACACTACTTCCGCGTGGTGCGGCAGCGTCGCGCCGAGGAGCGCCGGGCCGCGATGGCCTCCGGCGCCAGCTATCAGCAGGCCGCGAACCCCAACGCGATCGGCCCCGACGAGATGAGTATGCCGGGCACAAATGCGGTCGTGTTCCGGCCCAAAGGCAATCACACCGGCCACCCCGGTGGACACCAGGATGGCATGAATACCATGACCAAGGGCTGCCTTGCCGGCACCGGTGTATGCTTTATCTCGCATCAAGGAGAAGTGTTCCCCTGCGGTTATCTGCCCGTCCTGGCGGGTGACCTGCGCAGGAAATCGTTTGCGGAAATCTGGACGGAATCGCAGGTTTTCGAACAGCTGCGCGATACCAACAATCTGAAGGGCAAGTGCGGCTGCTGCGAGTTTCGCAACGTCTGCATGGGGTGCCGCGCCCGCGCCTTTGCTGCCAGCGGGGATTACATGGATGAGGAGCCATTCTGCGTGTATGAACCCAAGATGGCCAACCTCAAGACACAAAAACTCGAAGCAGCGCGTTAGATTGGCTTGATCCTTGCAGCCCGCCACGCCGGAGTGCGCATCCTCCTCGCGGATTCCGGCGTCGGCGTTTTTTCCACGCCGGTGCGGCCGCAAGATCGTAGGCGATGGTCCTCGTGGACTCTCCCTGCGGCAGACGTAATTTTTTGGCGGTGAGTCTGTCTTGAACATCGCGCCCCGAGTATTCTTAAGGGGCTGAGCATGGAGAAGGTAAAAGTCGTCCGCGAGTGGGATTCGGAGATCTTCCACGCCAAGGTGCTGGAGTTGGAGCGCCAGGGGTGGGAGTCCCGCCGCGAGACCTACCGCGTTACCGCCGAGATGAATCCTGAGACCGGCGTCATCTCTCACGTCTACAGCATCGAACTGCGGAAGCCGGAAGGCTAGAGCCTTGGATAGAGGCAACACTCCGATCCGCGCCCGAGACTACCGAAGCCTTTCGGCTAGTCCCGGTGAACTCGCCTCGGCGAGCGCCGGCTCAGGGAAATCGCCTTCCCAGCGGGCGATCACAACCGTCGCCAGGCAGTTGCCGACCACGTTGACGGATGTGCGCGCCATGTCCATCAATTGATCGATGCCTAGCAGGATGAATACAGGTTCGACGGGCAGCCCAAACATACCAACCGTTCCCATCAGGATCACAATGGCCGCCCGCGACACTCCGGCAACTCCCTTGCTGGTCAGCATCAGCGTCACCAGGAACAGCAGTTGCTGGCCGAGGCTCATGTGCACGCCGGCCGCCTGTGCCACGAAGATTCCGGCCAACGACAAGTACAGGCTGGACCCGTCGAGGTTGAAGCTGTAACCGGTGGGCATGACGAAAGCCACGATCTGCCGCGGGATGCCCAGGCCCTCCATCGCCTCCATGGCCCGGGGCAAAGCAGCCTCTGAACTGCTGGTGCCGAAGGCGATGGAGGCGGGCTCCGCCACCGCCCGCAGAAATCTCCTCAGGGGAACGCGGGCGAGCAAGGCAATGGGCAGCAAAACCCCCAGCAAGAAAACAATGAGTGCCACGTAGAGAGTGGCCAGCAGCTTGGCAAGATTCAGCAGCACACCCATGCCTGTGTGCCCGACGGTGAAGGCAACCGCCGCCCCGACCCCGATAGGCGCAAACAGCATCACCAGGTTGGTGAACTTGAACATCACCTCCGCCAGGCTCTCGGCAAACGCGAGCATTGGACGGCGCTTATCCTCCCGCACCATGGCCAGCGCGATCCCAAACAGAACGCTGAAGATCACAATCTGCAACACCTGCCCTTCGGCCACGGATTTGGCAAGGTTTTCGGGAAAGACGTGCAGGATGAGTTCGCCGGCGCTCGGCCGGGAAACCGGCGGCGCCGCCACCGGACCTGCGGCTGGCAGTTGAACTCCAACCCCCGCTTTGCTGATGTTGATCGCCGCCAGCCCAATGCACAACGCGAGGGTCGTAACCACCTCGAAATAAATGATCGCCCGCACGCCCATGCGGCCTACCTTCTTCAAATCGGCGTGTCCGGCAATGCCGCTTACCAGCGTGCCAAACAGGAGCGGGGCGATGATCGCCTTGATCAGTTGCAGGAAGATCTGAGCGAGAACGCGCAGATTGCTCGCCACTCCCGGGTAATCGTGTCCGATCTCCGCTCCCACAAGCATGCCGAAGACGATCCAGGTGGTAAGCGAGCGGCGTGCCAGGGCATAAGCGAGTAAGGCGGCCAGGGCAATCCAGCGCGATGAGGTGAGCAGTGGGGGACTGATCCGCAACCAACCGAGGCAGTCGAGCCCGCCAAGCAGGGCGGCGATCGCCAGCAGCACGACCGCCGCGCTCAGGATTCGTCGCTTCATAGCAGGAGTGGAGAGCCCAACTAACGAAGAATGTCTTCCAGCTCAACCCCGCGCTCGGTTTTTTCGTCGCGATACTTAATGATTACTGGAGCGTAAACCGCTAGGCCCCACTCGGCCGATTTGCCGCGGTTGAGGGCCCGCGTTCCCGGCACCACTACCGCGCCCTCGGGTACCACCAGCGGCCCGTCGAGTGTGGCGCGGTAAACTTCCCCGCGAATCACGTCAAACAGCGGGGTTGAGCGCGTAAGGATGACGCCTGCCCCCAGCACCGCGCGTGCCCTAACCTGCGTCCCCTCATACACGCCGCAGTTGCCGCCGATAAGCACATCATCCTCAATGATCACGGGCGAGGCACTTACGGGCTCCAGTACGCCACCGAGCTGGGCAGCTGCGCTCAGGTGAACGCGCTTGCCCACCTGAGCACAAGAACCAACCAGGGCGTGCGAATCCACTAGCGTCTCTTCGTCCACATAGGCTCCGGTGTTGATGTACATGGGGGGCATGCAGACCACGCTGGGTGCGACGTAAGCTCCGCTGCGGATCGCAGATCCTCCGGGAACCACCCGCACCCGGTCCTCCACGCGAAACTGACGGACAGGGAAGGTGTCCTTGTCGACGAAGGAGAGCTCGAAGTCCCCCATCTCCTGGAGTTCTCCCAGGCGAAAGCCCAGGAGAATCCCCTGCTTGACCCAGACATTCACCATCCAGCCATTGTCGGTTTTCTCGGCCGCCCGCACCTCTCCCCGCGAAAGGGCCTCGCGGAAGTCGAGAAAGACATTGCGGGCTCCTGATACGTTCTTGGCCTCCGCGCCCAGGGCGTAGAGGCGTTCGATTCCGGCTTGCAAAGGATGCATTGTCGGCCAGTATAAATGGCGGGAGGAGGAAGCGGGTGCACTTGGAAAATGGAGCAGCCCACAGCCGTGCTTGGCATGTGAGACATTTCTCCGGTTCTGGTCCAGGCTCCTCCCTGAGATTCACGGCTTCCGATTCAAGCCGCGGTGGGTTGCAGCAGCCCGACGCTGGCCGCAATCTTCTCCAGTTTTGCGCGCGTCTCCGGCTTGACCCGCACCATGGGAAGGCGGTAGTTCTCCTCGATTCGTCCCATCATCGCCAGTACCGCCTTCACCGGCATGGGATTGGACTCGAGAAAATTGGCTTGCATCAGCGGCAGGTAGGTCCGCTGCAGGCGGCGGGCGCTGGACCAGTCGCCTTTCAGCGCGGCGTTGGTCATCTCCGCCATCTCGCGTGGAATTTCGTTGGAAGCTACGGAAATGATTCCCACCCCGCCCAGCGATATCACCGGGAGGGTGATGGCGTCGTCTCCAGAGAAGACAAGGAAATTACTAGGAACAGCGTTGAACACGTCTGCGATCTGCGACATATTGCCGCTGGCTTCCTTGACCGCGATGACGTTGCGAATCTGCGCCAGACGACCCAGGGTTGCAGGCTCGATGTTGGCGCCGGTGCGCCCCGGAACGTTATAGAGCACCAGCGGCTTGTCCACAGCGTCGGCAATCGCACGGAAATGCTGATACTGGCCTTCCTGGGTGGGCTTGTTGTAGTAGGGCGACGCGGTAAGGATCGCATCGACGCCGCGCCGTGAAGCTACGGTACGGGCCTTCTCCACCGCTTCTTTCGTGTTGTTCGACGTTGCGCCCGCCACAATGGGCACGCGTCCCGCGACGACGTCGATGGTGACGTCGATTACGCGCAGCCATTCATCGTGCGCCAGCGTGGGAGTTTCACCGGTGGTGCCGCAGGGAACCAGGAAGTCGATCCGCGATTCCACCTGCCAGGCGACCAGCGAACGGAGCGCGGGTTCGTCAATGGAGCCATCCGACTTGAAGGGTGTTACCAGGGCCGTGCCACAGCCGCGCAGATTGAGCATGTCGACCTCGATTTCCGGCCCTTACGCAAGTTGCCGGAAGATATCCTTGAAATCGTAAAAACCCTTCCGACCCTTGAGCCATTCTGCGGTCCGCACCGCTCCTTCCGCAAAGCCGCGGCGCGATATCGCCAGATGCTCCAGCCTAAGTATATCGTTCGCGGAAACCAGTTCAATGAGGTGCTCACCGACGATTTCGCCCTCGCGCACGGAATCGATCGGCAATTCGCCGCCTCCGGAATTGTCACGCAGGAGGTTGTTGAGCGCCACGGCGGTCCCCGAAGGCTTGTCCTTCTTATGAACGTGATGCCGCTCCACAATGCGGCCCGAATATCCTTCTCGCAACGCCGGCGCTACGGCTTTGGTGGCTTCAAACAGCAGATTTACTCCCACCGAGAAATTGGCGGCAAAGACCAGCCCGGTCCCGGCCTTCTCCACCAGGGAACGAATCCTGGGGATCTCGCTGTACCAACCAGTCGTGCCGACCGCCATGTTCGATCCTGCGGCCACGCAAGCTTCGATGTTGCCCACCACGGCATGCGGAGTCGTGAAATCGATCACCACGTCGACATCGCGCAGGACCGGGAGCGTGAGTGCGGCACCGTCACGATTGTCGGCGCTGCCCACAGCTCGCACCCGATGGCCACGCTCCCGCGCGATCTCACCCACCAGAGAGCCGGTCTTGCCCTTTCCCAGCAGGAGAATGTTCATGCGCGCGCGAAGACTTCCGGATCGGGATCAGCAAAGAATACATCATGCAACTGCCGCACGGCCTTGGGAACGTCGTCCTCATCGATCACAAAGGTGATGTTGATCTCTGACGCCCCCTGGGAAATCATGCGCACATTGATGTCGGACACGGCTCCGAACACCTTGGCCGCGATCCCGGGAGTCTCGCGGATATTCTCGCCTACCAGGCAGACAATTGCCTTGCGTCCTTCGTATTTGACGTCCGCCAGTTCATCCAACTCAGCGGCCACCGCGGGGATGGCTTCGTTTGAGTCCACCGTCACCGAAACGCTGACCTCGGAGGTGGAAACTACGTCCACGGCGCACCTCTGGCGGTCGAAGACCTCGAAGATCCGGCGCAGAAAGCCATGGGCGCCCAGCATGCGCGTGGCTGTGATATCGATAATGGTGATTCTCTTCTTGGCGGCGATCGCCTTGAAGGTATTGCGGCAATGTGGCGCCCTGGCGGTGATAGTCGTTCCTTCGTTACTCGGATTTCGCGAGTTCAGCACCAATACCGGGATGCTTTTCTGAATTGCGGGCAGCAGGGTCGCAGGATGCAGAACCTTCGCCCCGAAGTACGCCAGCTCCGCTGCCTCCTCGAAGCCGATGCTCTTGATCCGCAGGGCATCGGGACAGAGGTTGGGGTCGGTGGTCTTCATGCCGTCCACATCCGTCCAGATTTCAATGCGCTGCGCATCCAGGCCGGCGCCGACGATGGCGGCCGAGAAGTCAGAGCCGCCGCGTCCGATGGTGGTCGTGGTTCCTTCCTTGGTGGATCCGATGAAGCCGCCCATGACCGGGACTTGGCCGTTGCCGAGCAGCGGCTTTACCAACAGCTTAAGGCGGTCATTGGTTTCGTCGAACAGCGGCACCGCCCGTGTGAAATCGTTGTCTGTCACGATGCAGCGGCGCGCGTCGATGTGAAAGGCCTTCATGCCGCGGTGCAGGAAGGCCTGCATCACCAGCCGGCTGGAGAGCCTCTCCCCGTAGCTGACCAGGTTGTCCAGGGTACGGGGTGTGAGTTCGCCGACCGCCGCCACGCCCTTCAGCAGCTCGTCCAGCGCGTTGAACTCCGCTTCCAGTTCCCCGTGAAAATCTGTATATACGCCCGTCTCCAACAGCTCGCTGGCGGCTTCCAGGTGGCGGTTGCGGACTCCCAAGGACAGGGCAAGCGCCTTGTCGCGCTCCCCGTCGCCTGCCGCCTTAGCCATGGAGATCAGCCCATCGGTGACCTTGGCCATGGCGCTCACCACCACCACAGGATTCTCCAGGAGCCGACCACAGACGATTCTGGCAACACGATCGATGGCGGCGGCGTTCTCCACTGAGGTGCCGCCGAATTTCATGACGATCATCGGCTGCGTTCCCTAGTCGAGGTAGCCCTGGCACTTGAGGAGTTCGCCATTGAGCAGGGCCGCACCGGCGGCTCCGCGGATCGTGTTGTGCGAGAGCACGGTGAATTTCCAGTCGAGCAGCCCGCAGGGACGCAGGCGCCCGATGGTTGCCGTCATGCCGCGGCCACGGTCGAGGTCGAAGCGCGGTTGCGGACGGTCGGGCGAGGCGTCGTAAAACACTGGCTGCTCCGGCGCCGTTGGCAACTTCATCTGCTGGGGAACCGCGCGGTAGGAGTTCCACGCCTCGATCATCTGCGCCGGCTCAGCCTGCCGCTTCAGCTTGATGGAGACCGACTCGGTGTGTCCGTCTTCCACCGCCACCCGGTTGCATTGCGCGCTCATGGCAAACTCGGCGAGGTGAACAGAGGTCCGGTTCATATTGCCTAGCAGCTTCCGGGTCTCTTCCTCCATCTTTTCTTCTTCCTTGGGAATGAACGGGATCACATTTCCCAAGATGTCGAGCGAGGCTACGCCTGGATATCCGGCGCCGCTCACCGCCTGCATGGTGACCGCGAAGACTTTTTCGAGGCCAAAGGCATGATGCAGCGGGGCGAGAGCCATTACCAGGCCAATTGCCGAGCAGTTCGGATTGGTGACGATGAAGCCGCGCGCGTCACGCCACCACGATTGCGTTTCCAGGATGCGGATGTGATCGGGATTGACCTCCGGCACTACCAGCGGCACATCTGGCTGCATGCGGAAAGCGCTGGAGTTCGAGACCACAGCCCTTCCGGCCGCCGCGAACGCCGGCTCAAGTTCCCGGGCAATCCCGGCATCCAGGGCTGCGAAGATTACCCGGGGCGATCCATCGGGTTTGGCCGGGGAGATCGGCATTGCGGCAATCTTGGCTGGAAGCGGCGTCTTCAAGCGCCAGCGCACCGTTTCGCCGTAAATCTGTCCGCTCGAGCGCTCCGACGCAGCCAGCCAGACCACTTCGAACCAGGGATGATGCTCGAGCATCTGGATAAAACGCTGCCCCACGACCCCGGTTGCGCCCAGGATTCCTACCGGTAATTTTCTAGCAGTCATAACGAGTTACAGGGATTTTAGCACTACCGGTTTTGGAGTGGAGCCGCGCTCGTAAGCCTTGCGGCCCTGAGGTTTGCGTGATCAATTCTAGTCCGGGAAGGCGGGAGACTCATCTTCCTCCCGCTCGGTAGCGGGTTGGGGGAGCCGAACGGGAATCGGCGCAGCTGAAGGACGAAAGCGGACCAGGTACTCCTCAATCAGCACTGCAATGACTGCCGCCGTGGGAACAG
>Ga0187788_10000095_pt1 | contig 21056 bp, 19 predicted proteins | sample 1015_BV01_MP10_2_FD_133008 | JGI IMG/M metagenome (GOLD analysis project Ga0187788, IMG submission 133008) | Tropical peat soil microbial communities from peatlands in Department of Meta, Colombia - 1015_BV01_MP10_20_MG | ecosystem: Environmental > Terrestrial > Soil > Wetlands > Peat | place...
CGGGGCGTTACAGGCCGGTGCGTTACAGGCCGGTGCGTTACAGGCCGGTGCGTTACAGGCCGACCTCGGCCATCAGCGTGCCCAGCTCGGTGCGGTTCAGCGCGCGCGTCCGGCCCGGCCGCAGGTCCCCCAGCCGGACCGGGCCGATCTGGGTGCGGACCAGCTGCCGCACCGGGTGGCCGACCTCGGCCAGCAGCCGGCGGACGACGTGCTTGCGCCCCTCGTGCAGGACCACCTCCACCAGCGCGCGTCCCGGCGCGGCCTGCAGCACCCGGAAGGAGTCCACCGCCACCGGCCCGTCGTCCAGCTCCACCCCGGCACGCAGCCGCCGGCCCAGGTCGCGCGCGATCGGCCCGTTCACCTCGGCGACGTAGGTCTTCAGCACGCCGTAGCGCGGGTGGGCCAGCCGGTGGGCCAGGTCGCCGTCGTTGGTCAGCAGGATCAGCCCCTCGGTGTCCGCGTCCAGCCGGCCGACGTGGAACAGCCGCTCGTTCCGCCCGGCGACGTAGTCGCCCAGGCAGGGCCGGCCCTCGGGGTCGCTCATCGTGGAGACCACCCCGCGCGGCTTGTTCAGCGCCAGGTAGACCTTGGACTCGTCCAGCGCCACCCGCAGGCCGTCCACGCGGACCACGCTGCGCCGCGGGTCGACCCGCACGCCGAGCTCCCGCACCGGAACCCCGTCCACCTCGACCCGCCCGGCCGAGATCAGCTGCTCGCACGCCCGGCGGGATCCGAAGCCCGCCTGGGCCAGCAGCTTCTGCAGCCGGACGCCGTCCGGGTCGTGCACCTCGCGCGGCGGGCGGCCGGCGGTCCCGGCACCGCGTGGGCTCACGCCGCTCCGCCGCCCCCGACGTCGTCCAGGGCGTCGATCTCGGGCAGGAACGGCGCCAGCGCGGGCAGCTCGTCCAGCGAGGCCAGCCCGATCCGCTGCAGGAAGTACGGGGTGGTGCGGTAGAGCACGGCGCCGGTGTCCGGGTCGGTGCCGACGTCCTCGACCAGCCCCCGGGTGACCAGGGTGCGCATCACCGCGTCGACGTTGACCCCGCGGATGGCCGAGACCCGGGACCGGCTGACCGGCTGCCGGTAGGCGACGATCGCCAGCGTCTCCAGCGCCGCCTGGGTCAGTCGCGCGGTCTGGCCCTCCATCACGAAGCGCTCCACCACCTCGGCGTACTCGGCCCGGCTGTACACCCGCCAGCCGCCGGCCACCCGGCGCAGCTCGAATCCCCGCCCGGCCCCGTCGTAGTCGGCGGCCAGCTCGGCGAGCAGCTCGCGGACCCGGGCCACCGGAAGGGTGAGCGCCGCGGCCAGCGCCACCTCCTCGACCGGCTCCTCGACCACCATCAACACCGCCTCGAGGGCGCCCCGCGCCCCCGCCGGCAGGGTGTCGAGGTCGAGCAGCAGCGGCCCCGCCTCGTCGTCCTGCGCCTCGTCCGGCGCTTCGTCCGGTGCCCGGTCGCGGTTCTCGCTGTCCACCTCGACGGCGACCTCGTCGCCGAGGTGGACGTCGGCGGCGGCCGGGGCCGGGTCGTCGCCGTCCCCGTCGTCGCTCACCTCGAGGCGCTCGACACCGGGATCGACGGTCAGGTCGACCACGAGCCGCTCGCCGTCCACCGCCGGCCCGAGCGTCGGTCCGGCCCCCGAGCCGGTCGTCTCACTCATCGACCCCTCCGCTGTCGCTGCTCTCGGGGGCGTCTGGCGCACCCGGACCATCCTCCCCCGAGCCATCACCGGGCGGCGCGCCGACGTCGAACTCGTCGTCGAGGCTGACCTCGCCCTCGTCGCTGCCGGTCCAGCGGATCGTCAGGTCGCCGAACGCGACCACCTGGTCGAACGCGACGGCACCCTCGCGGAACAGCTCCAGCACGGCCAGGAACCGGGCCACCAGCACCGCCGTGCTCTCCGCGTCGGAGACCAGCGCCCGGAAGCTGGCCGAGCGCGCCCGGCGGAGCCGGTGCACGATCACCGTCGCCTGGTCCCGGACGCTGATCGCCGGGGCGTGCAGGTGGTCGAGCCGGACGGTCGGCGGCGCCTTGGGCGCCAGGGCCTGCGCCGCGATCGCGGCGAACTGCTCCGGGCTCAGCCCGAGCACCAGCTCCGGCAGCAGCTGGGCGAACCTCGGCTCCACCGGGACGGCGCGGGGGAAGCGCAGCGCCTCGGCCGCCAACCGCTGCGACAGCCGGCCGGCGATCTCCTTGAACGCGCGGTACTGCAGCAGCCGGGCGAACAGCAGGTCGCGCGCCTCCAGCAGGGCCAGGTCGTCGTCGTCCTCGACCTCGGCCGCAGGCAGCAGCCGGGCGGCCTTGAGATCCAGCAGGGTGGCCGCCACGACCAGGAACTCGCTGGCCTCCCCCAGGTCCCAGTCCGGGCCGCGACTGCGGATGTAGCCGACGAACTCGTCGGTGACCTGGGCCAGGGCGACCTCGGTGATGTCCAGCTTGTGCTTGGAGATCAGGCCGAGCAGCAGGTCGAACGGACCCTCGAAGACCTCGAGGTGCACCTCGAAGCCCGGCCCCCCACGCCCCGGAAGCACGCCACCCGGGGTCAGCGCGGCGTCCTCGAGGAGCGTCTCAGGCAGCGTCGCCCCGAGCGATCAGCTCGCGCGCCAGCAGGCGGTAGGCGTAGGCGCCTGCGTGCGTGCTGGCGTACGTCGTGATCGGCTCGGCGGCCACCGAGGCGTCCGGGAACTTCACCGTCCGCCCGATCACGGTGTGGAACACCCGCTCCCCGAAGGCCTCGACCACGCGGGCCACGACCTCGCGGCTGTGCAGCGTCCTCGGGTCGAACATCGTCGCCAGGATGCCGTCGATCTCCAGGCCCGGGTTGAGCCGGTCGCGCACCTTCTCGATCGTCTCGACCAGCAGCGCGACCCCGCGCAGGGCGAAGAACTCGCACTCCAGCGGGATGACCACGCCGTGCGCGGCGGTCAGCGCGTTCACCGTCAGCAGGCCGAGCGACGGCTGGCAGTCGATCAGGATGACGTCGTACTCGTCCACCACCGGGCGCAGCGCCCGGCCGAGGACGGTCTCCCGGGCCACCTCGCTGACCAGCTGGACCTCCGCCGCGGACAGGTCGATGTTGGCGGGCACCAGGTCCATCCCCGGGGCGCCGGACGGGCGGATGATCCCCGTGATGTCCGTTCCCCGGTGCATCAGCAGGTTGTACACGGTCTCGTCGAGCTCGTGCGGGTTCATCCCCAGCCCGACGGAGAGCGCGCCCTGCGGGTCGAAGTCCACCAGCAGCACGCGGCGGCCGTACTCGGCCAGCGCCGCGCCGAGGTTGATCACCGTGGTGGTCTTGCCGACCCCGCCCTTCTGGTTGCACATCGCGATGATCCGCGCGGGCCCGTGGGTGGTCAGCGGGGCCGGCTCGGGGAACGCCGGCATCGCCCGCCCGGTGGGCCCGTCGGACCCGGCCGACAAGGCACTCAGCGCCGGCATCTGGGCGTCGAAGACGTCGACGTCGCCCACGCCGGCCTCGATGGTCGCCTCCTGCGTCTTGCTCACGCCGGTCCACTCTCCCGTGATCTGGCGCGCCCCCGCGGGACGCACCGTCCGCGGCGGTTGGGCGCCCCCTGACACCGCCTGCCGATGTCACCATCGATACTCGCGCCTCACCAGCCCGAACGCAGCGAGGCTAGTCGGCGCGTCGCGAACCGCTCAAACCTGGGCGTGTCCCGGCGGTGCCCGCGTCACCCGGCCGCTCGCGCGCCCGCCGGCCCGTTCGTCGCCACCCATCGACGTGCTCGCCCAGCGCCGCTTTGCGCGCTGGACGCCGGGTGGAAACGGTTTCACGGCCTGCTCCAGGGGCGCTGGGTGAGCAAAGCGGCGGCCGGCGAGCAAGGGCGAGCAAGGGGGCGGCGGGGCGGCCGGTTCAGGCGTGCAGGGCGCGGGGATGGGCGGCGGTGTACACCTCGCGCAGCGTGTCCGCAGTGACCCGGGTGTACAGCTGGGTCGTGGTCACCGACGCGTGACCGAGCAGCTCCTGCACCACCCGGACGTCGGCGCCCCCCTCGAGCAGGTGGGTGGCGAAGGAGTGCCGCAGGGTGTGCGGCGAGACCCGGGCGGTCAGCCCGGCCCGCTCTGCCGCGGCCTGCAGGACGCTCCACGCGCTCTGCCGGGACAGCCGCCCGCCGCGGACGTTGAGGAACAGCGCCGGGGTGCCCCGCCCGCGCCGGGCCAGCTCCGGGCGGGCCCGGACCCGGTACGCCTCGATCGCGGCCACCGCGTAGCTGCCCAGCGGCACCACCCGCTCCTTGCGGCCCTTGCCGAACAGCCGGACCAGCCCGTCGTCCGGGTCGACGTCGTCCACGTCCAGGCCGACCGCCTCGCTGATCCGCGCGCCGCAGCCGTACAGCAGCTCCAGCAGCGCCCGGTCGCGCAGCCCGCCGGGGGGCGGGACGGCGCCCGCCGCGTCGAGCAGGCGCTCCACCTCGGTCACCCCGATCGCCTTGGGCAGCCGCTTCGGCGTGGCCGGCGGGTGGACGTCGGCGGCCGGGTCGGTGGGTGCCGCGCCCTCCAGCAGCAGGAACCGGTGGAAGCCGCGCACGGCCACCACGGCGCGGGCGGCCGATGCGGCGCCCAGGCCCGGCCTGCCGTCCCCACCGGTGCGGATCGCGGCGAGGAAGGCGCTGACGTCCGCCTCCCGCACCCCGGTGGCCTCGCGCAGCCCGCGCGAGGCCAGGAAGTCCACGTACCGGCGCAGGTCCCGGCGGTAGGCGGCGAGGCTGTTCGGCGCCAGCCCGCGCTCCACCGCCAGGTGCTGCAGGTACTGATCCAGATCGCCGCCCAGATCGCCGGCCAGATTGCCGCCCAGATCGCCGGCCGGATCACTGGTCACGTCACGGGCCAGGTCACGGGCCACCGCGGGGGCGACGGTGCCGCCGTCGCGCCCCGCTGGATCGACCGTCCGCGCCGGACCCAGGGTCAGGACAGCACCCCCGCCAGCTCCCGGTGCGGCATGTCGTGCGCCTCGGCCACGGGCTGGTTGGTGATCGCGCCGTCGTGGGTGTTCAGCCCCTTGGCCAGGCTGGGGTCGGCGCGCAGGGCCTCCCGCCAGCCCCGGTTGGCCAGCTCCACGGCGTACGGCACGGTGACGTTGGTCAGCGCGTACGTGCTGGTGTGCGGCACGGCGCCGGGCATGTTCGCCACGCAGTAGAAGACCGACTGGTGCACCGGGTAGGTGGGCTCGGCATGCGTGGTCGGCCGGGAGTCCTCGAAGCACCCGCCCTGGTCGATCGAGATGTCCACCAGCACGCTGCCCGGCTTCATCCGGGAGACCTGCTCGTTGGTGACCAGCTTGGGTGCCTTCGCGCCGGCCACCAGCACCGCCCCGATCACCAGATCGGCGCCCATGATCGCGCGCTCGATCTCGTAGGCGTTGGACATCACGGTCTGCACGTGGCCCTGGTAGATCCGGTCCATCTGGCGCAGCCGGTCGATGTTGCGGTCCATCAGGATCACCTCGGCCTCCATGCCGAGCGCGATCGCGGCGGCGTTCATCCCGGCCACCCCGGCGCCGATCACCACCACCTGCGCCGCCCACACCCCGGAGACCCCGCCCATCAGGACGCCGCGCCCGCCATGGGCCCGCATCAGCGTCTGCGCGCCCACCTGGGGGGCCAGCCGCCCGGCCACCTCGCTCATCGGGGCCAGCAGGGGCAGCGACCGGTCCGGCAGCTCGACGGTCTCGTAGGCGATCGCGGTGACCCGGCGCTTGAGCAGCTCCTCGGTCAGCGGCCGGTCCGCCGCCAGGTGCAGGTAGGTGAACAGGGTCTGGCCCTCGCGCATCCGGTGGTACTCCTCGGCCACCGGCTCCTTCACCTTCAGGATCAGGTCGGCCGCCTCCCACACCTCGTCGGCACTGCCCAGGATCGTGGCTCCGGCGGCGACGTAGTCCTCGTCCGGGATCGAGGAGCCGACGCCGGCCCCGCGCTCGAGGAACACCCGGTGCCCATGACCGGCCAGCTCCTGCACCCCCGACGGGGTGATCGCCACCCGGTACTCGTTGTTCTTGACCTCTTTCGGAATGCCGACGTTCACGGGTACCAACACCCCTTCGTCTCGTGCCGCCCGGCCCATGGCGTTGCCTTCCGAGCGGGGACGCCAGCGAGTCTAGGACGTGTCACCGGCCTGCCCGGAAGCCACGATGGATCGACCATGCATGGATGGGCATCGACGCAGAGGGCGGCGGTGACCGGCCGCGCCGAGGAGGTCACGATGAGGCTCAAGCCGTACGCCGACGCCCCCGCCCGCCGGTCGGTACAGATCGTGGCCGACCTGCTGGTGATCCTCTGGGTCGCCGTGTGGGTTCGGGTCGCCGTCCTCGTGCACGACACCGTGATCACTCTGGCCGGGCTGGGCTACACGGTCCAGGACCGCGCCGGTGCCGTCGCCTCCGGGCTGAGCGCGGCCGGGGACGGCGCGGGGCGGGTGCCGCTGGTCGGCGACCAGCTGTCCCGGCCGCTGGTCCGGGCCGGTGAGGCCGCCTCGTCGGTGGCCGGCACCGGGCAGCAGGCCGGGGACACCATCACCTGGCTGTCCTGGCCGATGGCGGTGGCGGTGATCGCCGCACCGGTGCTGTTCGTGGGCGGGATCTGGCTGCTGCTGCGGCTGCGCTACGCCTACCGGGCGGGCGCGGTGGCCGACCTGGCGGCGGCACCCGGCGGGCAGCGCCTGCTGGCCCTGCGGGCGCTGTCCACCGGCTCGGTGAACCGGCTGCTCCGGGTCGATCCCGACCCGTTGGGCGGGTGGCAGCGCGACGACCCGGAGGTGGTGGCCGGCCTGGCCCGGCTGGCGGTGAACCGGTTCGGCGTCCGCCCCGGCGTCGCGCCGTCCTGACTCGCGCCGTCCTGACTCGCGCCGTCCTGACAGAACAGCCGAGGGGTCAGCCGGCCCGGCCGGTGGGCCGCGCCGAGGGGTGTTCCGGCCAGGGCGCGTCGGCCGGGCGCAGCGTCACCCACCCCTGGTCGCGGGCGGCGCAGGCGGCCAGCACCCCCACCACCGCCGTCGGGTTGTGCAGCCGGCCGCCGAGGACGGCGTCCCGCGCCTCGTCCAGCGGCACCCACTGGGCGACCATGTCGAGCTCCTCGTGCTCGCGCGCGTGCCGGTCGACGTGCGGCACCACGGACAGGTCGCGGGCCAGGTAGACCCGCAGCGCCTCGTCCATCCCACCCGGGGAGTTGAACCAGTCCAGCAGCACCGACCACTCCCGCGCGGACAGGTCGGCCTCCTCGGCGAGCTCCCGCCGGGCCGCGGCCAGCGGCTCCTCGCCGCCCACGTCGAGCAGGCCGGCCGGCAGCTCCCACAGCTGCATCCGCACCGGGTGGCGGTACTGGCGCAGCAGCAGCACCCGGTCCCGCTCGTCCAGGGCGAGCACGCCGACCGCGCCGGGGTGGCGCAGGTACTCCCGGCGCACCACGCCGCCCGGGCCGAGATCGACGGTGTCCCGGACGACGTCCCAGACCATTCCGTGGTGCACCAGTTCGGAGCGGATCACCGGCCGGGGCGCGAACAGGTCGGCCGGCGGCTCGCCCGCCGGCCCCTCGCCCACCTCGGTCATGCGCTGGCCGCGGCCGGCGCGACCTCGACCAGCCGCTCCTCGCGCTGGCGGGCGAGCGCCGCGCCGATCAGCCCGACGAACAGCGGGTGGGCCCGGTCGGGCCGGGAGCGGAACTCCGGGTGCGCCTGGGTGCCCACGTAGTACGGATGGACGCTGCGCGGCAGCTCGACGTACTCGACCAGCGAGCGGTCCGGCGAGGTGCCGGAGAACATCATCCCGGCCACCTCCAGGCGCTGCCGGTAGGCATTGTTCACCTCGTAGCGGTGCCGGTGCCGCTCGCTCACCCGCTCCACCCCGTACAGCTCCCGGACCAGGGAGTCCGGGGTCAGGTCGGCCGGGTAGGCGCCGAGCCGCATCGTGCCGCCGAGGTCGCCGGCACCGGCCACGATCGCCTTCTGCTCCTCCATCGTGGCGATCACCGGGTGCTCGCAGCCCGGATCGAACTCGGTGCTGCTGGCCCCGTCCAGGCCCGCGACGGAGCGGGCGAACTCGATCACCATGCACTGCAGGCCCAGGCACAGGCCGAGGGCCGGGACGCCGTTCTCCCGCGCCCAGCGCAGCGCGCCCACCTTGCCCTCGATCCCGCGCACCCCGAAACCGCCCGGCACGCACACCGCGTCCACGCCCTGCAGCATCCGCCGGGCGCCGTCGCCGGTCTCGCAGGTGTCCGAGGCCACCCAGCGGATGTTCACCCGGGCGTCCTCGGCGAAGCCGCCCGCGCGCAGCGCCTCGCTCACCGACAGGTAGGCGTCCGGCAGGTCGATGTACTTGCCGACCAGGGCCACCGCGACCCGGTGCGACGGGCGGTGCACCCGGCGCAGCAGCTCGTCCCACCCGGACCAGTCGACGTCCCGGAACGAGAGGCCGAGCCGGCGCACGACGTAGGCGTCCAGGCCCTCCCGGTGCAGCACCTTGGGGATGTCGTAGATGCTCGGCGCGTCCACCGCGGCGACCACGGCCTCCTCGTCCACGTCGCACATCGACGCGATCTTCAGCTTGACCCCGAGCGGGATCTCCCGGTCGGCCCGGCAGACGATCGCGTCGGGTTGGATGCCGATGCTGCGCAGGGCGGCCACCGAGTGCTGGGTGGGCTTGGTCTTCAGCTCCCCGCTGGGCGCCAGGAAGGGCACCAGCGAGACGTGGACGAAGAACACGTTGTCCCGCCCGACGTCCTGGCGCACCTGCCGGGCGGCCTCGAGAAAGGGCAGCGACTCGATGTCCCCGACCGTGCCGCCGATCTCGGTGATGATCACGTCCGGCGCGCCCTCCGGGCCGGTCGAGGTGGCCTGCGCGCGCATCCGGGCCTTGATCTCGTTGGTGATGTGCGGGATCACCTGGACGGTGTCGCCGAGGTACTCGCCCCGGCGCTCCTTGGCGATCACCGTGGAGTAGATCTGGCCGGTGGTGACATTGGCCGAGGAGTCGAGCTCGACGTCGAGGAAGCGCTCGTAGTGGCCGATGTCGAGATCGGTCTCGGCTCCGTCGTCGGTGACGAAGACCTCGCCGTGCTGGAACGGGTTCATCGTCCCGGGATCGACGTTGAGGTAGGGGTCGAGCTTCTGCATCGCGACCCGCACCCCGCGCCCGCGCAGCAGGTGCCCGAGGCTGGATGCGGTCAACCCCTTGCCGAGGGAGGAGGCCACGCCGCCGGTGACGAAGATGTGCCTGGTCAGATGAGCCGCGCGCTCGGGAATCCGCTGCACCACGGACTTCAACGGTATCAGCCGCGACCGGCTGCGGGGCCGCGACGTGCGGCGACGCCCGGGACGGCGCGCAGGTAGGCCGCGCGCGCCGCGGCCACGGCGTCCTGCGCGGTCGGCAGCCGTCGCGCCTGCGCACCCGCCCGCTCGCGCAGCGTCACCCGCCGGGCGGGGTCGTCGAGCAGCGCGGCGACGGCGGCGGACAGCGCCGCCGGGTCATCCGGCGGCACCAGCACCGCGGCGTCGCCGGTCAGCTGTGGGGTGCCGCCGGCCGCCGTGGCGACGATCGCCGCCGGCGCCCGCAGCGCCTCCTGGACGGCCAGGGACTGCCCCTCCCAGAGGCTGGGGACGACGACCACGTCGGCGGCCGCCAGCAGGTCCGGCACGTCCTCGCGCCGGCCCAGCAGCCGCAGCGGCAGCCGCCTGGCCTGCGCGTCGGCGCGCAGCGCGCCGGCCAGCGGCCCGTCCCCGGCCACCACCGCGACGACGGGCAGGTCCGGGCGGGTCCGGCACAGCCCGGCCAGCGCGTCGGCGAGCACCCGCAGGCCCTTCTGCCGGGCCAGCCGGGCCACCGTGACCAGCAGCCACACGCCGTCCGGCAGGCCGAGCGCGCGGCGCAGGTCGGCCGGGTCGCCGGTCGCGGGCCGGGCGGGCGGGGCGGCCACCACCGCCGCGGTGACCCGCCGGGCCCCGAGCGCGCGCATCCGCCCGGCGAGATCCGGGGAGACCGCCAGGACCTCCGCGGCCCCCCGGGCCACGATCCGCTCCAGGGCCCGGTGCACCGCGGCGCCGGCCCGCGGGCTGCCCGGGACCAGCGCGTTGTGCAGGGTGACCACGCAGGCCGGCGCGGGCCGCAGCCCCGTGGTGGCCAGCACGGCCAGCGCCCCGGCCCGCAGGCCGTGGGCGTGCACCACGTCGGCCCCGCGGGCCAGCCGCCGCAGCCGCAGCAGCGCGCGCAGGTCGGCGGCCGGGCGGGGGCGATCGGCGATCTCCACCGGGAAGGACCTCACCCCGGCCGGCGCGGCCCCGGCGCCGGCCGGCCCGGCCACCACGACCGGGTGACCGGATGCCGCCAGCCCGGCGGCGAGGTCGGCGACGTGCCGGACCACCCCGCCGGCACTGCTGGCGAGCACCAGCAGCACGCGCGTGCCGCCGTCCCCGCCGGGACCCCCCGCCGACCGGTTCACGCCCGCGACCGCTCCCTCTGCCGCCGCGCCCGCCGCGCCGAGCGGCTCTGTCGCCGAGCCCGCAGCCGGGCCCGCAGCTCGGCCACATCCCGCCGGTCGGCGGCGACGGCGACGAGCAGCCCGGCCAGCAGTCCGGCCAGCGCGGCGAGCAGCCCGGCGACGACGTTCGGCCACACGCCGTGGGCGTCCACCGCGAGCACCACGCACCACCCCGCCACGGCCGCCGCCAGCGCCACGCCGGTCGCGGTCAGCGCCGCCCGGCCCACGCCGGCCACCGCCGCCGGCCCGGCCTGCACGGCCACGGCGCGCAGCGCCAGCGCGCCGGCCAGCGTCATCCCGATGCTGTTGCCCAGGCCGAGCACGGTCACCGTGTGCTGCGGGCCGGCAAGCGGCACCAGCACGAGATCGGCCGCCAGCACGGCCAGCCAGCCGGCGGCGACCGCGGTGGCGGCAGCGCGCGCCCGGCCCGCCGCGTACAGCCCGCGGGTGGCCACCGCGAGCACGCCGTAGCCGAGCAGCCCGGGTGCGAACGCGACCAGCGCTCCGGCGAGGTCGCCGGCCCGGCCGGATCCGACCGGGCCGAGGACGAACACCCAGGCGACCGGCAGCGCCGTCCCGGCCAGCACCCCGGCGCCCGCGGCGCTGACCAGCAGCACCAGGCGCAGCGTGCGGGCCAGCAGCGCGGCCGGCCCCCCCGGCGGGACCCCCGGCGGGACCCCCGGCGGGACCCCCGGCGGGACCCCGGGCGGGACCCCCGGCGTGACCCCCGGCGGGACCCCGGGCGTGATCCCCGGCGTGATCCCCGGCGGGACGGCGGCGGCCTCGGCCAGCGCCGGGAACGCCGTGGTCGCCAGCGGCACGGCGAGCACCGCGTACGGGAGCAGGAACATCGCCCACGCGTAGGACCACAGGTTGACCGCGCCAGGCCCGCCCTCGTGGTTGGCCAGCACGGTCACCGCCACGATCACCGCCTGCTGGGCCAGCAGGCCCGCCAGCCCGGCCAGGGCCAGCGAGCGCACCATCGCGCCGTCCCCGGGCGGGAAGCGCAGCCGGGGGCGCCAGACCACCTGGGACCGCAGCGCCGGGGCGTGGGTCGCGGCCAGCGCGACCACACCGAGGGTGGTGCCGCCCGCCAGGACGGCGAGGGCGGACGACGGCAGCCGCAGCAGGTGGTCGGTCACCCCGGGCGGTGCCAGGACGGCGAAGGCCAGGTAGCTGCCGGCCACCACCAGGCTGCTCACCAGGGGGGCGATCGCGGCGGCGAGGAAGCGGCGCTGGGCCTGCAGCGCCCCCGCGAGCACCACGGCGACGCCGTACAGCGGCACCTGCGGCAGGAAGACCAGCAGCATCGTCCGGGCCACGCCGGTCACCCCGGGGCACCCGGCACGGGTACGCCCGCCGACCAGCCAGGCGCTGACCGGCCCGGCCAGCACCGCGACCGCGGCGGCGGTGACGAGCAGCCCGGCCAGGCTCCAGGTCAGCGCGGCCGAGGCGGTGCGGGAGGCCCGCTCGCGGTCCCCGGCCCGGAAGGCGGGGGCCAGCACCGGGACCATCACGCCGGCCAGGGCACCACCGGCGACCACCTCGAAGAGCACGTTCGGCACCGTGTTCGCGGTCTGGTAGGCGGTGCCCAGGCAGGTGTCGCCGACGGTCTTGGAGAAGACGTACAGCCGGCCGAACCCCACCAGCCGGGACAGCGCGGTGATCGCGGCGATCAGCCCGGCCGAGGCGAGGATCCCCCCGGCCACCCGGGCGCCGCCCACCCGCTGCGTCATCGCCGACCGCTCACCGGTTCACCGCGGACGGCGCCCGAGAGCGTCCAGTTCGCGCAGCCCGGGGGTGGACTCGATCACCGCGGTGAAGCTGACCCGCTCGCTGGCCAGGGTCAGCGCCACCACTGCGGCCAGCGCCGCGATCCGGCCCCGGCGGCCCAGCCCGGCGACCAGGGCGGTGCCCAGCACCGCCCCGCCCGCGTTGGCCCCGGTGTCGCCGAGCATCCCCCGCTCCCCCAGGTCCTCCGGCAGCAGCGCCGCCGCCGGTCCCGCCACCGCGGCCACCAGGCCGCCGGCCGCGGCCGCCGGCCAGACCCCCGGCGGGCCCAGCGCCGCCCACAGCAGCGTGGCCTTCAACGCCCGGCCCGGACGCAGGTCGAGCAGGTTGACCAGGTTGGCGCAGCCGGCGACCAGCGCCGCACCGGTGAGCACGTCGACCGCCCGGCCCGGGCCACGCCGACCACCCGGCCTCCCCGGCCGGGCCGGGAGCGCCAGCAGCGAGCAGGCCAGCCCGGTGGCGCCCAGGCCGAGGATCTTCACCGCGCCGGTGGTCAGCCGGCCGGAGGCCAAGGCGCCGAGGTGGCCGGACAGACCCTTGGCGGACCGGTCCGGCGCCTCGGCGAGGTCGTCGATCGCGCCGAACGCCCCGGCGCCGACCGCGGCGATCGCACCGGCCGCCCGCACCCGCGCCGGCCCGCCGGCGCTCAGCGCGCCGGCGGCGGCCGCGGCAACCAGCGCCGGCCCCTCGAGCAGGCTCACCGGGTGTCCGCGGTGGTTGGTCCGCTGCCAGCGCGGCGCGCCTCCCGGGGGCGCCGCGCGAAGCAGCCGCCACGCCGCCCGCGCGGTGACCGCCGCGACGGCCAGGGTCACCACCCGCCGCCCGACCCGCTGCCCGACCTCGCCGTCCGGTGCGGTGCCGGCCGGCGTCACGGGCCGCCGGTCGGGTCCGGGGCCGGCAGCGGGTCCTCGGCCCCGGCGGCGAAGCCGTAGCTGCCGGACGCCCCGCGCAGCTGCTGGCGCAGCGCCAGCACGGCGGCCAGGTCGCCCATCGGAGTGCCGCCGGTGTCGACCGTGGACACCCGCTGGGCCATCGCGTCATCCCCCCTGACCGCCGCGATGATGCCGCCGTCGCCGGCGGCCGACGCCGGCCCGAGCACCACGGTGCCGGAGGAGGCGGAGTCCAGGGCGGAGGCGATGTCGAGGTAGGCGGTCGCGGCCTGCTGGGCGGCATCGGGCACGGACGGCTTCGCCCCGGGCGTCTTGGGCGCCACCGGCGGTGCGATCACCAGCGCCGACGTGGCGCGCTCGGTGAAGTCGCCCTTGGCGTTGATCAGCTCCGCATCCTTCAGGCCCTGCAGCACCGCCTGGCCGGCGGTGTCCTCGACGCTCGCGGCGGATCCGTCGGCGGTGACCACGGCCCGCGCCAGCAGGTCGGCGAGCACCTGGCTGGTGGTGCCGGACAGCGAGGAGCCCCCCGGCAGCGCGTCCTGCAGCTGGGTGGCGACCTGGTGCAGCGCGGTGGCGTCACCCTCCGTCCACTTCTCCTGCACGTTCACCTCGCCGCTGACCGTGGCCCCGGCGGCCTGCAGCGTCTGGGTCAGCGAGTCCAGGGACCCGGTGTCCACCCCGGGCAGGGTCACCAGGACGACCGACCGGCCGCCCAGCTGGTGGGCGGCCAGCGCCGGGGTGACCGCCGTGACGAACTGGTCCCGGCGCTGCACCGCGGACTCCGCGGCGGACAGGTCCGAGCGCAGGCCGGCCTTCTGCCGCGCCAGGGAGGTCACCTGCTCGGAGAGGGCGCTGCCGAGCGGCTCCTTCAGCGGCCCGGCGCCGAGCGCGATGCCCACGGCGAGGGCGAGGAACACCGACACCAGCGACACCACGTGGTACCTGAAATCGATCATCACTCTACCCAGCGCTCGATCAGACGGCCGTGCCACTCCACGGGACGGCCGGCAGCCACGACTCCGGCGGTGTGCCGACGAACCAGCCGTGGATCCACGAGACAACATCATCGATCCTGGTCCCGAGCAGGGCGTAGGCGGCCCGGCCGGACGACGTCGCGGCCAGCGCGACGGCCAGCGCGAACAGCCCGGCGAACAGCAGCACGGACAGCTGGAGGTTGCTGATCCGCTGCCGGTAGAGCCGGGAGACGCCCTTGGCGTCGACCAGCTTGCCGCCCACCCGCAGCCGGGTGAGGAACGTGCTGGCCATCCCGGCCCGGCCCTTGTCCAGGAACTCCTCCAGCGTCGCGTGCGAGCCCACGGCGACGATCAGCGAGGCGCCCTGGTCGTCGGCCAGCAGCATCGCGACGTCCTCGCTGGTCCCGGTCGCCGGGAAGACCACCGGGGTCACCCCGAGCTGGCGCACCCGGGCCAGACCGGGGGCGTGCCCGTCCCGGTAGGCGTGCACGACGACCTCCGCACCGCAGGTCAGCGCCCGGTCGGAGACCGAGTCCATGTCGCCGATCACCATGTCCGGCCGGTAGCCGGCCTCGATGATGGCGTCCGCCCCGCCGTCCACACCGATCATCACCGGGCGGTACTCGCGGATGTAGGGCCGCAGGGTGGCCAGGTCCTCCCGGTAGTGGTAGCCGCGGACGACGATCAGCACCTGCCGGCCGTCCAGCGGGGTGCGCACCTCCGGCACCCCGAGCCCGTCCAGGAGCAGCTCGCGCTCCTTGCTCAGCAGGTCCAGGGTGTTGGCGACGAAGGACTCCAGCTGGACGGCGACCCCGGCCCGGGCGGCCTCCATCGCCGTGGCCACGGTCTCGGCGTCCTGCACCCGGCCGGACGCCAGGGGCTGGCCATCCACCCAGACCTGCCCGCCCTCGACCCGGACCGGGTGCCCGTCCCGGACCCCCGCGATCAGCTCGGGTCCGAGATCGTCGACCAGCGCGATGCCGGCCGAGACCAGGACCTCGGGTCCGAGGTTGGGGTAGCGGCCGGAGATGCTGCGGGCGGCGTTGAGCACCGCGGCGGGCTTGCAGGCCACCAGCCCCTCGGCGGCCACCCGGTCGATGTCCACGTGGTCGATGACCGCGATCTCACCGGGCTGCAGGCGCTTGGTCAGGTTCTTGGTCCGCCGGTCGACCCGGGCGACCCCGGCAATGCCCGGCCCCGCCTCGGGCTCGTTCCGAGCACGGGCCATGGGCATCCTCACCCACCCGATCGTGCCACAGCCTCCCCGGCGCCACCTGTCAGGTCCTCAGCCATCGCGCGCTCGGCATCGGCGAGGCGGAGCAGCTCCTCCGCGTGCGCCCGGGCGGATCGGGACTCCTCCACCCCACCGAGCATCCTGGCCAGTTCGCGAACCCTACCCTCGGCGTCCAGCAGGTGCACGTCGCTGACCGTGACCTCGCCGTCGCCGCCCTTGACCACGTGCAGGTGGCGGTCGGCGAACGCGGCGACCTGGGCGAGGTGGGTGACCACGAGCACCTGCGAGCCCCCGCGGGCCAGCCGGGCCAGCCGCCGCCCGACGCCGAGCGCGGCGCGCCCGCCGACGCCGGCGTCGACCTCGTCGAAGACGAAGGTCGGCACCGGGTCCGCGGCACCGAGCACCACCTCCAGCCCGAGCATCACCCGGGACAGCTCGCCGCCGGAGGCACCGCGAGCCAGCGGCCGCGCGGGCGCCCCGGGGTGCGGCAGGAGCAGGAACTCGACCTCGTCGACGCCGTCCGGCCCGGCGGCCAGCGCCCGCGGCCCGGCGCCGAGGTCGACGGGCAGCCCCTCGACGTCCTCCCGCTGGCTCACCTGCACGATCAGCTGCGCCTGCGGCATGGACAGCTCCTGCAGCTCGGCGGTGACCGCCTCCTGCAGGTCGGCGGCGGCGGCCAGCCGGGCCCGGCTGACCGCGGCGGCGTGGCCGGCCAGCGCTGCCCGCAGCTCCTCGCGCCGCCGGCCCAGGACCTCGATCCGCTCGTCGTCGCCGTCCAGCTCGAGCACCCGCTGCCGGGACCGGTCGGCCCAGGCGAGCACCCCGTCGATGTCCTCGCCGTGGGCGCGGGTCAGGCCGGCCAGCTCCGCGCGCCGCTGCTCGACCGCGGCCAGCCGGACCGGGTCGGACTCCACCTGCGCGGCGTAGGAGGCGCACTCCCCGGCGGCGTCGGCGACGAGGTAGCCGACCTCGGCCAGCCGGTCGGCCAGGTCGGCGAGCCGGGCGTCGTGGCTGCGGACGGCGTCCAGGGCCTGCCGCGCCGAGGCCAGCAGCGACCCCGCGTCCGGGACCGCCTCGCCGGCCTCGGTGTCCCCGGCCAGCAGCCCGTGCGCGGTGTGGGCCGCCGCCTTCAGCTCCTCGGCGTGGGCCAGCCGGCCCGCCTCCGCCCGCAGCTCGACGTCCTCGCCCGGCTGCGGCGCGACCCGCTCCACCTCGGCCAGCCCGAGGCGCAGCAGCTCCGCCTCCTGCGCCCGCTCCCGGGCCCGCTCGGTGAGCTCGCGCAGCTCCGCCTCCAGCTCACGCAGCGCCCGCCAGGCGGTGCGGTACCGCTCGAGATCGCCGGCCAGCGCCTCGCCGGCGTACCGGTCCAGCGCCTCGCGCTGCCGCGCGGGGGCGCGCAGCCGGATCGCCTCGCCCTGGCCGTGCACGGCCACCAGGAGCTCGGCGAGCTCGCCGAGCAGGCCCACCGGCACCGAGCGTCCGCCGAGATGGCCGCGGCTGCGGCCCTCGGCGGAGACCGTGCGGGACAGCAGCAGGACCTCGCCGTCGTCCAGCTCCGCCCCGGCCTCGGCGGCCAGCGTCGCGACCGGGCCGGCCGGATCGAGCTGCACCCGGCCCTCGACCACCGCCGCCGCCTCGCCGGTGCGGACCGCGGCCGCGTCGGCGCGCCCGCCCATCAGCAGCCCGAGCCCGGTGACCACCATGGTCTTGCCGGCACCGGTCTCGCCGGTGACCACGGTCAGCCCGGGCCCGAACTCGAGCACGGCGTCCCGGATGACGCCCAGCCCGCGCAGGCGCATCTCGAGCAGCACGAAGGCAGCCTAATCAGGCAGGGGCAGGTGGCCGCGCCGCCCGGTGCCCCGCCAGCCGTGCACCGGCAGCCCGAACTTCGCCACCAGCCGGTCGGTGAACGGGGCGGTGGTGAGCCGGGCCAGCCGCACCGGCAACTCGGAGCGGCGGACCTCGACCCGGGCCCCGGGCGCCAGCGGGATGCAGCGCCGCCCGTCGCACCACAGCACCCCGACCCCGGGCGGGATCAGCTCCACCGCGGTCACCGAGGTCGGGGCGACCACCAGCGGCCGGGCGAACAGCGCGTGCGCCGACAGCGGCACGATGAGCATGGCCTCCACCTCCGGCCACACCACCGGCCCGCCGGCGGAGAACGCGTAGGCGGTGGACCCGGTCGGGGTGGCCAGGATGACGCCGTCGCAGCCGAACTCGGTCAGCGGCCGGCCGTCGACCTCGAGCACCACCTCGATCATCCGCTCCCGGCTGGCCTTCTCCACGCTGGCCTCGTTGACCGCCCAGGTCCGGGCGGCGACCTCGCCGTCCACCTCGACCTCGACGTCGAGGGTCATCCGCTCCTCGACGTCGTAGCGCCGCGCGGCGATCCGGTGCACCGCCTCGACCAGGTCCTCGCGCTCGCTCTCGGCGAGGAAGCCCACGTGGCCGAGGTTGACGCCGAGCAGCGGCACCGGGCTGCCGCGCACGATCTCCGCGGCGCGCAGGATGGTCCCGTCACCGCCCAGGACGACGACCAGCTCGCAGTCGTCCAGCGGCTGGTCCGGGTCGGCCGGCTCGCTCACCCCGCGGGCCCGCTCGGACAGGTCGGCGCCCTCCTTGGGCAGGACGACCGGGCGCAGCCCGACGGTGTCCAGCAGGAGCAGCAGCTCCTCCGCGGTGGCCAGCGCGCTGGCCCGGCCGGGGTGGGTGAGCACCAGAACCCGCCGGTCGCCCGCGGTGGTGAGCGGCCCGGGGCCCGGGTCGCCGCTCACCGCGGGTCTCCCCGGTCCGGCCCGGCCGCGACCGCGGCGGCCAGCGCCGCCTCGTCCAGGGGCGGGGCGCCGGCGCGCAGCCACAGGAAGTACTCCACGTTGCCGCTGGGCCCGGGCAGCGGGCTGGCGACCACCGCGCGGGTGCCCAGGCCCAGCTCGGCGGCCACCCGCGCGACGTCGCGGACGGCGTCCGAGCGCAGCTGCGGGTCGCGGACCACGCCGCCCGTGCCGAGCTGCCCCCGCCCCACCTCGAACTGGGGCTTGACCAGGAGCACGAGGTCGGCGCCGGGCGCGGCGCAGCGGACCAGCGCCGGCAGCACCAGGCGCAGGGAGATGAAGGACAGGTCGGCGACGACCAGATCGGGCGGCGGGGCCACCTGACCGGGCTCCAGCATCCGCACGTTGGTCCGGTCCAGGACGCGCACCCCCGGGTCCTGCCGCAGCCGCCACGCCAGCTGGCCGTAGCCGACGTCGACGGCGACCACGCCGGCCGCCCCGCGGCGCAGCAGCACGTCGGTGAACCCACCGGTGCTCGCCCCGGCGTCCAGCGCCCGCCGCCCGGCCACCTGCAGCCCGGCGGCGGCGAAGGCGTCCAGCGCGCCGGCCAGCTTGAACCCGCCGCGGCTGGCGTAGCCGGGATCGTCCCGGTCGCCGGCCACGACGATCGCGGCGCCCGCCTCGACCTGGGTGGACGGCTTGAGCGCGGTCTGACCGGCCACGTTCACCCTTCCCGCGCTGACCAGGTCGGCGGCCTGCTGCCGGGAGCGGGCCAACCCCCTGCGCACCAGTTCGGCGTCCAGCCGCCGGCGCGGCGGCACCTCATCCCTCGACGTCGGCCAGCCGGTCCTGCAGGACGCGGTGGGCCGCCTCGATCACGTTCACCTGGGCCGCCAGCGGTTCCCCGGCCGCCCGGGCCACCGCGGCGGTGGCCTCGTCAACGGCCGGGTCGCCGGTCAGCGGCGGGTCGGGCACCTCGATCGGCTCGTCCATCGGCTCGTCCGTCGCCGGATCGACGTCCACGGCCGCATCGACGTCCTCGTCCATCGCCACGTCGGCGGCCTCACCGACGGCGTCATGGGCCCCGTCCATGGCCTCGTCGACGGGCTCGCCGTCCGCGAACTCGCTCACCGCACCTCCTCGCCCGCTGGTCGTGAGCGGACCTTCCGGCCCCGCCGCCACGCTACCGCGCCCATCCCACCTCCCCCTCCAGGCGGACCAGCCCGGCCAGCACCTCGGCGGCATCCGGCGGGTCGTCGCCGCCCGCCCACGCCGCGGCGCAGGCGGCCCGCAGCAGGTCCAGCCCGTCCCGGCCCGGCCGGACGACGCGCAGCCGCCCCTCCCCCGCGCCCACCTCGGCCTCCCCGACGGCCCAGGACTCCCCCACCCGCCGCGGCGCCGGGTGCGGCACGAGCAGGCCGCCGAGGTCGCGGGCCAGCAGGTGCGGGCGATGCTGCGGTGAGGCCGCGATCACGTCGCCGGCCCCGGAGACCCCGGTCAGCACGAGCATGGCGGGCAGGCCCGCCGCGTGCGCCCCCTCGATGTCGGTGTCCAGCCGGTCCCCGATCACCAGCGGCGACCTGCTGCCGTAGCGCAGGACCGCCTGCCGGAACAGCGGCGGCCTCGGCTTGCCGGCCACCTCGGGCTGGACCCCGGTGGCGGCGGCCACCGCCGCGACCAGGGCGCCGTTGCCGGGGGCCGGGCCGTGCGCGGTCGGCACGGTCAGGTCGGTGTTCGTGGCCAGCCAGGGCAGGCCGGCGCGCACCGCCCGGCTGCCCTCGGCCAGCATCCGCCACCCGACATCCGGGCTGAACCCCTGGACCACGGCCACCGGCCCGTCGTCCACCGAGGACACCGGGAGCAGCCCCTCTTCCTGCAGCGCCCAGCTCAGGCCCTCACCCCCGACCACGAGCACGCGGGAGCCCCCGGGCAGCCGGGCCGCGAGCAGGGCCGCGGCGGCCTGCGCGGAGGTCACCACGTCGTCCGGGACCGCGGCGACCCCGAGCGAGGTCAGTGCCTCGGCGACCACCCCCGGCGAGCGCGAGGCGTTGTTGGTGACGAAGGCGATCCGCATCCCGGCGGCGCGGGCCCGCTCCAGTGCCTCGGCCGCGCCGGGGACCAGCCGCCGGCCTACGTAGACCACCCCGTCGAGGTCGAGCAGGGCGAGGTCGTGGGCCTGCGCCGGGGCGCCGGCACAGCCCTGCAACGTCTGCTCGGCGTCCACCGCGTGCGGGTGCGTGCCCACGGCTCATCCCTCCTCGAGCAGATCGATGATCGTCTCCGGCGGGAGGTCCCCCTCGCCGTCCGCCGCGCCCTCCGCGAGATCCCCCTCGCCGCCGGGCGCCATCCCGGCCCGGACCCGCCACGCCGCCGCCTCCTCGTGCCGGCCGGCCGCGTCCAGGGCGGTCGCGTACGCCGCGCGCAACCGGTCCCGGGCGAGCGAGTGTCCAGGCCGGTGCAGCTCGGGCACATCCAGGGTCACCAGCGCGGCCTCCACCTGGCCCAGGTCGAGGCGGGCACCCGCCGCGACGATCAGCATCTCCACCTGCCCGGCCGGGTCGAGCGCGCGGGCCTCCGGCGAGCCGGCCAGGGCCAGGGCGCGCTCCGGCCGGCCCAGACCGCGCTCGCAGTCGGCCATCACCGGCAGCTGCTGCTGCGAGCCGGTCAGCCGGCGCGCGGTGCGCAGCTCGCGCAGCGCCTCCGCGTAATCGCCCGCCCGGTAGGCGGCGATCCCGACGGCCTCCCGGACGACGCCGATCCGGCTCGCCCGCCGGCGCGCGGCCTCGGCGTGCGCCAGCGCCGTTGCCGGATCGTCCTCCAGCGTCCGTCCCGCCATCACCAGGTGACGGGCCACCTCGGTGGCGACCCGGGGGCCCAGGCCGGTCAGCTCCCGGCGGACCTCCCGGTCCA
>Ga0187788_10000096_pt1 | contig 20897 bp, 18 predicted proteins | sample 1015_BV01_MP10_2_FD_133008 | JGI IMG/M metagenome (GOLD analysis project Ga0187788, IMG submission 133008) | Tropical peat soil microbial communities from peatlands in Department of Meta, Colombia - 1015_BV01_MP10_20_MG | ecosystem: Environmental > Terrestrial > Soil > Wetlands > Peat | place...
AGAGGAGGGCTACCGGCCAGGTCTCCAGCGCCTCCGGCAACAGCGTGTGACATGTGTAGGCAAACGTGCTCTGAGTAATCGACCACGCCTGATCCCAGTCCAGACCGTGCTCGTCGACCAGCAGGCGCATCAGCTCGGTGATCGCGAGGACCGGATGCGTGTCGTTGAGCTGGATCACGACCTTGGCAGGGAAGGCGTCCCAGTCCTCGTTGCGGAACTGGAACCGGCGGATGATGTCGCGCAACGAGCAGGTGACCATGAGGTACTGCTGCTTCAGGCGCAACTCGCGACCGGCCGGTGTGCTGTCGTCGGGGTAGAGCACCTTGCTGATGTTCTCCGCGCGCACGATGTCCTCGACCGACTCGCTGTACTGTCCCGCCGAGAACCGGGCCAGGTCGAACGAGAGCCGGCTGGCCCGCGCATGCCACAGCCGGATGATGTTCACCGTTTCGGTGCCGTACCCGGGCACCAGCATGTGACTGGGCTCGCCGCGCACCGTCTGGCCGGGTACCCAGCGGCGCCGCAGGCCGGTGCTGTCGTCGTCGACCGGCTCGGTGTGTCCGTAGTAGCCGACCAGCTGACGGTCGTCGGGTGCCGGGAATTCCCACGGGTTGTCGTAGAACGCCCACTCGTCGGGCAGCTCGGCCTGGGCGCCGTCCCGGAAGGTCTGCCGGAAGATGCCGAACTCGTAGCGGAGGCCGTAGCCGACTGCCGGGATATCCATGGTGGCGAGCGAGTCGAGCAGGCAGGCAGCCAACCGCCCCAGGCCGCCGTTGCCCAGCCCCGGTTCGAGCTCCAGTCGCGCCAACTCCTCGTAGGACAGTCCGAGTTCGCTCACCGACCGCCGGGCGAGGTCCTCCGTGCCCGAGTAGAGGAGGTTCTGCTCCAGCTGCCGGCCCAGCAGGTACTCGGCGGACAAGTAGTAGACGAACCGAGGGTTGGCCTCGTAGTGCGCAGCCGCGGTCCTGACGCGGCGATCGACCAGCCGGTCGCGAATCGTGTAAGCCAGCGCCTGGTAGGCGTCATGGGCACTCGCCGACTCCAACGTCGTGCCCTGGTGGAAGTACAGATTCTCGAGCAGGCCGCCCTGGAAGTCGCCTGTGCTGACGCTGATCGGACGCCGATTCGGCCTCACGGTCATCACCAAGCCCCTTCGACTGCGCGCGAGGCCATGTGCGCCGGCCCAGGGCAGTGAAGTCCCCGAGTGAGAGTCGAGTATGACTGGCGAAAGGCTCGATCACCAGACCCCTTCCCAGTCGTGCAGTACTCCAGAGGCCCAGCGCTGACTGCGGCCGGACACTGCGTCTTCGTAGGTATGCGCTCGTCCGAGGCAGCGAATGATCGGACACCAGCAGGGGCCCGGCGCAACCGACGGACGGATCGATAGGCGATAGTCCGTCCAGCCATCGCTGGCAATGGACGGCGAGCGACCGCCGGTCGCGGCGACGACACGGGGACGAGACGAGCAGCAGCGGTGTCGTCGCAGGTCAGCGGCGGGCCGGATGCTGGCTTGAGAAGCGCCAGGGCGGTACCCAACCCGTCCTCGGGGGTTTGCATCCCTCGCCCTCCGCCCGCTCGATCATGCGTGTGAGCTGGGACCGGCAGCCGCCGGCCGAGCGCGGCCTCGGCGGGATCCCCTCGCGGACAGACTTCCAGGTCTATGAGTTGTTCTCCATTGCGGAGCGATTTGCCACCGACTTCGACGACCTCCCTGAGCTGATCTCCGGCCGAAGCGACCTCCGGGTCTTGGTCGCCGTCGGGACGATCGTGGCGGCGGTCTCCGTCCTGGGGCAGCTCGCTCCCGATGGCACTGGTGGCCAACTGCGACGCTACCTCGGCCCCTTCGCGGGCGCGAACGCGTCGAGCACACGCTCTGCGTATGCGAGTGCCTCACCTGCGTCGACGTCGGGGGAGCCGACCCTGGGCGAGAGATTGAGGTCGAAGAAGACCTCGGTGACGCCCTGCGCGCGCAGTGCATCGAGGTCCTCGAGCACCTGCTCGCGCGTCCCCTGGAGTGGCCGACGCTGCCCGCCGGGGTCGTCGTCGGCGAGGTCGACAAGACCGCGCACGACGATCCGCACGGCCTGCGGATCGCGCCCAGCCTCGCGAGCGCTGTCGCGCACGGTCCTCACGCACGGCCCGATCCGGGTGAGGTCCTGCCGGCTGCTGGCGATCCACCCCTGGGCGAGCCGCCCGGCGCGGCGCAGCGCGGGCCCAGCCGCACCGCCGAGCAGCACCGGTGGGTGCGGTCGCTGCACGGGCGGCGGCCCCACGTGCGAGCGCGGCACGGTGTAGAACTCGCCGGCGAAGTCGACCGGGTCCTGCGTCCACAACGCCTCCAGGCAGCGCAGGTACTCGTCCATCCGCGCGCCCCGACGTTCGAAGGGCACGCCGGCGGCGGCGTACTCCTGTGGCATCCAGCCCATCCCGAGCCCGACGGTGAGCCGGCCGCCGGACAGCACGTCCAGCGACGTCAGCGTCTTGGCAAGCAACGCCGGTGCGGTGAAGGGCGCGCAGATGGTCGCCGTCCCCAACCCGATCCGGTCGGTGTGCCCGGCAACATGCGCAAGCGCGACGACCGGGTCGTGCACCGCGCGATGCGACGGGCCGAGCTCGCCGTCGGCAGGGTAGAGCACGCGCTGGAAGGTCCACAGCGACGCATACCCAAGCTCCTCGGCGCGACAGGCGATGCGACGCATTGTGTCCGGGGTCGCCCAGCTTCCCGACACCGGCAGGCCGAATCCGAGCAGGGGCAGGTCGCCCATGAGGCACAACTCTGCCAGGTCGCGGGAGCGCCGTGGAGCGCATGATCCAGGTATGGGTCGGGTTGCTGCACCTGCCGTCAGCCAGGGTGCGTGCTCTCAGCGCTGAGCGCGTCTCTGATCTCGCGCTTGAGCACCTTGCCGACCTTGGAGCGCGGCAGGTCGGGTCGGGCAGGCCGATCACGGCGCAGTCCTGTACGTCGGGGTGCTGCATCAGCGCCTGCTCGACCTCGGTGGAGTACACATTGAAGCCGCCGGTGATGACCATGTCCTTGGCCCGGTCGACGATGAACAGGTAGTTGTCGTCATCCAGGTAGCCGATGTCCCCGGTGTGGTGCCAGCCGCGCGCGGACGCCTCGGCGGTGGCCTCGGGGTTGCGGTGATAATCGCGCATCACCAGGGACCCGCGGACCACGATCTCGCCGGTCTCCCCTGGTGCGAGCAGGGTCCCGTCGGCGGCCATGATGGCGACCCGGACCAGAGGGGAAGGGCGGCCGGCGGACCGGAGGCGTTCGCGCGCGACGGTTCCATCGGCCTGGAAGTGGTCCTGGGGTGCCATCGTCGAGATCATCATCGGTGCCTCGGTCTGACCGAACAGCTGGGCCATCACCGGACCGATCCGGACCAGGCCTCTTCGAGGCGGGCCGGCGACATCGGCGCCGCGCCGTACCAGAAGCATTGCAGCGACCGCAGATCGGTGGTGTCGAGGCGCTCGTGGGACAGCACCATGTAGATCAGGGTCGGCGGCAGGAAGGTGTGCGTGACCCGATGGCGCTGGATGTGGTCGAGGAAGCCGCGGACGTCGGGGGTCCGCCTGATAACGATCTCGCGATCTCGATCCCCGCGTTGTTGACCAGGATGTCCAACCCACCCAGGCGCTCGACCGCCTGCTCGACGGCGGTCGCCCAGCCCGCGTCGTCGGTGACGTCGAGGTGGACGAACGTGTGCCCGTCCCCGAGTTTGGCAGCGACGCCGGCCGCGAGGTCGTCCTGGACGTCGCCGCCGGTCAACTGGCCTCGACCTTCGGCATGATCTCTTCCTTCAGCCGCTTCATGTCGTCGAGCGTCTTGGCCACGGGGACGTCCGCGAACGGCGGCCAGAGGAGCGGCATGGTCAGCCCGACCTCCTTGTAGCGCTTGAGAGTGTCCGTGAGCTGCCCGACAGTTCCCGCAAGCAGGTTCGTGCCGTGGCCCATCGGCGTCTGGTCGGTCTCCTCGTCGGTGATCACGAACCAGATCATGCTGCAGATGTCGAGATCGTCGATCGAGTGCGAGCTGCCGAGCTCCTCGAGCTCCCGCTGGATGGCGCTGCGCCACTTCTGGAGCTCCTCGGGCGTGTCCTGGATGCCGATCCAGCCCGACAGGTCGTACTTCGCGATCCGGTTCGCCGAGCGCTTCGGGTCCTTGAGCCCGCTGAAGTAGATCGGCGGGTACGGGGTCTGCACAGGCTTCGCCCCGAACCCGCACGGGTCGAAGTCGGCGAACTCCCCGTGGTACTCGAAGAGCTCGTTCGTCCAGATGCCCCTCATGATCTCGATGGTCTCGCGCACATGGGCGTGCCGCCGGGGGAAGATGTGCGTCGCACTGGAGGCCGCGAACTCCTCGGGCATCCAGCCGGACCCCACGCCGACGTTGACCCTGCCGTTCGAGAGGTGGTCGACGGTGGCGATCTCCGCGGCGAGGACGCCGGGCGCGCGGTACGGCGTGTCAGTGATGCTCATGCCGATCCGCACCTTGGACGTCTTCGCCGCGAGCCACGGGATCAACGGCCAGCCCTGGAACCACTCGCCCCGGGAGGACACCGGCAGGGCCTTGGGGAACTCGGTCATCATGCCGAACGAGTACTGGAGCTCCTGGCGGTCGGAGGCCTCCGGCACCACGATCCGGTCGAGCGTCCAGACCGAGTCGAAGTCCAGTTCCTCGGCGAGGCTGGTCAGGTCCTCGAGCTCCTTGACCGTGACCTTGTCGCGGAAGTTGGGCAGGTACAGGGCGAGCTTCATGACGGACAGCCTCCTGACGGCAGATCTGCCTGTGTTGCCTGCCGATTGCTGCGATCGAGCCGTGCGCTCCCCAGCCACCGGAGCTCTTGCTGGCGACAGTAACAGGGGGCTCCGGACGGCGGAACGGTCCGCAAGAGGTTCCAGGTGTTGGTGGAGCCCGGCGTCCGGTCCGTCGGCCCTCGCCGATGTGCCCGTCGGCAGGCCGCATCGCGCTCTCAGCCCGGCCCGGCGTCCTCCGCCTCGGCCCGGAGCCGCTGCCGGAGCTCCCGCTTGACCACCTTGCCGTAATTGTTGGTCGGCAGAGCCTCGACGAAGCGGTAGTCCTTGGGCCGCTTGTACCGGGCGATCCGGTCCAGGCACGCCCGGTCCAGTTCGTCGACCGTGGGTGGGGCTGCCCCGGGGTCGGCCACCACGAAGGCGACCACCGCCTCGCCCCACTCCGGGTCCGGCCGCCCGACGACGGCGGCGGCCCGGACGCCCGGATGGCGCAGCAGAGCCTCCTCGACCTCGCGCGGGTAGATGTTCATCCCGCCGCTGATGATCAGGTCCTTCGACCGGTCCCGCAGGGTGAGGTATCCGTCGGCGTCGAAGCTGCCGAGGTCCCCGGTGTGCAGCCAGCCGCCTCGGAGCGCCTCGGCGGTTGCATCGGGCTCGTTCCAGTAGCCGGCCATGACGACGTCACCCCGGACCACCACCTCGCCGGCCTCGCCAACGGGCAGGACGCGGTCCTCGTCGTCGACGACCTGCACGTCAACGTCGGTGCGCGGGACACCCACGCTCTGCATGCGGTCCCGCCAGCGCGGGTTGTCCCGGTCGGCATGGTCCGCCTTGGACAGCGCGGTGATCGTCATCGGTGTCTCGCCCTGCCCGTAGATCTGGGCCAGGCGGGGGCCGAAGACCGCCAGGGCGTCCTCGAGGTCCGCCAGGTACATCGGTGCGCCCCCGTAGATGATCGCCTTCAACCGGGATGGCGCGACCGCGGCGACTGCCGGGTCCGCGGCCAGTCGCTTCACCATCGTGGGAGCGGCGAAGAACGACATCCCCGACCAGCGCCGCAGGAGCGCCGCGATCTCGTCGCCGTCGACGCCGCCGGACTGCGGCACGACGCTGACGGCCCCGCGGGCCACGTGGGGCAACCCGTAGAGGCCCGAGCCGTGCGACAGCGGTGCGGCATGCAGGATGGAGTCCTGCGGCATCACCGGGTCGATGTCGGCGAAGTAGCTGAGCGACGCCATCAGCAGGTTGCGGGTGGTGAGCGTGGCTCCCTTGGGCTGCCCAGTGGTGCCGCTGGTGTAGAACAGCCAGGCCGGGTCCTCCGGTCGCAGGTCGACCAGCGGTACCGCCGGCGCCGACGCGAGCAACGTCCACCGTTCACCGGGCGCCAGCACCGCCGCCTGCAGCGACGCGACGGTGCCAACCAGCGACTCGACGTCGTCGGCGTGGTCGTCGTCGGACACCACGACGGAAGACCCGCTGTGTTCCAGGATGAAGGCGAGCTCCTCGCGGTGGAGGCGGGCATTGATCGGCACTGCGACGAGACCGGCGTGCCAGATCGCGAACAGTGCCTCGAGGTACTCCGGGCGGTTGCGCATCACGATGGCGACCCGGTCCCCGGTGGTGAGGCCGAACTCGTCGCGCAGGCCGCCTGCCGCGCCGGCCGTCCTGGCGGCCCAGGCGCTCCAGGTCGCGTGGACCCGCTCACCCTCGACCAGCGCCGGGGCGTCGGGTCGCTGCCGACCGTGGCGCTGCACCCAGAGGGCCGGATTCATCGCCTCGCCCCGGCCTCGACGGTGACGCTGGGCCCGTGACGATGCGATAGCCGCTTCACGAGGTGATCGTAGGGCCGCACCGCTCCGATCAGCACGACGGCGGCGAGAGCGCCCGCCCCACCGACGCCGGCAGGGCCCTCGGAACGGGATGACGTGGGGGCCACGCGTCGTCCGCCCACCTACCATGGCACGGACGAAGACCGTTGCCGCGCCACACCCAGAGGCACCATGACATCGACACCCCGGTCCAGCTCCGCCGCGCGACCGCGATGAGGCTCGCCCCGGACGAGGCGAGGGCCCGGCTGGCGGTGCACGATCACGGGATCCTGTGCACCGTGCACCCCGCGCGAGGCGTCGACGCCGTGCCCGTCGTCTTCGCGGTGGACGAGGACGACTTCGTCGGCGTCCCGGTCGACCGGGTGAAGCCGAAGTCATCGTCGAGGCTGCAACGGGAGCGAAACCTGGAGACCGACCCGCGGGCGACCCTGCTGGTCGAGCACTGGGACCGCGACGACTGGTCCCGGTTGTGGTGGGTCCGGGCCGAGCTCCACCGCATCGCCGACGCGCCACCCGACCGGGTGGCCGCCCTGGCCGCCCGCCTGGCGGCCCGCTATCCCCAGTACCAGGACCAGCCCTTCAGGCGCATATTGGTGCTGCGCATCGTCGGCCTCACCGGGTGGGCCGCTGTCGCCGGGCCCGCTAGGTCATGACCGGGTGCGCACGCCCCGCGCGCCTCCGACGTCCGCTCGCGTCGGGAGATCGTCGGGGTGGGAGGGTGAGGCATACTCGACTCTTGGCGATGGTGACGGTCAACCGCGTGGAGCGGTCGGGTCCTGCGACACGCGGGTTGACCGCCACCATCATCATCCGGCAGGAAGGGCGTTCGGGACGGCCGCGGGGCAGCGCTGATCAGGAACCGCCGGGCAGGGTGGTGACCAGGTGGATTGCCTTCGGCAACTTGTAGCGGGCGAGCCGGGCAGGAAGCTGGGTGTGCACGCGCGGCAGGAGCGAGTCGTCGTCGGGCTGCTCCGGGACGATGTAGGCCGTCACGATCTGGCCCCATGCCGGGTCAGGTTCACCGCGGACCAGGACGGCGTGGACGCCGGAGACCGCGGAGATCGCTTGTTCGATCTCAGCCGGATACACGTGGTAGGAGCCTGTATTGATCATTCCGTCGAGTCGGCCCCGCAGGTAGATGTAGTCCTCGTCCAGGACCGCGACGTCGCCGAGGGCGCACCAGCCGTCGGCGTCGGCGTAGTCGGCGACCACCATGTCCGACCGCACGCAGAGCTCGCCCCCGTCCGGGCGGCCTGCAATCGGACGCAGCCTGACGTCGACCTCGGCAACCGGGCGCCCGCAGCTGCTCGCGCGCCGGTCGTCTCCGGCGGCGATCGCGGTGTGGTCCTCGACGTCGAGGATCGCCAGGGGCCAGCCGCCTTCGAGCCGGCCGTACAGCTGGGTCAGGACGGGGCCCAGCCCCGCCACCGCTTCGCGTATCTCAGCCGCTCCGATCGGGGCCCCACCGTAGAGCACGTGGCGAAGCGGTAGCGGGGTGCGTCGTTCAACCAGCTTGCCCGCCAGTCGGGTCAGCATGCCGGGCACCAAGAACGTGGCGGTGACTCCGTGGCGCTCGCACGCCTCGATGACCGAGTCGGCACTGAACCGTGGGAGCAGGACCTGCGGCAGACCCATCCGCAGGAACGGGAACGACCCGATCAGCCCGGTGCCGTGCATCAGCTGCTGGGCCGTGAGGAAGCACGCGTTCTGGCCGTCGAAGCCCTGCCCGTAGCGGCCGGAGCGGAACAGCGCCTCGTTGACACGCATCGTGGCGTTCCAGTTGCCGTACGAGATCGGCACCCCGAAGAGCTGGCCGCCGGCTGCCATCCGCGGGTAGAGGTGCAGGACCCGGGAGGCTTCCACCTCGACCGGCTGGAAGGTGGCCGAACCGCGGAGCGGTGCCTCATCGTCGTGCACCAGCGCGCCCGCCGGGGCCGCACCGACATGCTCGCCGTCCACCAGCACTCCGGCGCATCCCGCGGAGTCGAAGACCCCGACGGCTTCCGCGGGAGCCGCGTCCGGGTCGACCGGTACCCGGGTCGCGCCGATCCATTCCACAGCGAGGAACGCCTCGATCGCCGCCAAACCGTTGCGGTACCACACACCGATCCGGCGGCCGGCCAGTCCGCGCGCGGAGAGGGCGGCGGCCAGCCCGTCGACTCGGTCGATCACGTCGTCGCCGCTGCGGTGTCCGCCGGCGAGGTCGAGCAGGATCGGCCGCGGTCCGGCGACCTGCAGCGCCGCTCGTGTCGCGGCGCCGGCGGCGACCATCAGCCGGCGTCGGGGGATTCGCTGAGCTGCTGCTTCAGCGCCGCTCGCTGCACCTTGGCGCCGCCGAGGACCGTCGGCAGTTCGGCGACCAGGATCACCCGGGCGGGCCGCTCGTGCTCCTCCAGGCCCGCCTGAGCGTCGGTCAGGATCTCCTCCGCGAGACCAGGGGTTGGGTTGGCCGGGTCCTTGAGCAGCACCGCCGCCACGACCGTCTCCAGGCCCGGCTCGCCGAGCCCGACGACACCACAGTTGGCCACCGCACGGTGTCGCAGCACGGCTGCCTCCACCAGGTGCGGGTAGACCACACCGGCCGCGGTGCGGATGGTGTCGGCGGCCCGGTCGGCGTAGTAGAGGAACCCGTCCTCGTCGAGGTAGCCGACGTCGAAGGGCCGGAACCATCCGCCGGGGAAGAAGGCGTCCGCGGTCTTGTCCGGCAGCCCCCAGTAGGCGCCCTCCGACATCGCGCTGCGTACTGTGATCTCACCGATTCGTCCCGGCCCCAACCGGTTCCCGTCCGGATCCATGATCGCCAGCTCGAAGAAGGGGGACCCGGGCCGGCCCACGCTGGCCATCCGCTCGGCGCGCTCGGCGACCTCGTGCGGCAGCAGGCGAGTGGTCACCGCACCCTGCTCGGTGGAACCGAAGCCGTGCGCCCAGATCGGCCCGAGCAGCTCGGTGGTGCGGCGCAGCAGATCGGGTGTGCCGAAGAACACCACCATCCGGCGGAGCGCGTGCTCGACGCCGCCACGCCGTTCGACCTCGTCGAGGACGGGCGTGAGGAACGGACCCGGCATGAATGTGCCCGTCGCGCGCTCGGACAGGAAGACGTCGACCAGTGCCTTGGGATCGAAGGCCTCGTCGTCCACAAGCACCGTGCGCGCGCCGCGGATCAGGTACGGGAACAGCGTCTGGAAGCCCGTCGCCCATTGAACCGCGTGGAAGTGGACGTTCACGTCCTCCGGGCCCACCGCCGGCACCCCCGGGCCGAAGGTGTCGAGATGGTGCATGTTGTGATCGATGACGGCCTGCCAGGAGCGGTAGGTCTTGATCCATGGCTTGGGGTTGCCCGTCGTCCCCGTGGTCAACTGGAGGAAGCACGGGGCGTCCTCATCGATGTCCAGGTACGGCTCCGCCGCCGAACCTCGGCCTGCCACCTCCTCGAACGGAGTTGCCCAGTCCGGCACGTCGGGACCGATCGCGATGTACCGGCGCACAGTCACCAGGTCATTCCGGTGCATGTCGACGACATCGCGGAACCGGGTGTCGAAGACCAGCGCCGTGGCCTCGACCTGGTTCAGCGTCCCGACGTGCAGCGCCATGTCGAAGTGGCTGTGCAGGACCACCCGGATCAGGTTGTGCTTCTCGAAGCCCAGCCAGGCCTGCACCACCTCGGCCCGGTTGTAGGCCAGCACGCCCACCCGGTCCCCCCGGGACAGGCCGAGCCCGAGCATGCCCGAGCCGCACCGATTGGCCGCCTCGTTCAGCTCGATGAACGACTGCGTCCCCGACTCGGTCGTCAGCGCGGGACGGGACCCATGCCACTCGGCTGCCAGGCGCGCAAGCAACCCCGCTTCGACTCTCATGGTGCCTCCCGCGTCGGCCGACCCACGAACGATCCTCGCCCTGATGACGCTAGGAGCCCTCGTCGAAGGCGTCAACGAATCGGACAGGCACTCATGCCGCGCGGGCACGGGGCAGCCTTGGCGGACGTCCGATCGCGGCGCCGGACGGCGCTCCCGTGCCCCGGGCCTGCGGCCCTCTATGCTTCCGCCCGTGGCGCCCAGCCTTCCCCCCGACCGCCGGACGGTCTTGCTGGGCATGCTCGGGGTCGCCGGGGTGGGCGTGGCGGGGTGCTCGGGCGGCTCGCCGAGGACCTCGACGACGCTCACCACGGCCCCCAGCCCGAGCCCGTCCCCCTCGGCCGCGGTCGACACCCGTCCGCGGTGGCCGCTCCTCGGCACGCTGCTCAAGGACGCCTCCGCCGCGCAGCACGCGGCCGTCGCCGTCAAGGTCCCGGACAACAAGAACGAGCACCCTCAGGTCGGGTTGGACAAGGCCGACATCGTCTTTGTCGAGCTCGACGGTTACCCGGACGCCTCCGGCTACAGCAGCACCCGGCTGGTCCCGGTCTTCCACTCCCAGATGCCGGACGACGTGGCCCCGGTCCGGTCGATCCGTCCGGTGGATGTCCCGCTGCTCAGCCCGATCGGGGTGATCATCGGCAACACCGGAGCGAGCGGCTGGGTGCTCAACTATGTCCAACGCTACGGCCGGTATGTCGAGGGCACGTTGTCCTACCTGGCCACCAGGGGCACCGGCTCGTACTCGATCGACCCGTCCCGGGTCCGGGTGTACCGGGGGGTCACGTACTACGACCGCGCCGTCGTGTGCCATCCACGGGTGCTGGCCAGGCAGACCAGGAAGTTCGCGAACGGGCCGGACCAGGTCTACTTGCCCTTCGCCTCGACCGACGCCGAGGTCAGCACGGCATCGGGTCAGGATGCCCGGACCATCCACGTGCCGTGGAAGAAGGCCGACACCTACGACATGGGCTACAGCTACGACGAGGCATCCGGCCGGTATCTGCGCTCCATGCCCTGGGGCGCCCACGTGCTCGCCGACGGCACCCGGGTGGCCACGGACAACGTCCTCGTCATCCGGGCCAGGCAGTACTACGCGAAGCTCTACCCCGGTCCCGGTGGCGACGAGCCGATCCACGACATCATCGACGCCACCGGGACGTTCGACTACTTCCATGGCGGCAGGTACGTGACCGGCACCTGGACCAAGGCCGAGGTGAACGAGCTGTTCCAGTTCACGCTCGCGGACGGCTGGCCGCTGAAGATGGCTCCCGGGCAGACCTACGTGGAACTGCCGCAGGCCAACGCCAAGGTCCGCATCACGGCATGACACTCCCTCAGGGCCTCGGACCCCGCCGCTGGTAACGTGCCGGTAATGGTCCAGCGGATGCCCTACGGGTCATGGCCATCTCCGGTTTCCGCCGAGTTGCTCGTCTCGGGGGCGGCCACCCCGACCGACGTGTTCGCCGAGGATGGGATCACGTGGTGGTCGGAGACCCGTCCCGCTGAGGGTGGCCGCATCCAGCTCGTCCGCCGTGACCCGGACGGCGTCACCAGTGAGCTGCTCCCACCGGACGGGAATGCCCGGACCCGGGTCCATGAGTACGGCGGAGGCGCCTGGTGGGTGGACCGCGGCACCGTGTACTACGTCGAGTGGGCCGACCAGCGGCTCTACCGGATCGACGGGGCGCCGGGCGACCGCTCTGGCGCTGAGCGGTCAGGGGCGCAACCGCTGGCGATCAGCCCGACGCCGCCCTCGCCGCACGCATGGCGGTATGCCGACGGCCGGCTCGCGCCCGACGCCGGCACGGTGGTCTGTGTTCGCGAGGATCACACCGCGGGCGAGGCACGCAACGAGATCGTGGCGATCCCGGCGGCCGGCGGCGACGCGGTCGCGCTGGCAACCGGGCGGGATTTCGTCGCCGCGCCGCGGATCAGCCCCGACGGTCGCCGGCTGGCCTGGCTCACCTGGGACCACCCGAACATGCCCTGGGACCAGACGGAGCTGTGGGTGGGCGAACTCTCCGGTACCGGTGCACAGACCCGGCTGGACGGCGCCCGGCGGGTGGCCGGTGGCGCGGCGGAGTCCCTGGTGCAGCCGGAGTGGGCGCCCGACGGCGGCCTCTACGTCATCTCGGACCGGTCTGACTGGTGGAACGTCTACCGGGTGGTCGACGTCGAGGAGCTCGAGCCGGTCCACCCGGTCGCGGCGGACGTCGGTGAGCCGGCCTGGGTGTTCGGGCAGTCCCGCTACGTCCTGGGCGACGACGGCTCGGTGCTGCTGACATACTCCCGCGACGCCGTGGCCCACCTGGTCACCATGGGTCCGGGCGGCGCGGTCACCAGCAGCGCGACGCCGTTCGTCTCGCTGACGCAGCTGCGATTCGACTCCGGCCGGGTCGTCGCACTGGCGACCGAGGCCACGCGCGAACCTTCGGTCGTCGAGTTCACGTCCTCCGCCGACCGGGGGCCCGCAGTCACTGTCGTCAGAAGGGCGCGGGACCTTGGTCTTGCGGAGTCGGGGATCTCGCGTCCGAGACACGTCAGCTTTCCCAGCCACGGGGGGCGGGCGTCCCACGCGTGGTTCTACCCACCCACCGGCACCGACCTGGCTGGTCTCGACGGTGAGCTGCCGCCGCTGCTCGTGCTGATCCACGGCGGTCCTACCGGAGCAGCCAGTCCGGACTTCCGCCTGGACCGGCAGTTCTGGACCAGCCGTGGCTTCGCCCTCGTGGACGTCGACTACGGCGGGAGCACCGGTTACGGCCGGCCCTACCGACAGTTGCTCGACGGCGCGTGGGGAGTCGTCGACGTCGACGATGCATGTGCCGCGGCCCAGTGGCTGGCCGATCAACGCCTGGTGGACGGCGACCGGTTGGCCATCCGCGGCGGCAGTGCCGGCGGCTACACCACCCTTGCCGCTCTGAGCACGCTGGACGTCTTCAGGGCAGGCGCCAGCTACTACGGGGTCACCGATCTCGCCGCGCTGGCCAAGGACACCCACAAGTTCGAGTCGCGCTATCTCGACCGCCTGGTGGGACCGTGGCCGGAAGCAGCCGACGTCTACGCCGAGCGCTCACCGCTGAGCCACGTCGACGGGTTCGACCGCCCGCTCATCGTCCTGCAGGGCGACGAGGACGCCGTGGTGCCTCCGGCACAGGCCCAGTTGATCGTCGACGCGCTGGCCCGCCGTCGCGTCCCGCACGCGTACCTGCTCTTTCATGGTGAGCAACACGGGTTCCGCAAGGCCGAGAACATCGTTCGCGCGATCACAGCCGAGTTGTACTTCTACTCACGCGTCTTCGGGTTCGAGCTCCCGGACGACATCCCACCCGTCGAGATCGCCTTCGCCGACCGGCTGCCGGCGCACCCGAATCCGCACGGGGCTCCTGAGACCGAAGGACATCGTCACGACTGAGCGCCGTCCGCGTCACGGGCATCTCCGGGGTACTGGAAGACGTGGTCGAGGGGGACGTCGAGCGCGTGGGCGATCTGGAACGCGACTTCCAGCCAGGGGGAGTACGGCCCTGCTCGATCCGCGCAATGCCGCCGAGACGCCGACCGGGGGCTGATCGGGGGCTGACCGGGGACTGACGGGGCCGGGTGCCCGGGGGTATCTGTGCGGGTGCGCCGGACTCCTCTGACTGGTCGAGGACGTCGTGTTCGTCCTGACCCGTCGACCAACGATCCGGAACAGCCATGACCACGTTCGCATCGCTCGCGGCGCCGACCGCCGTCGATCCGCAGGAGACGCTCAGGTCCGTCATCCGGACGGTCACCCTGGACGCCTCCCGAGGTGACTACTTCCACGTCGTCCTGCGCGGCGACGGGATGCTCGCCGCGCCCGAGAACGGAGGCGACGGGCAGCGCATCCTCGTCGAGGTGCTCGGGGCGGACGCCGACCGCACCCTGAGTCTGGATCCCTCGATCCTCCTGCCCGCCGGCATCGCCGTGCCGGTCACCATCCCCGCGGGCAGGCGCTGGTTCGCCTGGCTGATCAGCATGGGCGGCGCCGGCTGGATCCTCGGCGCAGCCGCGACGCAGGCGTGAACGTGTGGACGCGCCCTTCCGGTGGACGGCGGTGCCGCTGACCCGGCCCGGCGGGTCAGCTCCTGATGGTCATCCTCCCCTTGGCGAACATCCACGGCGGGGTGGTGTACCTGACGCGCGCCTGCTGCCCCTCGGTCACCGGGACCTCGAGGGTGGCGGGCCATCTCGGGCTGCCGAGGTACCCGCAGGTCACGTGCAGCTCATGGACGCCGGCGCTGGTCGGGAAGACGTGCGTACCCCAGCCCAGGGTCTGAGCGCTCCCGTCGATGGAGACCGTGAGCTTCGTGAAGTACAGCAACCAGGCCAATGGCGAGTGCTCGGCGGTCAGCTCGATGCCGGTCATCGAAGGGGATCACTCCTGGGAGAATCCGTACGGCTGGTAGCGGCCGAAGATGTGGTGCTCGAGGTGGGCCATCCCGGTGGAACCACCGGGGCCGACCATGTGCATCGGGTACTCGGTGGGCCCCATCCGCTTCTCGGGCTTGACGTGTTCCGGGCCGGACGGGACGTCGCCGGGCTCGCAGGAGTACTCGTCGTGCTCGAGCACCTCCAGCCCGCGGTAGTTGCCGGGGCCGCGACCGTCGTGCCAGCCGCTGTAATAGCCGAAGCCGTGCACCTCCGTGGGCGCGCCCGCGGAGCGGAGGTCGTAGTGCCGGGTGACGCCGTCCGCGCCGTGGAGGTCCCAGGAGCCGCCGATCGGCCGGGGCGTGCCGGGCTGGTACTCCAGGTGATGGGTGACGCCGGTCAGGTCGACCGAGGTTCCGTCCGGGAAGTCGATCCGGCCCTCGAAGTCGATGGTCCTGCCGTGCGGGTCCTCGTGGGTCTGGAAGAAGCCCGAGTGATCACCGGCGTCGAACGGGACCCAGAGCCGGATGGCGCGCTCGTCGGCCTCGCCGGCCGTGCGCTCGCTGCCACTGAACCGGATCGGCGCGCCCATCGACGTCCGTACCCCCCAGCTGTGGTCCCGGATCGCCGACCATGCCTCCGGTCGTACGGTCTCCCCGGGGATGGTGAGCGTCCCCGACGCCCGGCAGGCCTGGGTGTATCGCGTCATGTCATTGACGACGACGCCGTACTTCATGTGCTGGTACCGGCCCTCGAGGTACGCCGGCGCCAGCGCGGTGAACTCCAGATCCAGCGCGATCCCTGACTCGTTGTCCGCCACCGTCAGGCGCTGCCGCTTCATCGGCTCGACGATCTCGACCCGGATCGGTCCGGTGACCATGTCGTCGTACCCGGGGCGCAGGGCCCGCGAGGCACGCAGGACCCGCTGGGTTCCCCGGTGGGTCACCGAGGCGAACCCGTCCACGGTGTTGACGTTGGGGTGCAGCCGCAGACCCAGCGCGACGTACCAGTCGTCGGAGAAGCACGAGAACCAGTACCCGTCGTTGTACTTCGAGTCCGTGGTCGCCGGCACGTTGAAGGGCGTCGGCACCTGGTGGAACGGGTAGTCGTCGATCCCGTCGAGACGCATGCGCCCTTCCTCTGCTCTCCTGGTGTCGCGTCGTCCTCAGCAGCGGGGTGGTCGCGGTGCCCGTCACAACGTATCCCGGCCGCCAAGAGGTATGTGAACTCACTATGCATACTCGCATCGAGGTCGTCAACCGGCGCCTGGGTCGACCCCCATCACGCCGGCGATCAGCACCCAGAGCCCCTGGGCGGTCCTCTTCTGGGGCATGGGCGGATCGGTGGACAGGGCGGCCGCCAGCACGTGGCGCATCCCCCCGATGATCATCGCTCCGATGAACAGCGGGTCACGGTCCTTCGGCAGTTCACCGCGCCGCTGGCCCAGCGCCATCACCCCTGCGGCCAGGGAGACCATCTCGTCGATCTGGGCGGCCTCGCGGGTCGCGACCTGGCTGTCGAGATGCAGGTTGGAGAGGATCACCTTGGCCAGGGGATCGTTGTAGTGGAACGCGACCGACAACTCCGTCCGCCTGCGCTCGCGGGCGGGGAAGGAACCACCGGGCAGGGGGTTGATCTCGAGCGCCTCGGCGCGGTAGCGCCCGTAGAAGTCGTCGACCACGGCGGAGATCAGTCCGGCGCGCGATCCGAAGTGTCGGTAGATCAGGCCGACGGAGGAATCGGCTCGCTGGGCGACCGAGTCGATCTCCATCAGGCCGTCCCGCTCGATGAGCTCGGATCGGGCGGCGGCCACCAGACGACGGCGACTGGCCTCCCCACGAGCAGTCACTGCGCGTGGCGGAGGGGACTGGTCCCCGGTCGACACCATGTCCCTGCCCGAGTCCTCTCCTAGGGCGGCGCCGTCGTCCGTCAAGACAGTCGTGTGCCGCCGCACCACCATACTGAACTGAGTTCGCTCCAGCCGGTCGACGAGTCCGCGGCGGGCCGAACGGGATCCGGCCATGGCCCGTGCGGACCAGGCCAGACGGTCACATGGCGGGCCGAAATCGGCACGGTTGCGGCGTGGGTGTCAACCTCCGGTCCATGTCGATGCGGTGGTCTCGCCGTGCTCGACGCAGCGCGCCGTCCAGCGGTCCGGCGTCACCTGGACCACCATCCGGCGCCGGCACGCGGTGCAGTACCGCGGCGGCTCCAGCTCGAGCCGCCGGGCGCAGACCTCGTGCGCCCCTTCGCCCCGGGGGAGACCGCAGTGCCCGCAGTAGGTGGCCACGGCGCCGGTCACGCTTGATCCGGTGAGGCTCGGTAGGCGCGGTACTCCTCGACGATCCGCTCGACGGAGGTGCTGCGCGGGCCGAGCTGCGCGAGGTCGTAGGGCGTCGCGTTGACCGCCCGGACGACGAACGACGCCGGCTCGCCGTCGACGATGTTGATGCAGCCCGGGGACTGCTCGAACTGCGCGTAGAAGGGCCCCGAACCGGCGATCACCCAGGACAGGATGGCGCGGTTCACGCCGCCGTGGGCGACCAGCAGGAGGGTGTTCCAGCCCGGGTCGGCGTAGAGCCGCTCCCTCGCGGCGCTGACCCGCTTCAGAAGGGAACCGACCGTCTCCCCCCGAAGGTAGGTGGCGCTCGGGTGCGGGGTCCCCCGGAAGGGACCGAGAAAGGCGTCCTCGAGCTCGCCGTCCGGGATCACGCTGACGTCGCCGAGACGGTACTCCTGGAGGTCGGGCCAGTGCTCCGGTGCCGGGTGGGACGGCGCGTGCTCGAGCCCCTGGACGACGAGGCGCGCCGTCTCGTCCGTGCGGGCCAGCCCGCTGGTCACGATGCGATCCAGGCGAACCTCGGCCAGCGCCCGGCCGGCCGCTCGTGCCTGCTCCAGTCCGGCACCGGTGAGCACCGCCTCCTCCGGGACGACGGGGCGTGCCGGATCGGCGTAGTAGGCCACGTCCGCATGACGCAGCAGGTAGATGCGCCGTCGCGATGACGCGTCCATCAGCCGACCACCCCGCGGAAGACGGCGCTGACCGGACCCCAGGGGAGCGCGCCGAGGCCGTCCTTGCGCAACTGCCGCTCCACCTGCGCCGGTTCAGGCCGGACGGCGGCGCGCCAGACCGGCGCCTCCTCGAGATCCTCGGCAGTCAGGAACTGCCTGATCGGCCCGAGCACCGCGCTCTGGTCGTCGAGCAGCATGAAGTGGCCCTCGTTGCGAGCCACGAGGACCCGCCCGCCCGGCATCCGGGAGGCCATCATCAGCGCGTTGCTCACCGGCACCACCGGGTCGTCGTCACCGATCACGATCAGCGTCGGCATCGGGATCCGGGCCAGCCACGGGAAGCTCGACCACAGCGTTATCGCCAGGACCTGGTGCCTACTCGGAGATCGAACACGCCTGCCTGGGTTACGTCTACGGTGACTCGACCCCGGGCAGCGCGCGATCTGAGGGCGCGCCCTGGTCCGACGGATCCGGATGGAGCGACCCGCCGGGGGATGCTGCCGTTCGCCGCGGCCGGCCCGTGATGCCAGCCCACCGGCGGCAACGCGCCGCGCACGTCGTCCGCGCCCTACTGTGATCGCGTGAGTCGTTTCGAGCAGATCCACCCGCAGACGCGGGCCGAATGGCGATCATGGCTGGAGACGCACCACGAGCACAGTCCCGGGGTCCTGGTCGTCCAGTGGCGGGGAATCACCGGTAAGCCGCGGATGACGTACGACGAACTCGTCGAGGAGGCCCTGTGCTTCGGGTGGATCGACAGCCGGGCACACAAGCTCGATGACGAGCGCTCAGCCAACACGATGACGCCGCGCCGTCCCACCAGCGTGTGGGCCAGGAGCAACAAGGAGCGGATCGAACGCCTCATCGCTGAGGGGCGCATGACCCACGCCGGCCTGCGGGTGGTGGAGATCGCCAAGGCCAACGGGTCGTGGACCATGCTGGACGACGTCGACGCGTTGGTCATTCCGGATGACCTGAGTGCTGCCCTGGCCGAGAACGAGGCCGCGCAGGAGCACTTCGCCGCTTTTCCGCCGTCCGCACAGAAGATCATCCTTTACTGGATCAAGAGCGCCAAGCGCCCGGAGACGCGCCGGCGCCGCATCACCGAGACGGTCCGTCTCGCGGCCGCCAACCTCCGCGCCGGGTCGCCGGCAGGGTAGGCGCACGTGGTGAGGGCCCTTTGCTCGCTGGATGCCGGACGGAGCCGAGCGGCAAACGATTGCAGTCGGTTTCCGTCGAGCAAGGCGGCACCCAGCGAGCAACGGATTCCTGCCTCGCCCCGGTGAGAGCTGAGCCACGTGGGCGGCGGCGCTCGGGCGGTGGTCAGACGCCCCACGTGTGGCGCAGGCGATACAACTCGCTGAGCGCGCGCAGGTGTGGGGTGTGCAGTGGGGCCGGCACCTGCGAGGGGTCGGCGTCCGAGGCCTCGAACACGCCGTAGAGGTAGGGAAAGGACGGCGACCCCACCGCGATGATGCGCAGCAGGACGGCAAGGGCAGGAACGGTGGTCTGGCGCGCGGTGCGGGCGGCGACGGTCACCTCGATCGTCACCCGGTCGATCATCACGCCGGCCAGGCCGAGGAAACCGGCGGTGATCTTCTGGCCGCCTGCCTCCGCGATCCTGACGTTCAGCTCCGTGATCTGGCGCATCTCCGCGGTGTGCGTCGTGCGCGACAGGCCGGGCCGGGACATCTCGCCCCCAACGTGAGACGGATGCGTCCACGGTACGCGCGTGGCCGTGGGAGGGCGGCCCGGTGCCGCCGAGCACCGCTATACCTGGACGGCGCGGCGGCTCCGGCGGACGATCCCGGCCAGGGCGTCGGTCGCCCGGTCGACGTCCTCGGTGGTGTTGTAGAGGTAGAAGCTGAGCCGGCAGCTGGCGGGTGGATCGAGTCCGAGCCGGCGGTGGGCCAGGGTCGCACAGTGACAGCCCGCCCGGGACTCCACGCCGTGCCGGTCGAGCGCCTCGGCGATGCTGAACGGGCTCAGGCCGGCCACATTGAAGGCCAGCAGGGGCGTGCGCCGCCCCGCGTCCGCCGGGCCGTAGACGGTCAGGCCGTCGATCGCGCCGAGTGAGTTCAGTGCTCGAGCGGTCAGCGCCCTCGTGTGCCGGCCGACCAGGGCCATCGTCTGCTCGACCGCGGCGCGTGGCAGCGGGGTGGCCGCCTCGAAATACGCCCGCCGCCCCGGAGGTGAGACCAGGTCGACGAGCAGCCGCAGGGCCTGGGCCGAGACGATGGCGCCGAGGATGTTCGGCGTTCCGGCGGCGTACTTCCACGGCAGGTCGTTGTACGCGACGTGGTCCGGCGCGACCTGTCCTTCGGCGATCATGTCTCCGCCGTAGAGGAAGGGCAGGGCGTCGCCCAGCAGGTGTTCCCTGCCGTACAGCACGCCGACCCCGAACGGGGCGAGCAGCTTGTGGAAGGAGAAGGACAGGTAGTCGACGTCCAGGGCCTGGACGTCGACCGCGCTGCTGGGCACCAGTTGCGCGCCGTCCACCAACAGCAGCGACCGCCGCTCGCCGGTCGGCTGGTGGTAGCCGCTCGCGCGGGCGATCTCGCGGACGACGGCCAGGTCCGGTTTGGTGCCGAAGAAGTTGGATGCTCCCGTGCAGCAGACCAGCTTGGTCCGGTGATCGACCAGTGAGGCCAGGTGATCCATGTCGAGGCCCCCGGTGGCGGGGTCGAAGCGTGCCACCCGGCACTCCACCCGGCGCCCGAACCTGGGCAGGATCTCCCGGCACAGCGCGTACCAGGGGACGAAGTTGGAGTTGTGCTCCAGCATCGTCGTCACCACGTTGTCGCCGTCGCGGAACTGCGTCATCAGCGAGTACATGACGGCGTTGTGCGCCTCGGTGGTGTTCCGGTAGGTGGCGATGGTGCGGCGCCCCGGGGCGTTCAACCACGAGGCGATGGTGTCGTAGGACTCCTCGAACCGCTCCGTGGTCCGCCGCGAGGCCGCCGACTGGCCCCGATGGACGTTCTCGTACCAGGGAACCAGGCGGCGGTAGAGCTCGAGCAGCTCCCGCGGCGGCTGCGTGCTGGCCGCGTTG
>Ga0187788_10000097_pt1 | contig 20885 bp, 19 predicted proteins | sample 1015_BV01_MP10_2_FD_133008 | JGI IMG/M metagenome (GOLD analysis project Ga0187788, IMG submission 133008) | Tropical peat soil microbial communities from peatlands in Department of Meta, Colombia - 1015_BV01_MP10_20_MG | ecosystem: Environmental > Terrestrial > Soil > Wetlands > Peat | place...
ATCCCCGAGCATTTCTATTCTGTTAAAGAGAGATCTGACGGTTGCCTCCTTTATGTCCTCGATCCTGAGTCGCGGGAGCACCGCTCCGGCTTTTTCAGGGAATGAGATCAGGGCGCTCAGAAGGAGAAACTCTTCCCTGTGTAAAGGGGGCACAGCCGGCTTTACGCCTTTGGCAGTCCGCGAACCTGTTTTTTTCTTTATCCTTTCAAGTTCGCTTCTTAAGGCCGATTCATTGATCCTCGATCTGTCAGCAAGTTCGGCCAGCATCTCCTCCGCAGACAGGATATCCTTCACGCTCGCGATCATGCTGAGCGCTTCCCTCACCCGATCCGTCCTCTCTGCTTTCGAGGTATCCAGGAGAAACGTCACCATCGACAGCGCGCTCGCAACCATCTTGTGAAAAGGCGCGCCACCTTTCTTTCTCAAGAAGCTGTCGGGATCTTCACCCTCGGGCAACAGCAGAACCTTTGTCTTGAAGTCGTTCTCGCAGAGGATGGCCAGGGATCTTCTGGCGGCGGCAATGCCCGCGGAATCGCTGTCGAATACCAGAACGACCTTGTTGGTCAATGTCTTGAGTCTCTGCAGGTGCTTCGACGTCAGGGCCGTTCCAAGTGGCGCTACTGTATTTTTAAAACCGTGTTGATGGCACATGATTGCATCGAGATATCCCTCGACAATGAGGGCGTAACCTTTCTTCCTTATTTCGTCCTTTGAGAGGTTGATCGCGAACAGCGTCTCACTTTTCTTGAATACCTCGGTCTCGGGAGAATTGATATACTTCGGCAGGGAATCATCCATAACCCTGCCGCCGAAGGCGATGACATCGTTCCTCATGTTAAATATCGGAAACATGATCCGCCTCCTGAAGGAATCCCTGAATCCTCTCCCGTCTGCCACAACGAGCCCCGCATTCTGTATCAGCGAATCGGCATACCCGGCCTTTTTCAAATGACCAAAGAGGGCGTCCCTCTGATCGGTAGCATACCCTACAGAGAAACTCTGCAGGGATTCTTCGCTGATGCCCCTCCTTTTGAGATAGTCGAGGGGAGCTTTCGAATTGCCAAGATTCTTGACGAAAAATTTCATAGTTTCTTCGTTGACTCTGAATATCTTTTCGCGCTTTATTGAAAAGTCTTTATCGGTCCGGAAATCCGCTGTCTTTATTCCCGCTTTTTGGGCGATATACTGCAGCGCTTCGCCGAAAGAGAGGCTATCGTGTTTCATCAGGAAACTGACCACGTCGCCGCCAGCCCCGCACCCGAAACAGTGAAATATCTGTTTGGTCTGGCTAACCATGAAGGAAGGCGTCTTTTCGGAATGGAACGGGCAGAGCCCCTTATAGTTTTGTCCCGCTTTCTTCAACGCTACATAATCGGAGACGAATTCTACGATATCTATCCGTGATTTTATTTCTTCCAGCAGTCTGTCGGAGTTCATTCAGCCTTTTTGGGAAGTCGACTGAATCTTCTGAAGCCGGAGCATTCGAGTATCTCGAACGAATCGTCCTTTAATGTTTCGTCTATGAGCAGGTTCAGACCGAGATTGTCGCTTGATATGTGACCCGCAACGATGACATTCAGATGGTTCTTCTCAGCTTCCTTCCGGTGTTCCTCGCTGATATGCATCGCCACGATGGTGCTCACTCCGCCGTTTGTAAGGCTCTCGAAAACTTCCTTTGCCCCCTCGGTACCTCCTGTCATATCGACAAAGATCTTTCCAGCCTTCCTCTTCTTCGTTCCGAGGACTATCTTCGGTCCGGCGCCGTGCATTCCCGACGTCTTGTATTCGGGTATGTCCCGCAGTATGTCAAAAACATCAGACAGGAAAAGGGGCTTCTCCTCATCGAATAGCCGCTGCAGGTAAGTTGCAACCATATTATCGGCGGGTGTATGGAGGCAGAGAAAAGGAATGCCCAAGAGTCTCGCCGCATCCACGGTCCTTGTGTGATTCGCCGGCATCAGTTTTCTTTCGACTTCTTTTATCCTCCCGTCCATGAGATCCTCGGCGATGTTTATGGGGACGCCGAAGAGATTCAGTATATCCGACTGCATATGCATGACTCCGTAAAGGCCGGCGTAAGCCCCGCCCGAGGGATGGTGCGACAGGAGTAGATCGACTTTTCTTCCCTTCGACCTAAGCGCGTCTGCAAGCAGCACTTCCGCAGTGTCGATATCGATGCCCGCAAGGATACTCTGTACCTCCTCCTCTTCGGAGCCGAAAAGAACTCTCGAATCCGAATAAGGGTTTTGAAGGGACTCAGGGTCAAAAAATTCTTTTTCTTTAGGCTTCAGGCTAGCGAAATCCTCTTTTTTTTCGTCAAGCCCTTTCAGTACGGCGTCTCTACCGCGGGGATCATTTTCTATCCCCGCAGCAATAGCCCTTTTATAAAAATTTCCGAGTCTCATGTCCTCTCTAAAAGATTTTTCACTCGTTGGGTGACGATCTTTCCGTCCGCAGCGCCCTTCACACGGGACATCACAAGGCGCATGACCTTGCCCATATCTTTGACGCCCCCCGCCGATGTTTCTTTGATCGCTTCGATGATGACGCCGTCGAGTTCTTCGTGCGTCAGCTGTTCCGGCATGTAGGATTGGAGAATGGACAGTTCCTGTCTTTCCTTTTCTGCCAGGTCTTCTCTTCCACCCTTCGAAAACTGTTCGATTGATTCCTTTCTTTGTTTCGCGAGTGTGGAGAGAACCGCGATAATGTCCTCTTCGGACAAATCTCCCCTTTTGTCTATCTGTCTGTTCTTCAGGGCCGCCTTGGTCATCCGGATAACTGAGACCCTTAAACTGTCCGATGCCTTTAGGGCTGACTTTAAATCGTCGTCAAGTTTCTGCAAAAGAGACATTACCTGACCGCTATTCTGACTTTCTTAAGAGCTTTCTTACGGGCGGCAAGCGCCTTCTTTTTCTTCTTCACGCTTGGCTTTTCGTAGTGCTCTCGTTTTTTTATCTCAGAAAGGATTCCTTCTTTTTCACACTGTTTCTTAAATCTCTTAAGAGCATTTTCAAACGAGTCGCTCTCCCTTACCCTTACATAGGGCATCCATATACCCCTCCTCCCTGTTTAAAAAATTGAAACTCATTTTAACAATTAAATAATTTCCCTGTCAATGTAAGTTCTTGCAAAATTTGGCTTCTTGTGATAAAGTCTTTTTGTCTCGGGACGCAAGGGGGAATGTCTGTAATCAGTCCTTGAAACGCAACTTTTCTATCAGAAATTTTAGGCGAAAAAAATATATTTCCATGTTTAGCAGAATATGTTGACCCGGATTCCCCATATAATGGGGAAAAGCCCCAAAATCCTGAAGGTCTTCCGTGAGATAAAAAAGATCGCTCCTCAAGACACCGCTATTCTTATATCCGGTGAGAAAGGATGTTACAAAGAGCTTATAGCAAGAGCGATTCACGATAATAGTCCGCGGTGCAAAGGTCCCTTTATTAAGGTTGACCTGGCATTAATTCCGAAGGACTCTATGGAAAAGGAATTGTTTGGAAAGGATGGGCCTCTTGAGGTCGCCGGGCTAAGAAGCAGCAGGATAGATGAAGCAAAGTTCGGAACGCTCTTTCTTGACGATGTATCGGTAATGGATTTGAATCTTCAGGCTGGATTATACGCATTTTTGAAACGGGAAGAGCTGGAATCGCCGAATCGAATCAGTCGCCCGGCTGTGAGAGTGATATGCGCCACAAGCGAAAATCTGAAAGAGGTTGTCCAGAAGGGTGTGTTCAGGAAAGATCTCTACGATATCCTCAATTCGGCTCATATCAGGATACCCGCCCTCCGGGAGAGGAAAGAGGATATCCTCCCCCTCGCGCAATATTTTTTGGAAAAGGCAGTCGAAAGATTTGAGACGGGCGCAAAAGAATTTTCCAAGGACGCCACGGACTTTTTGGTGAAATATAACTGGCCCAGAAATGTGCGGGAGCTTGAGGATATGATAAAAAGGGCGGTTCTCTTCTCTCCCGGCGGTGTTATCGGGAGAAAAGACCTGGTGATGGGGGATGTCAATTGTTGTTCGATTAAGGAGTTTCTCGAAGAGAAGCTGAAGCGCTACCTGAAGGAGATGACTCAACTCGAGAACTGTAATCTTTATGACACCGTACTCTCGGAAGTGGAAAGATCGCTCATCACCATCGTCCTCAAAGCGACCGGGGGAAACCAGCTCAAAGCCGCGAAGACCCTCGGCATCAACAGGAATACCTTAAGGGCAAAGATCAAGGAATACAAGATCCGCTTTTAGTCATGCTTTGGCTCCAGTGTCAAATCCGTCTTCTCGGCTGTTAATGTTCAATATTGCCACGCATGCCGTTATAATGGTAAAATTACAAAAAATTTCTGGGAGTTAATCGTAATGCTTGATGATGTCTTAAAGACAGGTTTGACATTTGATGATGTACTTCTTATGCCGCTTAAATCTGCGGTCCTTCCGAAGGAAGTAGATATATCCACTATGCTCACACGGAATATCAGGATCAACGTCCCGATAGTGAGCGCTGCGATGGATACTGTTACAGAGGCTGATCTTGCGATCGCAGTAGCGAGGGAAGGCGGGATGGGCATTATACACAGGGCTATGGGCCCGGAGATGCAGAGATCAGAGGTTGATAGGGTAAAGAAATCGGAAAGTGGAATGATTATGGATCCGGTCATAATATCACCCGATGCTCCCATCTCGGAGGCACTTACCTTAATGGAGAGGTACAAGATATCGGGTGTGCCGGTAACGGAAAAAGGCCTGCTTATCGGGATAATAACTAACAGGGATCTCCGCTTTGAGACACAATTCAATAAAAAGGTTTCACAGGTTATGACAAAAGAGAGACTCATTACCGCCCCCATCGGTACGGACCTCGATAAGGCACAGAAGATTCTGCACCGGTATAAGATAGAAAAACTTCCTATCGTAGACGAAGATAATGTCCTCAAGGGATTGATAACTATAAAAGATATCGAGAAAAGAAAAAAGTATCCTAATGCCTGTAAAGATTCGGGCGGCAGGCTCCGTGTCGGCGCCGCTATAGGCACGGGCGAAGATTCTTTACGGAGGGCTGAACTTCTTGTGAAAGCGGGGGCAGACGTGATTGTGATCGATACCGCCCACGGGCATACCACTCCTGTTCTTACAACCCTGAAGGCTTTAAAAAAGCGTTATGACGTTGATGTAATCGCGGGAAATATCGCCACTGCCGAGGCCGCGCGGGATCTCATAAAAGCGGGGGCGGACGGCATTAAGGTGGGCATAGGTCCCGGTTCGATATGTACAACGAGAATAATTGCAGGCGCAGGCGTACCACAGATTACGGCAATAAAGAACTGCTATGATGTTGCAAAGAAAGCAGGGGTCTCTCTTATTGCCGACGGCGGGATAAAGTACTCGGGAGATATCACAAAGGCGCTTGCAGTAGGCGCCCATGCTGTAATGATCGGGAGTCTCTTTGCAGGGACCGATGAATCTCCCGGCGAAATAGTCCTTTTTCAGGGAAGAAGCTACAAGGTTTACAGGGGCATGGGTTCTATCGGGGCGATGGAGCAGGGTTCGAAGGACAGATATTTCCAGGCGGGTGTGAAATCCGCCAAGCTCGTTCCCGAGGGTGTAGAAGGGAGAGTCCCTTATAAGGGTCCGGTCGCCCAAAGCGTCCATCAGTTAATAGGCGGGTTACGTTCAGGCATGGGATATTGTGGCTGCAAGAACCTTGTGGAACTCCGGAAAAAGGCGAGGTTTATCAGGATCACGAACGCAGGGCTGAGAGAAAGCCATGTGCATGACGTCATCATTACAAAGGAAGCTCCGAACTACAGGCCAGAGTGGTAAGCTGACTGTTGGACTGTGAGGCAGACACGCCGAAAAAACTTTACAAAGCGACAAGATTTGACTTGATACACATGACCGCATATTAACCCCTCCTCACCTCCCCTTAAGATAAGGGGAGGAAGGGTGGGGTTATGAAGGCTGGCAGGCCGGATCTTGTGACCATAACGCGTCGCTGGCAAAGCTTTTTCATCATGCCTACCTCACCGAATGGATACTGATTGTGCACTTGGTGGGCAGATTGATAGAAAATTAGGTGATATTATGCACGAAGAAAAGATATTAGTCCTTGATTTTGGTTCACAATACACGCAGCTCATTGCCAGGCGCGTAAGAGAGAGCAAGGTCTACTCGGAGATATTTCCCTACAACGCGTCGATCGAAAAAATTACCGGATTCCGCCCTAAGGGTATAATTCTCTCAGGAGGTCCGTCGAGCATTTATGACAGGGGCGCACCTATCCCCGATCTCAAGATATTCGAACTCGGCATCCCCGTCTTAGGCATCTGTTACGGCATGCAGCTTATGGCACATTGCCTGGGTGGAAAGGTTGCGAAGGCTCAAAAAAGGGAATACGGCAAGGCGAAACTCATAATCGAGAACAGGGCGGATATTTTTGAGGGTGTTCCAAATACTGCTGTTGTCTGGATGAGTCACGGTGACAGAATCGAACGTCATCCATTTAAGTTTCAGTCAATAGCGCATACGGACAACTCTCCCGTTGCTGCTATGGCTAATAGAGAAAGGAGATTCTATGCCTTGCAATTCCACCCCGAGGTGGTCCACACACCTGTGGGAAAGAAGATATTAAGAAATTTCGTTTTCAAGATATGCGGCTGCAAGCCCTCGTGGACGATGAAGTCGTTTATCGGGACAACCACAAAAGAGATCAAGGAGAGGGTGGGCAATAGGAAGGTAGTGTGCGGCATAAGCGGAGGCGTCGATTCAGCGGTAACAGCGGTTTTGGTGCATCGGGCTATAGGGAAGCAGCTTACCTGTATCTTGGTCGACAACGGAGTCCTGAGGGAAGGAGAGGCAAAGAAGGTTGAAGAGACACTGAGAAAGCACTTCCATATGAACATAGACTGTGTCGATGCTTCGGAACGATTCTTAAAAAAATTAAAAGGCATCACCGACCCGGAAAAGAAGAGAAAGATCATAGGGAATGAATTCATAAGAGTTTTTGAGGAAGAAGCAATAAAGATCAAGGGAGTTGAATTCCTTGCCCAGGGGACACTGTATCCAGACGTCATCGAAAGCGTATCCTTTAAAGGCCCGTCGGCGACGATCAAAAGCCATCACAACGTGGGCGGACTTTTGAAAAGGATGAGATTAAAACTCATAGAACCCCTGAGAGAATTGTTCAAGGACGAAGTCCGCATACTCGGAAAAGATCTGGACATCCCCGAAGAGATCATAAACCGTCATCCCTTTCCGGGCCCCGGTCTTGCGATAAGGATCATCGGTGAGGTGACGGAAGAACGATGTGACATTTTAAGAAAGGCTGACACGGTCGTTCTGGAAGAGATAAAGAATGCGGGGTTTTACGCAAAGCTGTGGCAGGCCTTTGCAGTGCTTCTGCCTGTAAAGAGCGTAGGAGTGATGGGCGATGAGAGGACATATGAGAACGTGATCGCCTTTAGGGCCGTGAACAGCCTCGACGGAATGACCGCCGATTGGGCCAGAATACCCTACGACATCATGGGAAGGATATCGAACAGGATAATTAACGAGGTTAGAGGAGTCAACAGGGTGGTCTATGACATAAGCTCGAAGCCGCCGAGCACGATAGAGTGGGAGTAAAAGCGCCGGCTTCTTCTTAAAGAAGATTCCGGACGAGCCGTAATGACAGATAAAATTACAGAGTGCGACTTAAAAACCGAATAGTGAACATAAAAACCTATCTTAAGGAAAAACGTGAATTAATCGACTCATATCTGAAGTCCTATTTTGAAGCTCCGTCAGCACCTGCCGTCCTCAATGAGGCGATGAAATATTCATTGTTTGCAGGCGGCAAGCGGGTTCGTCCGATTCTCGCAATGGCATCATATGAGGCGTGCGGAGGAGATTCGAAAAAAATCATACCGCAGGCTGCTGCACTTGAACTCGTGCATACATATTCCCTCATCCATGATGATCTTCCCGCTATGGACAACGACGACTTAAGACGGGGCAAGCCGACAAGCCATAAGGCGTTCGGCGAGGCTTTGGCGATCCTTGCGGGGGATGCCCTTCTTACCGAGGCCTTTCTCATGATGACGAACGGTAGGATTCAGGATTCGGGACCCAAAATGCGGGATAATAGTGTATCAGGGATTATGGGGCATACAACCTCAGACAAAAAGTCATCGACCATCGCTTCTCGGACTTTGGTAATGGCTATCCGCGAGGTCGCTATGGCCTCAGGCGCTAATGGGATGGTCGGGGGGCAGGTTCAGGACATCCTGTCGGAGAGTGCGGACCCGGATAGTGATACGCTGGAGTTCATTCACCTTCACAAGACTACGGCTCTGATAACGGCGTCCGTCAGGATTGGGCCGATACTTGCGGGCAGCGGAAGAAAGAGATTAGATGCCTTAACAAGATATGGAGAAAGTGTTGGACTTGCTTTCCAAATTATCGATGATATCCTTGATATTGAAGGGACTACTGAGGAACTGGGCAAATCGGCAGGGTCGGACAGTCAAAAGAATAAGCTCACCTATCCCTCTCTATTCGGCATTGAGGGTGCAAGACAGAAAGCAAAGATTCTGATAAAAGCTGCGGAGGATGCTCTCGGGATTTTTTCATCGGAGGCCGACCCCCTGAGGGAGATCGCCCAATATCTCGTAGAGAGGAGGGCCTGATGTATATAGAACAGATGAAGTCTCCATCTGACCTAAAGAGACTCTCCATTGCGGAATTAAAGAAACTCGCGGGAGAGATCAAAGAAACGATAATCTACAGGGTCTCCAAGAACGGAGGCCACTTGGCATCGAATCTCGGTGTGATAGAACTGACGATAGCCCTTCATTATGTTTTCAATTCCCCCGCAGACAAGATCATATGGGATGTCGGCCATCAGTCCTATACCCATAAAATACTTACGGGAAGATACGAAAGGTTTTCGAGTTTGAGAAGATTCAAAGGTATCTCGGGATTTCCCAAAAGGGACGAAAGTGAACACGATGCCTTCGGCACAGGACACAGTTCCACGTCGATTTCGGCAGCACTGGGAATTATCGAGGGGAGAGATAAGAGCGGAAAGAATTTTAAGGTGATAGCGGTCATAGGCGACGGGGCGATGACCGGAGGCATTGCGCTCGAAGGATTAAATAATGCAGGTGACCTCAAAAAGGACCTCATCGTGATCCTCAATGACAATGAAATGTCCATATCTCCGAACGTCGGCGCTCTCTCCGCTTATTTGAACAGGATTCTCACAGGAGAACGTTTTCAGAAATTCAAGAAAGACACGCGGTCTTTTCTGGAAGGCATACCGAAGCTGGGCGATAAGGCAGCAAAGATGGCACAGAAGACGGAAGAGATGCTCAAAGGACTTTTTCTCCCGGGTGTTTTGTTCGAAGAGCTCGGGTTCAACTATGTCGGTCCGATAGACGGACATAACATCGGACTCTTGATCGACACGCTAAGAAGAATCAGATCATCTTCGTCTCCGGTCCTCATTCATGTCATAACAAAAAAAGGCAAGGGCTATGAGTTTTCGGAAAGAAGCCCTTCGCAGTTCCACGGCATCGGACCTTTTAGACCGGAGACGGGGTTACCCGCCAAAGAATCGAACCAGACATATAGTGAAGTTTTTGGCGACACCCTGATCGAGCTCGCCGAGAAAGATGACAAGATCATTGCCGTCTCGGCTGCAATGGGTGAAGGCACGGGGCTGGAACATTTTGCAAAAATATACCCCGATAGGTTCTATGATGTCGGCATCGCAGAGCAGCATGCCGTAACTTTTGCCGCGGGGCTTGCAACGCAGGGATTAAAACCCGTCGTGGCGATATACTCCACGTTCCTCCAGAGGGCGTATGATGAAGTGGTTCATGACGTCTGTCTCCAGAACCTCCCTGTGGTGTTTGCTGTCGACAGGGCGGGCATAGTCGGAGATGACGGCCCCACGCACAACGGATTGTTCGATCTGTCTTATCTGAGGCATATCCCGAACATGGTCGTTATGGCCCCTATGGACTTTGTCGAATTCAGATATATGCTCCGTCTTGCGCTTGAGCATAATGGCCCTGTTGCCATACGATATCCTAGGGGAAGCATAGAAATGTCAGTTGTCGGCGGCGATATCCGGACTCCTTTCAAGGTCGGCGAGGCAGAGATTCTTAAGGAAGGAAGTGACATAGTATTGCTGGCTCTGGGAAATATCGTCTATCCGGCACTCTCGGCCGCAAAAAAACTTGAACAGGAAAATATTCATGCAATGGTGATTAACGCACGTTTTGTAAAACCCCTGGACCGTAGACTCATATCTTCATTGGTTGGTGCGATTCCCAGAATAATAACCCTTGAAGAAAATGTCCTCCAAGGCGGATTCGGCAGCGCTGTTCTCGAATTTCTGAATAAGGCGGAAGCGCCTCATGCAAAAGTGAAAATGCTCGGAATACCTGACATTTTCGTTGAACAGGGCCGACAGGACGAATTGAGACGGATTTACGGTCTCGATGAGGAGGGCATATACACCGCTGTTTTGTCTGTTTTGAAAGAGCCGACGTATAACCTTTGAAGGAAAGGCTTGATAAAATTGTCTTCTCCAGGGGGTTCGTGAAGAGCCGGGAGGTTGCGAGGGCCCTCATCATCGAAGGGAAAGTTTTCGTCGACGGCAAGAAGGTAACCAAGCCCGGCACCCCTGTCGGCGAGGATTCTGATATATCTCTCAAGGAATCAGAACCGCGCTATGTCGGCAGGGGGGGGCTTAAACTCGAAGCCGCATTAAACTATTTTGTGATCGAAGTAAAAGATAAAGTCATTATGGATGTCGGTGCTTCGACGGGTGGGTTTACCGATTGTTTGCTGAAACGGGGCGCAAAGAAAGTGTACTGTATCGATGTCGGCTACGGTCAGCTTGCGTGGTCTTTGAGAAAAGATCCGAGAGTTGTGCTTCTCGAAAGAACCAATGTGAGGTATATCGATTCGGAAATAGAAAATCGGGGCTCGAAATTCAAGGGTCCCGAGTTCTATGACCTGATCAATCGAGATATCGATATGGCGACAATAGATGTTTCGTTTATCTCTCTGACAAAGGTTGTCCCCGCGGTGATTACGCTCATGAAAGAAAAAGGAGAAGTGCTCGCGCTCGTAAAACCGCAGTTTGAGGTCGGCAAAGGTGAAGTCGGAAAGGGGGGGATCGTGAGGGAAGAGGAAAAGAGGTTGAAAGCTGTGAGAGAGGTGCGGGAAGATTTGGAGAAGCTCGGCCTTCAGACCGTCGGGGTTTTCCGGTCGCCGGTTCCCGGGCAAAAAGGTAACGTAGAATATTTTTTATATATGACGAGGCATGAAAATGGAGGATAGACTCTTACTGACTGTTGATCTATCGGTCGCTTCTGAATTGTTGATAGAGCTCCTGACGGAGGATGCCATCGATCCCTCGGTGTTCGAAGAGATAGCAAAAACAAATATGAACAGACCCGGTATATTGCAAATTCTTCTCGAACATGCTAATACACCCGACGAGCTCAGGCAGCGGATTTCGAGCACGATGAAGGCCCCCGTGAAAGAAAAATCGGAAATTGCACGAGTAAATAAAACGGGTGAGGAGCGCAAACAGAGCATCTCTCAGAAGATCCAGAAACTCTCTGTGTCGGAGAAGATACTTCTTGCGCTGAGGGGAGGCAAGGAAGTCAGGTCGTTCCTGCTGCGGGATCCAAACAAGGACGTATCATTGTCGGTATTGGAAAACCCGAAGATTACCGAAGCGGAGATAGAAGTGATCGCCAAGTCCCGTTCGACCCCTGAGGAAGCCTTGAGGAGGATCACAAAGAAGCGAGAGTGGATGAAAACGTACGGCGTAATACACGCGCTTGTGACGAACCCAAAAACCCCTCCGGGCATTGTACTCCCCCTCGTCAGTGAACTGAGAACGCTGGATCTGTCACTTCTGTCAAAAAACAAGAATGTTGCCGAAGGAATTCGCGCCACCGCAAAGAAGCTTCTCAGGGCAAGGAAAGGACTGTAAAACTCCAAAGCCTTGCCGCTACTCTTTTTGAAACAGCCTGAAGTATAATATTAACTCGCGAGATAGAAATGCTGAGAACTTTTAAGATAGAGAAATATCATGCCGGAATAGTCGCCGAATCAACGCTATTCAAGGCTTTACAGTATCTGGATAGAGAAAATATCGAGACCCCATTTCTCCTTGTGGACAGCGAAAAGGTCAGAGAGAAAGCTTCACTTATTGGACGCCGTATTACAAACTCAAAGTTGTTTTATGCCGTTAAGGCGAATCCCGACATAGAGATACTGAGATTCCTCAGTGGATTGGACTCGGGATTCGAAATAGCATCAGAGGGGGAGCTCGATATGCTTTCTAAGATAGGCGTCAAACCTTCGAGGATCATATCCAGCAACCCGGTAAAAACCCTAAAATTTTTGAATTGTGCCGCCTCTTATGGGGTGAACCATTTTTCTTTCGATTCCCGGGAAGAGGTGGAAAAACTTGCGGGCCTTCTCCCGCACTGCAATGTCTATGTGAGGCTTTCGGTCCCCAACGAAGGTAGCGAATGGCCGCTCAGTAAGAAATTCGGAGTTGAACTGAGAGAAGCAGCGTCACTTCTATCGTATGCGAAAGACAAGGGGCTGAACCCGGTCGGCATCACTTTCCATGTAGGTTCGCAGTGCACGAACATCTACAATTGGAACATCGCCCTTGATAAGGCAAAGGCACTTTGGGATATTGCAAAAAAGAAGGGGCTGAAACTAAGGCTCTTAAATATCGGCGGAGGATACCCAATCAGATATACAAAAAATGTTATCGACATAGAAACAATAGAAAGAAACGTGAATAGTCTCATTTATGAAAGATTTCCCGATGACGTGGAGATACATATCGAGCCGGGAAGGGCGGTTGTCGGGGACGCCGGCATATTTGTCACCACGGTGATAGGCAAGGCCAGAAGGGATGACGAAGATTGGGTTTATATTGACGTTGGTGTGTTCAATGGACTTATGGAAAGCATAGGAGGAATTAAATACAGCTATATCGTTGAGAGCCATAAACAGGCAAGGCATAGAAAACAGTGGACGATAGCAGGGCCGAGTTGCGACAGCTTCGATGTGATAGACAAGAACGTTGCGCTTCCGGAACCTCAAGTCGGCAAGCTGATTCTTATATTGTCAAGCGGCGCCTACACGGTATCCTACGCCTCCGAGTTTAACGGGTTTTCGGTACCCAAGACAGTTCTGATATAGGGAAAGGAGAAAAAAATGATTAAATTCACCGAGAGGGCACCGTATGCACCGGTAGAATATTTATATGATGTCGACGAGATCCTTTTTAAAGGGAAGAGCAAGTTTCAAGAAATCATGGTTATAAGGAACCCCCATTACGGCAGAATGCTTATACTGGACGATGTCGTTCAGATTACCGAACGGGATGAGTTTTTTTATCATGAGATGTTGACCCACGTAGTCATGCACGCCAATCCGTCTCCCAAGAAGGTGATCGTAATCGGCGGCGGAGACGGAGGAGTTGTGAGAGAAGTTTTAAAGCACGGGTCCGTTGAAAAGGTATTTTTTGTGGAAATAGACGAAGAGGTGATAAACATTTCGAAAAGATTCTTCCCGACGGTATCCTGCGGAATCGATGACCCGCGGGTTGAGATCAAGATTATGGACGGCGCCGATTTTGTGGCAAAACGAAAATCTTCGGATATCGATGCCGTCATCATCGATTCTACGGATATCATCGGTTTTGCGAGGAGCCTTTTTACCACAGATTTCTTCAATGCCGTAAAAAATTGTCTTACAGAGAACGGCATGTTCGTGACCCATACGGAGTCGCTTCATTTCCATAAGGATATGGTCGTCGAGATTCAGGAAGTGCTAAAGAAGGTGTTTCCCCTCGTAGACCTCTATACCGCCCCTCTTGCGACATATCCCGGAAATTGGTGGGCCTTTGCTGTTGCCTCGAAAGGTCCTTCACCGCGTGAGATGAGGCATGCTTTCGACATAAAAACAAGATACTACAGCGACGAAATTCATCAACAATCGTTCGTGCCGAAGGGATTTTATGAGAAGCTTATGCAGAGGAAACTGGAATGGTGACCCGTCTGCGCATTGGGGCTCAGTCCTACAATGAATGTTTGTGCTATAATTAAAAATTAAGTTAAGTTTACAGGAGGTTCTTCCACAATGCCGATATACGAGTATGAATGCCTCGATTGCGGTAGGCAATGCGAAGTATTCCAGAAATTCAGTGACGAGCCCATAAGCAGTTGCCCGGACTGTGGCGGACATATGCATAAATTGATTTCTCGGACTTCATTTATTCTTAAGGGCACAGGATGGTATGTTACAGATTATGCCTCTCCCGACAGGAAAAAGGCGGACGAACCCAAGGGAAAATCCGAAGCCAAGGTTGAATCCAAAGTAGAAACCGCGTCAAAGAATTAATGCCCGGGCCCCATGTCCATGTACCCTATCACGGGATAGGGGACTATCTCACCTTCATCAATAAAGCCCGCATAAACCTCGAAATTTATTTTTCTTCCCATTCCCTCGATTCCATCAGTCTTTCCAACGTTTCAGGCCTGATGGAGAGACTCGAATACGACCCATCTTTTACCATCCATGCCCCGTTCATGGACCTCTCACCGGGAGCCGTAGATTCGAGGATAAGGGATGTGACGATGGAAAGGTTTTCGCAGATTTTTGATATTGCCGAAATTCTTAAACCTAAAGCGATCGTCTTTCATTCGGGTTATGACAAATGGAAATATGCTTTGGAGATAGATATATGGCTCAGGAACAGTTTAATAACCTGGAGGCCGTTTTTAAAGAGGGCAGCTGATATGGGTTTGAAGATAGCCGTAGAAAACATTTTTGAAGATGACCCAGAAAATCTCAGGCTTCTCATGGAATCGATCGGGTCCGAACACTTCGGAATCTGTTTTGATACCGGCCACTTCAATCTCTTCTCAAAGATTCCTTTGGTGGAATGGCTGAGACAGCTGAAGCCCTATATTTTCGAATTGCACCTCCATGACAACAATAAGACACGCGATGACCATGTAGCAGTGGGCGACGGGACATTCGATTTCGTCACGTTATTTTCTATTCTTAAGGACAGGGAACTGATTTATACGATCGAAGGGCATACGCCGGAAGATGTTCTGAAAAGCATAGAAAGACTGAAAGGTTATTTCTGATGTTGATCATGGTCATGTCTTAAAATGCGATAGCTTTTCTTTGCTAGTTCCCTTGCTTTTGCGCTCGAGCTCTGCGATAACCTGAGCACCCAACAAAAGAATTAATGCCACAGCTTCTATACTGAGAAGGGCCACCACCGCCGTGGCGAAAGAACCATAAATTAAATTGACCATGGACAGAACCGAGTAATACCAGACCAGCACACGGCGCGTAATCTCCCATAGAATCGTCGCTGCCATCCCCCCACTGAGCGCACGACGAAATGTAACGCGTACAACGGGCATTACCAGATATATAGAAGTGAGCATAAGCACCTCGCCAAGTATTCCCATTGCGTACAGCACAACACCCGAAGTGCCTCGGAGGCTCAAATTCAACCCGAAAATCATTAATTGCCTGTTTTCAAGCGTTTCCATCACTCCCGCGATGAACGACACCAGCAATATCCCCAGGCCCAGTAAAAAGATATAAGCATAAGGGATAATAGCCGAAATGAGGAAGTGGCGACGTCGAATTCTGACGCGGTGAAAAAAGATCACTGACATGGCGTTTTCAAGCACTGTAAAGGCTATGGAACTGAAAAACAGCATGACCAAAAATCCGATGATACCGACTACCTTACGGTGTTCAAGGAATACCCTCACCTGTTCGTTCAAAGTTGCTGCATAGCCTGGTATCACCATTTCTATATACGTAGATAGTGTATGAAACAACTGAGCCTCTTCTATGAAGTGTGACAGAACGGTTAAGGCGAGGATTGACATTGGCACAACTGACAACAAGGTGTAATAGGCAACAGCACCGGACAACAATAGACCCTGATTGCGTTTGAAATCGCGCAATATATTTATCGGGAAGCTGAAGACCTGGCTTAGCCAATTAACGTTGTGCCGTTTGGTCATCATTATGCACTAATCCGGAACTGCAGAAATATCTCTATTCTTAGCCGACATTTCCACACGCTATTATATTACAAAAACAATATCACAAAATCATGGCCGGGGGAAGAAGAGGGTAGGAAGTCATTCCTCCGGAGCGCGCAGCATCCAAGCGTGATATAATTGTGTAGAGCACAACCGGTAATCGATTGTCTAACTATGCTTCGAAGAAAGGTGATCATGATGTCTTGTCCTATTTTGTTCGATGCTTTTGGAGAGAAAAATAGATGAATGAGGAATTTATGCAACAGTCTTTGAGGCTGATCAAGGGTGAAGAGGATGGGAAAAACTCAGAAGGCCGCTGTGAGGTGAAGGAGACTGAAAAGCCGGATGTGGAGCTCCTCGATGCATACTCCCGGGCGGTTATCACTGTTGTGGATGCTGTGGGACCTGCGGTAGTCAGTATTTCCGCGGGAACACAGTCACGGGGAAGCGAAACGGAACAAATCGGAGCAGGCTCAGGCGTTATTGTAGCTCCGGATGGCTATGTCCTTACTAACGATCATGTCGTCCACAACGCAAGACAGCTTGCCGTAACACTTACCAACGGAACAACTCTGCCGGCGACGCTCGTCGGCGCAGATCCGGCCACAGACCTGGCAGCGATCCGTGCCGACGGTTCGAGTCTGCCTTACGCAACACTGGGTGATTCAGGCTCCCTGCGTGTCGGACAGTTGGTTATCGCTATTGGCAACCCTTTTGGATTCCAGTCCACGGTCTCGACGGGGGTAGTGAGTGCGCTTGGCCGGGCTTTGCGAAGCCGGGAGGGGCGACTCATCGAGAATATCATTCAGCACACGGCGCCACTCAATCCAGGGAATTCAGGCGGACCGCTCGTTGATTCCAGAGGGCGGATTGTCGGCATTAACACAGCGATCATCGTCATGGCCCAGGGGATCGGCTTTTCCATTCCATCGAATACAGCCAAATGGGTGGTGTCTCAATTGCTGACTCATGGCCGCGTGCGTCGCGGATATCTGGGCATAACCGCAAGACAGCTGCCTATCGGCAGAAGGATGGTGAGATTTCATAACCTGAGAGGAGAGTTTGCCGTGGAGGTTATATCGATTATGCCTGACAGTCCGGCCGCGGAGGCCCGAATGCGTGAGGGCGATCTTATTGTGGCTATTAATGGCCAGGAAGTGGCCAGTGTGGATCACATCCATCGTTTCCTTGGTGAATGGCCTATCGGGAAGCCGGTGACGCTCACTATTATCCGAGGGCAGGAGAGGTTTGAAAAAGAGGTTACTACTACTGAAGAGGGTATGCGATAAGTTGGATTTCGTTGCGCTTATGTGGTTAGTACCCGATCGCCGGATTGAGCGTGTACTTGGCGAGAAAGAAGTATAGATAGGAGTCTTTCGCCTTGCTGACTTGAAGTCACCGCAGGCCAATCAACCATCTTACAATTTGTCTTTCTGATTTTTCATCGAAAAGCCCCTCAGTTTTGGAACGTTCCTGCCTTTGTACTGGATCATCACCTTATGAGTTTCCCCGAGTGTGCCCGGAAATATCAATCTTTTGATCTTTGCAACCTCGAATAGGTAATCTTTTGAGTTTTTATAGAGTTCTTGAATAATCTCATCGATGCCCAGAGAAATAAGAAAAACACCCTGCTGACAGAATCCCAGGGTCTTAAAACCCACTTCGCCACCCCATTTCTTGACAGAGGAGAAATTGACGTGAGCCGTTATGTCCTGGCCGCCGATATTGATGTAAGGATTTTCACTGAATTGATGTTTATGATAACAGAGCAGCGTCCCCCTGTTTCTCTCTTCGCTGTAATAGTCCGGGGCAGGATATCCGTAGTCTATCGTCAGGATAAATCCCTCTGACAGAGCTTCACTCACATCCCCGAGCCAGTCTTTGATCCTGAGGTTGATCTCGGTCCTATAGCCCTTCGACAATTCAATCGAAAATTCGTTCAGATACAGCTGCAAAGCGGTTGTGCTCGGTTTTCCCTTAGTCTCTTTGAAAGTATCAATGTCATGCGAAATATAGACTTCTTTCAAATCGTCGTCCATCTCCACCAGATGAACGGGGAAGGCATCGAGAAGCTCGTTGGAGAGGATGCACCCCTTTATTTTGTCCAGTTCTTTCAGCGAGGAAACCCATTTGATCTTATCCTGAAATTGTTTGAGCAATTTCTCCTGCTTATAGCGGACAGAGGGGTTCCTCTCCGCAATTACATAGATCAGACGAGGAAATATCTTCTTTTTCATGAGATAATTCATGATATCCATGCACATGAGGCCTGCACCGGCGCCGGGTTCGATAACATAAAAGTCCGGAGGCTTTCCCATGATTTCCCACATCTCTTCGATCTGTTTCCCCAACAAGGCACCGAAGGCAGGGTGAAGGTGCTGACTCGTATAAAAATCTCCCGCCCTTCCTATCTCAGTATTCTCCGATGCATAATAACCGAGCCCCGGCTCATAGAGTGCCATCTCCATAAAGGTCTCGAATGCGATAGGACCTTCTTTATGGATTTTTTCTATTATTCTTCGTTCGAGGGGATTTATGTGCGAAGAAAGTTCTATCTTCATTGAGGTTAATTGTACTGGATAGTTATATGAAATTGACAACAGAACGACTGTCTTATCGACTTCTCTCCACTATCCCTCCATCCTGCATGGTGAGAATACTGTCTCCTATTCGTTCTGCCTGCGACATATCGTGGGTTGTTATAATTACAGTAGATCTGGTCTGCTTTTTCATCCTGAGGATTATTTCTTCAATTATCTCCGTATTTTTCGGATCAACGGATGCCGTTGGTTCGTCAAAAAAAATTATTTCCGGTTCGATAACCAATGCCCGTGCAATGCCAAGCCTTTTCGTCTCTCCACTTGAAAGTGTCCGTGCTTTCTGATTTTTTTTGTCGAGAATACCGACAAAGTCCAGTGCTTTACCAACTCTCCCCTCTATTTCACTCCTTGTCTGCCCCCTTATCCTTAGACCGTAGGCAACATTTTTATAGACCGTTGTATTGAAAACGCCAATTGCCGGCAACAGAAGGGTAATCTGCCTTTTAAGCTTGATATCTTTTTCTAAAGGTGTGCCGTCAGAATAAAAATTGACCTCACCCCTGTCAGGGTCTTCAAGGAGGGTGCATATTCTGAAGAAGGTTGATTTGCCGCATCCGTTTGGCCCCATTAGTACATAAGTGCCGGTCTTATCAAAGGAAAAGGAGCAGTCCTTTAGAACAGGTTTTCCGTTATAACTTTTGAATACATTTGAAGCTACCAAAGTCAGGCTCATTACTTTGTTTTTAATACTCCCTTTCTTTGAATTACATGGAGAGCCATATTTACGATCAATGAGAGAGTTAGAAGTATTATACCCAGAGCGATAGCGAGTTCAAAATTGCCCTTGTCAGTCTCGAGGGCGATCGTTGTAGTCATAACCCTTGTAAAGCCTGCAATGTTGCCTCCGACGATAAGTATTGCTCCCACTTCAGCCGTAAGTCTTCCAAACCCTGCAATAATTCCTGACATTATCCCATACCGTGCCTCCTTTACTATTGTGATCGCCACCTGATAGGGAGTTGCGCCGAGGGTCACAGCAGCTTGCCTGATGATAGGGTCAACATTAACAATGGCTGAATGACAAAGTGAGGCTACAATAGGGAATGCAAGAATACTCTGGGCGATAATCATCGCAGGCGCAGTGTAGAGCAGCGACAAAAAACCAAGGGGACCGCTTCTCGATAATAAAAGATATACAAAGAGTCCAACCACAACAGGCGGGAGGCCCATGAAGGTATTTAAAAGGCTGATAGTTAAGCCCCGTCCCGGGAATTTCCTTAAACCAACAAGAGAACCGACAGGGAGGCCTAGGGCAGTTGCAATTATAAGAGCTATCCCGGAGACCTGAAGGGACAGGAATATGATGCCGAGCAACTCCTCATTGAGGTGAAATATAAGAGAAAGGGCCTGCCTGAAACCTTCTATAATTGATCCCATAAATTAATTTTATTATAGCCAAATCTTTTTCATAGTTTCATGCCGCGCTATCTATGGTGTAGGGATAGAGGAAAGAAATGAATAGGGCGAACGGTTCCACCGTCCGCCCTCGTTTATTTCAGCAATGGAAATACATCACGGTTTTGAATCTGTTGTCGTATACCCACCTTCACTTTGCATTCGGAGTAAATAGTTGATTTCCGTTTTTGTCTTTGAAAGAGCCGATAGCCTGCTGCCCTTCCTTTGAGATTAACCAGTTGATAAATTCGATCGAATCTTTGTATTTAACATGCTTGTGCTTTTCGGGATTAACCGCCATTACTCCATACTGATTAAATAATATGGGGTCGCCTTCGAGGACAATTATCATCTCCAGTTTGTCCTTGTCTTTTGTTGCAAGCCAGGTACCCCTGTCTGTGAGGGTATAGGCCCGCTTTTCGTTGGCTATCCTCTGGGTTTTTTCCATACCCTGCCCCCCTTCGAGATACCATTTCTGTCCTTTTGGGTCAATACTGAGTTTCTTCCATATAGCCAGCTCCTTTTGGTGTGTCCCTGAGTTGTCTCCTCTTGAAACAAAGGTAGACCCCCCCGCTGCAATTTTGCGAAATGCTTCGGATGCAGACTTGATCCCTTTTATCTTTGCGGGATCATCCAAAGGGCCAATAATCACAAAATCGTTGTACATCACGTCGTGACGGTCAACGAAGTATCCTTCGTCGACGGCCTTAAGTTCCTGTTCCTTCGCGTGAACGAAGACAACGTCTGCATCGCCCCGCTTGCCCATTTCTATGGCAGCTCCCG